>Ga0307374_10003784_pt1 | contig 25640 bp, 25 predicted proteins | sample OX3MG_FD_202532 | JGI IMG/M metagenome (GOLD analysis project Ga0307374, IMG submission 202532) | Soil microbial communities from Risofladan, Vaasa, Finland - OX-3 | ecosystem: Environmental > Terrestrial > Soil > Coastal area > Acid sulfate soil | place: Finland: Risofladan, Vaasa | collected...
GAGCGTCGTCCTCACCTTTCGAAGGTGTTGATAAGGGCGACTCCGACGAACATTCGCGGACGGTCCTCTGGACGGCTGACCCTGCTCTGGCGCTGCAGACTTGCCTCGGCCCGGCCCACCAGCTCCGAGCTCCCGATGCGTGGCGAAACTACGTCGCGGGTGCCGCCGCCCAGTCGACTGCCTCGCTGCGTAGCTCGAAGCCGACGATGTCGACGACTCGACCGTTGCGCACCGTGTAGACCTGCCATCGCAGGGCCCGGCCACCCCGTTCTTGTGCCGCCTCCGTTCCCGCCAGGACGAGCCCGACCACGACTCGGTCGCCCAGAACGGTCAACTCGGAGACCGCCGCCTGTGCTCCTTTGCTCCGGCCCCGCTGGTACCAGTCGAGAACCTGTTGGCGGCTCTGACAGGGCGGTGAAGGGTCACCGGGAGGGCCCCATCGCACCGCCGGGTCCAGCAGCTCACCGAAGCCAGACAGGTCCCCGCTCTCCAAGGCCGTCCTCAGTTGGCCCGCGACCTCTTCCACCGAGCCTGGCCCCTCCATCGCTGCCATCACCGTCCGTTCCTAGAGTCCACCAACCATTGTGACCGACCGCGGGCGGGCAGCCCGGTGAGCCTGTCCTGAAGGTCCCGGTCGGACACGAAGCGTGCTGTCGAGCCCGATACGCCAGACAGGCGCCTCAGTACTGGGATCAGCGCCACTGGGTTCAGCGCCGCGCTGTGCGCGTGAGAGCGTTGGTCCCATAACGCGCCCGCCAGACGAACTCGAAGCTGTAGGCCAGCACCAGAACGGCGAAGAAGAGGGCGCCTCCGTAGTCGCCCACGAGACTGTGACCGACTCCCGTCTCCACCAGCCCGAGCGCCCCGAGCAGCGCCCAGCCCGAGCCACTGAGGATGCAGTGCGCCTCCCGGCAGCGCCAGAAGTTGACCAGACACCAGGCGCTGGCGGCCAGAGTGGCCACTGCGGCCAGCGCCAGCGCCCATCGTCGGGGCAGGTTGGGGGCCAGGCTGACGGCGGCCACGACGGCCCCAAAGAAGATCCACTGGCCGACCCCGGTGGGCAGCAGGCGGTCCGCCAGGCGTTCGAGGTGGCCATCGGGGTCAACACGAGGCGGGGAACGGAACAGCCCCGCCCATCGTCCTTGGGCATGGAGGTCCCGGCTCATGACCTCTGCGCTTTCCCGGAACCGGTGCCAACCAGATCGGCGGAGGAGGCCAGGCCGCTCCGCAGTGCCTCCAGTACTGCGCCCAGCTCGGGTACACCTTCGGCTCCGCCGGTGCTATGGACGTAGACCCGACAGGCCCGACCGGCGGCGACCTCAGCGGTGGTGAAGAGGTCTCGTCCTTCCAGGACGAGGCTGGGCGAGCCGGCGGCCATGGCCTCTTCGGGTCCGACCTGCTTCAGTTGCACGGCCACATCGTGGCGACCGAGCAGTTCCAGGGCCTCCTCGACCCGCCGGCGGGCCAGGTCCGAACTGGCGCATCCAGGCAGGTGGATTATCTCCACAGACCTCATGACACCTCCTCACCGCTACCCTAAGGCTTGCCCTATAGGGGAAGGTCAAGAGGAAATGCTGATAGGGGAACTGGCCCAGCGAGCGGGGCTGACCTCCAAGGCCATCCGCCACTACGAGCGCATCGGCGTTCTCGACCCGCCTACGCGCACTGCGGGTGGATACCGGGACTACGGGCCCGAGGTCCTGGAGCGACTCGCCTTCGTTCGGGCCGGGCGGTCCGCGGGGCTGACCCTGGGCGAGTTGCGCCAGGTCATCGCTCTTCGCGACCGAGGCGAGACCCCGTGTGCCCACGTGAGCGGGCTCATCCGCTCCAAGCGACACGAGTTCGACTCCCGCATCGCGGAGCTGGAGCAGTTGCGAACCGAGCTCAGCGCCCTCGAGCGCAGGGCGCGGCGCCTGGACCCGGCTGACTGCGAAGTCTCCAAGGTCTGCCACATCATCACGTCCAGTGCTGACGCCACGGTGGGCGTCCCTTGAATGAGCGTCCGCCCCTGAGTGACGCGCAGCGGATTCTGCCTGGCTATCTCCGACCGCCTGTTCGAGGACCGCGGGCGTCAGTCCGACCTGGTCGCCATGTCTGTTGTTAGGCGCCTACCTGGCGCCCTTCCGGCCAGCCCGATAGCCGTCTGATTGAGTATCCACCAGTTCGGTAGGGCCCGTCTCTACCGTCGAGAGGGCCTGACGGTCTGGCTCACTAACCGTCTGCCGACTGCTCGCGGTCTGGCTTTCTAACGAGGTGCCAGCCGTCAGGTTCTCTCACCGCGGCCTGGCTGAAAAGAGGCGTGAAGCCAACGACTGTAATCAGACGTGCCGACCGTGGCTCTTCCATCCCAACCGACCAAAGAAGGAGCTTGTCATGGCCCTGATGATCGGCATCGACCCGCACAAGGGCTCGCACACCGCCGTGGCCGTCGATGTGACCGAGACCGCCCTGGCCCAGATCCGAGTCCGCACCGGCCCGGCTCAGCTCGAGCGGTTGCTGGCCTGGGCCCGGGAGTTCCCGGAGCGGTCCTGGGCGGTCGAGAACGCCACCGGGCTCGGCTACCTCATCGCCCAGCAGCTCGTCGGGGCCGGCGAGGTGGTCTATGACGTCCAGCCCAAGCTGGGAGCCCGGGTACGCCTACTGGACACCGAGTCGACCAACAAGAACGACCCTCACGATGCCCGCTCGGTGGCCATCGCTGCCCTGCGCTCAAAGAGGCCCAACCAGGTTCAGGCCGAGGACCACGCCGCAGTGGCCAAGCTGTGGTCCAAGCGTCACCGGGACCTGGCCCGCAACGTCAACAAGGTGGCCTGCCGGCTCCACAGCCTGCTCTGCGACCTGGTCGCCGGCGGGGTCCCGGAGGAGATGACGGTCACGAAAGCGGCCCAATTGCTGGCGAAAGTAAGGCCAGCGGGCGCCGTGGCCGCCGCCAGGGTGGAGCTGGCCCAGGAGCTCCTGGAGGACCTTCGCCGGCTCAACGTCCAGATGAAGGAGTCGAAGAAGCGTCTCGCCGCGGTGGTGGCCGCCTCGAGGACCTCGGTGATCAAGGTCTTCGGGGTGGGCCCGGTCAACGGAGCGGCCGTGATCGGACTGACCGGCGACGTCGCCCGCTTTCCCAACCGGGCCCACTTCGCCGCCTTCAACGGGACCGCCCCCATCGACGTCTCCTCCGGAGGCAAGAAGATCTTCCGGCTATCCCTGCGGGGCAACCGTTACCTGAACAACGCCATCCACATGGCGGCCATCGTCCAGATCCGTCACCGCACCAGCCCTGGGCGTGCCTACTACGACCGCAAGGTCGCCGAGGGCAAGACCCACAAGGAAGCGCTGCGCTGTCTCAAGCGCCGGGTCAGCGACGCCATCTATGACCGGTTAATCGAAGACGCCCGTCGCGCCGGACGGAGCCTCCCTGAGGGCCCGGGAGGGCAAGCGGGGAACGACTCTGTATCCAGCGCGACCGGCTCTCGCCCCGCAACACCGGCTCTTCGGACGAGCCACTCCCGGACCCGGACCAACCCTACGTCCCGTCCTGCCCGCCAGCCCACGAAGCCGGCCGCGGCAAGGGCGAGGACACCCAGCTCCGTGGCCAAGAAAGTCACCCGCAAAGCCTCTTGACTTACAAAGAGGACTCGTTATCGCGCACTCTGATGTCAATGTGGGAGACGTCCGATCCGGTCGTCAAACTTCCCGTTATGGGCGTTCCAATCGCGAATAGGGGTGGTTCGTCGGTGACAGGCGGTCATGCTGGAGCTGTCGAAGCGGGACGTCCTCGCCAATCGGGTTTCGGCCGCCGTCCTGGGAGGAGGGCTCCTCCCCGGGGGCGGATAGGAGAGTTATTCACAAGCCGAAGCTGGCTCGCTACGGTCGTAGAGCCCCCTCCGCTCACAAGCTGCTCCGGGCCCCCGATGGTCAAGGCTGTTCCCGACTAATCCGCGGCTAACTGACCGGCGCTGCGCCATCATCCACACAGGCGACCATGCTGCTCACGATCTCCACCACCCACGAACCAGCGACGGACCTCGGGTTCCTCTTGCACAAGCATCCGGACCGGGTTCACTCCGTCACGCTCCCCTTCGGCGAGGCCCATGTCCTCTACCCCCAGGCTCGGGAGGACGCCTGCACGGTCGCCCTGTTGGTGGAGGTGGACCCGGTCGGGTTGGTCCGAGACCGCAAAGGCCCAAGGGGGAACTACGGCTCTTTGGCTCAGTACGTCAATGACCGCCCCTACGCCGCCTCCAGCTTCCTGTCCGTCTCCCTCAATAAGTGCTTCGGGACGGCCCTGGGAGGCCGCAGCAAGGAACGCCCGGACCTGGCGGCCGAGCCCCTCCCCCTGACTGCCCGCCTACCGGTGCTTCCATGCCGGGGTGGCGAGTCGATCTTGCGCCGGTTGTTCGAGCCCCTTGGCTACGACCTCACCGCAGCGCCTATTCCGCTGGATCCGACCTTCCCGGCGTGGGGCGAGAGCCAGTACCTGGATGTCCAGATCTCCGGCCGGGTCCGTCTCCAGCAGCTCCTCGAGCACCTCTTCGTCTTACTGCCCGTGCTCGACGACGACAAGCATTACTGGGTTGGCCCGGACGAGGTGGACAAGCTCCTGCGCCGGGGCGGAACCTGGCTGGCCAGCCATCCGGAACGGGAGCTGATCACCCGGCGCTACCTCCGCCACGACCGCCGACTGGTCGGCGACGCCTTGGCTCGGCTCCTGGAGGACGACGCCGCTCAGGACCCCGACGAGATTGCCCTCAGCCACGACGCCGAGGAGGAGGCGGTCGAGGCCAAGATCAGTCTCAACGACCAGCGCCTCGAGGCCGTACTCAGCGCCATACGAGCCAGCGGCGCCCGAAGCGTGGTGGACCTCGGTTGCGGGTCGGGCAAGTTGATCGAGCGGATACTCCGGGACACTGATCTCGACCGCGTGGTCGGGCTCGACGTCTCCTATCGTTCGCTGGAGGGTGCCGCACGTCGGCTGCACCTCGACACCATGGCCCCCCGACAGCGGGAGCGCGTGGAGCTGCTCCAAGGGGCCCTGACCTACCGGGACGGCCGTCTGGCCGCTTTTGATGCAGCCACTGTGGTCGAGGTCATCGAGCACCTCGATCCGCCTCGCCTCGGCGCCTTCGAGCGGGCGATCTTTGCCCACGCCCGGCCCCGACGGGTGATTCTCACCACGCCCAACGCCGAGTACAACGTCCTCTTCGACGGGTTGGGTGCCGGCCAGCTTCGCCACCAGGACCACCGCTTCGAGTGGACCCGCCAAGAGCTGGCCAACTGGGCCGAGGCCGTCGCGACCCGCCACGGCTATGCGGTGGAACTGTCGGGGATCGGTCCGGAGGACCCCGGCCGGGGCCATCCGACCCAGATGGCGGTCTTTCAGCGATGAGTCAGATCACCATCCCCGAACTGTCCCTGGTTGTGCTGGTCGGGGTGTCCGGGTCGGGCAAGTCCAGCTTCGCCGCCCGGCATTTCCGGCCCACCGAGGTCCTCTCCTCCGACTTCTGCCGGGGACTGGTCTCCGACGACGAGAACGACCAGGCCGCCACCAACGCCGCCTTCGAGGTTCTCCATTTCATCGCCGGGAAGCGACTGGAGGCGGCCAAGCTGGTCGTGGTCGACGCCACCAACGTCCAGACCGAGGCCCGCAAGGCGTTGCTGGCCCTGGCTCGAGCCCACCACGTCCTGGCCGTGGCCATCGTCCTGGATGTCCCCGAGGCCGTCTGTGCCGAGCGCAACGCCGGCCGCCCTGATCGCAGCTTCGGCTCCCACGTCCTTCGCAACCAGCGCAACCAGCTCCATCGCTCGCTCCGCGGCCTCCGGCGTGAGGGCTTTCACCGATCCTGGGTCCTCCATGGCGTGGATGAGATTGACTCAGCCACCATCGAACGCCAGCCGCTCTGGACCGACCGCCGCTCCGAGCACGGACCGTTCGACATCATCGGTGACGTCCACGGCTGCCATCAGGAGCTGGTCGAGCTACTCACTAAGCTCGGCTACCAGCTCGCAACCGATGGCGTCGGGGCGAGCCACCCGGAGGGCCGCAAGGCCTTCTTTGTCGGGGACCTCGTCGATCGGGGCCCGGCCAGCCCCGCCGTCTTGCGTCTGGTCATGGCCATGGTGGAAGCGGGTAACGCCATCTGCATCCCCGGCAACCATGAAGCCAAGCTCCTCCGGGCTCTGCAGGGTCGCAACGTCACCACCGGTCACGGCTTGGCTGAGACCCTCGCCCAGCTGTCGGCCGAGCCACCCGAGTTCTCCAAGCAGGTGGCCGACTTCATCGACGGCCTGGTGAGCCACTTCGTCCTGGATGACGGCGCGCTGGTGGTGGCTCATGCCGGCATGCGGGAGGACATGGCCGGGCGGGCCTCGGGGGCAGTGCGGTCCTTCGCCCTCTACGGGGACACCACGGGAGAGACCGACGAGTTCGGCCTTCCGGTTCGTTATCCATGGGCCGAGGACTATCGCGGTGGCGCCATGGTCGTCTACGGCCACACCCCCGTACCCGAGGCCAGCTGGCTCAACAAGACCATATGCATCGACACCGGCTGTGTCTTTGGAGGCAAGCTCACCGCCCTGCGCTACCCGGAGAAGGAACTGGTCTCGGTCCCGGCGCGCCGGACCTATTGGGATCCCATCCGGCCCTTGGTCGCCGAAGCGACCGCCGACACCCAGCGAGAGCCGACCGACCTCGACCTGGCCGACGTCATCGGCAAGCGGGTCATCGAGACTCGACTCAGCCGCTCGGTGACCATCCGGGAGGAGAACGCCATCGCCGCCCTGGAGGTGATGAGCCGCTTCGCCGCCGATCCACGGTGGCTCGTGTATCTCCCTCCCACCATGGCCCCCACCGCCACCACCGAGATCGAGGGCCTCCTTGAACATCCGACCGAAGCCTTCGCCAGCTTTCGCCGGGATGGTGTGGACAGGGTGGTCTGCGAGGAGAAGCACATGGGCTCCCGAGCGGTGGTGGTCGTGTGCCGGGCTCCCGAAGTGGCCGCCCGGCGTTTCGGCGTCAACGACAGCCCGGCGGCCGGCGCCATCGTCACCAGAACGGGTCGTCCCTTCTTCTCCGACCTCGCCCAGGAAGCGACTCTCCTGGACAAGGTTCGGGCCGGCATCACTGCGGCCGGGCTCTGGGATGAGCTCGCCAGCGACTGGCTGGTCCTGGACTGCGAGCTGCTGCCCTGGTCGGCCAAGGCGGAGGAGCTGCTCCGCCGTCAGTACGCCTCAGTGGGAGCAGCGGCGTCGGCCACCTTGGCAGTCGAGGAGGCTGCCCTCGCCGAGGCTGTCGGTCGGGGTGTCGACGCCGCGGAGCTGTTGAAGCGGACGGCGTCCCGACTCCAGATGACCAACGGGTTCATCGAAGCGTATCGCCGCTATTGCTGGTCGGTCAGCTCCGTGGATGACCTCCGTCTCGCCCCGTTCCAGGTCCTGGCCGGTGAGGGCTCGGTCCACGCCCTGCGCGATCACCTCTGGAATTTGGAAGTTCTTGGCCGGCTCTGCGCCACCGACCCCGGAGCCTTCCGGCCCACCTCCGCCCTGACGGTCGAGTTGGGCGACGAGGCCAGTGAGGCGGCCGGAGTCGGCTGGTGGGAGGACCTCACGGGGGCCGGCGGGGAGGGCATGGTGGTCAAGCCTGTTGCCGTGGTTCACCATGGCCCTAAGGGTTTCGCCCAGCCCGGGATCAAGTGCCGCGGACCCGAGTACCTCAGGATCATCTACGGCCCGGAGTACACCAGTCCGGCCAACCTGATCCGGCTCCGGTCCAGAGGTCTGGGCCACAAGAGTTCACTCGCTCTGCGGGAGTTCGCCCTGGGCATCGAGGCGCTCGAACGCTTCGTTGCGGGCGATCCCCTGTACCGCGTCCACGAGTGCGTGTTCGGAGTCTTGGCCCTTGAGAGCGAACCTGTGGACCCCCGGCTGTGACCGCCGGGACCCTGCTCGGGCAGGAGCTGCCATAAGGGCGCCGGCGCGATAGCGGATCGCTCTGGGGTGAACGGACAGGCGCGTGAACCGTCGTTCGAGTTCGTATTGTCAGGCGGCTGCCGCCCGGTGGCCTCTTCCAGAACGGCGCCTTATGGACGGCTTGGAGATAGGCGCTAGCTCGCTGACACGGCGTCTGACCAGCTCCACCCCGCACTCACAGTCGGGCCAGCAGTGTGCGTATCGCTTCGGCGGTCGCCGCGGGCTGCTCCACCATCGGCAGGTGCGCCGTCTCAGGCATCAGCTGGAACTCGGCCCCGGGGATCCTCGCCGCGACGGCCTCGGCTGCGGCCCGTAGTTCCGGCAAGTCCAACTCGCCCACCAGCAGCGAGACGGGCATGCCGAGGCGCGGCAGCTCCTCCCAAGTGGGAGCGAAGGGCTCCATCTCCCCGGCATCGGGCGCTGCCAAGGCCCGGCCGTTCATGTCGAGGAACAGGTCCCGCGCCGGCGAGCCGACCCGTCCCGGCGGCGCCATGGGACCGTCCAGCCAGATCCGAGCCTCCAGCTCGTTCACTGCGGCCAGGTCCCCGGCGGCTTCGGCCTTCTCAACGGCGGCAGCCAGCTCGGTGACCTCTGGGGGCGACGTGGGGAAGGGGGCGTCGGAAGGAGCGCTGCCGATGAGCATCAGGGCATCGACGACCTCGGGCATCGTGACCGCCACGTCCAAGGCGATCTGGCCACCGCGCGAGCACCCAACCAACACCGCTCGGGATAGGCCTCGGCCGGCCAGAACGGCAAGAAGGTCCTCTCGTGCTGAGTAGGGCTCGGTGTCGTAGGTCGTGTCGCCATAGCCCCGCTGGTCATAAGCGAGGCAGCGAACACCCTGGCCGCTGAGTTGGTCCATGACCTCGAACCAACTGCGTCGGTCTGCCACCCCAGCGTGGATAAGGACCACCGAGGGTCCGTTTCCCGACTCGGAGCCTCGTAGCACCGCCGCGCCCCGCTCCACCGAGAAGTCCCCCATGCGGGTGACCCTAGGGCCTGACCGCTTCCCAGGCTTTCGAAATAACGCCGGAGCCCACCATCCCTCGTGGGAGCAGCAGCGCTAAGAGCAGGGGCATGCTGTGGGTATGGCATGGGAGATCACCGGGACCCTGGAGGCGATCGACTGGCCGGGCCTGAAGGCAGATCTCTCGGCGGACCGGTTCGACAATGGGCGCACGGCCGAGGCCCTGATGCGCTCATTCGAATGGTCCTAGCACGTGGCGATAGCCCGGCAGGAAAGCACGGTTATCGGGACGGCCCGGCTCCTCTCCGAAGGTGTCTGCAATGCATACCTGGTCGATGTCTGGACCCATTCCTCCCAGCGTCGGCCGGGGGGTGGCCTCCGGCATGATCCGATTCCTGCTGGAGAAGGTGCCCGGCCAGCACGTCGGCCTCCAGACCGACGATGCCCAGGGCTTATACCACTCGCTCGGCTTCCGCCCGCAACCGGAATTCCTCTCCATCGTGGTGGGACGCTGGCTGGACCATCCAGCCAACACCCAGAGCTAGGCCGGTCGTCCTGTGTTCAGTCGGGCAGCGCTTGAAACCATCCCGCCAATAGCGGATGACTTCCGCCTTGCTCAAACGAACCCGGAACCGTCGATATCGGTCGCATCGAGTCCCGAGCCGTCGGCCAGGATCAACCCGCTGCCCGGAGCGTTATGTTTCCTGATAGCGGTCGGCAGGGGTTCAGCCAGCCCACGATGGTCCGGCTTCCCTGTGACGAGGTCATTTGGCGGGTTTTAGAACCCCCCTCCCCTCGCTTGAACTGAGCTAACCCGGTACGGTTGATCTAGGCGGTTCGTGCGCCCTGCGGACAGCTCAAGGGGTGGTATGTACCATTCGGGCATCTCGGACCGCGCGGGCAAGGGTCACGCCGGACTCGTTCCGCTGGCGTTCGCGGCCGGTCGCGGCTAGAATGGGACTCGAGGCTGGGGTGATCTGCTCCTGCGGGCGAGCCAACCGTGAGACCGCATCGTTCTGCGCAGGGTGCGGGACGGATCTCCGGACGGCGTGCGCGTCCTGCGAGGCAATCTTGGTCAAGGACGCCCAATTCTGCGACGAATGTGGCGCCACGACTCCTGGACCAGCAGCGTCGACGGCGACGCCCGGGACCCGGAAGGTGGTGTCCATTCTCTTCGCCGATGTATCCGGCTCGACGGGCCTGCAGGAGCGGCTCGACCCGGAGACCACCCGCGGCGTGATGGATGGGGTGCACGCGCTCTTGCGGCACGCTGTCGAGAGCCACGGGGGGCGGGTGGTGAAGTTCACCGGAGACGGAGCCATGGCTGTCTTCGGCATCCCTGTACTCCGTGAGGACGATGCAGTGCGAGCGGTACGAGCCGGCGCCACCATGCAGGCGGACTTTGCGGCCATGGCCGATGTCGTTCATCGCGACCATGGCGTCGCAATTGGATTGCGGGTGGGGGCCAATACCGGCGAGGTGGTCGTGGCCCTAGGCAGCGACGACGTCGTCGGCGATCCGGTCAATGTCGCCTCACGGCTCGAAGCCGCCGCCGGAGTCGGCGAGGTGCTTATGGGAGAACAGACCTATCGGCTGGTCCGCGATGTCCTGAAAGTTGAGACCGTCGAGCCCCTGAGGCTGCGAGGGAAGAGTGAACTGGTGGGCGCCGCCCGCCTCGTCTCCGTCAATGGCATCGGACCAGCCTCGGTCACACCGCTAGTCGGCCGGGATGCCGACCTAGCTACTTTGACCGCTGCCTTCGAGGACACCGTATCGGCTTCGGAGTGCCGCCTGGTGACCGTGCTCGGTGCCCCGGGGCTGGGCAAGAGCCGACTGGGGGCCGAGCTGGCCGCTGGACTGGGTGACAGGGCGCGGCTGGTCGTGGTCCGATTTATCCCGGACGGGGGTAGCAGCCTCGGACCCTTGGTCGAGGCGTTGCGGTCGTTTGTCGAGGATGCGGCCTTCCTGGCCGGCCTCGACGACGGCCGAGCCGTCGGCGAGACCCTCGGTGCGCTGCTCGCTGGGGGCGTGTCGGGCTCTACGGAGCAAGTCTTCTGGGCCTTCCGGCGGCTCCTCCAGGGCTTGGCAGTAGACCGGCCGGTCCTGCTCCTACTCGATGACCTGCACTGGGCGGAGCCGACCATGCTCGATCTCATCGAGCACCTGGTCGCATGGCTCCGTGACGGTCCGATTCTGCTACTTGTCCTTGCCCGGCCTGAGCTCAGTGACCTGCGCCCAGAGTTGGTTGAGTCCACCGGCCCGGCTAGGGCCATCGTGGTCCTCGAGGCCCTCGACGACAGCGCCTGCCGTCGCCTGGCCCGAGACATCCTTGAGGCCGACGAGGTTCCGGAGCCCGTCCTGGCCCGGGCGCTCGAGTCGAGCGAAGGCAACCCGCTCTTCCTTCGCGAGCTCCTGCGCCTGCTGGTGGACGACGGCGTGCTCAGCCGCCTCAGCGGCGGATGGACGGCCACTGTCGACGTCGATGCCATAGAACTGCCAGCCACCCTGCACGCCGCTCTGGCGGCCCGCATCGAGCAGCTCGAGCCCGACACCCGCGAGGTGCTCCAGGCCGCCTCGGTTATCGGTCGGCACTTTGCCCGGGGAGCTGTGGTGGCCCTTCTCCCGCCGGCGGTGGGCGCCAGCCTGGACGAGCACCTCGGCATCCTGCATCGCCGGGGTCTGGTGGACCCGGAGGGGACCTGGTGGGTCGACGAACGCCTCTACCGGTTCCACCACGCCCTGATCCGAGATGCCGCGTATCGCCGAGTCCTCAAGCGGGTTCGCGCCGAACTCCACGAGCGCTATGCCGATTGGCTGGGCGCCCGGCTCGGCGACGCCACGGGCGAGCACGACCAGGTGCTCGGCTGGCACCTTGAGCAGGCCCACATGTACCTGCTGGAGCTGGGCGAGGCGACCGACCTCACTCTCATGGGGCGGGCCGCGGGGTATCTGGCCGCCGCCGGGCGGCGGGCGCTGGAGCGCGACGATGTGGGTAGCGCCGCGAACCTGCTCGGGAGGGCGCTGCGCCTCTGCCCCGGAGACACCGACCTGATGCGAGATCGATGCGAGGCACTGATCTGTCACGGCGACACCGCCACCGCCAGCGAGGTCGTAGTCGCCCTGGTGGCGGCGGCGAGCGAGGAGCGCTCGGTGGCCGTGGCAGAGGTCTTTGATGCCCAGCTGGCCGGGCTCCGTGACCCTGGGGCGCTGCAGGACACGGCGCGGCGCTCGGCGGAGGCGGCGCGGGTCTTCGCCCGCTGCGGCGATGAGGTCGGGGCGGCCAAGGCCGAATCGGTCCAGGCTGTCGCCCTGGCTGGGCTAGGGCAGATGGCGGCGTGCGAAGCGGCGCTCGATCGGTCTCTCGCTGCGGCCCGCCGGGCGGGCAACCAGCGCCTGGCCAACGTGGTGCTCGGAATCGCCCCCCTGGCCGCGCTGTGGGGGCCGTCGCCGGTGGCGCGGGCCAGCGGGCGCTGCTTGGACGTTATCCGGGTGCTCCACATAACCGCTTGGGCGCCCCAGGTCGAGGCTCAGGCCCTGCGCTGTCAGGCCGTGCTGGAAGCAATGCGGGACCGTCCCGAGGCCGCCCGGCGCATGCTCGATGACGCACGGACGCTCTTCCTGACGGTCGGGAGCAGGCTCGGCCTGCTCGAAACGGCCTTACATGCCGGCCAGGTCGAACTGTTCGCCGGCGCCCCTGCCGTGGCAGAGGCCCACCTCCGGGACGCCATCGCCGGGTTCACCACCTTGGGCGTCCGGGTCGCCGCTGCCCGGGCTACCGCCCTACTGGCGCGGGCTCTGTTGGACCTCGGCCGCATTGAGGAGGCCGAGGCCATAGCCGATCCCTCACAGGGCGGTGACGACCTCAAGGCAGCGATCGGACTGCTCGGCGTGCGGGCCGAGGCTCTCGCCCGACGCGGTGACATCGCCGAGGCCGAGGTGCTGGCTCGGCGGGCCGTCGAGCTCGCCGAGCCCACCGACGCCCTGGTTGACCACGCCGACGCCCGCCTGGGGCTCGCCCGGGTCCTCGCCGCGGCGGGGAGGGGTATGGAGAGCGTGGCCGAACTCAGCCGCGCCCAGAAGCTGTATGAGGCCAAAGGTTGCCTAGTCGGCGCCCGACAGACGGGCCTGATCCCCCAATCCGAAGCGCAGAAAACGCCCCTCACCGCGGCTCCCGAGGTTCGCCCCAACACCGCCTCAGAGCTGTTCGAGCAATACCACCTCCGTCTCAACTCTGGCCTGTTGCCCGATGAGTCGATCTGTGCTCCCGTTTTCCTGGTCGAAGACCACGTAACCCACCTCATCGAGGATCTAGCCTCGATCCGAGCGACTAGAGCCGACGTCATAGACGGGACCAGCGGCTGGCGCTTCGGCGGAGAGGTGGTCGCCACGCTCGGGGAGCGCTGCGCGGTTTACCTCGAGCGGTTCTCCTCCGACGCCGACCGCCGAGGGGCGTCCTCGGCCGAGGATTCCCGCCTGTTAGTCCTCGCCCTTGACGACACGGGCCGATTCGACCGATGTCACGTCTTCGACTCGGCCGACTACGAGCCGGCAATGGCGGTGCTGCACCACCTGCATGCCCTGAAGGAAGGCCCGCGGCGTGTGGTGCAACACAACCACGCCACCATGTGCCTGGCTCGATGGGCGGCGGCGATGCGCACCGGCGACACCAATGCCGTCCTTGCCGCCCATGCCCCCGACTACATCAACGTCCATCACCGGATGCAGGACACCCTTACCCTCGACCAGCAGCGGGACACGGAGCTCGACGTCGCCGGGCATGCCATGGTCGAGGTCCAGGCGTTGGCGAGCCTCGGAGAGCGCCACGCTCTCCACCGTGTGCACATGGGCTGGGCTTATGACTCCCTCGGGAACGTGGTCGGACCCGCTGATGGTGAGGCGGGAGAGGTCGCCTATGACCTGTTGCTGGTCAGCCGGACCGACCATACCGGCGCCAATGTCCGCACCGACATGTTCGAAGCCGAGCACCTGGCCGAGGCCATCGCCTGCCTCCTGCAGCGCTGGGCCGAGGACGAACTTACCGGCGACGCCCGCCGGCGGGCCCTCCAGTCGGCAGCCGGATCGTTCGCGGAGGCCATCAACCGGAGAGACTGGGACGCATACCGGGCGCAGTTCGCCGACGACGTGGTGCTCATAGACCATACGCCGGTCAGCGCCGGGAAGATCGGAGGCTCGGAGGCGGTCACTGACTGGACCCGCCAGTTCGTCGAGGCTGCGGACGGGACCCAGGTCCTTCTAGTCGATGTGCTGGCCTTCACCCCGGATGCCGCTCTGGTGCGAAGCGTCGTCTCGGGCAGCTTGCAGGGCGGCCCATTGGACCTTGCTTGGGACATTGCGGCCCGCTTCGGTCCTGACGGTCGCTTCGACCGCCTCGAGTTCTTCTACGAAGACGAGTCTGCGGCCTGGGACGCCTTCGAAGAGATGGATGGTCACAACAGCTCGAACTCGGGCCAGGAGCAGGAAGCATGTCGCTGGATGCGTCGCTGGTCAGAGGCTGTCCAGGACCGGGACCTGGACGCCCTCGCCGCCCTGTATGGGTCCGAAGCGGTGGTGGAGGACCACCGGCCATTGATGCAGGAGGTGCTTCAGGGTCCGGCCGAGAACCTGAGCAACGTAGCGGCGGTTCTTGACCTGGGCGGAGGCGGTGTCGGGTTCGAGAGCGAGGTGCTCGCGGTCCGGGAGCACCGCCTGGGCTTGTTCCGCAACCGATTCGTGCTTGAGGCCGGTGAGGTCGACATCCTCTTCGTCGCCCAGGTCGAGGATGGCACCGGAGTGCTGGAGCGGGGAGCGGTCTACGGTCCAGCTGATACCGAGGCGGCCTACCGGACGCTCGAGGAGTACAGGGAGGCCTTGAGCCGAGGCGGCTGACGAAACGCACCTGATGCCTATGGTCTCCAGCCCGGCATCTCGCGGCGTTGGACCCATTGATGCGCCGGTCGGCAGTGCGTACCCTGGATCCGACTGCGCCCTTCGGCGGCAGCCAAGCCAATGGAGATGGCTGTGGATCCTGGCAGCGCCCGGCGATGAGCAGCCACACCGCCACCATCCTGGTTACCGATCTGGTCGGTTCCACCGCCTTGAGGGTGCGTTTGGGGGAGGAACAGGCCGAGGTGCTGCGCCGGGAGCATGATCGGCTCCTGCGGGCGGCGGTGGAGGCCGAAGGTGGCGTCATTGTCAAGGGCCTCGGAGACGGGGTGTTGGCCAGCTTCGCCGGTGCATCGGGCGCGGTCGGGGCTGCAGTGGGGATCCAACAGGCCGTGCATCGGTTCAACGCCGGCCAGGGCCAGGCCCAGCTTGGCCGTGCGGATCGGGATCTCCGGAGGCGACATCGAGGTCGAGTCCGACGGCGACTGCTTCGGCACCCCCGTGGTCGAGGCGGCCCGCCTGTGCGCTGCCGCCACCGAGGCCCAGATCCTGGTCGCCGAGGTGGTCAAGGTCATGGCCCGGGGCCGGGGGGGTCATGAGTTCGTCCCTGTCGGCGCCCTGACCCTCAAGGGACTGCCGGAGCCGATCGCCGCGTTCGAAGTGAGATGGGCACCCCTCCCGGACACGACGGCCGGACCGACCGACGAGATCCCTCTGCCCGCCAGCCTGCGAACGCCGTGGTTCTCCTATGCCGGTCGGCAGACCGAACGCGAACAGCTGGAGGCCGCCTACAAGTTGGTCTCGGCCGGGGAGCGCCGCGTGGTGCTGATCTCGGGGGAACCCGGTATCGGCAAGACCCGCCTGGTCGCTCACCTGGCTCGCAACGTCCAGGAGGACCGGGCGCTGGTGCTCTACGGACGCTGCGAGGACGAACTCGACGTGGCCTACCGGTCCATCAGCGAGGCCCTCCGCCAGCTCCTGGTCCATCTCCCCGAGGCCGTGGTAACCGAGCATCTCGCCGCCTGTGGTGGCGAGCTGGGGCGGCTGGTCTCCTTGGTCGGGGCTCCGCCCCCCGAGCGCTCTGATCCCGAAACGGAGCGGCTCCGCCTGTTCGAGTCCGTCTGTGACCTGTTGTCGCGGGCCTCGCAGTGGACTCCGGTGGTCCTGGTGCTCGACGACCTGCACTGGGCCGATCGCTCCACTCTCATGCTGCTGCGCCACCTGGTAAGAGCCGAACCGGTCATGAGGGTGCTGATCGTCGGCACCTACCGGGACACCGATCTGGCCCGCTCCCATCCCCTGGCCGATCTGCTGGCCGACCTGAGGAGGGAGAACGGCTACGAGCGGGTGGCCCTGACCGGCCTGGACGAGGCCGAGACCACAGCATTCATCCTGGCCCGGGCCGGCGACGCCGTGGAAGAGCCGGAGGCGGCGGCTTTGGCGCGCCTGCTCCTCGAGGAGACGGACGGCAATCCGTTCTTCATGGGAGAGGTACTGGACCACCTCATCGATGCGGGAGCGCTGTTCCAGCGCCAAGGGCGCTGGGAGGGTGACGCCGATCTGATCGCCCGCATCGGGATCCCCGAGGGGGTGAAGGAGGTCATCGGAAGGCGCCTTTCGGCCCTGGGGGCCGAGACCAACGAGGCCCTGACCGTGGCGGGGGTGTGCGGCTCGGCGTTTGCTGCTGAGGTGGTGGCCGAGGTGATGGGCCGGGCTGTGGATGAGGTGGCGGCCCTGCTGGACGAACCGCTCCGACGCCGGCTCCTGGCCGAAGTGGCGGATGCTTTCGAGACCTACACCTTCGCTCATGCCCTAGCCCGAGTTTCCTGGATAACGACCGCCTGAAGTATGAAGTCCCAGGTCAGCGGGGCTAAACGACTGTGTCGCGCGTATTACCTAGGTTCAGCGAGCCGGGGCGTAAGCGTCGAGCCCGAACAAGTCGTAGAGACGCTGTGGGATGGGATCGATCTCGGTGAGCATGCGCCGGGCGCGCGGCCGTCCGGTTTCGCCCTGATAGAGGAGCGTGACCTCCTTGATCGTGTCGAGGTTTGCCAGCAGCTCGCGCACGCTCATGGCCATGCCGGCTCGTTCGGTCTCCCTGCGCATGATGTGGGCGACGGCCAGGGCCAGCACGCAGTAGAAGGCGTGGACTCGGATCTTCTGGTCGGTCCAGTGGAACATGGGGCTAAAGCCCACGACGCGGCGGTCTTTCATCTGGCGGAAGCCGGCCTCGACATCGGGCTGGGAGCGGTAGGCCGACACCACATCTGTGACCGCCCAGTCCTCATGATCGGTGAAGAGGATGCGCTTGCCGAAGATCTCGGCCTCCAATGCGCGCCGCGCGGTGGCATCGGAGCGCCAGGTGAGGCGAAGGTTGGCGGGGGTGCGCCCGGTCAGGGTGGTGCGGATCACTCTGCCAACCCGGTCGTCTTTGACGATGGCGGCGATCTCGGCTTCGACGGCGGGGCGCTCCCGGCGGGTGTTGCCCCGACCCAGGCGAGCCGCCAGTTCCCCCAGGCGACGACGGGCTTTGGCCAGGGACTGTTCCAGGCCCCGCACCTGGGCGTCGTGGAAGTCGGAGGAGTGGGTAATGATCACCCGACGGTCCTTGCCCAGGGCCTTTGTGCGGGTCTCGTAGTAAGAAAGCCCGGGGAACCCCTTGCGCTCCAGGGACTTGTACTCCGAGGCGGGAACGGCCAATAGATCCGGGTGGTTGGTGACGATCAGGCTGCCCACGAAGTGCAGGCCCGCCCCTTCGATGACGGCCTGGTTGTCCGCCGAGTCACACCCGGCGTCATAGACCACCGTGAGGCCCTCGTCCCCGCCCACCTGGGCCCGGAAGCGGGCGGCCAACATCTTGACCGCCTCGGCAAACTGGGTGACGTCAGGGCGATTTCCCTCATAGGCATGGGAGTAGATGGGCACCCCGCCGTCTCGGGTGACGGTGAGAGCCAGGCCCACCAGGCGCAGGTCGTAGCGCTTCTGTTTGGCATGTCCGCGCTGGGCGATGGTGTTGCGGGCGTTGGCCGAGTCCACGAAGGTGGCGAAGTTGGTCATGTCCAGCACCAGACCGGACAGGTCCAGGTCGAAGTTGGTCACCATGGCGGCGGTGATGGCCTCCTCGGCGGCCACCAGGTCCTCGGTGGACAGGTAGTCCATGGCGTCCCAGAACCGGCGGTGATCCAGGGCCGCCTCGGGCAGGCGAAGAAGACGAGGCCCGACCGTGGTCCCCCACCACTCGGCGAAGGCCAACTTCGAGCGGGGGGCCACCACCCGGTTGGCCACGGCCAGGGCGATGTAGGTGCCCACCGAGGCCGCCGCGTCGGAACGCCGGGCACCCACCACCCCATCGATGATCTCGGCGATACCCAGGCGTTCGATGACCGACCACACGCCGGCCAGCGCACCGAAGCTCGCCTCGCGTATGCGGTCGGGCTCACCCGGGCTTACCCCCGACAGACGATCAGCGATCTCCTCGGCCGAACCCAGATACACCTGGGACACGATGCGGGGCTTGCCCCCCACCCGGGCCGATTCGACCAGGTAGTAGTAGGTCTTGTTGCCCAGCTTCTTTCCCACGATCGATGCCATGTATTAGGTAATACACCATCGCGACCGAAATCGCGAGCATCACGCGATTACAAACGCGCTGGTCAGAGGCCCTTTTTCAAACTTTCTTCCGACCGACTACAAAACCGGCCGAGGTGATAGCCCGGAAACTCGGGCTAGGTTCGAGACCGCTACTGGTTGCCACCGCGGCCGAGACGGCATGTTCGGGGTGGATATGGGCCTCGATCCGGACCAGGGGAAGACCACGCAACCAGCCGACCAGTGCTGTGGCTGCCTCCTTGGCCAGGCCCTGACCCTGGTGTGCAGTTCCCACAACCCAGGCCACTTGGGCCCGGCCGCCGTCAGCGAACCAGATCAGGGCTGACGCGACGCCCACCAGGCGGCTACTGGTGCGCTCGACCAGTACCCAGTGGCCCCACCATTCGCCGGCGGCGTCCGGGCCACGCAGGAGCCGGCGGTACATCTCGGTCAGCTCCTCCAGGGTGGGGGGTTGGTCGCTGGTGAAGGTGTACAGACCCGGGTCCCCCACCAGAGCCGCCATCTCAGTTGCGTCGGATATGGCCAGCCGGCGCAGGATGAGCCGCCTCGTTGCCAGCCGGGGCCTCTCGAGCTGGATCGCCCTCTCCTCTTCTGTGGCCACGTGCCGCCCGGCGCCCAGGACGGGATCGGCCGATGGACGCCGGTGGGACTTCTCATGACGCCCCGGGCTCCTCGGTGAGGTTGATGAGGCCGGCCGTGGTCGGTCGGAAACCGCAGGCCACGAAATAGAACCGGCCGAGACGCTCCGCGTCTTCGAAGTCGACGTGCAGCCACTCACAGCCCGCCTCCCGGGCTCGATCGCTGGCCAGCCGCACGAGCTCTGAGCCGATGCCTCGGCGCTGCTGGCTCGGGCGGACCTTCGGATCGAGCAGGAAGGCGTGCACCCCGCCGTCCCAGGCCACGTTGGTGAAGCCGACCAGAGTGCCGCTCGCCCCCCGGGCCGTCACCCAGCCCAGGCTGTGGGGATGGATTCGGTCCCACCAGCCGGACTGGGGATTGCCGCCGTGGGAGGCGGTCAGGTCGAACAACTCGGCATCGGAGATCTGCCCACGCCAGGTATAGGTCGGTCTGGTTGTCTCAGGCATCAAAGTGCTCCCCTCAATAGCGGAAGTCCAGGCCGTGCAGGTGGGCATCGGACAGCCATCGGTGCCGGCGGGCGGACAGGTCCCAGGTCAGATCCATATGGCCGCCGAGAGTGGCGAAGCCGAAGTCGTGGAAGGCCCGAATGGCCGAGGTATTGCGGGCCACGGGACGGATGGTCAGGTAGTCATGGCCCCGCCCGAGAGACTCCTCCCGGACCCGGGACAAGAGGGCCCGCCCCACGCCCAGGTGACGCTGAGCCCGGGTCACCACCACCGGTTCGACCTCGCCGTAATCGCCGCGGTCGAACAGGCCCGTCATGCCAATGACCCGACCATCGATTTCGGCCACCCAGGAACCGACCCGTTCGGGTGTGGCCAGGTAGTGATCCAGGCCTGCGCCCGGATCGCTCCCGCCCACCGAGGAATCGTCGTAGATATCCCGGCGGTGCTGGGTCAGCTCGACCCACAGCGCCCGACAGGAGACGTAGTCCTCCTCCCGGTAGGCACGCATGGTGATGGCACGGTGGACTGACCCCGCAGCTGGGGTAGCGACGGGTGCGCCCCCGCCCCAGCCGACCAGCCCGATGATCTCACCGGCCAGGTCCCTCACCGCGCGGCCATCGGTGGTGATGACGTGGTCCTCGTGAGAGTGCCGGGCCCGGAAGAGCCGGGCCGCTCCCAGGGTCCGAGTCAACTGAGCCCCGGCGCCCGATCCGATCTCCATGGTCAATACCCGCCGGTGGGCGTGTTCCTGGACATGGGCCCACGGGGTCCTCCTGCGAAGAGGCGCCCCGTTTTCAGCCGTCAGGTCAGAGCAGTGGAGGGGCGCAGTAATCGGTCTGGGTGGGTCACGGCTCCTCCTCTCTTCCTTTCGGGGACGGCAGGCGAAGGATACTGTGCCGCCTTGGCCGAGGCGGGCCCGGCGGCACCGGGGTGACACCCGACGGGGCCACACGCGTCACGGAGGAAATCGCTGGCCCGCCGAGCGGCACGGGACCAGGATGAGGGCATGCCCATGGTGATGATCCGCCGTGTCCGCCAAAGGAGCCCCTTGGTGGGGGTACCACCAACTCGATACCCGTTGGGCTGAACGCCTGGTCAAGGCAGCCGGGGTTCGGCCCGGTGATCTGGTCCTGGACATCGGCGCCGGCCGAGGCGTGATCACCGAGGAACTCCTGGCCGTCGGGGCCAGGGTCATCGCCATTGAGTACCACCCGGACCGCTACCGCCAGCTCCACCAGCGTTTCGGGTCCGAAGTGGTGGTGGTCCGGGCGGACGCGGCCGACCTGAGACTGCCGCGCCGGGCCTTCAAGGTGGTGGCCAACCCGCCGTTCGGGATCAGCGTCGCCCTGTTGCGCCGACTGCTCAGTGCCGGCAGCCGCATGACCACGGCCGACCTGATCGTGCCCGACCAGGTGGCGGCCCGCTGGGCCCGGGGGCGCGCCCCGGGCTCGGGCCGCTGGACCCGGACCCATCACGCCTCGTTGGGACCCCGACTGCCGGCCCAGGCCTTTCGTCCTGCCGCACCGATGCCCACCAGGATCCTTCGCCTCCGGCCTCACGGGGTCGGTGGAGCTGATCCGACCGCACCGCCATACCGCCGCTCAGTCCCCGTCCTTGGCGCCTCGGCCATGGTTCCCGTCAGGGCGACGCTGAGCGGCAGACACACCTCCAACAGGGGGCCCTTGGCCACGGGCCCCACTTAGAAGGGGGGCTCAGCTCCTTTAGGCCGTGACCAGTACCTAGAGAACCGGAGAGACGTGATGGGACCAGCGATTTGATATATCGGGAGCTGACAGCCATGCGATGCGTCCCTACGAAGCGTTCGGATATATGCCGGAGCTGACGGAGAGGCGATCCGGATGCTGGCTTCGGCCGAGTAGACCCGGACGTGGACGCCGTCGTGAGGGCCACCTTCCAGGTGCACCTCTCTCATCACGCCGCTGGGGGCTCCCAGGTATCCGAGGTCGGCAGAGGTGATCTTGAACACCCGCAGCCCGCAGCCGTGGCGGCGGTCCCGGACCAGGGTGCGCCGGTAGACCGGTCCCGAATAGCTGCCTATCCGGATCCGCCGGTCCGAGCTCAGCACGCTGACGTGGACTCCGTCGTGCTCGCCGCCCTGAAGATGAACCAGCACAGGTCGGACCACTCGGCCGAAGGAGCCAAACCGAATGGCGAGTCCCTCCAGGCTGGCTCGGCGACGTTCGCGGTCCGACTCGCTCACCCTCCGAACGTCGCCTTCGCCTCCGGTGCGGCCCGCATCCTGCATTCCGGTCCCGCACCGCGCCCGCCGCCAACCCGGTCCGGCGGCCTCGAGTCAGTCACAGGCCCAACGGGACTCGGTAGAGGACAGTGACGTCCTGTGGGCGGCGGACCAAGCCGACGCGGCGCAGGGCGAGGCGCCTCATGACTGCTTCGCTGGCGGTGTTCTCGACGTTGCACTTGGAGATGATGCGCTCGGTCCCGACCCGGGCGGCTCCAAGCGGCAGCACGGCCCGGGCCGCCTCGGTAGCCAGTCCCTTGCCCCACCAGTCCCGGGCTAGGAGCCAGCCGATCTCCACCACGCCCTGGCGCAGCCAGGCTGCGTTGGTCCCGATGAAACCGCAGTACCCGATGAGGCTGCCGGAGGAGCGCTCTTGGCAAGCCCAGGTTGTTATTCCAAGGGTCGCCTCGACCCTCTTCCAGAGCCCGATCAGCTCGGTCGCGTCCTCCATGGTCCAGGAGGGACGGCCGAGGTACTGAACCAACTCGGGAACCGTCGTGATGACCACGAGTTGAGCAGCGTCCTCATCCGACCAGCCTCTCACGACCAGCCGTTCTGTCGTCACGATGGTGGCGGCCACGTCCTACATGTTGCCGGGTTCGGTCTGTCCCGTGATGGCGAATTCGTGCAGCCGTCCCAGCCCCGGCCTCGGACGGCCGAGTCTTGGGCCGAGAGCCGAACGACGCCGGCGGAGACCACCTCAGAGGTGGCTCTGTCGCCGCATATCTTGATGGCCGTGCAGGTACTCGGGGTTCCCGTCTCTGCGGAGCTGGCAGCCAGGTGGTCGGACTGGCTGGCCCCTCAGTCCCAACCGTTCTACCTGCGCGATCCGGGCGAGTTTGGTCTGAGCAGGAGAGCTTCGTCGCCTCCCGGCCCAGAGATACGCGACACGCTTCAGCTCTACAGGCTCCAAGGGGAGCTTTCCTGCGTGTGGCTCAACGAAGAGGACTTCGCTTGCCTGCCTCGGTTTACCCGGACGGCCTTGGTGCGTGCTCAACTTGGGGCCGGTCGAGGCGGCGTACCGACCGTGCGGGCCTGGGCTGACCTGGTTGATCCTGTACTTCTCAAAGCCCAGGCGGACGGTAACCGCTTCGTGTGGTGGCCGTCCCTGCTCGCCTCCGGCGATGTCCAGGCGATACTGACCCGCTTCGTGAGCACCAGACGCCTGACCAGTCGCCATACTGAGGTGCCCAGATCGGTATGGAAGGACTGCGCCGGGGTCTTGCCCGGTGCTGAGGAGTTGGCCGGCACCTTCCCGGACGGCAGCGGACCGAACTGCTTCGGGACCGTCATGGCTGCCGCCGGCGTCGCTGGTGCCGAGGACGAGTGGGTGCAGGACGAGCCCTTCGCGGCCTGGTTGGGCGGCGCGACCCGACCCGGTGGCAAGGACGAACTTCCGGGAGCGGTCCTCGTGTGGAGGGACCAAGGTGGCATTCCTCGACACGCCGCCGTCACCCTCGGTGATGGCTGGGCCATGGAAAAACCGTCTCAGGACTGGCACAGCCCTCGAACGGTCCTGGGACTCACTCAACTCAAGGCGGCGAATCGGGTGCCCGGCCTACGGCTCGCCCGCCACAGCCTGCTTCGCTAGCGCTAGCCGGCGCCAGGTCACCGGAAGGAGGCGGACAGCCGCAGTCGTCCGCCCCGGCAGCACCCCGGCCGACCGCGCCCGCTGGTCCTTCCTATCCGGCGTATCGGGGCTGTCCCAATAAGACAGGGCCATTAGCGACCACGACCGATTGGTGGAGACCCCCCACTAACGCCGGATCTGGGACAGCGTCCGGCTTCAAGCGGGGCTTGGTAGCCATGTCCGTTGTTATGCGCTTGCCCGGCGCCCTGCCTACCCGCCCGGTAACCGTCGATTATCGACACTGTCCAGACCGCGGGCGCCTGGGCGCCGTGGGCTCGGCGCTGTCTGTTGAGTCGCTGATATCGGGTACTCCCATGAAAACTAGGGAGCAAGGCCGCTGGGCGCCGTCAGGCCGGGCTGGGAAGAAGTTCGGCGAGCAGTTCCTGGACTCGGCGGTCGATCTCGTCCCTGATCGGCCGGACCTCCTCCACGCCCCGGCCGGCAGGATCGGGCAGCTCCCAGTCGAGGTAGCGCTTCCCGAGGTACACCGGGCAGGCGTCGCCACAGCCCATGGTCACGATGACGTCGGCGGCCTGGGCCACCTCGTCGGTGAGGGGCTTGGGGAACTCCTTGGACAGGTCCAGGCCGATCTCGTCCATGGCGGCGACGACGGCTGGGTTGACCTCCTCCCCGGGGGCGCTGCCGGCCGAGCGGACATGGACCCGGCCATGGGCGTGGTGGTCCAGGAGGGCCGCAGCCATCTGGGACCGCCCGGCGTTGTGGACACAGACAAAGAGGACCTCGGGGGTATCGGACACGACGACTCCTTGAACTTTGGCGAGGGCGTGGAGGCGCTCCCGGGCGAAGCGCTGGGTGAGAAGGGGCACGTACATCGGGAACCGGGCGCCCGCAGCCATCGAGACGAAGGACTCGGCCACGAAGCGCTCGATCGTCTCGGTGCTGAGCATTCCGGCGAATTCGACGCCCAGATCGGCGCTGATGCGCTTGACCGAGTCGAGGTCGGAGTGGCTGAGTGGGCTCATTGCGCTGTCTTTCTCGTTATGGGGGCTCCTGGTCCCCGGCCGTTGCCAGCCACCACTGCCGCCGGGCCCGGCCCGTGATGGGGAACCACGACGTCCTCGGCGACGTCGTTCACGTGGGGATAAAGCACCCTGATGGCCGCCACGGCCAGGGCGGCACCGACCAGCTGGGCGAGGACGAATGCCGGGGCTGAGGAGGGTCGGATGCCGGCGAAGGTGTCAGAGAACATCCGGGCAAAGGTCACCGCCGGGTTGGCGAAGCTGGTGGAGGCAGTGAAGAAGTAGGCGCCGCCGATGTCGGCGCCCACCGCGAAGGGGGCCACCGAGGACCGTCCGGTTCGGGCCACCCCGAAGATCACCAGCAGAAGGCCAAAGGTGGCCACCACCTCGGCCAGCCAGATCCCCCCGCTGCCAGGAACTCGCCCAGCATCCGCCGGACCAGGCCGGCGGCATCGTCGGACATCAGCAGCAGGCGGACTGGGAGGCAAGGTCGGGCCGGGCGGCATAGCAGTCCGCTCGGGAAGGCGACGGGCCCCGCAGCTCCCCGGCGGGCATCTCCGCATCGGCCAAGACGGTGTAGATCTCCCAGGGCGTGCCGTCGGGGCTGCCCACCCACACCTTGTCCTGCACCGCGTACCAGCAGGCCACCCCGTCCTCGGTGATGGTGGCCAGTTGGGTCGCCAGGCGGGCCTGGGCGGCTTCGACCTGGTCGGTGTCCTCCACCTCGATGCCAAGGTGATTGAAGGTGCCGGGCTCGCCTCCGCCGTCGATCAGGACCAGCTTGAGGGCGGGCTCGGCGATGGCGAAGTTGGCATAGCCGGGGCGGACCTTGGCCGGAGCCGTGGCGAAGAGCTTGGAGTTGAACTCGACGGCCGAGTCGAGGTCGGACACGTTTAGGGCCAGTTGGACTCGTGACATCGGCAGCCTCCCATTACATTGAGCCGTGTCGATCCGAGTATGTCGGAACGCATAGACACATGTCAATGGGAACTCCGTGACCCCACCCGGGCCAGCCGAGCCTGGTCCCCAGAGCCGTTCGGAGCTGGTCCCTCTGGCGACCATCGCGCGGGAGTGGGGCCGGATCGGCTGCATCGGCTTCGGCGGGCCGCCAGCGCACATCGCCCTACTGCGCCGACTCTGCGTCGACGAGCGTGCCTGGCTGACCGATCAGGAGTTCGAGGACGGAGTCGCCACCGTGAACCTCCTGCCCGGACCGGCGTCGACCCAGTTGGCCATCTTGTGCGCCTGGCGCTTGCGAGGTCCGCTC
>Ga0307374_10003785_pt1 | contig 25634 bp, 18 predicted proteins | sample OX3MG_FD_202532 | JGI IMG/M metagenome (GOLD analysis project Ga0307374, IMG submission 202532) | Soil microbial communities from Risofladan, Vaasa, Finland - OX-3 | ecosystem: Environmental > Terrestrial > Soil > Coastal area > Acid sulfate soil | place: Finland: Risofladan, Vaasa | collected...
TTTATTTTTTAAATCAATTTCAGTTTGGAATTTAATTCGGATGCTATCTTCTTTTACAGTTAAATTTTGTAAAGCTAAAGTGGTGTCTGGAATCTTATCCGGAAATTCTACTGAGATTATTCGTGTACCTCTTTGCGTAACAGTGATAATCTGGCCAAAAGCATAATTAAATAAAATGAATTTTAATATTAATAAATTTAATAAATATTTTACCATAAATTTGATTATTATTATTTTAATTAATAAATTTACTGTAAAATAAATTTAATTATGACTTATTCAATCAATGAAATCTCAGAAAATCAATTAGACCTAATAGGGCTAACTAAAAAAGATATTTTGAATATGCCACCCCGGACTTACAATGCTTTGATGTCAGGTAACAGAACTTCACTAATCAGATTTAGTAACTTAAAAGTACCAGGACTAGAAGGAGGTTCTTTAGATGCAAAGCTTTCTCTCGAAAGAAAACCGGATAATAGCGTTTCTATCCGCTTTCATCCTATTAACCAGATACCAAAAAATACTTTTAATCTCACAAAAGAAGAAATTGACTCATTAAATAATGATGTTAATTTCATTGAGAAAAAATTGCCCGATGGAAAGGATCATCTTATCGGCATTGATAAACAAACAAATGAATTTGTTGCTATTCCTAAAGATTCTATCGAAGCCCCGAAAAAAATTAATGGTATTGAATTGACCGAAGGACAAGTGATGGATTTTAAAGAAGGTAAGGATATTAAAGTTGGAGGAGAAAAATTCAGATTAAATCCGAATGACGAATTAGGCGTTAGCGGCACAAGTAAAAATTCAATACTCTCAAATCTTGAGTTTAAGCATTCTAAATATAACTCTTCGGAATTACTAATTGACCTTGCCCTCTTAACAACGGGTGTGGGATCAATCTTTATGATTGGACATTTAGCGGATTTACTCATTCTCACATCAGCGGCAAATCTAAAAGGGACAAAAGAAAATAATATCAGCAAGCTAGTAAATGAAAATAAAACACTTCGGGATGCACTTGCAAAAGCATCCCCTGAGATCGCCCATAAATTTGAAAAAGGAGAATTTTTAACTCCTAAAGAATTAAAACAAATGGTAGAAAACCACTTAGATCGTCATGTTGAAATTGGAGCAATTAATGATTTGGAATTCAAACCCGGCTATCCAACAAGTGTTAACGCAACAGTTGTGGACACAGACAAGACGGAAGCAATAAAACAAAAACATAAGAAGGATATTCAAATAACTCCTGGTAAGAATCCAGAAGATGCAAAAGAAGAACGTGCTGATAAAATAGAAGTTATAAGAGAAGAACCCAAGCAAAAATTTTCGGTAAAAATGTAATTCATATTTTTTACTATAAACTTTAAAAAAATGTTTCCTTTTAGTTTAGCTATAGCTTTTGCTCTCGGAATTATAGGATATGTATTTATTTATTGTATTGAAAAAAAAGTAAAAGTTTTTACAGATTTACTTTCTCCAAAAACAAGGCTATCAAAGAAAAGCCTCTACCTAATTACGGCCATCAATTTATGTTACTTCGGAATTGGATGTGCTCTTATGTTTTTTAATGTTTTAACCTATTAATTTCTCTTATGCAAAACCAATTAGTTCCTGTTGACAGGATTGAAGCAGAAGTAAAGCCAGAAAAAATATATGCAACCCTATTTTTAACACCCTATATTTTAATTGCATTTATTATTTCTATTTCTGCTATTTGGTTTAATGCCTTATATCTAATACTTCTTTCTATCCCATTTGTTGTATTAGGACTTTACAAATATTTTTTAATCATTTCCTCAACTTTTTATCTTACAGACCAACAATTAATAATTCAAAGAGGTGTGTTTACAAAAACAGTCAATTATCTTGAATTATATCGCATTAAAGACATACTTGTAGAGCAACCGTTCTGGATGAAAGCCTTGGGACTAATGAACATCACCCTGTTGTCTTTTGATAAAGAAGAATCTTTGTTGGTTTTAAAAGGAATTAAGATTTCTGATTTACCTCAATCAATCCGGAACCATGTCCAGGAATGCCGGCAAAGAAATAAAGTTCTTACAATTGATAATTGATCAGCCGAATGAATACAAATGAATTATATAATGCACCACAGGAGCTAAAGGAGGATCTGAATCTTGAAATAGGACTTCATGATATAATTGAATGTGAGAGTAGTGCATTTGTACGGCAAACGTTTGACAAGTACAAGTGGCTCGTCGAAGAAGGATTACTGTATGAATCGCAAACAAATTATAAAACCAATAAATCAAAAATCATGGAAACACAAAACACATTAAGTGAAGAAAACCTTACTAATCAAAGTAGGGAATTGAACAACAATGAAGAGAACTATCTTCAGAAGAACATGGATTATATCAACAACCAAATCAAGTACCTCGGCTTCGGAGAGGGGTTTAACGAATCTCTCAAAGGAGCGATGCAATCAGGTGATGATAAAATTGATTTTCCGATCTCTAAAGAATTCTCAGGTGTATTGGAAAAATCAAATTCAATTGATTTTACTCTTCATTTTAATAAGGGTAAAGAAAGCAATATGTATTTTTTAAACAGCTATTCAGCACAATTAAATATACCTGATTCAATTTCGGAAAATACTCAGTCTCAAACTTTTTACCTGAACAAAGGAAAAGGTTTTACGGCAAAGGAGGCCTTTAATCTCCTCTCTGATAGAGCAGTAAATAAAGACCTCACCAACAAGGCAGGTGTAACCTATAATGCCTGGGTTAAACTTAAACCTGCCGAAAATAATGCAGAAAAGGGAAACAAGGATTTTCAAATTTTTAATGAAAACTATGGTTATAACTTAAATGAATCCCTGGCAAAATTTCCAATAAAAGAAATGGAAACTCCCGAAGCAGCAGACAAATTATTGAACTCTTTGAAAAAGGGAAATCTTCAGTCGGTTACTTTTTCTGAAATTGATGGAGACTCAAAGAAATTTATAGAGGCCAATCCCCAATATAAAAATATCAACATTTACAATGTGGATGGGAAAAAACAATTTATTCCTCACGAAAAATCAGCAACACAAAATAATACCAGCAATCAACCAGTAATGGAGCCGGTTATGGAAGAAAGAAAGTCTGCCGGAATAAAAAGATAATATTCGTGTACACATTATTGTTATCATACCTTTTCTACAATAAAAATATTTCCCGATGAAAGTAATTATCACAGAAAAGCCATCCGTTGCAAGAGAAATTGCGGATGTATTAAGTATCGGTAATAAACATGATGGATACTTAAGCAACCAGGAGTATGCCATAACATGGGCTTACGGGCATTTATTGGAACTCTGTCCACCGGAAGTTTATGGGTGGAAAGAATGGACAAGAGAAAACTTACCAATGCTTCCCAAACAGTTTAAAATACAACCTGCTGAGAGATGGGATTCAACTAAAAAACAGTTTGTAAAAGATAACGGCATTCAAAAACAATTGGCTGTTATAGATGATTTGTTTTCCAAGTGTTCTGAAATCATTGTTGCAACAGATGCCGGCCGTGAAGGTGAATTAATATTCCGGTATATCTTCCAGCACTTACATTGTTCAAAACCTTTCAAAAGACTTTGGGTTTCTTCCCTTACTAAAAAAGCAATTGAGCAAGGATTTAGAGAGCTAAAAAATAGCAGTGTCTATGATAATCTATATGAATCCGCACGATGCCGAAACGAAGCAGATTGGTTGGTGGGTATGAATGCAAGCCGGGCGCTAACGATTGGTGCAGCATTTGTGAGCCGGTTCTCACTTGGAAGAGTGCAGACACCAACCCTGGCAATTCTGTGCAACCGGTATAATGAAAATAAAAATTTTATTCCGGAACCTTTTTATAATTTTCGAATAACACTTGAAAAACAAGGACAAAAATTCAACGCATGCAGTGAAAATTATTCAAACAAAGAAACAGCAGTAAACGCTTTTGTGATTGTTCAAAAGGCAGAAAAGGCAACAATTGCTTTTATAGAGAAAAATGATAAAATAGAAAATCCGCCGTTATTATATGATTTGACAACCCTACAAAGGGATGCCAATAAATACTATGAGTTTTCCGCAGATGACACCCTTAAATTAGCGCAATCACTTTATGAGAAAAAGCTGATCACTTATCCGAGAACAGGATCAAATTATATATCAGAAGATGTTTTTGAAAAAATCCCGGAACTCTTGGAAGGCGTTGAGAATGATGCGACATTCGGTGCTTTTGCCACTGATTTAAAAAACAAGACTTTAAACGAGCGAAGTGTGAATGGCGATAAAGTTACCGATCATCATGCCCTTCTAATTACTGAAAATCATCCTGATAATTTAGGCGAAAAGGAAAATAAAATTTACCATCTAATCCTTTGCAGGATGTTAGAAGCGTTTTCAGCCCCTTGTATCAAAGCACAAACTATCATTAAATTAGATTGTTCGGGTGAACCATTTAAAGCTTTTGGAAGCACTGTTAAGGATGGAAATTTAGGATGGCGAGAAGTTAAAAGAGTTGCCAGGATAAATGAAGTAGAGGAGAAAGAGCCCGATGAAGAAATGCAGCTTTTCCCAAAACTGATTCCTCACGAAACGATTCAGAAAACATCTGCTGAATTGCTTTCAAAAATGAACAAACCCAAACCCATTCATACAGAAGGGTCATTGCTCTTGGCAATGGAAACTTGCGGTAAGGATGTTAAGGAAGAATCGGCAAAAGAAGCGCTAAAAGAATGTGGTATCGGAACGCCTGCGACGAGGGCCAGTATTATCGAGACTTTAATCAAACGAAATTATATTGAAAGACTGAAAAAGAACCTCCTCCCAACACCGAAAGGCCTGGCTGTTTATTCTTTATTAAAAGATAAAACAATTGCCTCAGCAGAACTAACCGGTATTTGGGAAAATCGGTTGGAACAAATAAGCAGAGGTAAACAGGATCCTGAATTATTTATGAAAGATATTTTGGATTATACAAAGTTGATAACTGAAGATGTTTTGAAAATTGGAGGCTCTCTACAAAATGCCGATTTAAGTAAAACAAATATTGCGGGTATCCAATGTCCAAAATGTAAAAAAGGAGAATTAAGGAAGGCTGCAAAAAATTATTATTGTAGTAACTACCCTAAGAAAAACTTGGATGGATCTGTTAGTAAAGAAGGATGTTCCTTTATAATATGGACTACAATTGCTGGAAAGAAGATTACTGAAAATACGATTCGCCAGATTGCTGAAAAAGGAAAATCAACTTTAGTGAAAGGGTTTAAAAGTAAAGCCGGAAAGGACTTTAGCGTCTTTTTAATTTTAAAAGATGATTGGCAGGTAGGATTTGAGTTTGAAAAGAAACTCAATAAGGTATAATCAATATTTTTTCCCTTTATATTTTAAAAGGAACGAAATTTACAATGAAGAAAAAACAAAATTACAACCCACTCCAATTTTCGCTATTTGATGAAATAAAGACACACAAAAATTATGGAGATGAAAAATCTTTAGAAGGTAATTGGAAAAGTGTAGTTGAATATTTTGAAGATAAAAAAGAAGTAAATAATAATTTAAAAACTGAAAACAATGAAAGAAACTTATCAGAAAGTAACAACAGAGAGCGGTCAGCCTTACATGATGCTGACCAACGAGGACACAGACCTGAAATCAGACCTTCCCTGGAAGGCCAGGGTACTGTACGACATGATCAAGGAACAACAACCGGAACGATTCCAACAGATGAAACAATCAAAGGAATTAATTCCGTTCCTTCAGAAGATAACAGCACCGTACAACGAGCGAATGACAGAACACGCCCTGAACGGAATGATGGAGACAGAAGCGGAGGAAATAGAATGGCCACAACTGACAAAAGCAGCGGGCCTGGATTAGATTATTATGAATCCCTTCTGGATTTTAAGGTAATCGAAACGGTTATACCTCACCGTACTGACCCTAATTTGATTGTTTCTATCTCACTTGGAGAAAGCCTCGGTGAAAGAGCTGAAACCCAAACCTTTTTATTCTCAGACTTTCCGGAGGAATCGGTTAACGAAACGGTCAGTTACGTTCTTAACGCCTACAAAGAAATTGTAAGTGATCCTCAATATGTTAACGGCGACTTTTATCAGCAAAAACTTCATGCTATCGCCGGAAATGTTTTAACTGCCGTTAATAAAAATATCAGTGAAGAAAAAAATGTCAAAGAACCTGAAACACTCGTTTCCAATTATCACAGCCTGACGGCTCCCGATGATGCAAAAACATTTTCAAAGAAAACAAAATACCAACATAACATCACGGCCCTGGATCTTCTTATAAAATTAGATAACGAACACAGGCCGGCTTCGCCTGAAGAACAAACCGTTCTTGCGAAATACGTTGGTTGGGGCGGGTTAAAAGAAATTCTTTTAGACCCAGCTAATGATGCTGAATGGAAAACGGCTTCCGATAAAGAATTGAGAACTTATGTAAACGATGTTTACAATCGCTTTAACTCGTTAGATACCGACGGGAGCCAGGGACTTCTTAATGCCGCTAAACGAAGTATTATAAATGCACACTATACACCTTATGAAGTAATCAACGCGATTTATGACGGCGTTGAAAAAGCGGGATTTAAAGGTGGCAATATTTTAGAACCTTCTGCGGGTATCGGAAATTTCCTTGCTGCTATGCCCATTGATATGTCTAATAACTCTGACGTTACAGCGATCGAGATGGACAGAACAACCGGAAAGATTTTGCAGAAACTTTTCCCTACCGCTGAAACACACATCACCGGCTTTGAAAAAATAAATCTGCCGGAAGACCATTATGACCTGGTTGTCTCCAACATCCCTTTTGGAGCGGTACCCATATATGACCAGCAACTGGCTAATCTGAAAGATAAAAGCTACAAGAACGCCTCAAACAATATCCATAATTACTTTTTTGCCAAATCAATACTACTGGCAAAGCCCGGCAGCATGATTGCATTTCTTACCAGCCGTTATACAATGGATAGTAAGGAAGATAAAGGTATAAGGGAACTTATGAATGATGCTTGCGAATTTGCCGGAGCTATTCGTTTGCCTGACAATGCTTTTTACGCAAATGCCGGAACACAGGTAGTTTCAGATATTATTTTTCTTAGGAAATTTAACCTCGGTGAAGAAAAGAAACAGAAAAATAACTTCCTTAATGTAAAGACTATTCCTTTTACAGACCATAAAAAGGATACTGGCATTATTAGTTATAATGAATATTTCCATGAGCATCCTACACACATGATTGGCCAGGTTGAATTTGGAGGATTATACGACAAAGAAGGATTTAATCTAAAAGGTAACAAAGAAACAAACCTTCGCGAAAAAATAAACCATATTACCGATGCGCTTTTTGAAAAGCCTATCTTAATTACCAATCAAAAACACACTAACAAAACAGAGCAAATAAACGCGGAGGTTGAGCGGTTTATCAAGCTGAATCAGTATGATAGCATTGGTAACCTTGTTGTTTTAAAAGACGGATTTATCGGAACCATATCTGATAAGTTCCATGTTGACGAAGAACTGGATAATAAAGTAAGAAACCTGGGCCTTAATCCCGCAGATGTACGTTACGGCCGGAAAAACCTTTCTTACAAGGATGAGGAATTACTGAAAAATAACGGTATTGACATTAACGATTTTTACTATCGCGTTGTAGATAACGTGCGCATTCGAAAAGAAGATTTACCGAAAGTCAAATACATCCACACACTAAGAGAAAAAACCAAAGAACTCATTTTTAAAGAAGCCGGTGGATACAGTGATGCTGCACTCAATAGTATTCGTGCCGATTTGAAAAATACTTATAATGAGTTCGTCTTTAAGTACGGAAATATAACCGACAAATCTAACAGCAAAGTTTTAGATCTGGACGCTGATAAATTCGTTGTATCGGCCCTCGAAAAAAAAGATCCGATTACAGGCAAAATTTCTCCTGCGGATATTTTAGTTAAGCGTACCATCAATCCTATCCGCGAAATTCATAAGACCGACAACATTCAGGATGCTATTACGCTGAGCCTGCAAAAATTTGGCAAACTAAAAATGAATTATGTCTCTGAACTGATGGATAAAACTTATGAAGATATCATGCAAAGCCAAAAGGGAGATGCCACATTTATCTTCAAAGATGAAAAAGGAAACCATCTTACCAGGGAAGAATATCTTTCAGGAAATGTAGTAGAGAAATTAAAAACTGCTCAAACTTTTTCCGCAGAAAATCCTGAATTCTTAAATAATGTTGACCAGTTAGAAAAAGTTCAGCCGAAACCAATTGCTGCAGTTGATATTTACAGCCCCATGCATGCCCGGTGGATTCCAGCAAACTATATCAATCAGTTCCTTCAGGAAACACTAAAAACAAAAGAGTTTGAACTTTCGTTTTCAAAAAGTGCGGATGCTTATAAAATAGATATTTACGATAGATCAGGAAACGTGGCTGCATTTGCCACCAAACGTAAAAGCGCTGCATGGGTATTTAATCATGCCCTGAATGGTATGGAACCAAAAGTTACTTACACCGTTGAAGAAGAAGGCGGAAAAACCCGACTGGTTTTTGATCCTGAAGATACACAGCTTGCCAAAGAGAACTATCGCAAAATAAAAGGCAGTTGGGATGATTGGAAGTACAATGACTTGAACCGCCGTGAAAAGCTTGCCGGTATCTACAACAAAACTTTTAATAACACGGTGCTGAGAACTTATGATGGTTCTCATCTTTCTTTCCCGGGATTAATTGGTTTTGTGCCACGGCCACACCAGAAGGATGCCATTTTCCGGAACGTGCAGCAATTAGGTGGCATTAACGACCACATGGTAGGAGCGGGGAAAACGCTCATTCAGGTTGCTACCGCAATGGAGTTACGCAGGCTGGGCATGGCTAACAAACCGTTATTAATCGGCCTGAAAAGTCAGATACCACAGCTTTATGAGCAATTTAAAAAAGCCTACCCACTGGCAAAGGTTCTTTTCCCTTCTGAAAAAGATTTTTCTAAAGTAAACCGCAAGAGGCTCTTAAATAACATCGCTACCAATGATTGGGACGCGATCATTTTATCCCATGACCAGTTTACCCGTATCAATCAGCCTGCGGAAATACAGGTTAACTTAATAAAGGAACTGACAGATGTTCTTCGCGAAGAAATGGTTGAAACGAATGACAAGCGCGAAAAGAAAAGTCTTGAGACAAGGCTTTATAAATATGAGCAAAAAATAGAAGCGCTCATGGATGCTTCTAAAGATAAAGATGTGCTTGATTTTTCTCAATTGGGTATAGACTTTCTGATGGTGGATGAAAGTCAGGAATTTAAAAATTTAGAATTCTCAACAACAAAGAAAAACGTTCGTGGCCTGGGAAATCCTCTTGGAAGCAAAAAAGCTTTTAATATGCTTGTAGCCTGTCGTCACCTACAGAATGTTCATAAGGGAGATAAGGGCATTATATTCTCATCGGGGACACCCATAAGCAACACAATGGCGGAACTTTATTTGCTTTTCAAATACCTGCGTCCGGATAAAATGAAAGAGACAGGCATTACCAGCTTCGACAGGTGGGCAGCAAACTTTGCGAATGATTATTCAGATCTGGAATACTATATGGGAAGGTTCAAAGAAGTACATCGCTTCCGTGAATTTGCAAACCTTCCGGAACTCCTAACTATGTACCAGGACATTGCGGATGTTAGAAATAATAGCAATCTTACTTTGGATAAACCAAAGGCGGAACATACGCTTATTAAAATACAGCCTTCTGAAACACAATTGAATCTTATCGAAAAATTACAGGGTTACATTAACTCAAAAGGAAATGAGAATGCCGATGAATTAGGTCTTACAGCAGGCTATGACGACCGCAAAGGAATAAATCCTTCCTTCGCTATTCTTGCGATAAACTTCGCCAAAAAATTAAGCCTTGACCCACGGCTGATTGATTCTTCTTTTGCACCCGGTACAAAACTTCTTGAAGCGGCCGCCAACATTGCAAAAATATACGAGGAAACCGATTCTTTTAAAGGAACTCAATTAATTTTTAGTGACATCGGTACTCCAAAAAGCAGCAACCAAATTGATAACCTCTTTGAACATCTCTCCGGAGATATTCCACAAAGTGACCTGGTGGACATATTCGGGGAAGATTACTATGAGAAAAAATCAAAACCTAAACTGGATGATATTAAAACTAAAATTGAAGATGTTTTGACACTCACTCCTTCAGATGTTGATGACCTCGTTAAAGAGGCTAACGCCTCTGAAAATTTCAATGTTTATTCTGAAATGAAAACTCTATTAATTGAAAAAGGCATTCCGGAGAATGAAGTGGTTTTCATTCACAGCTACAACACCAGGAAGCAAAAAGAAGAACTATTTGAAGCAGTGAATAAAGGAGACATCCGGATTGTACTTGGCTCTACTAAAAAATTAGGCACCGGCGTGAATGTCCAAAACAGGGCGGTTGCCGGCCACCATCTTGACATATCCTGGAGGCCCTCCGATATCGAACAAAGAAATGGCCGCTTTGAAAGGCAGGGAAACGAAGCTGCCAAACTTTACAGAGATAATAAAGTAGATGCTTTTTATTATGCCACAGAACGCACTTTAGATGCAAGCATGTACAACACGGTTTCCCAAAAAGCAAAATTCATTGCTCAACTGAAAGCTACCGTCAATGCTGATGTAAGAACCATTAAAGACATTGAGGAAGATATTGACATGGGCAGCATGGCCGCTGAATTATCAGGCGATCCTATCTTTAAAGAAAAAGCGAACCTGCAAAAAAGAATTACAGAATTAACACAATTTGAAAAATCGTTTAAATCGAAAAAATATGATTTTGAAAGTAATATTAGGAACGCACAAAACAGGATAAAAGCGTTTGAGAATAATATTGAAACTTTTAAAAAATTAATTCCTTTTATTGAACGAATTCCAAAAGATGAAAAGGGAGAATTTATTTTTTCGGGTAAGGTTGCCGGCCGGGCTTTTGAAAAAGTTGGAGAGTTTGGTTTAGCTATGATTACAGAAGCGGAACACGCAAAAAAATACAAACCATTAGATCATCAATTTCCATTAGGTGAACTATGGGGTTTTAAAGTTGTTGGAAGAGTTACCCGCGATTTTTTTCATGATACAAAGGAAATTGAAAGACAAATTATTTCGCCGGTCGGCGATCAAATCGGCGACTCAAAATCTTTGCCTTCGGGAGAAGTGGCAGCCGGACTACAAATTAAGCAAGCGATTCTTGAACTGCCGGAAAAGATTGAACGGTTTTCCAGAAATATAGAAAAAGAAAAACAGAATACTGAAGAATATTCTAAGCAATTTAATGCCGAATTTCCTTACAAGGAGGAACTTGAAACTAAAAAAGAAAGGTTAACTGAAATTGATACTTCAATAATTCAAAAAGCAAAAGAAGTGGATGAAGCTAAAAAACAAAGTGACATAATAAAAGTTATACCACTTTCTGCCGAACAAAAACAATACACTAAAGACAACCCTTATTACGCTCCGCCACACTATGGCCTGCCACCGATCACAGACGAACAGGCTAATTCGATTCCTGATGCTATTGATGGAAACAAAATAACACGTGAGGACAAGCTGATGCTCTATGGCAGCGAATATGGCATTAATATTAAGGATGCTACCTACTCAATTAATCCGGAAACAAACGGTATTGACAGGAAAATTTTTAAATACGGCCAGGCTCATATTGAACAGGTAGAAAAAGAAGACGTGTCTTATAGGCAGCCAGGCGAAGCTGCGTACGAAATGGATTTAGACCCTGATGCTTTCCACTTTCGCTATCAAAAGAAAGATGCTCTACAAAGTATTGCTGAAAAAGACGTTTCAGAAATAAAGAAAAATAGTGTTACGGAAATAGTTGATAATAAAAAAGAAAGAACCAATGGCATCGACCCGGACGCGAATGGCTTATATAATCATGATGGAAACGATTTCACAGATGAGCTTATCGAATTTTTTGAGCAAAAACAAACTGAACCAAATTCAGAAAAACCTGCCAATGTAAAAGAACCAGAACAGGATTTTTTTACTCAAATTGACCGCCAGTATAATGAAGCAAAAGGACGTGATGAAAAAAGTACACGCCAAAGAGATTGGGAAGAAAATAAAATAGGGCTGAACGATTTGATCGACGAAAGGGATTTGAAGGAAGATAAAAAACAACAAAATAATCGGGGTTTTAAAAGATAGAAGAATTCTTAGGGCGTTCCTGCACACAGAACTTTTCCCGGGCTTTCATTGCAATCTTTTTTCCAAAAAGGATTTCCATTATAATCCCTAACGCTGAAAACCCCTTGCTTCATTTTCCCCCACACAAGCAGAATGAAAAAGGAAGAATTTTTTCATACAGCTTGCTCGTGGCCATGCTGAAAAATGCAAGAGTTAATTCGTCCTATTCCCGACAATTCCGTTTCTCAATGCGGTAACAAGGCCGTTTAACACATGCGCTAAGGCTTCTAAACCCCTCGGGCTTCTTTTCCCCTCCACAAGCAGAATGAAAAAAGACCATAATTTTTTATCCCTGATTTAGCCGGGCTTCGCACTCGGCTATCAGGGAAAAATCATGACCTGTTTTTTCATACAGCTTGCTCATAGCTCTGCGGAAATGCAAGAGTTAATCCGTTTTATTTCCGACTATTCCGTTCCTCCATCGCGAAAACAAAGCCGTTGAACACTTGCGCCTGCGCTGCCAGGTAAAACACTCATTTCAATAACAGCTTCACAAAGATATTTGTAGTGTAAATAGTTGTGTAGTTACTACACATTTTGTTTTTTTTAGAAGTTTAGAAACAAACAAAAAATCATGAATTACAGGACAAAAATAAAGGCGCTTTTAGGTCAGATTACCGAATCTAATTGGGAATTTATTGAGGCTTGCAAACCACAAAGTAGAAAAATATTTTCTTTCTATTGCAGACTGTCCCTTTGCTCTTATAAATATATAGCTGGCAAATCGGTAGTCCAGGATAAGGTTAGCTATGACGATTATCCAGAAAACATTTATGACGAGTCTTCTTATTGGGGCTATGTGGTATGGGAAGATATGCGCACATTAAAATTTTATGAAGACTTTCCTAAAAAATACTACCCACGCCTGTATGATTATCATGAACAGAGTTACGGGTGGAAAGAACAGATCACTTTTGACGCGAAGTTTGAAGATTCACTTATGAAGCAGAAGAGTTGTTTTTCCCACACCTCTTAATCCTTTGATACCCACAAAACGGTCATTCCATTGAATCTTCTCAAAAAGATATCTATTGAAATTATTGGATATGCTTTGTAGTAGTCCGGCTTGATATTGAAACAATTTTTCCATTTTATTGGTTTGACTTCAAATCAAAATTAATTATTTATTGGTTTCAGTACAAATCATTTTTTATCTTTTTAATTTGACATTAAAAATCATGATTCAATATTTGAAGCGGTTTTTAATTTATAAAAGAAAAGTGCAGTAAATCTACTTTAGGACAAGACAAAGAATAAAGATCGCCAGTTTTTAAAAAGTATTTTCAACACAATGTGATGGATATCAAAGCCGCGACCCAGCTTTGCAAAGTGAAAAATATTCAATCCCTTTTTGCCCTGAGTCCAAAAAAATTATTTAATGGCTTGTCAGGTTTTTTAAATGTCAAAGACTAATCGATTGGACAAAATATTTTTAACTAAAAAAATAATAAAATGAAACATTTGATTGTTGCCTTAGCCCTTGTAATGGGTTTTTCTTTTTCTGCCAGCGCCCAAAATGCCAACCCGAAAGTGATTGCCTTGCTCACAAAAGCATCCTGGTGCCCAGTTTGCCAGGCCAATGGCCCACGGTTTGAAAAAGACATTATGCCAATGGTAATGGAGAACAAAGAGGTAGAAATGGTAATGAATGACGTCTCGGATGATAATTCAAAAGCGATGTCGAAAGGGATGTTGGAAAAAGCCGGCATTTACAAATTTGCAGAAAAGAATCCTGGTACCGGAATGCTTTACTTTTTGGATGCCAAATCAAAAAAGCTTCTGTCAAAAGTGAGCCTTGCAAGCACTAATGAAGAGATAAAAGAGGCCTATCAAACTGCAATGAAGAAAGCATAAGAAATAATAGATTTCTTTTGATTTTAATTTTGATTCAATAAAATAGTGAGGGCGCATTCTGAACCTTCACTATTTTCATTAAAAAGAATTAGAGTAAGTTTGATAGTGTAAATTTTAAAGGTGTTGCTATTAATTCTTGTAGCATTTAAAAATGAAGGTGAAATGAAACAATAATGGAAGCGGTAAAATATCAAAATGATCCGGCTATTGTTATTAAAGAGTGGGTCGAAGCGTATTCCGATAAAATGTACAGTTGGTGTTTATATAAAACCAACGGCAGGGAAATCGCAGAAGACCTGGTACAGGATACCTTTATGGCTGCATTTCAATCTATAAATAAGTACGAAGGAAAAAGTGACCCTAAAACGTGGCTTTTTAGTATTCTCAATAATAAGATTGCGGATCATTTTAGAAAACTATACCGCAATCCTACTGTAACAGAAAGCAAAATAAAACAATTTTCAGAAGCATCTTTTTTCGAAACCTATTTTGATAAAAATGGTAGTTGGCTAAAAGAGGAGAGACCGCATGCATGGCCGGAGGAAGATGTCCACCTGCTTGACAATAAAATTTTTGTGAAAGTGCTGCAATCGTGTATGAGCAAATTACCACCTGATGGATATGCAGCCGTTCAGTTGAAATATCTTGAAGAAAAAAAAGGAGAAATAATTTGTCAGGAATTACAGATTTCACCCACTAATTTTTGGCAACTCTTACACAGAGCAAGGTTGCAACTCAGAAGATGCCTGGAGATAAACTGGTTTAAAAAATAGAAATAATGAAAAAGATAATGCATTGGATCATGCTTTCCTGTAAAAAGGCAACAGAGCTGATTGAGAAAAAATTATTGACAAAACTTTCTTTTAGGGAAAAAGTACAATTGAAGATGCATAAAAGTCTGTGTGATGCCTGTACAGCGTATGAGAAACAAAGTAACCTTATGGAAGAATTGCTGAGCAAACATATTCACAATGAGGACGATGGGAATAAGAATAATGGCGTTGTTGAAAATGAAGAATTAAAAAAAAGGATAATTGAAAAAATAAAATAAAAAAGAGAGGCGATAAATAATTTTAAGATGGGGGGAATATTTGATGTAATAGTAATCGGTACCGGTTCCGGAAGTAGTGTTGCAAAGCGTTGCGCTGCAGCAGGAAAAAAAACGGCAATTATAGACAATCAACCTTTTAGTGGCACTTGCGCTTTAAGAGGTTGCGACCCTAAAAAAGTATTGGTGGGAATTGCTCATGCATTATCGTTGAATCAACAATTGCAGGGGAAGGGTATCAAAACTGTTGCTACCTATTCATGGAAAGACTTGATGCATTTTAAAACAAGCTTTACAGAACCTAAAATACCCAAAACCGAAGCAGGGTTAAAAGAAGCAGGCATCGCAGCGTTTCATGGCAGGGCAAAATTTATTGAAGAAAACACCATCCAGGTAAATGACCATATTTTATATGCCGATAAGTTTGTGATTGCCAATGGAGCCACGCCGGCAAAGCTTTCCATACCCGGGGAAGAATTGCTGATTGACAGCACCGCTTTTTTAGAACTGGAAGAATTACCAATAGATATTTTATTGGTAGGCGGCGGTTTTATTGCTTTTGAATTTGCACATATTGTTTCTCGGTTTGGAGTAAAAGCCACTATTGTTCACCGTGGCGAAAGGCCTTTGTTAAATTTTGATGCAGACCTTGTAAAATTATTAGTGAAAGCCAGTGAAGAGTTGGGCATCCAGGTTGTATTAAATGCAGAAGTAAAAAGTATCGCCAAAGAAAATAACCGGTTTATTGTTCATGCTGAACAGGAAGGAAAAGATCTACAATTTCCTGCTTCCCTTGTGGTACATGCCGCAGGGAGAACAGCAGATATCCAGGATATGAATTTGGGAAAAATGAATATTTCTTTTAGTAAAAAAGGAGTAACCGTGAATGATTACATGCAAAGTATATCGAATGAAAATGTATATTCCTGTGGTGATGCCAATGATAAAGGATTGCCCTTAACGCCTGTTGCCGCAAAAGAAGGAATTATACTTGCCGGCAATTTAGTAAAAGGAAATCATAAAAAAATTGAGTATGGCCACATTCCTTCGAATGTCTTTACCATCCCCGCTCTTGGCGCTGTTGGGTTAACAGAAGATGAAGCAAAAAATAAAAACTTAAACTATCACGTACATTTTAAAGAAACTACAGATTGGTATTCTTCGCGAAGGCTTAATGAGCCGGTTTCCGGTTTTAAAGTATTGGTTGATAAAGAAACAGGCCTGGTTATCGGCGCGCATCTTTTAGGCCCCAATGCTGAAGAAACCATTAATATATTTACCCTCGCAATGAATGCAGGAATAACAGCGAGCGTTTTAAGAAAAACAATTTTTTCTTATCCGACAAATGCTTCGGATGTTGTGCATATGTTATAATTAACAACGTAAAGAGCCTAACATTAGCCTATAATTGCTTCCCGGAAGGGAATTGAAATTCAAAAAATCATCAATATTTGCAAGGATCATATAAGTCCATCTAACTATTGGCTCTTAATTCACAGGGACAGGCTCCAAAAGGCTTCTGCTGTCAGGTTTTTATTAACTTACCGTCTATAATAAAATGGAAGACAAAAAATATGACATCATAGTAATTGGCTGCGGTTCAGGCGGACTTAGTGTCGGCCTTTTTATGGGTATGGCCGGTTTCAAAGTACTGATGATTTCAAAAACAGACCATTCAATTGGTGGCGATTGTCTCAATGATGGTTGCGTACCGAGCAAAGCATTTATACATGTGGCAAAAATTGCGCACCAGGCAAAAGAAGCAACCAACTTTGGATTGCAATTGAATGGCGATATTGATATAAAAAAAGCGATCAATTATGTATATCAAAGACAAGAAATAATCAGAGAACATGAAAATGCTGCGTGGCTAAGAGATCAGGGAGTGGATGTTGAATTGGGTATGGCACATTTTACCTGTAGGGATGAAGTAGAAGTGGATGGGAAAAGGTATAAAGGGAAAAAAATTGTTATTGCCACCGGCACCCAACCACGGAAGCTTACCATCCCCGGAGTAGAGCAAGTAAGGTATTACGATAACGAAAGTATTTTTCATCTTGAGGAACTTCCCAAAAAGTTATTAGTTATTGGTGGCGGTCCTATTGGGATAGAAATATCCCAGGCCGTGAACCGTTTAGGAAGCAAGGTTACCATCGTCCAGCGAGGGACAGTGATATTGAAAAATGACGATGAAGCAGTCACTTCAATTTTACTCGATCAGTTACAAAAAGAAGGGATTGAATTCTACTTCAATGCAAAAGCCGATCATTTTTCTTCTGCTAATGAAGCAACAATTATTTTAAAAGACAGAAGCAAAAAAAGTATTCAGTTTGATGCAGTATTTGTAGGTATTGGAAGAGAGTTGAACCTGGAAGCGTTACAATTGCAAAATGCATTTGTTTATTTGAAAGAAGGCAAAATTATAAAAAACAAATATCTGCAAACCACCAATAAAAATATTTTTGTTTGTGGGGATGTGGCTAGCGATCTTCAGTTCTCACATGCTGCTGAATTTCATGCACGCATTCTGTTAAACAATTTCTTTTCACCTTTTAAAAAGAAATTGAATGATGACCACATGTCATGGGTAACCTTCACTGATCCGGAAGTTGCTACTTTTGGTTTGAGTGAAAAGCAACTCAAAGAAAGAAATATTGGGTACGAAAGATTGGAAAGGAATTTTGATGAGGATGACCGGGCCGTAACAGATAATTATCAATATGGCAAATCAGTTCTTTTTATCAGCAGCAAGGGTTTTCTAAAAAAGCAAAAGATATTGGGCGGCACTATGGTTGCGCCTGGTGCCGGAGAGTTAATACAGGAACTCATTTTAACCAATACCAGCAAGCTTTCTATCAATGCTGTTTTCAACAAAATATATCCTTATCCAACTGCTTCAAGAATTAATCAGCAGATAATTGTTCAATATAAATCAAAAGATTTAACGGGTACAGTCAAATCTTTTTTAAAGCCACTTTATAAATTATTCAGCTAATGGAATACTGGGAAATATTTAAGACGTGGTTTTTAAGCCTTGGAGAAAAATACAATGTCAATCCGTATATCTTCGGCAGCATTTATGTTGGCGCTATCCCTTTTTTCTTTCTTTGCCTTAGCTGGACAATCAGACGAATAAAAAATAAAAAGCCTTTTGTCTTACCATTATTACTTTCCGGATTTTGTTTTATATCAGCTTACTTGTACCTGATAATCGCCGGTAAAAACATTCCTGTTTGGGTTTACATTTTTATCGGCATAATGATAGCATATAGTATTTATTCTACTGCTAAGAAAATAAGGGAAAATACAAAAGCCGAATCTTAAATTTAAATGATGGTATCGTTGACACCTGGCTTCAATTAGCGATACAACTATAAAAGATAACACTCAACAAACCGTTGCTTAGTGAGCGGGTATTTAAAAGGTTTATCTGCTATAATTTTCAAGTATTCAAAATGCATATTGTTTTATGACTGCTTATTATTCTGCCAGTTTATTTTTATCTGGCTTATCAATATCATCTATAGAGCTCGTATCTTTTATTGAATCATTTAAACGGATTTTTGTAAAAGGCATTTTGAGTAAGTAACCAACCGTAAATTCTTCTTTATTTCTATACTGTGCAGCACCCATAACGATGCTATCCTGCTTTACATTTAATTTTGCCGTGTTGTGAAGACGGTCCCAGAATGAAAATACTACGGAATAGTTACTATCCGTTTCTGCTTTGATAACTGAATGATGAATGCCATGCATTCGGGGCGTTACTATAATGTAATTTAAAATTCTTTCAAATGTAACTGGCAGCTTAAGATTGGTATGATGAAACTGCGTTGCTGCTTCAAAAATAATTTCATAAACAATCACCTGCAATGGAGTAGCACCGCTAAGAAAGCTGATGGTACCCCGGAAAATAACAGAGCCAATCATTTCTCCAAAATGGAAACGGAACGCAGTGCTGATATCTAAATCATGATCCGTGTGATGGACGAGATGAAAGCGCCACAAAAAAGTGAATTTATGATTGAGTAAATGCCATCCATAATTTCCGTAATCCAGTATTAAAAAAACGATGATTGACTCCATCCAAAAAGGCAGTTCAAATAAATAGGCTACGCCAAAATGATAAGTTTGATTGATTTGGCAGACCCAAACAATGACTGGTAGCATTAAGAAACGAAGCAAGGTAAATGCAGGTAATGATACAATGGAGTTAATGAATATCCTTTTCCATCTTTGCTGTACCCGTTTCCGTAATTGGAATTTTGATTCGAGTACGAATAAAAAAAGAAATACGATTACCAAAATGGGAACACCGATAATATCAAAAATAGAATGAATCAATTTTCTCTTAATTTTTCACCCTCGGTTTTAGAGGGCACAAGTGTTGTGTCTTTATTTAGTCCCAGTTGCTTTTGTATTTCGGGTGAAGAATTTTCCGGTGTTATTCCCAGACGCAACATCCACGAACGAATACCTGTTTTAGCTTCCTTCCAAAGATTGGTAGGAGCCTTATATCCATAAGCCCGCCATTTACCTGGTGTAACTTTACCTTTTTTTGCAACAAAGGTTTCAAATTCTTTTACCCAGTCATTAAAAGTTTGCATGAATGCAACTTCTTTTATCACATCTTCTGCTTGGTTATCACTGTACTTTTTCCCTTTACCACTTGTGCAATATTTCCATAAATTATCAGGAACTTCCACACCACCATAACGGCATTGCCAGGCTAGCGGGGCATACGCATTACGCATATTATCGAATGGCTCTTTATCTCCATCGAAATAATTTTTATGTCGCAATATTTTAGGGACATTGTTTTCATCCATCTCATCACCGCCTTCATCTCCGTAGCAAAAGAAGCCTGCTGTTCTTCCTTCAAGGTGGTTTACGCTCATCTCTTTCCACAAGTCAGTATGCTCCAATGCCATCGCTTTTTCAGGGTCTTTGTGGTCTATCGTATTTTCATCAGGATTACCACCATTCATACATACTAGCCTGTCAAACATCAATTTTAAATTACTGCTAGGTGCATACCAGTTAACGGGTCCTATAATCGCCCAGGCATCGGCCATATCCAACCTTGCATACATATCCATTTCCCACATCAGATCTTTTTCCATCCAGCTTCCCTTTTCATAACAATTGCAAGGCCATACGCAAAGCGCCATGGATGTGGATACACATGCATTGCAGCTTTGTATCTTTACTCTTCCATAAACATTGCCCAAATCTTCATAATCAATTTCCCATTCCTGTGGCAGCATTTCAGCCATTTTCATCATTAAGGTTCTTGACTTTCCGTCAATACCGGGGCAATTGTATTGCCTTCGGTCAGAACCTGAGATAATCATTATTCTGAAGGGCCGCTTTTCTGCAGGTAATTTGGCATTATCGTCGTTAGGCTTCATAATTTATTTCTTGTTGGTGAAAGATAATATTCTTTATCGTTTTATTATTTGTTCTAACGCTCTTGAAACTTCTGTAACGGGCTTTTTGCAGGACTTATCCTGGCAAACATAAATGGTTGTTTGTCCATCTACCAGTTTACTTTCCAAAAGTGGAAGGCTTCCTTCGCTGCGGCCACCAGAAAGTAATACGTTGGGCAAGTAATGAGTATCAATTTGTTGCCGTATACCGCTATACTGATTTCCAACGATTGCTACTTCAAGTGGTGGCGAAACAAATGCAATCTCCAATAATCCCCAGTTAGAATAATATGCAATATTTTTCTGCAAATCATCTTTTATATTTACCAGCATCTGCTTGGCTTTACTTATATAATCATCTTTGTAAAAGTATTGTCCCAATACAAACAGGTTTTTTGCCATTTCAGAATTGGAGGATGGTATTACATCATCAGCCAATTCCATTTTTCTCGAGATAAGATTGAAATACTGGTTATGTGTATAGAAAAACATGCCAGATGTTGAATCATAAAAATGTTTCAACGTATAGGCAGTAATTTGATTGGCCTCTATCAGCCACTTTTCGTCAAATGTTGCCTGGTATAATTCAATGAAAGAAGAAACAGTAAATGCATAATCATCCAGCAAACCATTTACAAACGATTTTCCCTGTTTATAATTCCTGGAAATTTCTCCGCCAGCTCCAATAGCATTCTTCAAAAGAAAGTTTGCATTTTTCAAAGCTGCTTTCAAAAACATTTCGTCACCAAATACACGGTAAGCCGTTGCATATCCTTTCAGCATTAAGGCATTCCACGAGGTGAGAATTTTATCATCCAATCCTGGCTTTATTCTGTTACTCCTGACCTTTATCAATTTTGTTTTTGCATCAGCTATTCTCTTTTCTAGTTCAACAATAGTGAGTTTATACTTTTTAGCAATGGCCTCATCCGTCTTGTCTCTGAATAAAATATTTTTTCCATCCTCCCAATTACCTGCTTTTGTAATATTATAATACTCCATAAAAAACATAGCGTCTGTCCCCAAAATATTTTCAATTTCATCTTTTGTCCATACATAATATTTTCCTTCTTCACCATCGCTGTCGGCATCAAGCGATGAATAGAAACCACCTTCAGATGAGGTTAATTCACGGCTAATAAAATCAAGTGTTTCGTACACCACTTTTTTGTACAACGGATTTTTGGTTAACTGATAGGCATGAGTGTATAAACCTACCAGTTGTGCATTGTCATAGAGCATCTTTTCAAAATGAGGCACATGCCAGTTGGCATCGGTCGAGTAACGGGCAAATCCACCAGCAAGCTGGTCGTAAATTCCGCCGAATGCCATATTATCCAATGTTGCTGTAACCGCATTTAAAGCATCCTCTTTTTTTGAAAAATAACTATACTGCAGTAGATATTCCCAGTTAGACGGCATAGGGAATTTAGGTGCCCGGTTGAGGCCGCCTTTTTTAAAATCAATACCCGGTTTCATTCCGGCAAACTGCTTATAAAGGTCGTTGGCAGTAAATGTTTTATCTGCTGCTTTGAAAGATAAATTTTCAACCGATTGAATTCCCTTTGTAATTTCTTCCGCCTGCTTCACTAATGCTGAAGGATCCTTTTTATTTGCATCAACAAAATAATTCAGCATCTTCATCCAATCATTTTTCGGGAAATAAGTTCCTGCGTAGAACGGTCTGCCGTCTGGAAGTGCAATTGCATTAAGTGGCCATCCACCGCTGCCGGTTATCAGTTGTGCTGCTGTCATATACACCTGGTCTACATCCGGGCGCTCCTCTCTATCAACTTTGATGGCAATAAAATTTTCATTCATCAAACGTGCCACCGCTGTATCTTCAAAACTTTCGTGTTCCATCACGTGGCACCAGTGGCACGCAGCATAGCCAATACTGATGATAAGCATCTTGTTTTCATCCTTAGCTTTTTTCAGCGCCTTTTCTCCCCAGGGATACCAGTTCACCGGGTTGTGTGCATGTTGCAGTAAATAAGGGCTGCTTTCATGAATGAGTTCGTTGCTGTATGGATGACTATTATTCACTTTTTCATCTTTATTATTTTGTGCCTGGCCACAGGAAGAATTAAATAATACTACTGTGCCAAGTAAGATAGTTGCAATTTTATTCATTATGATAGTTTAAGTAATCCCGAATTTTTTAAAATAGAACATCAAATTATTTTTGTTTAACCAGTGTTTTAGTAAAAGTTTAATGGCATAAGATTCAACGATTGCACTCTTTTAAATGAACAGCTATACTAACAGTAGCTTTTAACTACGCTTCATTTAACCAGCCACCTGTAAAACCAGCCCGCCTGAGACCATTGATGATATGAGGCGATTTTTTCATCAGATTCCAGATAAGACCTGTATTATAATTTTCAATCATTAAAATAACCGGACCCTCGTTGATGGCAAATTGCCATTCCGATATCCATCCAAGCGGGTGACGTTTCTTTTCAGGAAATGTGGGATTAAAGCTTGCTTCAAAGCCATAACGAGCATTTTTTTTTAAATCTAGTGTTTCAATGGCATAACGAACCGTACTTAGCACAATAGCTGGTTCAAATGGAAGAGATGCTACTACAGCCCACGGTGAGATAGTGCCATCATCGGGATCAAGCGGTATGCCTCTAGCTATGTAGCCATAAAAATTTATTTCTTTTCCTTTTATGGTGTGCCTGGAATATCCGGGACCATCACTTGCTGTGAATCCCCAACAACTCCTGCCGTAGTGCGCAAATTCCGAAGGGTTCTCAACGGCATACAACTGTTGAATACGTGTTGCCCGGCAACTGTTTACAAAATAATCAATACCAAGTTTTCTATTCGCTTTACTTATACCTTTAAAATCAATCCATATCTGCGACATCTGGTGAATAAACAACGGCCCCGCATGAATGTATTCTATATCGTAATGTTTTTCCCAGTTAAAAGTTGAAATCCATTTTTTGTATCCCTTGGGATCTATCGGAAAAGTGGGTGAGCCGAGCAAAAGAATATAAATTAAGTGCGCCTCACTGTAACCTTTATCCCAACTGTGCTTTAGAAATCCCGATTCCGGCTTCCAGCCATGCGTAATGGTTTCTTTACCATTCAAGGCCCATTGCCAGTCTATCCTGGCATACAATTCATCCGCTATTTCACGAATGGCCCTTTCATCTTTATTATCACCTGTAAAATAATTTTGAGCAGTGAATATACCAGCAAATAAAATAGCGGTATCAATGGTTGAAAGTTCACTTTCCAACGCACGCTTGCCGGTTTGCATATCCAGGAAATGATAGTAGAAGCCCTTGTATCCGGTAGCATCTGGTTCTGGGCCCTGGTGACTTTTTAGAAAAAATTTCAACACTTTAAGTGTTCTCTTAACTGCTTCTTTACGTGTCATCAACTGATGTTCAACTCCTGTAACATAGCAGCTAAGCCCCATGCCTACAGCGGCTATGCTGGCAGGTGCGTTTGACTGCGTTGTATCAGCTATTAAACCGGTATGTTCGTTTACTTCATGAAGAAAATATCCGAAGGTTTCCCTCAGTAATAGATCCAGCATTTCTTCGTCTGTGCCTTGTGGATTAACATTTTTCAAGATTTCTTTTTTAATTAATAATTTATTCAATTTCTAAGCTGATAAAAGCTATTACCTGTTCCTCCTTCTTAATTGCTTTGGCGGTATAGCGATATAGATTTAAATAACCGGCCTGCGATCCCTTCCAAAAATACATCAAGATTCGTTTCGTTCCATACTTCAAAGGACCAGTTGCAATTCTGCTAATCCACAACGTTGCACCCAATGGCTAATTGCTGTATTTGCCGGGCTGCATCGTAATTAATTGGTACTGCATAACTGCACTATATCACCAGAAGAAAAATAATCTGGTATTGGATTTTTCAGATTCATTTGATGATATAAATCAAATGGTACACTAATATCTGCTAAAAATAATTCGCCGGTATAGGCTGCACACTCTTTGGAAAGCAGAGCGTCTTTTGGCAATGCAATCGTTAAGGTGGCATCTGCCTTTATAGCGGGTGAATATATTTTCCCTGTAGCCAGTTCAATCCCTGATGGAGTATCGAGCGATATAATTGTGGACTGCTGGTTAAGCGCCCATTCGATCATGTGAGCCGCCATTTTATCCGGTGCTCCCTTCAAACTGTAGCCATATATTCCATCCAGAATTATATCATACCGGGCAATGCTTTTAAGATGTTCAGCCTGGGAAATTGTAATTCCTATCTTTTTATTAATTTCTAATTGAGTCCGGGTAACAGGTTTTAATTCATCTTCGGCGGTTGACAAAAAAACTTGGACATCTGCTCCCCAGTTTTTTAATCGCCTCGCTGCTACCAGGGCGCCACCGCCATTTCCACCCGACCCGGCGAGTACAGCAATTTTTTTATTTTTTGCAGTGCCATCATAAAAGTATTTTGTTGCAAGTATTGCCAACGCCCTCCCTGCATTTTCCATCATTTGGTAAAGGGTAATACCATATTTATTTTCCATCAGATGATCTACCATTCTCATTTGCTCAACAGAGATGGTTACGATGTTGCCCGTATAACGTCCAAATGTTTGCATAGCATTTAATTTTATTTCTCCTTGAAAAACCACCGCCTTGGGCGGTGGTAATGTTCTGTGGGCTTTGCCTGAATTTTTTAAGTAACGTAATCAATAAACGCAAACAATGTCCATCTTCTCGTTCTTAAGAGGGCTATGCCCGATGCTTTCAACCCACCTTCTTAGAAGGTGGTTGTTGAGTTTTTTATTTTTTTGCCCATGCTCTATAAAGTATATCCGTCAGTTTAATTTAAAGGTATTAATCATTTTTTCTGACTATTATTTTTAATCAACAATAATGTTTGCAGCAATGCTCCCACCGACCAGGCCTGGTGTATAGTTCCTTTTCCTGTTATTGGTTCATCTCCATCAAATATTTCTGAAATACCATGCAGGCAGCTATCATTATAAAAATGTTCCTTTAATGGAACCATCCATTTCTCAATCTGTGCAATTGATTTTTTCGAAAAA
>Ga0307374_10003788_pt1 | contig 25624 bp, 27 predicted proteins | sample OX3MG_FD_202532 | JGI IMG/M metagenome (GOLD analysis project Ga0307374, IMG submission 202532) | Soil microbial communities from Risofladan, Vaasa, Finland - OX-3 | ecosystem: Environmental > Terrestrial > Soil > Coastal area > Acid sulfate soil | place: Finland: Risofladan, Vaasa | collected...
TGCAGGTCCACAAGCCCTCCCCGCGCAGAGTACCAGCGCCCGTTCCCTTCGTCCCGCCCGCTGGCGGAGGCGCCTAGTGCTCGATGGCGCCGCGGATGTCCCGCAGCCAGGAGTCCGCCGCCTGCCACGCCGCGTCGGCCTGGCGCCGCTGCTCGGGCCCGTGCGCTCCGGCGGCCGGGTACGAACCGAGGAACTTCACGCCCGCCAGCGAGGCATGGAGATCCCGGAGGCAGTCCGCCACCACCTCGTCCCCGACGTGCCCCGACAGGTCGATGACGAAGCAGTAGTCACCCAGCGCCTGCTTGGTGGGGCGCGACTCGAGCTTGGTCAGGTTGATGTTGCGCGCCGCGAACTGCCCGAGAATGCCGTGCAGGCTCCCGGGATGGTCGGCCCGCTGGAAGCAGACGATGCTCGTCTTGTCATGGCCCGTGGGAGCGGGGACACGATTCCGGGTCACGAGCACGAAGCGGGTCTGGTTCTCGGGATGGTCCTCCACATCCTCGGCGACGATGACCAGGCCGTACCGCTCGGCGGCCAGCCGGGGCGCAATGGCGGCCTCCCCGGCCGCGCCCGACTCGCCGATGACCCGTGCCGCGTCGGCCGTGGAGTTCGCCACCCGCTGCTCGGCGTCAGGAAGGGTCCGGGCCAGATACTTCTGGCACTGGGCCAGCGCATGCGGGTAGGACGACACGGCGTGGATCTCCCCGAGGGCGGTGCCGGGGCCGGCCATGAGGTGGAGGTGGATGTCCATGACCACTTCGCGCTGAATGTGCAGGTCGACGTCGTGAATCAAGCCGTCGATGGTCGCACTGACCGTGCCTTCGATCCCGTTCTCGATGGGCACGAAGCCCAGGTCGACGTCACCGCGGGCCACCGCTTCGAGCACTGCCGTGATGGAGGCCGTAGCCCGCAGATCCGCCGCGGCCAGGTCGGGCTGGGTCAGGAGCGCTTCCTGGGTGAATGTCGCTTCCGGGCCGAAGTAGGCCACGGAGATCGCAGGGGGGTTCACAGTTGGGCAGGATAGAGCAGGTCATGGACGCCTCCTCGCTTCGCGCGCTCATCGAAGACGTCGCCGCCGGCCGCTGCCCGCCCGACGACGCCGTCCGGCAGCTGCGCCGCCTGCCGTACTCCGACCTGGGCTTCGCCCGGGTGGACCATCACCGTGATCTGCGCCTCGGCATCCCCGAAGCGGTCTACGGACCAGGGAAGACGCCGGAGCACTGTGCGGCCGTCGTCGGGGAGCTGCTGGCGGCCACCCAGGGTCCCGTCCTGCTCACACGGGCCTCCGAAGCGCAGGTGAAGGCGGTGACGGCCGCCGGCGCCTCGCTCGGCGTCGGGCCCGGCGCCGTCGCCGAGAGCGGCTCCCTCGCGACCGTGGTGTTCCGCCCGGCGCCGACGAGGGCCGGCTCGGTCGTCGTCATCACCGCCGGGACGGCCGATCTCCCCGTGGCCACCGAGTGCGCCGCCGTACTCGGAGGACTCGGCTTCGCCGCCACGCAGCTCACGGATTGCGGCGTGGCGGGATTGCACCGGCTGCTCGCCGAAGTCGACACGCTCGCCATGGCGGACGCGGTCGTGGTCATCGCGGGCATGGAGGGGGCGCTGGCCAGCGTGGTCGGCGGCCTCACGCCCGCCCCCGTCGTCGCCGTGCCGACCAGCACGGGATACGGCGCCGCCTTCGAAGGCGTGACCGCGTTGCTCACCATGCTGTCCGCCTGCTCCTCGGGCATCACCGTGGTCGGCATCGACAACGGCTACGGCGCTGCCTGCGCCGTGGCCCGGATGCTGCCGTGACCGATCCGGTCGCCGGTCCTTCGACGCTGGCCTGGTTCCACTGCTTCGCCGGCATCGCGGGGGACATGGCCCTGGGGTCGTTGGTCGATGCCGGAGCGGACGTCGGCGAGATCCGCGCGCTGCTCGACCGTCTGGCCCTACCGGGCTGGCACCTCGAGTTCGAGGAGGGCCTTCGGGGCGGTATCGCCTGCACGCGCGCGATCGTCGGAGGTGACGACGTGGTGGTCCGCACGCACGGAGTGATCGCCGCCCTCATCGAAGACGCTGCGCTGCCCACACGTGTCACGGCGCGCGCCCAGGCGGTGTTCCACAAGCTGGCCTCCGTGGAATCAGCCCTGCACCGTCGCCCGATCGACCAGGTGCACTTCCACGAGGTCGGGGGGCACGACGCCATCATCGACATCGTCGGCACGGCGGCCGCGCTCGAGGTGCTCGGTGTCGACGAGGTGTGCGCCTCCGCCGTCGCCACCGGGACCGGCATGGTACGGAGCGCGCACGGCCGGCTCCCCAACCCCGCACCGGCGACCGTCCGCCTGCTCGAGGGCATCCCTTCCTACGGCCGCGACGTCACCATTGAGCTCACCACCCCGACCGGCGCCGCGTTGCTCGCGGCGCTGTCGAGCGCCTTCGGGCCCCTCCCCGACATGACGGTTGCCTCGTCGGGGTTCGGTGGCGGCGCCGGGGAAATGGACGACCTGCCGAACTGCACCCAGGTCGTCATCGGCCGTCGCTCATCTCGGCCGGCGATCGGTGCGGGGCAGGCCGCGGTCCTGCTCGAGACGAACCTCGACGACGTCACGGGTGAGCAGCTGGGCCTCGCCGTGTCCGCCGCCCTCGGCGCGGGTGCGTTCGACGCCTGGGTCAGCCCGGTCACCATGAAGAAGGGCAGGCCCGGGCATGTGCTGCACGTGCTGACCGACGCCACGCTCGTCGAGGCACAACGCGCCGAGATCGGGCGGGTCACTGGCACCATGGGAATCCGCGCCACGGCGGTCGAGCGCTGGCCCGTGGCGCGCTCGCTCGAACAGGTCACCGTTGACGGCATGACCATCCGGATGAAGGTAGGCGGCGGACGGGCCAAACCCGAATTCGACGACGTGGCACAGGTGGCCGCCAAGACGGCTACCCCGCCCCACGAGGTCGCCAGCCGGGCCGAAGAGGCCTGGCGCGCCGCGCAACGGCCGCCCCGGGGCCCGGAGGGCTCACCCGCCTGATGACGAGTGCCATGTTCCACTACGACGAGGCGATGACCGACCTCGTCGTTGCCGCGTGCCGCGAACGCCTGTCAATGGACCCGGTCGCCCTCGACTTCGGCGGCCTCGTGGAGTCGCTCGATGCCGAGCTGGCCGGACTCATGCGGCCCGAGGGGAACGACGCGGCGCGGGTTCTGGACCTCTTCATCGACAGGCTGTCGACGGCGGTGGTCTCGTGCGACAGCCCGCGCTTCCTCTCGTTCATCCCGGCCGCCCCCACGAAAGCGTCCCTCCTCTTCGACATGTTCGTCTCGTGCTCGTCGCTGCACGGCACCTCCTGGCTCGAGGCGGCCGGTGTCGTGGTGGCCGAGAACCAGGCGCTCGGCGTGCTGGCCGCGCAAGCGGGCCTCCCCGACGGCGCCGGAGGCTGCTTCGTGGCGGGCGGGTCGGCCGGCAATCTCTCGGCCCTCATGGTGGCGCGCGACACGGCGGGGCACCGGCGCCAGACGAACCCGCCCGTGCGTCCGCTCGTCGCGTTGAGCGAGGACGCACACTCCTCGGTGGGAAAGGCTCTCCATGTGCTCGGCATCGGGACACTGACCGTGACTACCGAGGATCATCGCCTGACCGGATCCGCCCTCCGCGCCGCCTTGCACGAGGATCCGCGACGCCACGACGTCATCGGGGTCGTGGCCACGGCCGGCACCACCAACGCGGGCATCGTCGACGACCTGGCGGGCGTGGCGGAGGTCGCCGCCGAGCAGTCTCTGTGGTTCCACATCGACGGGGCCTACGGCGGGGCCGCCGCATTGTTCGCGCCCTCCGTGCGAGACCGGTTCGCCGGATTCGAGCGGGCCGACTCTTTCATTGTGGATCCGCACAAGTGGCTCTTCGCGCCCTTCGACTGCGCCGCCCTGGTCTACCGCCAGCCCAACCTGGCCAAGGCGGTGCACACCCAGGACGCCCAGTACCTCGACGTCCTGCACAGTGGGAAGCCGGAGGAGTGGAACCCGAGCGACTACGCCTTTCACCTGACGCGGCGCGCCCGGGGCCTCCCGCTGTGGTTCTCGCTCGCCGTCAACGGGCTCGACGCCTATGTCGAGGCCGTGGAGGCGGGCCTGGCCATGGCCCACCAGGCGGCCGAGCGGATCGCCGCCTCACCCCACGTCGAACTCGTACGCGAGCCCGGGCTCTCCATTGTGCTGTTCCGGCGTCACGGATGGGCCAAGCTCGACTACGAGGACTGGTCGGCTCGCCTGCTCCGTGACCAGATCGGGTTCGTCACCCCGACAGCATGGGAAGGCGAGACGGTGGCCCGTTTCGCCTTCCTCCACCCCGACACCACCGTCGAAATGGTCGACGAGATCCTCGACTCAATGGCTGACGCGTGACCAGGCGCGCTCGAGCACGACGCCGAGGGTCTGCACGTCCTGCGCGCCCGGCACCGGCCAGGCGCCACCGATGAGGAAGTAGGGCACGCCGGTCACGCCGAGCTCCGTGGCGGCCGCTTCGTCGGCGCGGACCTCTTCGCTGTAGGCGGGGCCGTCGAATACCTCGTCCGTAAATGGGGCCGGGAGCCCGACCGAGTCGGCGATGTCCCGCAGGACCTGGTGGTCCGAGAGCTGGCGCCCCTCGCTGAAGCGGGCGATGAACAACCGCCGCACCAATGGTGCTTCCCAGGCCGTCCCGCGTGCGGCCTGGGTCAGCCGATGGGCGTCGAAGGTGTTGCCCAGGCGCACCCGATCGAAGTCGAAGGTGAAGCCGACCTCGGCGCCAAGGGCCGTGATCTGCGCGTGGCCGGCCCGCACCTGCTCGGGCGACATGCCGTATTTGCGACTCACCGCCTCATCCGACGAGACGGCGCTCGCGGCTGGAGCCCTCGGGTCCAGCTCGAAGGCGCGGTGGGCCACAGTGACGGCGTCGCCGTGCTCGAAGTCGCGCAGGGCGACCTCGAGACGGGCGGTGCCGAGCGCACACCATGGACAGGCATAGTCCGACCACACGTCGATCTGCATGCACCGCTCACCCTATGGCCGCCGACGCCGCCTCCCGACGTCCGGTCCTGGGCCGGCCAGCGCCTGAGAGCGGGCGCCGGACTCGAGGTCAGCCCGATGCGAGGGCGGCCTCGAGGAACTCCCCCGCGGCCAGCAGTCGCTCCTCGCTGTGTGCCGGCCCGATCAGCTGCATGCTGGCCGGCAGCGGACCGTCCGTCGGCACGGGGAGCGAGAGGGCCGGGACGCCGGCGAGGTTGACCGGAAGTGTGCAGCGCGAGACCAACAGGTCGTCCCCGTCGTCGAGGTGGGGCGGGAAGATGCTCAGTGTCGGGGTGACGAGCAGGTCGACCTGGGCGAAGGCCCGCTCGAGTGTCTCCTTCCAGGCCCGCTGGACCAGCCAGGCGGCGTCGACGGTGGCCTCGTCGAAGGAGCCACCCAGCTCGAGCCGACCCCGGACGCCGTCACTGATCCCCTCCGGGTCCTCGGCCACCAGCGCGCCATCCGACTGCCAGGCTTCGACCACCAACAGGAGGCCAGCCTGCAGGGTGGCATCGTCCCAACCGGGGACCTCCAATTCTCGCCAGTCCCACTCCACCAGCCCCAGCGCCTCGTCGAGCGCGGCGGTGATGGCCGGATCCGCCTCAATGGGCAACCGGCCGACCACAAGGTCGGCGCCGTCCTCACCGGCAATGCTGAACCCCGGCTCGAGCAGCTCCATCCCCGTCACCAACCCGGCCACGGTGCGGGCCATTGGCCCGACGGTGTCGAAGCTGGGTGCCAACGGCCAGACCCCGTCGAGCGGGATGCGCCCCCACGTCGTCTTCAGTCCGGTCGTGCCGCAGCAGGCGGCGGGAATCCGGATGGAGCCCCCGGTGTCGCTCCCGTAGGCGACGTCCGCCTCGTCATTGGCGACCGCGACGGCGGATCCGCTCGAAGAGCCGCCGGGCACGCGGCTGGGATCGAGCGGGTTGATCGGCGTCCCGTACCACTGGTTGATCCCGGTCACGCCGAGAGCCAACTCGTGCAGATTCGTCCGGCCGACAATGCGGGCACCGGCCTCACGCGCACCGGCGAGGCAGGCCGCGTCGCTCGCCGCCGGCGCCGCCCGGTCGGCCACGGCACGGCAACCGGCCGTCGTCAGTTCCCCCTCCATATCGATCAGGTCCTTGACGGCAAGGCGGATGCCAGGACCCGACGTCTCGTAGCGGGTGATGAAGGTCGTCATCCCCTCATTGTGTCCGGCGACGCGCCAACGGATGATTCCTAGGTGGTGGGCGTCGTCAGTGTCGTCACGGTGGCACCGGGCGGTAATTGGAACAGCGAAGCCGACGGGGACGACGAGTAGTCGGTGATCTGGAAGCTGGTCGAGTCGGAGGCGACGCTGACGTAGCCGAGAATGCCCTGCGACGTGCTGCAGATGGTGCTGGTACCGGCCACGCCCTTGGCGACCAGGTCGACACACTGCATGTCGAACCCGTTGAGCGACTTGGTCGACGTGGTCACCTTGTCCCCCGCCAACCCGGCCACGAAAGACACTCCCTTCAAGAAGTTGATCCAGTGTGATGGCGTGTAGATGTCGAAGATCTTGTTCTGGGTGGCCGCATCGGCCTTGCTCAGCTTCTGACAGGACCAGGCGCCCGCAGATCCCGATTGGTTGCACAGGTATTCGCCCGAGGAGTTCACGATCACCTGGACGTTGGAGGCATCGGATCCGGTCTGCGTCTCGTGGAATGCGAGTCCTCCACTCGACGGATCGACGGCGTACACGACGGTGGCGGGCGAACTGCCCGTCGTCGTATAGGTCGCCTCGAACGGTGCGGTCGTCGTGGACTGCAGGTTCTGGCTGAACGAGTCGATGGTCGCCTTGTTGCCCTCGACGGTGTGCACCGCCTGCTTGATTTTGCCCACAGCGCTGCAGCCGGTGGCGAGCGCTGCGACCGCGACCAGCGACACCATGAGCACCCCGATGCGGCTTCGCTGCGCCATGCCTGCCTCCTCGGACTGCACCGTGGGTCGTGCGACGACAACCCTGGTAGGAGACTACGGCAGGCTCAGCCCCGTGCGCGGCACCGGGGCGCAGGTGCCGCGGTCAAACGGCCTCGGCCGGCGACGCTGCGGCTCCGTCTTCCACCACCAACGCCTCCTGACGGCCGCGCTGCAGCCCGAACAGCGCAACCACAGCGGCCAGAGCCATGATCCCGCACATCACGTAGAGCACGGTTTCGGTGGACTGGGCAAAGGCGAGCGAGACGAAGTGCGGGATGGATTTCACGGATCCGCCGCCTTGGCTCTGTGAGATCGCGTGTGCCTCCGAAACGGCGGCTGAATTCGACTCGCCCTTCTTCTGCAGCGCCGTCGTCAAGTGCGAGCGGTAGTTGAAGAGTTGGATCGTTCCGAGCGCAGCCAGACCGAGGCTGGCCCCGTAATTCCGGATGGTCTGGGTGATCCCGGTCGCCTCGCCGTACGAGAGGTTGCCCGCTCGGTTCACGGCATCCGTGTTGGCGGGCCCGAGCATCATCCCCACGCCCGCACCGGCCAGAATGATCCACCATTGCTGCTTGCTGAAGGAGAGCGTCGTGACTTTGGACGCCCACAGTCCGAAGCCGACTGCGGCAATTGCACAGCCGAGAACCACCGCCCGCTTCGCCCCTTCGCGGTCGAGCATCCGGCCGCCCACCTGCGCCAGGATCACGAATCCGATGAAGAAGTAGAGGAGGAAGATCCCTGCGTTCGAAGCGGAGTCGTGCAGCGAGATCTGCGCGTACTCGCTGGCGAAGAAGAAGATCGGGATGAACGCCATCATGGCGATCAGCAGCACGACGTTCTCCACCGCGAAGGCGCGCACCTTGAAGATGTTGACCTTGATCAGCGGCGACTCCGTCCGCAGCTCCACGGCGACGAAGATGCCGATGATGGCCAGTCCCGCAACGATGCAGACCCAGGTCCACGGATTGCTCCAGCCCCACGGGACCGATTGCTGCAGTCCGAAGATGCTCAAGCCGATGCCAGCCGCGATCAGGACGGCGCCGCGGTAGTCGATCGGAGCCTTGCGGTACTGGGTCTTGGGCTTGGAGACCGCAATGAGGACCAGCGCAATGACGGCCACGGGGATGTTGACCCAGAAGATTGCCCGCCACGTCCACTGGGTCAGGTAGCCGCCGAGAAGCGGCCCGATGGCCGTGAGCCCTCCGGCGATGCCGAAGAACAGCGCCAACGCCTTCCCGCGCTCGCGGAGTGGGAACACGTTCACCACGATGGCGAGGGCCGCCGGGAACATGAGCGCACCACCAGCACCCTGAATGACCCGGAACGTGACGATCCACTCCTCGGCACCGGCGCCCTTGGGTGTCAGTCCGCACATGGTCGACGCCACCACGAAGATGATCACGCCGATCACGCAGCACTTGGTATGTCCGTAAATGTCCGACAGCCGTCCGCCCAGAGCGAAGAATGCGGCCAGTGCGATGAGGTAACCGTTGACGACCCATTGCACGCCGGTCGAGGTCAATCCGAGCTCGCGCTGAATGTCCGGAACCGCGATGGAGACGATCGTCTGATCGATGAACGTCATCGAGACCGCGAAGATCATCGCGGCCAGCACCCAGTTGCGCCCCGTCACACCGATGCCTCCCGGTTCTCGCTCCCGCAAACCCTAACGGGGACGCCCTGCTTGGGCGAGGCTCTTCTTCCCGACGTCCTCCCAGGAGGTGTTATCGAGCAGTCATTGGGATGCCGGCGCCCCCATGGACGCCATCAACTGCTCGAGCGCGGCCTGATCGGGGCCCACGAACGGCGTCGCTGCCCGGGCCGTGTCGAGGGAAGTCAGCATGCGGTCGAGCGACGCGCCGGACGCCGCTGGCAGATGGCTGCTCAGGACATGGCCGGGAGCCAGTTGGCGGACGCCGTCGAGGTCCTTGGCGAAGATGCCGCCGTCGACCTTGCACAACCACGGGGAGTCGGCCATGACCCAGAACATCTGACCCTGACGGAGCTCTTCTTCGGAGAGGTCCTCCGCCTTCTGCGGAACGTCCGCCAGGAGCGCACCGAAGCAGTCGGCGCTGATCAGGGCGTCGGACTTGTCGTCGTAGAAGCCGGTGGTCACCGGATTGTCGAAGACTGGCGGCGTGAAAGCCCTCAGGGTGCGGTCGGACAGGGTGATGCTCTGGCCCGGGTTCACGAGGTGCACGCGGTCCATCGGGAGTGGCGCCGACAGACCCATGATCCCGACGCCGAGAAACGTGGTGATGACAGTGAGGCGCGGGTTCTCGGCCAGCAGTTGGTGCAACGACCCGATGTGGTCGGGGTCGGTGTGGGTGAGCCAGATCCACCGGAGGTCGGATGGATCGATCACCGAGCGCAGGGCGGTCATGAACTCCTCGCTCTGCAGCACGGTGCCGGTATCGACGAGAACGGGCTCGCTTCCGTGGAGGACGAATGCGTTGATCGGCACGAGCCCGAGTCCGGGAACCGGGAAATTCGTCGTCAGCACGTCGATGCCGGGGCCAGCTTGGTAGGTCGTGATCATTGTGGTGGCTCCTTGTACTCGGGTGGGTTCCACATCGGGAAGGACAGAAATGCGCGCGGGGCCGTGCGTCTCGGGAGTCAGGGTCTCCCCGCCTCGTCACGTGCTTCGGCCATGGTCTTCAGCCGGGCCAGGGTGTGCTCCATGCCCTCGGCGATCTCGCGGGCCCGGTTGGTCGGGACGTCGACGATGCGGGCCCAGGTGGGAATCCACTTGACCTCGTAGGACTCGGTGACCCTGGTGCCGCCGTCGATCGCTTCGAAGCGGTAGCGCCAGACAGTGGACTCGCGGCCGCCCTCCTCGGTGACGAAGGCGAAGGCACGGCCGGGCTCGGCCACCAGCACCCGGCCTCGACGCGACCACTTCATGAGGCCACGGGGCCCGCCCTTGTTATGACCCACGAACGTGGCCCCGACGGCGGGCCCGTTCGCCCCGTCCTCCCACTCGACGCGCTGGCACTCGGGGCTCCATTCGCCCATACGCGGCAGGTCGGCCACCAGGCCGTACATGCGCTCCGGCGACGCACTGACCACCATCTCGGCGCTGTCCTCGGTCAACCACCATCTGCTGCTCTTGCCTGCCACGTCGCTCCCTTCCTCGGCTCGTCGGCAACAGGCTAATGGTATTAGCTATAGCTGTCAACCCACTCTTTGGCTATACTCCACCGCAGTGAACGAGATCCAGACGACAGACTCCCCTGCTGCCCTGCAGCAACCACTGAGGACCGACCGCCGGGCGCGCCGGCGCCAGGAGACGATCGAGGAGATCCTCGACATCGCCCGTCAGATCATGACCGAGGAGGGCGTCAACGGGCTGAGCCTGGCCGAGGTGGCGCGGCGGCTCGGGGTGCAGCCACCGTCGCTCTACAAGTACTTCCCCTCCCTCATGGCCATCTATGACGCCATCTTCATGCGCGGCCAGCTCGACAACCTGGCCGAACTGCGTCGGGGGATGGCCGGAGCCGAGCCGGGGCTCCCGGCTCTCATCGCCGGGCTCGAGGCATCAGGAAGCTGGTCTCTGGCCAACCGCGCCGTCGCCGAATTGTTGTTCTGGCGCCCGGTGCCGAGCTTCCACCCCTCGGAGGAGGCGTTCGCGCCGAGCGTGGAGATGGTCGAGTTGCAGCGAGGCGCACTCGCTGACGCCGTTGCGGCGGGGCAGCTCGGCCCGGAGGCCAACCGCGAGGACGCCGTCTACCTCGTGTCGATCCTCATCGTGGGTGTGCTCAGCCAGGCGATCGCCAACGAGCCCGGGCTTCCTTGGGGCGAGGGTCGCTTCACCCCTAACTTCGGCCGCCTGATGCACCTACTCCCCGCTGCGTTCCCACTGCCCTGACCGTCGAGTCGGGCTGAGGGTCTTCGCCTCACAGGATCGGGCGCAACGTCGGCCGTTGGCCGTCCGTTGTTCGGTGGGGATGGCCGAGACGCCTGGTGGCTCCGGCTACTGGGAGGTGGCGTCCGACGGCGGCATCTTCAGCTACGGCGGCGCCGCCTTCGACGGTTCGGCGGGCTCCATTTCCCTCGCCAAGCCGATCGTGGGGATGCAGGCGACGTCGGGGGGCGGCGGCTACTGGCTGGTGGCGTCCGACGGTGGTGTCTTCAGCTACGGCGACGCCGCCTTCAACGGATCGACGGGCGGCCTGGCGCTCCAGGCGCCGATCGTGGCCATGGGACGAGAGGGGTCATGCCGTGAGAGTCCATGTGACCCGCCTCGTCCAGGGCACGTGCGCGCCAGCGACACGGCCTTCGCGCTCCTGACCACGCTGGAGAAGGAGAAGGGCGACGTCAGCCCGTAGCGTCGGGCCGGCTCAGGTCTCGATGCTCTCGAGCGTCCGGCGGTACACGTTCGTCTGGCGGGCCTCGAAGCCCATGCGGACATAGAGGCGGTTGGCCGCCTCCCGGTCGGGGCGTGACGTGAGGTCCACCGTACGGGCGCCCACAGCGGCGGAGAGATCGAGCGCGGCCTGGACCAGCGCCGCCGCCGCGCCAGCGCCGCGCGCGGCTTCGTCGACCACGACATCCTCTATCCAGGCCCGCACGCCAGTCGGGATCTGGAAGGTCGCCAGCGTCAGCATGCCCACGATGGTGTCGTCGTCGCGGGCGACGAACAGCGTGGTGGCGCCCTCGGCCACAATCCGTTCCAGGACGGCGCGGCTGGGCGGAGGCGAGGAGCGGGAGAGCTGGGGCACCAGGCGGTCGACCGCGGCGCAGAGGTCGTCGTCGACCGCGGTGGCGGCCTCGACCCGCATCACGACGTCGCCGACTCGCCCCGCCACATCGGTTGGCGCACGCTGTCGTAGAGAACGTCGCGCCGCTCGCCGTTGATGGCGGCGAACACGTGCTCACCCCACCGGTCGGATCCGACCAGGGGCTGGGGCAGCGTCTCGCGGGTGAACCAGCCGACGTCACGCGTCTCGAGCGGGTGCGGTGCCAGCTCCCCGCCCACCGCCTGGCAATAGAAGAGGAGCGAGTAGAGCGGGACCCGGGTGAAGCCGAGGCGCAGGCCGTCGAGGACGGCGATCAGGCGCACCGGCTCGGCGATGATGCCGGTCTCCTCCTCGACCTCCTTCACGACGACCTCGGCCGCCGAGTACCCTACGTCGCACCAGCCCGTCGGGTACAGCCAGATGCCCGAGTCGGCCCGCTGGATCAGCAGCAGCTCGCCCTTGTCGTTGCCGACGGCGGCACCGACCGCGACCTTGGGGGTGACGTAGCCCGGCACGCCGTTGCCGACGGTGTCCATCCACTCTTGGACCAGGGTGGGCGCGTACTCGGGGTCCTCGTCCGCACCGTCGGCCTCGGTGCGGATGTCCGCCGCCACCTTGAGGATCTCCTCGAAGCGCTCCTTCTCGTAGAGGCTCTCGGTGAAACCGAGACCGGTGCGGGCGATACCAGAGAGCGTCTCGCTCCAGCGCAGCAGCGTCTTGAGGGGGACGTCTCGGTCAGAACTCGGGTCCACGAGCGTGACGCTACCGCGACCCGCCACCTGGGCCAGAATGGAGGCGTGGCCGTCAACGAGGATTGCCGTCATTACGTGATGCGGACCACGCCGAGGGGCGAGCGCCTGGAACGCTGCAAGGTGGACGCCAACGAGCCGCTCCCCTTCGCCTGCCCCGAGGGCTGCGTCTTCTACGAGCCACGCCGGGTCTCCTCAGCCGGGTGGCACGTGCCCCGCAGCCCCGACGAGGGCTAGGGCGCCCGCCGGTCAGCCCTCGAGGACGTCCCCGAGCAGGTCGACGGTGATGCCCTCGCTGCGCAGCCACTCGAGAGCGGCTTCGACCTGGGTCGACTGCCCGTCCATTTCGCACACGATCCAGCCGCGGTGCTCCTCCACGTCGGCCCGGCGGATGTCGGGGTCCACGTCGAAGCGGCGCACCAGCGTGGCCAGCACGGCCCGCCGCACCTCGGACTCGGGGAAGGTCAGCTTGACCTTGACCCGGACCTCGCTCACCGCTCCTCCTCGCTGGCCCGCGTCTCGGGCAGGCCACGGTTCAGGCTGCCCGAGCGGAAGCCCTCCAGGTCCAGGGCCACGAAGCGGAACCCCGCCGCTCGTACGGCGCCCACGACCTCGGCGCGGCGGGCCACCACCTCGGCCAGCACGTCGGGCTCGACCTCCAGCCGGGCCGCGTCGCCGTGGTGGCGCACACGCAGTTGCCCGAACCCGAGCACGCGCAGAGCCGACTCGGCGGCCTCCACGGCGGCCAGGCGCCCGAGTGTCACCGGCGTGCCGTAGGGCAGGCGCGAAGCCAGGCAGGCCGCGGCGGGCTTGTCCCAGGTGCGCAGCCCGAGCCGGCGGGACCAACGGCGGATGTCGTCCTTGGTGAAGCCCGCGTCCACCAACGGGAAGGCGGCGCCGGCCGCCGCCGCTGCCGCCTGGCCGGGCCGGTGATCGCGCAGGTCGCTCACGTTCACGCCGAGCACGACGGTGGCGCCCTCGGCTGCGGCCAGCGGGCCCACCGCGTCCATCAGCGCGGTCTTACAGCGCGCGCAGCGGTCCGGGCCGTTGGCCACGTACGCCGCGTCCTCCATCTCGCTGGTCGGCACGCCGAGCCAGCGCAGGTCCCACTCGTCGGCCAGCGAACGACAATCGGCCTCCTCGGCGCCAGCCAGCGACGGCGACAGCGCGGTCACGCAGAGGACGGCGTCGCGCCCGAGCGTGTCCTGGGCCACCTTGGCCAGAAGGGACGAGTCGGCGCCACCGCTGAACGCCACCACCACGCGCCCGAGGTGGCGCAGCGCCTCCCTGAGGTCCTCGAGGGAGGCGGTCGCGGTCGTCGCGGTCGGTGCGGTGGCGGTCACGGCGTCGGGCTCAGGCGCCCAGGACCGACAGCACGTCGTCGAGGCCGCCGACCATGCCCGTGTAGAAGGGCCCGAACTCGGCATAGAGCGCGGAGGCCTCGTCGAAGCGCATCTCGTAGACGCAGTCCTTCAGGTCGTCGGGATGGACGCCGAACAGCGTCACGCCCCATTCGTAGTCGTCGAGCCCGGTCGATCCGGTGATGACCTGGACGACGCGGCCGTGGAACGTCCGGCCCACCTTGCCGTGGCCCATCATCAGCTCCTTGCGGGCGTCGAAGTCGAGGGCGTACCAGTTGTGCTGTTCGCCGCGGCGCTTGCTCATCGGATAGAAGCAGAAGGCGTCCTTGCCCTCGGGGGGCAACTGGGGGAAGAGCCGGGCCTGGCGCAGCTCCTCGGGAACCCCGGCGGCGTACTCGGAGACTTCGGTCAGCGACACGTAGGACTCGACCGCCACCAGACCCGACCCCACGAGCTCGGTCTGCAGGCGGCGCAGGCGCCAGACGTCGGGGCCGAGCGCCATCAGACCCAGGTCCGCCTTGTGGCCCAACAGCGCCACCGGGACCACCTGGTAGCCGTCCGCCTCGGCGGCGCTCACGGCCTTGCGCAGGGCGTTGGCGTCGAAGTCGGGAGCCAGCCGGCAGAAGAGGTGGAGCACACCCCAGCCGGTCGTCGGGGTCAGTGCCACCTCGTCAGTGTAGAGAAGGCCCGCCGTCCCCGATCACCGACCCGCCACGGCCGCCGTGACATGACAGTGCGCCCGGCCTGCCGGCCGGGCGCACTGCTTCAGCCTCGGTTGGGGGTGAGGCACCTCTCAGTGTCGCCCCAGGATGTTGCAGCACCGTGGCAACGGGGTGACTGCGCCATCGGACCAGCTCAGGCTGGTCTAGTAGTCGTCCATCCCGCCCGGCATGGCCGGAGCGTCCTCCTCGGGCTTGTCCACGATGACCGCCTCGGTCGTGAGGAAGAGCGCCGCGATGGATGCCGCGTTCTGAAGGGCGGAGCGGGTCACCTTGGCGGCGTCGATGACACCGGTCTTGAACAGGTCCTCGTACTCGCCGGTGGCGGCGTTGAGGCCGTGCGAGCCCTTGAGACCACGCACCTTCTCGACGATGACGCCGCCTTCGAGGCCGGCGTTCACCGCGATCTGCTTCAGCGGCTCCTCGACGGCCTTGCCAACAATGCGGGCACCGGTGGCCTCATCGCCCTCGAGCTTGTCGGCCCCCTCGTAAATGGCGGTCTGGGCCCGCAGCAGGGCAACCCCGCCACCGGGCACGACGCCCTCTTCGATGGCTGCCTTCGTCGTGGAGACGGCGTCCTCGATGCGGTGCTTCTTCTCCTTGAGCTCGACTTCGGTGGCGGCCCCGACCTTGATCACGGCCACGCCGCCGGAAAGCTTCGCCAGACGCTCCTGGAGCTTCTCCCGGTCGTAGTCCGAGTCCGTGTTGTCGATCTCGGCCTTGATCTGGTTGATGCGGCCCTTGATGTCGTTCTCGGATCCGCCGCCCTCGACAATGGTGGTCTCGTCCTTGGTGATGACGACCTTGCGGGCGGTGCCGAGCAGGTCGAGCGTCACGTTCTCGAGCTTGAGGCCGACCTCCTCGGTGACGACCTGGCCGCCGGTGAGGATGGCGATGTCCTGCAGCATGGCCTTGCGGCGCTCGCCGAAGCCCGGGGCCTTGACGGCGACCGAGCGGAACGTGCCGCGGATTTTGTTGACGACCAGGGTGGCCAGGGCCTCGCCCTCGACGTCCTCGGCGATGATCAGCAGGGGCTTGCTGCTCTGCATGACCTTCTCCAGTACGGGCAGCAGGTCACGCACGGCCGTGATTTTCGATCCGACCAGCAGCACATAGGCGTCCTCCAGGGAGGCCTCCATGCGCTCGGGGTCCGTGACGAAGTAGGGGGCGATGTAGCCCTTGTCGAAGCGCATGCCCTCGACGAGGTCCATGTCCATGCCGAAGGTCTGCGACTCCTCGACGGTGATGACGCCGTCGCGGCCCACCTTGTCGATGGCCTCGGAGATCATTTCGCCGATCTCGGTGTCGGCGGCCGAGATCGAGGCCACCTGGGCGATCTGGCTCTTGGACTCGGTCTCCTTGGCGATGCCGTGGATGGCACTGACGGCCGTCTCGACGGCCGACTCGATGCCCCGCTTCAGCGACATGGGGTTGGCGCCGGCGGCGACGTTGCGCAGGCCCTCGCGGACCATGGCCCAGGCCAGCACGGTCGCCGTCGTCGTGCCGTCACCGGCGACGTCGTCGGTCTTCTTGGCCACTTCCTTGACCAGCTCGGCGCCGATCCTCTCGAAGGGGTCCTCGAGGTCGATCTCCTTGGCGATGGACACACCGTCGTTGGTGATCGTGGGGGCACCCCACTTCTTGTCCAGCACCACGTTGCGGCCCTTCGGGCCGAGGGTGACGCGGACCGCGTCCGCCAGCTTATTCATGCCGGTCTCCAGGCCACGGCGGGCCTCGGAATCGAAGGCGATGATCTTGGCCATCAGGTCTCTTCCTCCATTAGCACTCTCGTCTTGTGAGTGCTAACAGGTAACCACCTTAGGGGGCCGGGCGCAAGGGCGGCGCGGTCAGGGCCCGCGACGAGCCGGGGCTCAGCCCCCGGCGACGGCGGGGACGACGGAGAGTGTCTGGCCGGGCGTGACCGGGGTGGCCAGGCCGTCCAGGAAGCGGACGTCCTCGTCGGCCAGGAACACGTTGACGAAACGGCGCAGGTTGCCGGCCTCGTCGAAGAGCCGGTCGGCCAGGCCCGGGTGGGCAGCGTCGACGGCCTTGAGGACCTCGCCGACCGTGGACCCCTCCACCTCGACCTCACCGGCACCCCCCGTCAGGGTGCGGAGCTGTGTGGGGATGCGGACGGTCACGCTCATCGGTGATTCTCCTTGTTCTCCTGGTGGCCGGTCTCGTGGTCGTCCAACGCGGCGTCGAAGGCGTCCAGGGTGGGGGCGATGGTGGCCGTGGGGGTGCTGCCCGGTGCGCCGGCCAGGGCCTCCACCGTCTTGAGCCCGTGCCCCGTCACCAGGGCGACCACACGCTCGTCGGGGCGGATGACCCCCGAGGCGGCCAGCTTGCACAGGGTGGCGATGGTCACACCACCGGCCGTCTCGGCGAAGATCCCCTCGGTGCGGGCCAACAACCCGATGGCGTCGACGATCTCGGCGTCGGTCACGGCGGCGCACGAGCCGCCCGAACGGCGGACCACGTCGAGGGCGTACCAGCCGTCGGCGGGGTTGCCGATGGCCAGCGACTTGGCGATCGTCTTCGGCTTGACCGGCCGGATGGCGTCGCTGCCCTCGAGGAAGGCGGCGGCCACCGGCGAGCAGCCCTCGGCCTGGGCCCCGGAGATCCGGACGGCCGGCTCCTCGGGCAGCAGGCCGACCTTGCCGAGCTCGGAGAAGCCCTTGGCCACCTTGGTCAGCTGGCTGCCCGACCCGATCGGCACCACGACGTGGTCCGGGGCCTGCCAACCCAGCTGCTCGGCTATTTCGAAGGCCAGGGTCTTGGAGCCCTCGGCGTAGTAGGTGCGCACGTTGACGTTCACGAAGGCCCAGCCGGGGCGCTCACTGGTGAGCTCGGCACAGAGGCGGTTGACGTCGTCGTAATTCCCCTCGACCGCGATGACCGTGCCCCCGTAGACCGCCGTCATGGTCACCTTGGCCGTCTCGAGGTCGTGCGGGATCAGGACGACCGAGTCCATGCCGGCCCGGGCGGCGTGGGCCGCCACCGAGTTGGCCAGGTTGCCCGTCGAGGCGCAGGCGGCCACCTTGAACCCGAGCTGGCGCGCCTTGGTCAGGGCCACCGAGACCACCCGGTCCTTGAAGGAGCCCGTGGGATTGGCCGTGTCGTCCTTGATCCACAGCTCGCCCAGGCCGAGCGCGGCGGCCAGGCGGTCGGCCCGCACCAGCGGTGTGAAGCCCGCGCCGAGATCGACCGGCGCCGCGTCGTCGACGGGGAGCAGGTCCCGGTAGCGCCAGATGGAACGGGGGCCGGCCGCGATGCTGTCCCGACTGATGGAGGCGGCGATCCGCTCGTAGTCGTAGGCGACCTCCAGGGGCCCGAAGCAGTAGTCGCAGACGTGCAGGGCTTCGGCGGGGAAGGCACGCTGACATTCACGACAACGCAGCCCAGTGACAAAATCGACCATCGGTCCTCCTCATCGATTCGGGCATTGGCACCTGGTGCTTCGCACTGGTTGCCGCGACGTCGACGGGCCCGTCCCTCAGTCGCTCTGGATGATGGGGTCAATGGTAGCCCGTCGGGGCCTGCCGGCTCAACGCACCGCGGCTGCTTGAATCAGGGGCGTGGCGCAGACCTATCACCACGGGGATTTCCCCAGCCCACCGGTGCTCGAGGCCAAGGCCCGGACCGGGCGGACCGTCTCGGTGTGCATCCCGGCCCGCGACGAGGGCTCGACGGTGGGCTCGGTCGTGCGGGCGGTGGTGCAGCCCTTCCTGGCCGCCAGCGGGGGGAACGGGCTGGTGGACGAGGTCATCGTCTTGGACGACGGCTCGCAGGACGACACCGCCGAGCAGGCCCGGGACGCCGGGGCCACGGTGGTGGCCGGGCCCGGCGGGGCCGGTGGCAAGGGGCAGGCCATGGCGGCGGCGCTGGGCGCGGCCCGCGGCGATGTCGTCGCCTTCCTCGACGCCGACGTGGCCAACACCACCCCGGCCTTCGTCACGGGGCTCCTCGGCCCGCTCCTCGCCACCGAGCACGTCGCCCTGGTCAAGGGCTTCTATACCCGGCCGCTGCACGGGGACCCCACCGGGGGCGGCCGCGTCACCGAGTTGGTGGCCCGCCCCGTGCTCGAGCTCCTCTTCCCAGAGCTGTCCTGGGTGCGCCAGCCCCTGGCCGGTGAGACGGCGGCGCACCGCTGGGTCTTCGAGAAGCTGGGCTTCGCCGGCGGCTACGGGGTCGAGCTGGGACTGCTGATCGACGTGGCGCAACAGCTCGGGCCCGACCGCCTGGCCCAGGTCGACCTGGGCGAGCGCATCCACCGCAACCGGCCGCTGCACGAATTGCGGCCCCAGGCCGTCGACGTGCTGCGCGCCGCCCTCGAGCGCGTCCCCCCACACGCACTGCCGCCGCATCCCGTGAGGGCCCGATGAGCGGCACCATCGTCGTCTCCAACCGCGGCCCGCTGACCTTCCGCGCCGGCGACGGCGGCGAGCTCGTCCCGGCGCGGGCCGCCGGGGGGCTGGCCTCGTCCCTGCACCGGCTGCTGGCCGGGAGCGGTACGACGTGGGCCTCGGTGACGATGGGGGCGGCGGACCGCGAGGCCGTCACCCGGGGTCTCGTGCACGAGGACGGGCTGCATCTCGTGCCGGTCGTCATCGACGACGAGACGTACCGTCAGGCCTACGACGTCGTGGCCAACACGACGCTGTGGTACTGCCACCACCATCTCTTCGACCTGCCGCACCGGCCCCGCTTCGACCGTCACTGGCGGGCGGCCTGGGAGGGGTACCGGACCTACAACCGTGCCATGGCCGACGTGATCTTGGCGCAGGCGGGCCAGGGGGACTCGGTGTTCGTGCAGGACTACCACTTCTCGCTGCTCGGGCGGATGCTGGCCGAGGCGCGCCCGGACCTGCGGACGGTGCACTTCTTGCACACGCCCTTCGCCGCGCCCGCCCTGCTGGGCGTGCTGCCCGACGACGTGGTGGCCGAGCTCCTCGACGGCATGGCCGGCTACGCGGCCTGTGGCTTCCACTGCCACCAGTGGGAGGCCGACTTCGTCGGCTGCTACGCCGCCGCGGACCGGGTGGCGCCACCGACGTTCGTGGCCCCGCTCGGCCTCGATGCCGGCGTCCTCGAGGAAGAGGCCTCGTCGCCGGCCTGCGCCGAGGCGGTGGCCGCGCTGCGCGCCGAGGTGGGCGGGCGCCGCATCATCGCCCGGACCGACCGCATGGAGCCGTCCAAGAACATTGTGCGGGGGATGCTCGCCTTCGAGGAGCTGCTGCACGCCCACCACGAGTGGCGCGGCCGGGTGGTGCACGTGGCCCAGGCCTATCCCTCGCGGCAGGGGCTGGCCGAGTATCTCGCCTACGCCGCCGACGTGGAGCACACGGCGGCGCGCATCAACCATGCGCTGGGGGACACGGCCACCAGTTGGACACCGATCGTGCTCTCGGTCAAGGACGACTGGGTCCGCTCGCTCGCCGTGCTGACGTTGTCCGACGTGCTGCTGGTCAACCCGGTGCGCGACGGCCTGAACCTCGTCGCCAAGGAGGGCGTGCTGCTCAACGCGTCCGACGGCGTGCTGGTGCTGTCACGCCAGGCGGGCGCCTGGGAGGAGCTGGCGCTCGACGGTCACGGCGCGCTCGGCGTCAATCCCTTCGACGTCGCCGGCACGGCGGACGCGCTGCACGCCGCGCTCAGCATGGACGATCCGGCGCGCGCCGCACGGGCGGCGGCCTTGCGGACCGCTGTGCGCGGTCGCACCGCGGCCGACTGGTGGGCCGACCAGCTGGCCGCCGCTCAGCGCTGAACGGACGCTGCGCCGGCCGCCGCGGCCAGATCACGGAGCAGCGCCGCGGCGCCGCCGGCGCCATCCACCGTGAGGTCCGCCGCCGCGGCGACGGCGGCCGGGCTCTCGGCGTCGACCGCCGCCACCCGCACCGCGGTGCGCAGCGGGCCCCCGGCCTCGTGCAAGGTGGCGAGGGCGGCGAAGGCCGGGAGGTCGCCGACGTCGTCGCCGAAGGCGGCGGCGGCCAGCAACGGCTCGCCCGACGCCGCCTGCTCCGCCACCAGGGCCCGGACCACGGTCCCCTTGTCCACGTCGAGCGGGGGACGCAGCTCGCGCTCGCGGCGCCCCTGCACCACCGCGAGGCCGCGCGCCGCGTGCTGACGCTCGGCGAAGGCCAGCACCCAGTCCTCGTGCTCGGGGGCGCGGCGGAAGTGCAGCGTCACCGTCAGCCCCTTGGGCTCGACGTAGACGCCGGGTGGTGCCGTGGCGATGGCCTCGGCGACCACCTCGTCGATGACCGAGGCCCAGGTGTCGTGGGCCGCGCCCTGCAGGGCGCGCTCGAGGCCGTAGAGGCCGGCCAGGACGACGCCCGGCGGTGGGCCCAGCGCCTCGTCGAGGAACGCTGTGGGGCGGCCCGAAATGACCGCGACGAGCGCGAACGGGGCGGCGAGCTCGGCCAGGAGCGTGGGCACACCGGGCAGCGGCACCGCGTCACGCGGGTCCTTCACGAGGGCCGAGAGCGTCCCGTCGAAGTCGAGGAACAGCGCGGCGCGCGCCGGCTCGGCCGCCAATGGCCGCAGCAACTCCGGCAGGCGCGCCGCGGCGTCGCCTGGCCCGGCCAAGGTCAGGTGGTCGCGGTCGTCGTCGATGCCAGGTCCGCGCCGATGACCACCACGACGTCGATCCCCGTGGCGCCCGTGACCGGGGTGGACGTGGAGATCGGCAGCACCTGCGCCGGTTTGACGCCGATGGTCGTGGCGATGGAGCCCGCCTGCTGCTGCTGTCCTGCTGCGTAGTAGACGGCCGACGTCGGCACCGAGGTGGCGGCGTCGATCGGCGTCTTCATGGTCCAGCCGCCGGCACCGATCACCGTGGAGTAGTGGGCGGCCAGCCCGCTGACGCTCGTGCCGTTGGCCACGACGACGGTGGTGGCGCTCGGCGGCGCCGTCGTGGTGGTGGTCGCTTTCCCCTTGTGCCCCGCGTTGGTGGTGGTCGTGTGGGCGACCTTGGTGGTGGTCGTGTGGGCGACCGTGGTGGTGGTCGTCGAAACGACCGCCACGGTCGTGGTCGTGACGCCGCCCGCGGCGGTGGTGGTGGGTGTGGTGGTCGTCGGGGTGCTGCTCACGCTCGGGCGCGTCCCGACCGACACGAGGATCGCCACCGCTAGGACGAAGAGGATGATGACACCTCCCGCCCGGACGATCGAGAGCGATCCGGACGATGCTGTCTGCGGCGGTTCGTCATCCATTGAGGGACCAGCCTGCCCCGGCACCCTCACCGAAGCAAGCCTTTCCGCTGGTCGGACGGGGGACGCGGCCGCAGACCTGTTACCTGGGGCGGAGCGTCTCCATGGCCGGACGGTCGGAGATGCGAATCAGGGTTTCTTCCATCCGGCGATGACGATGCCGGACTCGTAGGCCAAGACGACGGCCTGCACCCGGTCGCGCAGGCCCAGTTTGCCGAGGATGCGCGTGACGTGCGTCTTGACGGTGGTCTCGCCCACGACGAGCTGATCGGCGATCTCCTGGTTCGACCATCCACGAGCGAGGAGCAACAGCACCTCCTGCTCCCGCGGGCTGAGTCGATCCATCCCTGGCGGCGACAGCGGTGCGGCGCGGGGAGCGGTGAATTGCTCTATCAAGCGTCGGGTCACGCTCGGGGCAAGCAGCGCATCGCCAGTGCTCACCATCCGGATCCCGGCAGCCAGCTGCTCGGGAGGCACGTCCTTCAGCAAAAACCCGCTCGCCCCGGCCTGCAGCGCGTCGTAGACGAACTCGTCGAGGTCGTACGTCGTCAGGATGACGACGCGAATGGACCTTGGCCCTCTCGCGACGATTCTCCGGGTCGCCTCGATCCCATCGATGCCGGGCATCCGGATGTCCATCAGCACGACGTCAGGCTGCACCGCGAATGCCTCTTCCACAGCTTCGAGGCCCGTTGCCGCTTCTCCCACGACCTCGATGTCATCGTGTGCCGACAGGATCAATTGAAAGCCGGCCCGAACCAACTGTTGATCGTCAGCGATCAGCACGCGGACCGTCATTGCGTCCCGTGCTCGAGCATCACGAACCGCCCAGGTGACTGATCCACATCGGCTGGACAGGGTGGCCCCGGCCAGCTGCCTCCGTCGGTGCCTGTGCCGGTTCCGGTCACCCTGAGGACTCCGAGGATGTCCCGCATGCGGGCCAGTGCGTGGCGGCCGGTGTCTTCGATTGCGCCGAGGGTGTCCCCAATGGGCACGAGGTACTGCCAGGTCTGTGCGACTTCCGCCTGCACGATCATTGCGGTCACATCGCCGGCCACCAGAACATCGAGGTCCTGGGCGATCAAGGCTCGCTGCGCGGCGATCGCCAATTGCGATCGTTCGGCACTCTCGCTCTCGAGACGACGGATCGCCGCGTTGAGGTCGCCCTGGAGGTGCCGGTAGCTCCGCAGGACCCGTCCGACGATCCACACGATCCCTGCCATGACCGCCGCCCCGGCCAGAGCGGACGGAGGGGCATGGGAGGTCACGCCGGCAACGACCATGCCTGCCTGCCACACCACCAGCCCGGTCACGGCCCGTCCGCGGCTCTCCCAAGCCGCCACCGTGTAGACCGGGACGACCAGGACATATGTCCCGGTCAGGGTGGCGCTCTGGAGCGTGTCCAACCCTCCTCCGAGGAAGAGCGCGAGGGCACCGACCGCGACCACGAACAGCAGAGGCCAGCGCCGGCGCCAGATGCCAACGGCCGCCATCGCCCCGACGACCACCATGTTCAACGCCAGAGAACCGTGGCGCCCGGCGCTGGTGACAGCCTCTGCTTCGAGAACCACGAACCAGATTCCTGCCAACACAAGGTCGATGTGCCGGCGAATGACACGCAGACGGGGCCTGGGCCGGCGCGTCTCTTCAGAGGTGGCAAGAAACGGTCTCGCCCGACGGAGTTGCGACAACGGGATCGTCGCCCGCACCGCATAGCCACCGCCAGGCCGATGCCCGGCCTCGAGTTCACCGCCATTCAGGCTCACTCGCTCATGCATTCCGATCAAGCCCTGCCCTGATGTCGGCAACCGAAGGCCCGGCCCGACTCGATCAGGCCCCTCGTTCGTCACGGCGACGACAAGCGAGTCCGGATGGACGCGCACCTCGACGGATGCCGATGTCGTCTCGGCGTGCCTGACCACATTGGTCAAGGCCTCCTGAATGACGCGATAGGCCGCCAGATCGATGTCGGGTGGGACCAGCCGAAGATCCCCGGCCACGTCCAGCCGGCTCGACAGACCGGCCGACCGGACGCGCTCGAGGAGTGCGTCCAGTTGCCCTAAGCGCGGTGACTGTCCCGACCACTGGTCGTCGGTGCGGCGAAGCACCCCGGCCATCCGCCGAAGGTCGGTGAGCGCCTCGCGGCCGGAGTCGGCCACGGTGCGCAGTGCGACCGCGACGCCCTCGGGACGATCAGCCACGGTGCGAGCCGCACCAGCTTGGATCACCATGACGCTGAGGTGGTGCGCCACGACGTCGTGTAGGTCCCGGGCGACGCGGTTTCGTTCCTCGGCTGCCGCTCGCTCCATCCGAACCTGCTGCTCTTCGCGAAGCCGTCCCGCCGCCACCGCAAGTTGCTTCGTGATCTGGTGGCGCCGCTCCACCAGTGCTCCCACCCCGGCGGGAATGACAACAGCCGTCAGCCAAATTCCGACATCGCTCGCAGGCTGGAACTGCTGCCAGAAATACGGAACCACCTCGAGAACGGCGAGGGCATAGGCGAGGATCACTGCGCCCGGGACGGCGCCGCTGGTACGCACCACGGAGCGACCGAACATGTAACTGACCAGCACAACTGCGGCGGACACGAAAGAACCCTGGGGATCTTGCGTCACGCTCTGGTACAGCACGACTGCGGAGACGACGAGCGCCATCGCCGCCCTCGGCATGATCCGCCGCAGTGCGACTGCGCCGAAGCAGGCCAGACAGGAGACGATGGCCAAGGGCGCCGAATCGCCGTGGCCGTGGCCGAGTTGCCTGAGCGCATCGAGGCCGCCGGCCGCCAAGAGCGCGGCCACGATCACGTCGACAGCAACGAGATGACGACCGAATACCGCCCGGATGCGCTGAGCGGAAGAAATGACCAGCGTCACAGCCTTGCAGCGTAACCAGGTCCTCCTGTCTCGGCATTGTGCGCAGGTCGGATCGGACACCTCAGAGGTACGACCGACGTTGCCAGAGGAATCATCCTGAGGGCTACCGGCGATCGTGCTCACAACGGATGGCAGGGATCGTGGACCGGGCCACGGTTATTGCGACGCATGCAACCGCACTCGGAACCGAAGGGACTCGCCATGCCCATGAACCGCCTTCTTCCTCTGGTTGTCGCCGCTGCGACTGCGATCAGCCCCCTCGTGCTGGCCGGGCAATACGCCTCGGCGTCGACACCGAAGGGGGTCATCCACGTCTACGACGTGAACACCGGGGGCAACACGGGCTCGGTGGTTGTCACCGGAGCCATCGGCGACTCGGGCAAGGACGTCACGGGCATCAGTCCCAACGCCAACCAGATCGTGCTCTCCAAGGGGTCCTTCGACGTGAGCACCGCCGGCATTCAGAAGAGCTTCAGCAAGGCGAAGCCAAAGGGCAATCCGGCGAACTGTGGCGTCGTCCTCGCCGCCAGCGCTCCGGTCACGCTCTCCAACGGCACCGGCGCCTACAAGGGCATCACCGGCAAGGTCGTCCTCACCATCACCAGCGCTGCGGTCCTGCCCACCAAGTCGGACGGATCATGCAACGAGAGCCCGAACTCAGTCGCGATCGGTGAAGTCACTATCAGTCAGGGATCCGGCAGGATCTCCTTCAAGTGATCTCGTGTGTTCGAGATGTGTCTGCGCTCATCTCGAGCGGGCGGCCTAAACTCATGAACCTGCCCGAGTAGCTCAGTTGGTAGAGCACTTCACTTGTAACGGCCTCGGAGGCTTGTCGCGCAGAACGGTGTGTTCAGCACTTTTTGGATAGGCGCTGCTCAGATGCGATGTTGCACATTGAGGACGGTGGCGGTTGGTTGCCGCTAAAGGCCACCCGTTGCGTTGCGAGGTTGAATCTGGGTTGAATTGATACGGGCTTTCGACACCGCTCGTCATGGCGCCCCGTTC
>Ga0307374_10003792_pt1 | contig 25612 bp, 20 predicted proteins | sample OX3MG_FD_202532 | JGI IMG/M metagenome (GOLD analysis project Ga0307374, IMG submission 202532) | Soil microbial communities from Risofladan, Vaasa, Finland - OX-3 | ecosystem: Environmental > Terrestrial > Soil > Coastal area > Acid sulfate soil | place: Finland: Risofladan, Vaasa | collected...
TATTTGCAGGGTTTGACGCAGCGGGATGCGTGGCCGGAGTACACGCAGCTCGATTGCTTCGCGTGCCATCACAGTTTGGTGAAAACGGAAAATAGTTGGCGCCAGCAACGCGGCTATGCCGGGCACCGCCCCGGAAGTCCGCCGTGGAATCCGTCGCGCTATATTGTGTTTCGAGAAATCGCGCGGACTGTCGATCCGGCGGTGGCGGCCAAACTGGATGATTCGCTCGCGAAGGTCGAAACAGAGATGAGCCGCGTTGCCCCCGACCGTGCAAAAGTCGCGGCGTCCGCAAGTGAAACCGCGGGAGCCCTCGACGATGTGGCGCAGCGAATCGCGACCATGCCTTACGACCAGGCAGTAACGTTGACACTGATGCGCGACATTTCAGCCGACGCCGGCGGAATCTCGATGGCGGGAGAGCGCAGCGCCGAACAAGCGGCCATGGCGCTCAATTCCCTGTTCCTTGCCTACTCACGCAACGTAAAAATGGCGAATGAAGCGGACGTGCGTTCCGCCATCGCCGGGCTGTACCAGCAATTGCAGAATCCATCGGCGTATGACGGCTTTCAGTTTGCCGCGCAGATGCAAAAAGTGAATGCGCTACTGCGTTGACGCGCCGTTGAACTTCTTTCGTTGCGTGTATGCGTTTTAGGCATACCGACATCAGCTATGCAGATCGATTCGCCCGTCACGCAAAATAAATTCCGCGCCAACTGGCGAACAGGCTTCTGGTCCCTGATCGCCACGCAATTTCAGGGTGCTTTCAGCGACAGCGTTCTGAAATGGGTGACGATTTTTCTGGTACTTGAGTTGGGACTTCCCCAGGGCCGCCGCGACCGTCTTGTCGTCTTGGTGATCCCGCTGCTGTTCGCCTTGCCGTTTTTACTATTTTCGCTGACCGGCGGGTATTTTGCAGACCGTTACAGCAAGCGCAGCGTGACCATCGCCACCAAGGTCATGGAAATCGCTGTCGTGATTTTCGCAACCGCAGGCTTGCTGCTGCATAGCATCGCCATGGAAGTTGACGCCGTTTTTTTGATCGGGTGCCAGGCGGCGCTTTTCGGACCGTCGAAGTACGGGTTGCTGCCTGAATTGCTGCCCGACACAGAACTGTCCTGGGGAAATGGAATCCTCGAGCTTGGCACGTTCCTGGCGATTCTGGCCGGAACAATTGCGGGCGGGCTGCTCGCCCAGCTATTTCACGGCCGCGAGTTCTGGAATGGTTTGATCCTCGTCGCGCTGGCTATCGCGGGACTGGCGTGCAGCAAGGGAATTTCCCGCGTGCCGGCGGCGAATCCCGCCCGGACATTTCGCTGGAATCCGGCGGCGGAATTGTGGGATGAGATTGTTCTGATCCGTCGCGATCGTTTGTTGTGGGCCGCCATCCTCGGCAATATTTATTTCTGGTTTTTGGGCTCGCTTGTGCTGATCAACATCGTGCTGTACGGCGCGGACGTTTTGCACGTCGGCGAGGCGCGGACAAGTTTACTGATGGCCTCGACGACATTGGGAATCGGCCTCGGAAGCGTTGCAGCGGGGTATCTATCGCGAGGGAAAATCGAGTACGGCCTAATCAGCGCCGGGACGCTGGGCATCACCGCGATGGCAGCGCTGCTCGGAATCCCCCATCTTGGTTACACAACTGTGGCTGCGCTGCTGGGCGCGCTCGGGTTTTTTGCCGGTTTTTTTGCCGTGCCAATTAACGCCATCATTCAATATCGTCCCGATCCTGCCCACAAGGGAAGCGTGATTGCCACCGCAAATTTGCTTTCGTTTGTGGGAATCGCGCTCCAGCCCATCGCGCAGTATGCCCTGCTCCAAATTGGGCATCCAAATCCGGCGAAAATGTTCTTGATTACCGCGGCACTGACGCTCGGCGCAACGATTTTTCTGTCCATAACGATGCCGGATTCGCTGCGGCGCATCGTCGCGTGGGCTAAGCCGTGATCGTCTTCCGGCCCAAAAACGAGGTCCATCGGCTCCGCATAGCGTTAACGGGCGATGGTCAAAAGATCGACAGCTTCACATGTAGGAACCTCTTCGGGTCGCGGCGGAAATCGCCAATCATCAGTCGCATGTCCCCGGTCAGCCCCGTCATGTTGTTATAAAGCTGCGGATCGGTGAACAATTTCCCCAGACTACCCTGGCCATTATTGAGCTTTGCGGTGACGTCTCGAACGTTCGCGGAAGCGTCACGGAGATTGGTGAACACAGTTTCGTCCGTAACCAGCTTCCCAAGCGTGCCCTTCCCGTTGCGCACGCCGGCGAGGAGCGCGTTGGAATTACTTAGGAATTGTTTGGTTTGATCGTAGACGGCAGGATCGTAAACCAGCTTGCCCAGAGTTCCCTTCTGCGCCTGAATGTCGCTAAAAATCGCCTCCGCGTGCCCAGCCGTCGCGTCTACTTTGTTGTATAAATCGTCGGAAACGACCAACTTCCCGATCGAGCCTTGGCCGGACTGAACCCCATTAATAATTGATTCCGCTTTCGCGACCGTCGCATTCATATGGTTGTACATCGACGGATCGTAGATGAATTTCCCGATAGTGCCTTGCCCTTTGCGGACCGCGCCGATAATGTCACCGACCTGCTGCGTCAGTTGCCCGAGATTCGCCTCCAGTTCAACGCCGCGCTCCATTATCTCCTGCATGTCGTTTCCAGCTTTTCCCGGAATCATTCCCTGGTTCTGGACCACCTGCCCCGAACCGCGCGAGATGTTGACGTAACGATTCCCCAACAGTCCTTCCGTCACCAGACTGGCCTGGGAATCGGTGCGAATCAGGCTTTGGTAGCGCTTGTCGATGCGCATGTCGATTTGGATATTCTGCATGCGATTCACTGGATGCGGATTGATGCTCAGCTTTTGTACGTTCCCGACCATTACGCCGTCCAAACTCACAGGCGCGCCAACCTGCAGATCCGCGACCTCGGGGAGATACGTCTTCAATGAGTATTTCGGCCCCCAGTTCACGCCGGTCACATAGAAAACCGCGACCGCCAGAAGCACCAATCCGGCAAGGACGAACAGCCCTACCCGAAGTTCCGTCCAGGTAATTTGCTTGCGCTGTGCCATTTCTTTCCTCCTGTGATCTAAGTCGAATTTCGAGACTTCCGCCGTGCCCGGCGTTCAACAGATGCGTTCAAGACAGAAACTCACGCAAATAGGGATCTGCCGATTTCAATAATTCCTGGGTCTCGCCCTGGAAGTAAACCTGAGCGTCGCGAAGCACTAAGAAGTTCGTGGGAGAAAAATGGCGGCCTTTGCCATCTTCCCAAATGGGAACGACACGGCCGGACTTCGAGTCGAAAAGAAAATTCGCCAGTCCGAAAGCATCCTGAAGACGATGCGTGGCCAAAAGGGACGTCACGCCGTTCAAATCGCGCAGGCGCAAAATCAACGTAATGATAGTCTGACTCGTCACCGGATCCAGGCCACCGGTCGGCGAATCGTAATAAACGATAGGCGGCTGGTCGATCAGCGCGCGCGCGATGGAAACGCGCCGGCGCATCCCTCCGGAAAGTTCATCGGGAAATTTGTCGTAGGCGTCTTCCATTTCGACGAAACGAAGAGACTCGCGCACGCGCGGCTCCGTCTCCTCCAACGGCACGGACTCTTCGCGCAGCCGAAAAGAAACATTATCGGCCACACTGAGCGAGTCAAAGAGCGCCCCTTCTTGAAAAACGAAACCGATTCGCCGCCGGAAATCGAGCAAATCGACTTCCTTCATTTCCGTAAGATCGTGGCCCATCACTACCACGCGGCCGGATTGCGGGCGCAACAGCCCGGCGGCAAGTTTGAGTAGAACAGTCTTGCCCGAGCCGCTTTCGCCAAGAATCACCTTCGTTTCACCGGGAACCACTTCGAAGGAGATTCCGCGCAGCACTTCTCCCTCATCGAAGGCGATGCTGACGTCTTCGAAGCGGATGAGCGGCTCGCCCGGAACGTTATTTGTGGGCTTTGTTGCCATCACCCTCAATTCCATTGCGCAAATCGATTATAGATGGAAACTCGCCATTCTGGCCGGAGGAAAAGCCGCGGCGGCGACGCCTCAGGAGGCGAACCAGTAGAGCAGCAGTTTACCAAGGAAAAAGTCACTCACCAGAATCGCCACGGAAGCGACAACCACAGCCGTCGTCGTGGCGCGGCCCACCCCTTGTGTGCCGCCGCGCGTTCGCAGGCCGTAGAAGCACGCCACAGTCGCGATAATGATCGCGAACACGACCGGCTTGGCCAAGCCCATCACCAGATCGCCGAAAGCCAAAGCCTGAATGGCGCGATTCCAGAATTCCACCGCGCTCAATCCCAGGGTGAAGTGCGCGACAATGTAGCCTCCGATCAGCCCCACCAGGTCCGCTACCGCCGTCAGCAGCGGCAGCACCAGAACCGTCGCAATCAGCCGCGGCACCACCAGCTTGCGAACCGGATCGGTCCCCAGCGCGCGCATCGCATCCACCTGTTCCGTAACCACCATTGAGCCCAGCTCGGACGCAATGCCCGACCCGTTGCGCCCCGTCACCAGCAACCCCGCAATCGTTGGACCCAGCTCGCGCACCAGCGCAATCGCAACCGTGTCGCCGGTCAGCGCCGTTTCACCAAAGCGTTGGAATTCCGCCGCGGTATTCAAAACCATCACGCCGCCGATGAAAAAACCAGTGAGCAAAATAATCGGCAGCGAGCCCACCCCGATGGCGTCCATTTGCTCGAGCACGTCCTCCGGGTAGCGCGGCGCGCTAAACATTTTCGCAAGAGCGTCGCCGACCAAATAGGAATAGCTCTGCAGGGAAAGGATTTGACGCTTGAGCGCGTCATTCAGCCCAGCGATTGGCGAAAGTTTGGTGGACTCCGGCGTCTTGGAAGTGGGCATCGCCATCGACAGGAAAGAGAGCCTCGACAGCGTAACGTTCAGTATCAAGGACGTCAAGGCATCTCAGAACGAATTTTCGTGGACGTCATTGCTTTACGGAGGCCGGAGCGTCCGGTAGAATCGTGCGTCTCTCAAACGCGTTCGAACAACAAACGAAATGCTGCGATTCTTCACGGCGGGCGAATCTCATGGACAGGCGCTGATTGCCTGGCTCTCTGGCGTGCCTGCGGGTGTGCCTGTCGATCCGGAATTTGTGAATCGCGAATTGCACCGGCGGCAGCTCGGTTACGGCCGCGGAGGGCGGCAGAAAATCGAGAAGGATCAGGCGGAATTCCTTGCCGGCGTGCGTCATGGAAAGACCATCGGCGCGCCGGTCGCAATGCGCATCGAAAATCGCGACTGGAAAAACTGGGAGAAAGCCCTGCCCGTCGAGGATGCCGACGGTACCGACGATACTGGTCACGACGCCCAGCGCCGCTTGACTTCTCCTCGACCCGGCCACGCCGACCTTGCCGGAGCGTTGAAGTTTAATTTCCACGACGCGCGCTACATTCTCGAACGAGCGTCGGCAAGAGAGACGGCCGCGCGCACGGGTGCAGGCGCGATTGCCAAGCTGCTCCTGCGCGAATTCGGCATCAGCGTGCTCAGCCATACAATCGCCGTGGGTCCCGTGAAGCTCGAACGCCCCGCGCAGTGGAGTGAAATTGAGTCTATTTGCGCGAATCTCGAGTCGCCGCTGCGCTGCGTCGACGCAGAAATCGAAGCCCGAATGAAAACGGAAGTCGATAAAGCGTTGCGCGCGGGCGATTCCGTGGGAGGAATTTTCGAGGTTGTAGCCCGCGGTGTGCCGCCAGGGCTCGGAAGTCATGCACAATGGGATGAAAAACTCGACGGGCGGCTGGCACGCGCGGTGATGTCCATCCAAGCGGTCAAGGGTGTCGAGCTCGGCACGGGAATCGCGAATGCGACCTCCTACGGCTCGGAAGTTCAGGACGAAATTCTGTATGATGGGGAGAAGAAGCGCTTTCAGAGAAGTTCGAATCGTGCGGGCGGGATCGAAGGCGGAATCACGAACGGCGAAAATGTGGTTGTGCGAGGTTATCTGAAGCCCATTTCGACGCTGCGGCGCGCCCTTGGCTCGGCTGATTTGAAAACGAAGGAAAGCATCAAAGCGGCGTACGAACGCTCGGACATTTGCGTCGTGCCCGCGGCAGGTGTTATTGGCGAAGCGATGGTGAGCTACGTGATCGCCGAATCATTCCTCGAGAAATTCGGCGGAGATTCACTCGAAGAAACGCGCCGGAACTTTCAAGGCTATCAAAAGCAGCTCGACCAATTTTAGCAGGGATTGTTTGGCGTTTTTTTACTGGCTTGTGGAAACGCTCTACTCGTTGCAATTCCGAAGAGCGAGGGCGACGAGGAATCTGCATTGTCCTTGGATTTTGGAGACCGCGGCTCCCTCGAAGCGGCGGGAAAGACAACGACGAACGCCTTTTCAACGAGCTGTTAGAGCAGGAAACGCATGTAGGAGACGAAAACTAGAAAATGATCCATCCGATAACGAAGTACCCTGCTGCCGTGCTTGAGCAGCCGACAAAGCCCATCGAAAAATTCGACGCGGACCTCGCCAAGCTCGCCGAAGACATGTTCGAATCCATGTACGCGGCGCAGGGCGTGGGACTGGCCGCTCCGCAGATCGGCCTCGGTTTGCGAATCGCGGTAATTGACGTCACCGTGGGCAAAAATCCCGAAGCAAAGTTGGTGCTGGCAAATCCGGAGATCATTCGCACCGAAGGCGAACAGCGCGAGGAAGAGGGATGCCTCTCGGTGCCCGGATTTCGCGGAAACGTCCTGCGACCCAAATATGTGACCGTGCGCGCCCAGGATGTGACGGGGAAAGAATACGAAATGCGCGCCGAAGGCCTTCTCGCGCGTGCGTTCTGCCACGAAACCGATCATCTCCACGGAATGCTTTTTCTGACGCACTTGAGCATGTTGAAGCGCGACCTCATCAGGCGAAAAATCCGCAAGCTCATGAAAAACGGGGAATGGTAGACCAACCGTGCCGCTGCGCATCGTTTTCTGCGGCACTCCTGCATTCGGCTTGCCTTCGCTCGGAAAACTCCTGGCTGATCCAGAATTTCGCGTCGAGGCCGTGATCACCCAGCCGGACCGTCCGCGCGGCAGAGCGCATGCCGCCGCCCACTCGCCTGTCAAAATTGCCGCGCTCGAGTCCGAAGTGCCGATCTATCAGCCGGAGAAAATCAAATCGGCGGACTCAGCTGATTTTTTCAAGCGCATCGCGCCGGATGCGGTCGTGATCATCGCCTACGGACAAATTATTCCGCGCAACCTGCTTGAAGTTCCGCGCCTCGGCTGGATTAATTTGCACGGTTCCCTGCTGCCGCGTTACCGCGGCGCCGCGCCTGTGCAGCGCGCAATTCTAAATGGAGACTCCATCACCGGCTTGACCACCATGCAGATTGATGCGGGCCTGGATACCGGGCCGATTCTTGAGCAACTCGAAATGAAAATCGGCGCGGACGAAACCGCGCCGGAATTGATGGCGCGCATGGGCGACGCCGGAGCGCCGCTGCTCATTCACACTCTGCAACGGCTCGCGGCCGGCGAACTCACGCCCAAGCCGCAAAACAATGCGCTCGCAACCTTCGCGCCGCCGCTAAAGAAAGAAGAGGGACTCCTCGATTGGAATCTCCCAGCAATCGAAATTTACAATCGCATTCGCGCGTTCCAACCGTGGCCCGGCACGTACACGCAATTTCGCGGCCGCTTGTGCCATGTTTGGGGCCGCCCCGCGGAACGCACTGAACATCCGGAAAGCAGTGCCGCGTCGGCCGCGCCCGGCACGATCTTCGAGAATCGCGGCGCGATTCTTGTCGCTTGCGGCAAGGGAACGTGGCTCCGCGCCGAGCACGTCCAGCCGGAAGGTCGGAAACGCATGGCGGCGCGAGAATTCGCAAACGGCGCGAGAATTTCCTCCGCCGAGCGATTTATCTAGGTGGCTGCGGAAGAAAGCATAAGTTGTCATTCCGAGGAACGACCGCGACGAGGAATCTGCATCTTTCTGAGTTTTTGTCGAAACGCGCCCTGCTAAGGGTCTGGGCGAGCCACTAAATGCCTATCAGCGCCGCCAGAACAATCGCCTTCGATGCCCTCCTGCGGGTCGAGACCGAGGGAGCCTATGCCTCAGACGTGCTGCACGCGCGCCTGAACCCAAAAGTCGGCCCGCGCGACGCGGCCCTGGCCACCGAGATCGTCATGGGCGCGTTGCGATGGCAGCGTTTGCTCGATTTTTTCATTGAGCGCTACACCCGCAAAAAATTAGGCGCCCTCGACGTGGAAGTATTGATCGCGCTCCGCATCGGAATCTACCAGTTGCGTTATCTTGCACGGGTTCCGGCGAACGCGGCCGTGAACGATTCGGTCGAGCTGGTCAAACGAGCACGAAAACACTCCGCCTCATCTTTGGTGAACGCGGTGCTGAGGCGCGCAGGGCGTGAAAGCACCAAGCCTGTCGAGGAATTTCTTCCACTCGACCCGCCCCCAGCGGATGCCTTTGGCCTGCTTCACTCGCATCCAACGTGGCTCGTCGAGCGATGGCTGGAACGATTCGGCCGCGCCGAAACGATCACGCTTCTTGCAACAAACAACGAAACTCCGCGGAGGGCTTGCGCCGTAACATCCCGCGAATTTTGGGAAGAGGTGACGCGCTCGCTCGTCGATGCGGACGTGGAATTCGAGCCGGGCCGGTTGTTGCGCGACGCCATCACGATACGAAGCGGCGATGTGACAAAGACGAAAGCGTTCGAGAATGGCTGGATTAGTTTTCAGGATGAAGCTTCGCAGATGATTCCTCTGCTGCTGGGCGTGAATCCAGGCGAGTCCGTCCTGGACGTTTGCGCCGCGCCGGGAGGCAAGACGCTTGCCCTTGCACGAGCCGCGGGACCGAAGGCACTTGTGGTCGCTGCGGATCGTCGCGAAAACAGATTGCGCGTGATGCGAGAACGTCTCGTGCGCGCGGGCGCATCGAACGTAAAATTTGTCGCCCTCGACGGAACAGCGCCTCTTCCCTTCAGCGGCAAATTCGATCGAATCCTAGTCGACGCGCCGTGTTCCGGCACAGGAACGCTTGCGCGAAACCCCGAAATTCGGTGGAAGCTGAAGCCAACCGATCTGGCCGAACTGCACGCGCGCCAAGTGATGCTGCTCGATTCCGCCCTGGAATGTCTGGCGCCAAAAGGACAGCTTGTCTATTCGACTTGCTCGCTCGAACCCGAAGAGAACGAAGCCGTCGTGAGCGAAGCGCTGCAAGCGCATCCGGAATTCCAGATGATCGCGCCGGAAATTCCCGCTGGCGTTCTGGCGAACGGGATACGCGCGGAAACGCTGCTCACCCCGGATGCCGCGTTTCGCACGTTTCCGCCGCTGCATTTCACCGACGGATTTTTTGCCGCGGTGTTGCGCCGACGATAACGCTGGCGTTTCCCGGCGTTGAAGCAATTCTGCACCAGTGTTAGTCTCGTTTTTGGCGAGGCGAGTGGATGGGATTCCGGGAACGCAGCGAATGGGTCGGCCGGATGGCGCTACTGATTTTCGTGCTCGCGTCGGTAGCGTTCTTGAGCGCGCTCATGACCATGCGTTTCGCGATTCAGGGACGCGAAATTGTCACCCCCGATCTGACTCGCCTGACGCTTTCGCGCGCGCAGACCCAACTCGAAACTCGCGGCCTGCACCTGCGTGTCGAAGACCGCGTTTACAGCCCCCTGCCGCAGGATACCATCGCGCGGCAAAGCCCGTCGGCGGGCACAAAGCTCAAAGTGGGTGAATGGGTTCACGTGGTGGTCAGCCTGGGGCAACAGAAAGTGACCATCCCCCAACTCAACGACCGCAGCTTCCGCGCCGCGCAGATTGAACTTTTGAGTGAAGGTCTTCAGGCTGGCGAAGTATCCAGCGCTTATCTCCCCGAATTTCCGGTGGACACAGTGCTGGAACAGGATCCCCCGGCCGGCTCAACCAACGCGAGCAGTCCGCATGTCGACATGCTCGTTTCCCTGGGCCCGCAGCCGCCCGCTTACGTAATGCCCAGCCTCTCTGGGCTGCCGCTTGCGGAGGCCCAGCAGCAACTGGCCGCCGCGGGCTTGAAAGTAGACAAAGTGACTCCGATGCCGCTCACAGGCCGGCCCTCCGGAACCGTCACGTCTCAACTTCCCTTTCGGGGGGCGCGGGTCGAGCCCGGCACAGGCGTCGACCTGCAGGTAGCGCAGTAAGCGCTCGCGTGCCTGTGTTACAATTCGGCTTGATTTCATGATCCGGCGTCCGCTCGAAATCGCTCCGTCCATTTTGGCGGCGAACTTCGCCGTTTTGGGCGACGAAGTGCGCGCGGTGGAACAGGCCGGTGCGGCGGTAATTCACGTCGACGTCATGGATGGCCACTTTGTGCCGAACATTTCCATCGGCGTGCCCATTGTCGCGTCATTGAGCAAGGCAACCCGCCTCCCACTCGACGTGCATCTGATGATTGAGCGGCCGGGGGAATTCATCGAGGCCTTCGCGAAAGCGGGAGCGCATCGCATTTTGGTTCACCAGGAAGCGACTGCGCATCTCGACCGCGTATTAGGTTCGATTCACGAGCAGAATTGCGAAGCGGGCGTGGCCATCAATCCCGCCACTCCTGTCGCGATGCTAAAGGAAGTGTTGGACCGGGTGGAAACAGTTCTGGTCATGACCGTGAATCCCGGATTCGGGGGCCAAAAGTTCATTCCTGAAACAGTCGACAAGATTCGAGAATTGCGGGATCTGCGCTCACGCTACGATTACGGCTTCCGAATTGGAGTGGATGGGGGAGTCACGCTGGAAAACACAGCGGAACTGGTAACCGCCGGCGCCGACACGCTGGTGGCAGGCACTTCAATTTTCCATACTACGGATCCGGGCGCGGCTGTTCGCCACATGAAACAGTGCGCAAACGACGCGATCTCGCAAAGGGTGTGATGAAAAGCATAACGAATCGACTTTCTCTTTGGCTTACGGCTGCGCTTCTCGTATCGTTCTTTCCGGCGGGATGCCTCTTCTTCGGACATAAGAAGACTGCCGCGAAGACTCCCGATGCAAACGCCGAGCCGGACAAAATTCTCTACGACCACGCGATTAGTGACTACAAGCACGGCCGTTACACAGAATCGCGCTTGAGCTTGCAGACGCTCATCAACAGCTATCCCGACAGCGAATACCTCGCCAAAGCAAAACTCGCCGTCGCCGATTCGTATTACAAACAGGGCGGCACCGAGGGATTAACGCAAGCCGTCGCCGAATACAAAGACTTCGAGACATTTTTCCCCTTCCTTCAGGAAGCCGCCTACGCGCAGATGCAAATCGCCATGGCGCATTACCGCATGATGGAAAAGCCCGACCGCGACCCGACTCAGGCGCGTCTTGCGGAGCAGGAGTTTCAGACGTTCCTGCTGAAGTATCCTAAGAGCCCCCTGGTGCCGCAGGCGGATCAGCGTTTGCGCGAGGTCCAGGAAGTGCTTGGCGGCGGAAATTTCGACGTCGCACACTTTTACTACGTGAAGGGCGACTACCGCGCGGCAGCGGGGCGGCTCGTGGAAGTCGTAACTCGCTATCCTCTGTTCAGCCAGGCCGACCGCGCCCTTTGGATGTTGGGGGACATTTACCGTCGCGCGGCCACCGGCTCGAAGAACGAGCAAGAGCGCGCCCGATGGCGGTCGCTCGCGGACATGGAATATGCAAAAATCGTCAGGGAATATCCACTTTCGTCATTGGCGTCCGACGCCAAGCGGCGCTTGACGGAAGACAGCGTCAAAATTCCGCCTCCGGATCCTGACGCCCTCGCGCGTGCGGAGTATGAACGCAAGTTCGCTCACGATCACCCCAGTCTGGTGCACCGCGCTCTGGACGTGACGAAAACCGCCCCGGACGTCTCCATGGCAGCACACACGGGCACTCCCGATTTGAATCCTCCGGGCGATTTAGGTCCACAGCAGGAAATGAATTCCGCTTCCGATGTGGGAAGCGACCTAGGCACCACCGGAGCTTCTGGACAGAACATGAACGTCCAGGCAGTTTCGCCGGATTCGGGTACTCCGCCGCCAACGAGCGCCGCGTCGTCAACCCCCAGTACGGCGACCTCAGATCCGCCTACCATGTCGGGCAGCGGTAGCGCCTCGACACCGTCTGCGGATGCAGTGCCGCCACCTCCAACGGCCACGGCAACGTCAACCGCCACCAACAATGGGAGTTCGCCTGCGAACGCCACCGGGACCGGCGCCAATCAACAGGCCGCCACAACGGGTACGCAAAAAATGTCTGCCTCCGCCAAGAAGCCAAAAAACAAGATCAACAAGAAGAAAGAGTCCAGCAGCAAGCAGAAAAAAGGCCTGAAAAAGCTCATCCCTTGGTAAAGCAGGTCGAGCCGGAGTTGGGTGTGTCGTGGGCGGGCAGGCCCGGGGTACGTCCGCGCTTGCGCGTGATTCGAAGAAAAACCTCGCTCGAAATCATAAAGGCCGTTTCAGTTCTGGTCATTTTTTTCGTCGTTCTTTTCTCGCCCGGCATCACGTGGTCCCAGACACAGGCTACGCAACCATCGAATCCTCCTCAGCAAAATCAAAACCCCGCATCACCAACCAAACCGGCTCCCCAAGACAAAAAGAAAAAGAAAGATGACACTGAAGGTCAGCAGAGCAAGCGCATGTTTTGGGTCGTTCCGAATTTTGGGGCGGTGAACGCCAACACGCAGCTTCCACCCATGACCACCCGCCAGAAATTCGTGCTTGCCTCGCAGGATAGCGTCATAGATTACTCGTCGTACACCTGGGCCGGAATCCTGGCTGGACAGGCCATGCTCTTGAATTCCGATCCGGAATTGGGGCACGGAGCTGCCGGTTACGGACGCTACTATTGGCGCACCTTCACCGACGGAGTGTCGGGGACTTTTTTCACTGAGGCCATTGTCCCCGCAATCACGCACGAGGACCCGCGCTATTACACCATGGGCAAGGGAGGTTTTTTTCACCGGACGGTCTACGCGATTTCCCGTGCCTTCGTCACGAAGACGGATTCTGGAGGCTCGGCCTTTAACTGGTCCGAGGTGGGGGGCAACGCACTGGAAGCTGGCTTGTCCAACGCCTACTATCCGCCGCAGGAGCGCGGCGCAAGTCAAACCGCCGTGAACTTCGCAGTGCAAATGGAATCCGCCGTCCTCAATCACGTCTTCCAGGAATTCTGGCCGGACATCCGCAAGAACGTTTTTCGCCAGAAATAGCTTCATACGCCACCCACCGGTCGTGTGCAAACGCACTGGAAAGCTGCGTCTCGCGACTGAAATTCATTTGCGATTGATCGGTGATGAGTTTCATTTTCAACGCGCACCTTTCCAGCGCATTTTCGCCCACGAATCGGGACGCCATTCCCGCCACCGAATGCGCCCAACGGTGCGGATGGCGAGCAGGCAGGCCTTCGAGCACGCCGAACAAATCATTCCTCATCTTTTCATTCCCCATCTGGCCCTACTTTTCGCGCCATGGCGGTCGAAACCACACGTCACTTCTGCGGCACGCGCTTCGCTCGAACCCGTTGACGCCCCTCCGTACCGGTGCTCCAATAGTGGCAGGAATGGCGCCTTCTGCCCGCGGGGCGGAAGCGTGCCCGAGGTATCGATAGTGCCCACAATCCTGGTCGCGGACGACAACAGCAACATTCAGAAGATGGTGTCGCTCGTCTTCGAAGAAAAGGGATTTCGTGTAGTCGCGGTAGGCAATGGAGAAGCGGCCTGCCGGAAAATCCCCGAGGTGCGTCCCGACATCGTGCTGGCCGACGTGTTTATGCCGGTTCGAAACGGCTATGAGGTTTGCGAGTTCGTGAAGCAGGATGCGCAATTCGCCGGCATTCCCGTGATTCTCCTTGTGGGCGCATTTGACCCGCTGGACGAAAAAGAAGCGCACCGCGTGGGAGCCGACGGCGTGCTGAAAAAACCGTTTGTCCCGCCTGACCCACTGATTGCGATGGTCGCTTCCCTGCTGCCGAAAATTGAACCGGTCGTCGAGCAGCCAGCGCCTCCGAAAGAGGAAATTCCTGAGCCTCCGGCATGGATTCCCAAACCTCGCGCGCCCATTCCCGTATTCGAGGATCCGGAGGGCGTCCCGCCGGAATTTGCGTTTGGCACCGCTGCTGCCAAGGATTTCGAACCTGTCGCCACGCCGGAGGTAAAGCACGTCGAAGAAGATGATTTTGAAGAGCCGGCAAACGAATGGACGCGGCGGCGCAAGACCATGGAATATGAAATTCCGGCATCCGAGTCCGCAAGTATGGTCGAAAAACTCGCCGGCGGAAAAATGACGCCGGATGATTCGGAGACACTCGAAACAAGCGTTCACTCAAAAGCACACGTGCCGTTTGGCGGCGCGAACGTCCCCGAGAAAATCGAATCCAGCCCGACTGCCGCGCGAACCAAGTGGATGGACATGATGGGAATCGCGGAGTCCACGCCGACTGAGTTGGATGTGGAGGAGAGCCCCGAAGCCTCGGCTCCAGTGCAGGAAGAGCCAACCTCAAGCCCGGTTTCGAGCGAACCTTCGAACGGAGCGTCGAATAGGTACGCGATCACAAAAAAGGAAGACGCGCCGGGTTACGCGCCACACGAAGAGGCGCCGCAACACAAAGATCCGGAGCCAGAAAATGCAGTCGCGCAACAAACGGAATGGCCGGCGCCGCCCGCGGAGGTCATTCCCTTCCGCCTGCCCGAAGAGTCTTCTTCCAAGTTAGCACTCGCCAAATCGAGCGAGAAAACAACTGCGGAGCCGCCTGCCGTCGAAACCCCGGAAGTATCGCCATACGCCGCGGAAATTCCACGCGAATTAGCAATGGAATCCGAAGAACTTGTCGTCGAAAAATCACACGAGATCCCCGCGGAAACTTCTGCTCCCGCGCCTGTGGCCCATGAAGAAGCGCACGAAGGGCATTCCGCCGATATTCCCGAGACGCCGCGCACTCCATACGCGGGAAATGCCATTTCGGAGGCCGCGCCGGCAGCGCCCGCCAATTCCGCGGAAACGGATTCGGCGATGGTCGATGATGTCGTGGCCAGACTGCTCGAAAAGCTGGAGCCGCAGATTCATCAAGCGCTTTCGAGCGCCGCCCTCCGCCCGCTCGTCGAAGAAATCCTGAATCGCGAACGCGAAAAGAAATAACCCCGCACAATTCCCGAATTTATCCGCCTCGCCTCTATTTGACGCGCCATGCAATTGCCTCGTATAGTTGTTCGTTTCACGCATCTGCCAAAACACGCACAGGAGCGCCGAGTCGCGCATTATGACGGCACGCGAAATCCCCAAAGCATACGAACCGCAGGATATCGAGCGGCGCTGGGCGCAAGCCTGGTTTGACGAAAAACTTTACCGCGCCGATGCGCGCGCATCGGGCGAAATGTTTTCGATCGTGCTGCCGCCGCCGAATATAACCGGCTCCATTCACATCGGGCACATGCTGGAGCACACGCAGATCGACATTATTGTGCGCTGGCGCCGAATGCGCGGCTTCAAAACGCTGTGGCTTCCGGGAATGGATCACGCGGGAATCGCCACGCAAGTGGTGGTGGAGCGCGAGCTTGCGAAAGAAGGCTTGAAGCGCGGGCAGATGGGACGCGAGGAGTTCGAACGGCGCGTCTGGCAATGGAAAACGGAGAGCGGCGGGCGCATCAAAGAGCAAATGATCCGGCTGGGCGTTTCGTGCGACTGGACGCGCGAGAAATTCACGCTCGATCCGCCACTCTATCGAGCCGTGATGGAAGCGTTTCTGCGGCTCTATCGCGAGGGACTGATTTATCGCGGACGTTACATGGTGAATTGGTGCCCACGTTGCCAGACGGCGCTGAGCGATCTTGAAACTGTACACGAGCAGCGCGAAGGAAAACTCTGGTACATCCACTATCCAATCGCCGGGTCGAAAGAGTTCATTGTTGTGGCGACGACGCGGCCGGAAACAATGCTGGGCGATACGGCGGTGGCCGTTCACCCGGATGACGAACGCTACAAACACTTGATCGGGAAGATGGCCGTGCTGCCGCTGATGAATCGCGAAATCCCAATCATTGCCGATGATTTTGTGGATCGCGAATTCGGCACGGGCGCGGTGAAAGTGACTCCAGCGCACGACCCCAACGATTTTGCAATGGGCCAGCGGCATAAGTTGGCGGAAATTGACGTGATGACTCCGGACGCGCACATGAGTGCGGCCGCAGGTGCGTATGCAGGAATGGATCGGTTTGCGGCGCGCGAGAAAATTGTTGAGGATTTGAAGACGCAGGGCCTGCTCGAACGCGCGACGAACCACGCGATGTCGGTTGGTCTGTGCGATCGGTGCAAAACGATCATCGAGCCGCGGCTTTCCGTGCAGTGGTTCTGCAAGATGAAACCGCTGGCCGAGCCGGGAATTCAGGTTGTCGAGGACGGCCTGCTTTCGATTGTGCCGGAAAATCAGAAGAAGATTTTTCTCGACTGGCTGACCAACATTCGCGATTGGTGCATTTCCCGTCAATTGTGGTGGGGCCATCGCATTCCCGTTTGGCACTGCGGCGATTGCGGCGCGATGACGCCTGCAAAAGATTCGAGCGTTGCAGTGGTGGATGGACGCGCGCAGATCGCGAGCGTGCCGGAGAAGTGCGAAAAATGCGGCAGCGGTAAACTGACGCAGGATCCGGACGTGCTCGACACGTGGTTCAGCTCGGGGCTATGGCCGCTCTCGACGCTGGGTTGGCCAGACGATACGGAAGATCTGCGAACGTTTTATCCCACGAGTTTGCTGATCAGCGGATACGACATTCTTTTCTTCTGGGACGCGCGGATGGTGATGCTCGACCTGCATCTGGCGCCGCGCACGAAAATCGAAGAGCGCATTCCCTTCCGGCAGCTTTATTTACACGGGATTGTTCGCGACCCTCATGGAATAAAGATGTCGAAAACGCGCGGGAACGTGATCGACCCGCTGGAAATTATCGAGAAATACGGCACCGACGCGCTGCGATTCGCGTTGATCGTAGCCGCAGCCCCTGGAACGGATATCGCGCTGAGCGAAGAGCGCATTTTGAGCTATCGCGCTTTTGCGAACAAGATTTGGAACGCGGCGCGATTTTTATTCTTCAATCTGGAGAAGATTGAAGCGATGGGCGTGGCGCTCGAAGAGCTGGCGTCTCCGGAGATTCGCGCAAAAGCGCCGTATTCGACGCGCGATCCGCTGCCGCACCAGTGGATTTTCTCGCGGCTCGCGGCGGTGACGGAACAGATGAACGATGCGCTGGAGAATTTCCGCTTCCATGAGGCGGCGCACGTTATCTACCACTTTTTTTGGGGCGATTTCTGCGATTGGTATATCGAATGGTTGAAACCGCAACTGGCATCAGAAAATCGCGAGGATGCGATTGCGACGTGGAGGAATTTATTTGCAGCGTTTGAATACGCGCTGCGTCTGCTGCATCCATTTATGCCGTTCGTCACCGAAGAGCTGTGGCACCGGCTGCCACAAAAGGCAGATGCGAAATCCATTTCGCTTGAGGAGTTCCCCAAACGCCTCGCGGGAGTTGATCCCAGAGATACTGCAGAGATGACTCTTCTGCAGTCCATCATCGTTGCTGCTCGAAACATCCGCATGGAGCTGCAGCTCGACCCGAAGCGCAAAGTTCCTGCCGAGTTGTTCGTAGCAAACGCATGGGGCAGGCACCTCGTCGAACAGAACTCGGATGCTATTCGTCGATTGGGAATGCTATCGGCGCTGAAGGTAACGTCTGCCAAATTGGACGCTGGCGAGGGAGCGGTGCGCTCCACGGCGCAATTCGACTTGCGAATCCAGTTTGAAGGCGAGCCAGTCGACGCCAAAGCGGAGAAGGCAAAGCTGAAAAAAGAGAAAGAGCGGCTGGAAAAAGACATCGCGTCGAAGAAACAGCGGCTGGCGGATGATACGTTTCGCAGCCGCGCGCCGGCGGAAATTGTTCGCGGATTGGAAGCGACGCTGGCCGAGCGGCAAATCGAGTACCAGAAGATTGCGGAGCGGCTGGCGCAACTTGAATAACGCCGCGTTTATTTCGACACTTTCGCGAAACTGCAGACCACTCGTCTCGCAGAGACATACCTGCCGCGGGGGAAGGCGGTCTGTGATGACACGAGAAAGCGAGCGAATACCAAGAAGCCACAGGCTGAAGCCTGTGCCACTGCAAAGCAGATCCCTCGCCGCACGGCGGCTCGGGATGACAATGGGAGGTTTTTTTGCGGCGAGTCTAAGCCGCTGAAACCATAGAGCGCCGCGAAAATCATATCGCGCCAGTTCGCAGGGGCGAAAACCGACCTCAGGGGTTAAAACCCCTGAGGTCAGGCACTGTTTACGGCGGGGATAAATCTCCGCCCCGCCAAGTTGCCGGGCCGTTTTGAGTAGTTCGCAAAGGGATGAGTCGCAGGCACGAGTTCACGGGAAGATTGACCCATCATGGTTGCAGTTAAATCACGCACGCAGAAAAATCGGCTGAGCTTGCCAGGGCCCACCGACAAGCGCATTGACGCGCTGCTGTCTCTGCTTTCCGAAAACACAACGATCGTAATCAGCGGGGCGCAAATCGCGAAGGAAATCGGCGTGCGTCGCCAGACCGTGTGGCGATGGATCGAAACGTTGCGCGCGTCGGGTGTGAAGGTGAAAGGGCATCCGCGGACCGGCTACCACATCGAGCGAACGGCGGACGTTCTGGCGCCGAAATTGCTTGCGCGAGGACTGCGCAGGACTCCCTTTGCGAAACACATTTTTCATTTCTTCAAAGTGGACTCGACGAATACCGTGGCGATGCGCCTGGGAGAAGAAGGAGAAGCGCACGGCACTGTAGTAGTCGCGGAGGAACAAACATCGGGGCGCGGGCGCGCGGGACATTCGTGGCATTCGGAAAAAGCGGCGGGCATTTACGTCAGTATTCTGTTGCGTCCTCAGATTTCTCCGATGCTGGCGCCTGCATTGACTCTGGTGGCTGGACTTGCGGCGTACGACGCGATCGCCGAACAAAGCGGTCTTCCGCCAGACATTCGCTGGCCGAACGACGTGCTGCTGAAAGGCAAGAAGGTCTGCGGCATTCTGACAGAGATGCAAGCCGAGCCGGACCGAATGCATTTTGCCGTGATTGGGATTGGCATCAACGTGAATCAGCCGAAAATGCCCGGCGAACTTGCGAGCATCGCGACGTCAATGCGAATGGAGACTGGGCGCCTGCATTCGCGGCTTGAACTGCTTGCGCGGTTGCTGCGGCACCTCGACCGCTACTACAATCAATTCATTGCCGAAGGGGCCGCGCCGATTTTGCGGAGATTCGCTGAGGTATCGAGCTACTTCGAGGGCAAGCGCGTGAGGATCTCAACGAGCACGGACAATTTCGTGGGAACAACGGCGGGGCTGGAGCCGATGGGGATTTTGCGGGTGAAGCGCGACGACGGAAAAATCGAAAGCGTGATTTCCGGCATGGTGGCAGAGGCGGAATGATGCTGCTGGCAATGGACGTGGGGAATACGAACACGGTGCTCGGCGTGTTTCGCGGCAACGAGCTGCTGGCGAACTGGCGGCTGACGACGGCGCGCGATCAAACGGTGGACGAATACGGGATTCTGACGCGAGAGCTCTTCACTCTGGCTGGACTGGCAGCGGCAGAAATCAAGGGCGTGATGATTGCGTCCGTGGTGCCATCACTGAACGCGACTCTCGCGGAAATGGCGGAGCGATATTTCGGTTTGAAAGCTCTCTTCGTTGAACCGGGAATCAAGACAGGCATGCCGGTGCATTATGACAATCCGCAGGAAGTGGGCGCGGACCGCATTGCCAACGGCGTGGCGGCGTTCGCGAAATATGGTGGACCGTGTGTGGTGGTGGATTTCGGCACGGCGATCAATTTCGACGTGGTGTCGAAACGCGGAGAATATTTGGGAGGCGTGCTCGCGCCCGGTGTGGGCATTTCCGCAGATGCGCTTTTTGCGCGGGCGGCGCGGTTGTTTCGCGTGGAGATTCGCGATCCCGGGAAAATCATCGGGACGAACACGGCGGCGTCGATGCAGGCCGGACTCTATTACGGCTTCACGGATCTTGTGGACGGGATTCTCGAACGGCTGAAAAAGGAATTGGGAGCGGAAACGCGCGTGATCGCCACGGGCGGACAGGCGGCGCTGATCGGCGCGGGTTCGCGGCACATTCAAGAGGTTGACGAGCATTTGACGCTGGACGGGTTGCGAATTCTCTGGGAGCGCAACGCGATTACGGAAACAGCGAATGCTCTTGAGGAAAACCGCGCGGCTGGCCGTAAGCCAGCCTCTTCTCCACGAAAGCCGGCGCGCTGATTGCGCTGTGGCGATGGCCGACTTCAACTACTTCAATTATTTCACCGAAATCGAAGAGCACTTTTGGCGCAAGCGCGGGGCGCATTTATTGGTGTCGCCGCTCGACTGGGCCATTGTGGAAACGTGGCAAAAGGCGGGGATTCCTTTGTCGGCGGTTCTGAAGGGCATCGACCGGGCATTCGAAAGCTACGGCCGCTCGCGGCGCGGATCGGTGGGGCGGCCGCTGAAAAGTCTTGCGTACTGTGTTGACGCCGTGCTCGACGCAGCGGCAGAGGCGCGGGAAATCGCCGCAGGCAAAGGGCCGGATGCGCACACGACGTCCGCGCAAACGGAGCCGTTTTCGCGCGAGGAGCTGGCGCGCTATTTCGATGCCGCCGCCACAAGGCTACGCGCTGCCGCGGAAAAATGCGACGAGGCGTCATCCAACCTAGCCAAGCGGCTCGTTGAGATATCCCGCGGAATTGAAGAAGCTAAAATGCGGCTTGACGCTCCGGGGCGTCTTGACCTCGAGGAACTCGAACGGCGGCTCACGGTTCTCGAAGATAAACTGTCGGCGACGCTGACTTCCGCGGCCGATGGGGAAACGATCATCGCGGTGCGGCGTGAAATGGACAGTGCGCTGGCGCCCTACCGTCGGAAAATGTCCGCGGAACAACTTGCGCTCGTTGAACGGCAATATATTCAGAAACGGCTTTTTGAGATTTACCATTTATCGAGACTCAGTCTTTATTACCTGAAATGATGCGCGGCAGGAATGGACGCCGCCTGGCACACCTATGCGCGTGAAAATCGAAAAACTCGTTTATGGAGGCGAAGGGCTCGCGCACGAAAATGGCGAGGCTGTCTTTGTACCGTTTGTGCTGCCGGGCGAAGAAGTGGAGTTGGAAAGCAGCGCGCGCAAAAAAAAGTTTGTTCGCGGACGTCTCGCGCGCGTGCTCAAGCCTTCACCGGAACGAATCGAGGCTTCATGCCCGCATTTCGGCGTTTGCGGCGGATGCAACTATCAGCACATTTCGTACGAGGCGCAGCTTCGCTACAAGGAACAGATTCTGCGCGAGACATTGCGGCGCCTCGGTCGAATCGATTGGCAGGGTCCGATATCGCTGCACGCCTCGCCGCCGTGGCAGTACCGAAACCGCGCGCAATGGAAGATTCGTCCCATTGCTGCTGACGGCGCACGTTCGGTTGAAAGTGAGCTTCCCGGCATCGGATATTTTCGAGCTGGCTCTTCCACGCTTTGCCCTGTCGAGGTTTGCCCTATTCTCTCGCCAAAACTTCTTTCGACGCTTGAAGCGTTTCGAAACATGCTGGCCCACGGAAAGCTTCCGGAAACGTTGCGCGAAGTGGAAGCGTTCGTTGACGCGGAAGATCGCGCGCTGCTGCTGAATATTTCGTGCACTTCCCTGCCTCGCGCGGCGGAGGCGCTCGCGACAATGCTCTTCGGAGAAATTGAAGGTGTGAAAAGCGTTTTGGTGCAGGACGTGCGCGGCGAGAAAATGGTTTTGCACGGACCCGGCCTTCTGCACTACAAAACGCCGCAGGATAGTTTCCGCGTCGGGCACATGTCTTTTTTCCAGGTGAATCGATTCCTGGTCGGCGAGATGGCGAGCGTCGTAGCAAACGCGGCGGGCAGCGGCGAATTGGCGTTTGATTTATATGCGGGCGTGGGACTGTTTGCCACGTCGCTGGCTAAGAACTTCGCACGCGTGCAAGCGGTTGAAGCCAATCCCGCGTCCGCGCGCGATCTCGAGACAAATGCCGGGCTGAGCGGGAAGACAATCACGGCGCGAAATGACTCGGCGGAAGCGTTTCTCGCGGCGTGGAAACAAAAGCGCGGCTCGGGAACCCCCGACGTGATTGTTGCGGATCCTCCCAGAGGTGGAATTGAGCTGGCTGCTCTGGACAAAATGCTTGCCATCGCGCCGCGGCGAATTGTTTACGTATCGTGCGACCCCTCAACGCTGGCGCGCGACCTGGCACATTTGACCGCAAAGGCGTATCATCTTGTTGACGTTTACCTATTTGATATGTTCCCGCAGACATACCATATCGAGGCGGTCGCGCGGCTGGAACGAGTCCCGTGAAACTTCCGGCGCTGGGGCTTGTGTTTGCCTTCGCCTCCGGAATCGCCGTCGCAACAACTTCTGGCACGCATCTGGCGATGTGGCTCGCGGCCGCAATTATTTTTATCGTCGCCGGCCTGCTTCTTGCTTTCACTTCGAAACAAATCGCAGCGGCCGGCATTCTGGCTTTGGCCGCGTGGTTTGCGTTGGGCGCAGCGTCCCTGCAGATGCAACAGCGTGGTGCTCCCTCCGACGATGCCGCTACGTTTATCGAGGCTGGAAAAATCGACACGAGCGAGCCGCTGCGCTGGCGCGGCGTGCTGCGCGAAGATCCGGAATATCTTCCCTGGGGTTTGCGCTACACAATCGACCTCGAAAACGTGCAAGTGCTGGGGCGCGCGACTCGCCTGCGCGGCGGTTTGCGGCTGAATTATTATTTTGGCAGCGAACATGAAGACTTGCCGAATTTGCGCGCCGGAGATCCGGTGGAAGCGCTTTCCCGCGCGCGTCTGCCGAAGAATTACGAGGACCCTGGCGCATTCGATGAGCGCGGGTTTCTGAAGCGGCAGAATATCGACCTGCTGGGCACGCTTCGCAGCACGGACCTTATCGATACGACCGGCTCCGCAAAAGTTTCGATTGCGCAGCGGTTCGCGCGGGCAAGAGGCGATTTACTTTTGCGGCTCGTTCACCTCTATCCCGGGAATCCGGACCGCATTGCGACACTGCGCGCGATGCTTCTCGGCGACCGCAACTTTGTGAACTCCGAACTCGCCGAAACTTTTCAGAAGACCGCGGCGTTTCACGTACTCGTTTTGGCGGGACTTCACGTGGGCGCGCTCGCGATTTTCGTTTTCTGGCTGTGCCGGTTGCTGCGTCTGCCGCTGAGCGCAACGACTGTGATAACGCTCGTTATTCTCGCGGGATACCTAGGCGTGGTGCAAGACCGTCCGCCGATTTTGCGCGCGGCGCTGATGACAGCAGTTTTTCTGTGTGCGCGATTGCTGTTCCGCCGAGTCGCTTTGCTGAATACAGTCGCCATTGCGGCCCTGATACTGCTGATCGCGAGGCCCGACGAACTTTTCGACGCCAGCTTTCAGCTTTCTTTTCTTGCCGCTGGCGTGATTGCAGGCCTGGCTTTGCCGTGGATTGATCGAACCAGCACGCCGGTGCGCCGCGCGCTGACACATATCGGCGACGTGACGCGCGACCGGCTTCATTCGCCTCGCGCCACGCAATTCCGTCTGGACCTGCGCGCTGCGGCAAACTCGCTCGCTGGAAAGCTGCCAAAGAGTTTTTCTCCGTACGTCGATTCGTTGTTTACCGTTCCGGTGCGCATTTGCCTGCGCCTGTGGGAAGTTGTCCTGCTGTCATTTTGCATCCAGCTGGGAATGGTTCCGCTGCTGGCATTTTATTTTCATCGCGTCAGCTTGTCCGGACCGGCCAGCAACGTGCCTGCCATCCTTTTGACCACGTTGATTGTTCCGCTGGGATTTCTGTCGCTCGGGGCGAGTTACGTCTGGTCTGGCCTGGGCACGTTTATTTCGAAAGGCGTGAGTTTACTTGTTGGCTGGCTGCTCGCCAGCATGCGATGGTTTAGCCAAATGCCGCACGCGTCCTGGCGAATTCCGGGGCCGCCACATTGGTTTCTTGTTTTGTTTCTCGTTTTTCTGATAACCCTCGCGGCGGTTGCGTGGTCGGCAGCGCAGCAACGCCACGAACGCGGCCGCATACTCGACAACGCTTCCAAGAGACGCAATGCGGTGGAATGGCTGATGCTTGCGGCCTTGCTCGCATTGGCCGTGGGAGTTGCGGTGCATCCATTTCGTCCGGATCTGCCGAAAGGAAAACTGGAAGCGACCGTCCTCGATGTGGGCCAGGGAGATTCGATTTTTATCTCCTTCCCCGATGGACGGACGATGCTCATCGACGGTGGCGGCGCGCCGGGCGCCGAACGCGTCGGCGGCTACCAATCGGGAATCGATATCGGCGAACAGGTGGTCTCTCCTTATTTGTGGTCGCGCGGAATTAAGAAACTCGACGTGGTGTTGCTCAGCCACGCGCATCACGATCACATTGACGGCCTGCGAGCGGTTCTCAACAATTTTTGCGTTGGAGAGCTCTGGGTGGGCCGCGACGAAAATGCCACAGCGTATCGTGATCTGCTGGCAGAGGCGGCGGCCCATCACGTGAAGATCGCCCACGAAAAGCAGGGAGATAATTTCGACTGGGATGGAGTACAGGGGCAAATCCTGTGGCCGGAGAATGCGACCGAAGCGCCAGCAGCGGCGAACAACGACTCCGTCGTATTGCGGCTCAAAGACCAGAGGATTCGTTTTTTATTCTCCGGCGATATTGAAAGGCAGGTCGAAACAGCGATTACGCAAGAACACAAGCCGCTCGCCGCCGATTTTCTGAAAGTGCCGCACCACGGAAGCAAGACGTCTTCCACGGAAGCTTTTCTTGACGCCGTAAACCCGCGCGTCGCCGTGATTTCCGTGGGCGAGGGAAATTCCTACGGCTTGCCCGATGCCGAAATAGTCGACAGGTATCGCTCAAAAGCGATTCGGCTATTGCGAACGGACCAGGACGGCGCGGTTACGGCGTCTACAGGCGGGCGCACGTTGGCAGTACGCGTGTTCGTTCACCCTGCCACAAATTAGGAATTTAGCGCTGCGAGGAAAAAGGGGCTTAACTTTCGGTATCTTCGATTTCGATTCCTTCGTTGCTCTTCAGGTATTCCGCGATAATCTTTCGCGCCTCGTCGGCCTGCGATTCCAGCACGATCACGTCGGAGCTGTGAAAATCATCGCCCGCCTCGGCCATGGGAAAAGGGTCCGTACTGGCGGAGCCCGGAGACGCAATGCCAGCGCTCTCGAGCAGGCCGCGAATCACCATTGCTTCGGTGTTCGAGCCAGCCGAGTGAACCACCACTGTCTTCTCCTGCCTGGAATCTGGCGGCAAGCCAACTCCTTGTATTCAAGGTATGCCCGTCTTGGGCTTCAAGGCTCTCCTGATATTAATCTAAGAAGTGGCAACGGGCCAGCTATGATTCCAAAATTGGGTTAAATTGGTCAACATCGGAACCGGAAAAGGCCCCACGCTCACAAACCGAGCATGGGGCACCCGCGGTAGGCAGGCTGCCGCACTCCAAAAAACACGCGCCGCACAGGCTGAGAGGCTGTGCCACCGTGTGCGCTTGCATTCGTCGCGCACGGCGCATACAATGGATTCTTCACTGATGAAGGAATTTTGTCACAGGAAAATTGCACTCGCGCCCAGCAACCCTTGCTGGGCT
>Ga0307374_10003793_pt1 | contig 25611 bp, 25 predicted proteins | sample OX3MG_FD_202532 | JGI IMG/M metagenome (GOLD analysis project Ga0307374, IMG submission 202532) | Soil microbial communities from Risofladan, Vaasa, Finland - OX-3 | ecosystem: Environmental > Terrestrial > Soil > Coastal area > Acid sulfate soil | place: Finland: Risofladan, Vaasa | collected...
ACCCGACGCTCGGCGACAACGTGGCGGTTGTGTCGGCGGCCCTCGCGTTGCGCGAGAAGGGCCTCGATCCCGACACGATCGCGTCAGTCGAAGTGCACCAGAACGCGCACTTCGCTTCATACCCGGGCACCTCGTTCCGCGGTCCCTACGAGCGCCCGGCTCAGGCTATGGCCAGCACCGCCTACGCGGTCGCCTCGACGCTGCTCCACGGTCGTTTGGAGTACGAGCGCTACACGACGAAGCTCCAGGACCCGGGCACGACGGCGCTGATCGAGCGACTGACGGTGGTGCCCGAGAAGTCCTACGGCTACGTCGACGGCATGGTTGTGGTCACGTTGAAGGACGGATCCACGCGCACCCAGGCCGCGAAGGACCTCGATCAGACGTTGTTCTACCGCGACCGCGCGAGCGCGCAGGAGGCGTTCGCAGCGTTGCTGCACGAAACCGGCTATGGCGAGGACCTCGTGACATCGGTCTCGACGACGTTGTTCAGTGCCGTCGAAAATCCGACCACGACTTCGATAAGGACTGTGATAGAAAGTTTGGGAATGGGCGAGTAGTCGCTCGTAACGGGATCTCGGGAGAGAGAATGAAGAAGCCGCGTCGTCTGTACATCCAGAACCATGGCAATATGCACTGTGACCTAGGGTGGTTGATCGCCCAGGCGGGCGTCACGCTGGCCAACCGCGATCAGAAGTCGTCGCTGGCGCGCCAGTGGGTCGAGTGCCCTTCACACACGGTGCTCATCGACCATCCCGACGGATGGATTCTCTGGGACACGACCGTTCCGCGGGATTGGAACACGCACTGGGCCGGGGCCGGGAGCAACGAGCTCTTCCCCTACGACGACGTCAAGGAGGAGCAGTACTTCGACACTTCACTTCACAATATGGGCCTCGGCGTCGAGGACATCAAGTACGTTGTCCAGTCGCATCTGCACGCCGACCACTCGGGCTACGCCAAGCACTTCAAGGACACCGACGCGACGCTCATCTGCACCAAGAAAGAGTACGACGGCGCGATGGGCTTCGAGGGACCGCACTTTGGTGTGCACATTAAGGCGGACTACGCCGACTTGAAGTGGACAACCTTCGACACCGACCAGGAGATTGCCGAAGGCGTGACGCTGATCCAGTCACCCGGCCACACGTGGGGAACTGCTTCATTGAAAGTCGACCTGCCGGACACGGGCACGATGGTGTTCACCTCGGACGCGGTGTACATGACGACTTCATTCGGTCCACCGGCCGTCGGCTCGGCCGTCGTCAACGACAGCCTCGCTTGGCTGAGTTCGGTGGAGAACTTGCGCCGGATCCAAAAGGAGACTGACGCCACGATGATCTTCGGCCACGACGCGCAGCAGATGAAAACGCTGCGCTTTGGACCCAACGAGTTCTACTCCTAGGAGGGGCTCTCGCCTCTGGAGTGGTTCTTCGAGAGGGCGTCGATCGTGACTTGGGTGAAGTGGTCGAATCCCTCGGCGTCCGGGCCAGCGTAGTAGCCAGTGTGACTGACGCTGAGCGCCGAGAAGCGGTGCAGGCGCGCGAGCATCTCGGCGTAGCAGAGCAGGGTGCCATAGGCGTCCATGACGGGCACACCCGCTAGCGTCGTCACGCCCCGGCGCATCAGCGCCGTGTTCAGCACGCCCTCGGCGGGGATGATCATGTCCGCGCCCAGGGCAACGGCCTTTCGCGCCACGGCTTCCACCCGCTCAACCAGGTCGCCACCGCCACCGTGGACGCTTTCCAGGTCGTCTTCGGTCAATGCCGGGGTCAGGGGAAGCGTCGCGGCGATGCGCCCGGTCGCGCCGTAGCGCTCTGCAAGTTCGTTGAGGACGAACAGCTGCTCAGGACCGAGTCCGATGAGCCCGAAGCGTCCGCCCATGGTGGTGCCGACGAAGAACGACGTCTCGCAGAGGCTCACCACCGGAATGTCCACCAGACTGCGGGCCTCACGCAGTCCAGGATCGAAGAAGCAACTGATCGCTACGGCGTCGTAGCCTTCGCGTTGGGCGATGACAGCGTTGTTCACGATCTGCGCCGAGATCATCTTGTCGACCCACGGGTTGACGATGGCCTCAATCGGCGTCATGTTGGCGGGATAGCTCCCCGCAGCGACGCCGTGGATGTCGACCACCGTGTCCGCAGCACACACCGCCGTGGCGTGCTCGGCCAGGGTCTTGGCGTACTGGGGGAGATTGTCGAGGTCGGTCATGCTCTGGTGCCAGATGCGGACTGTCATGAGCCGATGGTAGTCGGCAATCTTCGCGTCAGTGCCCGAATGCGCTGCCGCGAATGGCGCCTCGTTCGAGCGAACGTGGTGCGATCCCTGGACTTCGCTGGGGGTGTTACTTAGCCGAGGTAGTGGTCGATCAATTCGCGACCGTCGTTGCCGAGGCTCGCGGTGACCCTCTCGTCGATGATCTTGCCGTCGGAGAGCACGTAGATTCGGTCGCATACCGCCAGCGCGATGTCCACGCGCTGCTCCACCAAGAGGATCGACCGACCTTGCTGACGCAGCTTCACTAAGGCGTCAGTCATGTCCTTAATCGCCAAAGGCGCCAGTCCCAACGAAGGTTCGTCGAGCAACATCAGTTTGGGGTCGTTCATCATCATCCGGCCGATAGCAACCATCTGCTGCTCGCCCCCGCTCAGCGAGGTCGACGGGCGCGAGCGGTAGCGTTCGATCACGGGAAAGAGGGCGAAGAACGTGGCGAGCAGCTCGTCGACCTTCTTCTGGTCGCCGCGAAAGCGCATCCCGCCGAGGCGCAGGTTGTCTTCCACCGACTGGCCGGCGAAGAGCCTACGTCCCTCGGGGACGAGGGCGGCGTGGCCTTTGGCGATGCTGTGCGGCGCCATCTTGATCAGATCGGTGCCGTCGACGCGGATGTGCCCCTCACGGTGCTTGATGAGTCCCATGATGGCGCGCAGCACCGTCGACTTGCCGGCGCCGTTGGGGCCGAGCAGGGCGATGGCCCCTCCCTTAGCGATGTGCAATGAGATGTCGTGCACCACGTTGTAGCGGCCGTAGCCCGCCGACAGCGATTCGATCTCCAGCACGTTCTCGTTGGTCATTGTCCCAGATAGACCTCTCGTACTCGGCTGTCGGCGCGAACGTCGCTGGCAGCACCGGCTTTCACGAGCTCACCGGCGGCGATGACGGTGATCTCGTCGCAGACACTGAAGATGAAACGGGTCTGGTGCTCGACCACGATGATCGTGACGCCGCTGCTGCTCAGGTCTCGCAAGATCCCGGCGATGGTCTCCACCTCGCCGGCCGACAGACCGGCCAGTGGCTCGTCCAGGATTAGGACCGAGGGGGTGCCCACGTAAGCGGCGGCCAACTGGGTCAGTTGTTCCACGCCGTGGGGGATGTCGGCGACCTTCGCCCTGGCCCAGCCGGGGCCCATGCCGACCCTCGCGAGCGCCGCTCTGGCACCGGCGTCGATCGAGTATCCGTCGCGGTGACCGCTGGGCAGGAAGGGCCAGATCAGCGAGCGCGAGAGGATCCAGCGGTACTTGCTGTAAAGGCCAATCGAGACGTTGTCCTTCGTGGTGATGCTGCGGACCATCGCCGCGGACTGGAACGTTCGCATGAGCCCGTACTTCGGACGCTCGGCGGCGGGAAGGTGTCCGACCTCGTGCCCGTTGAGGATGATCGACCCAGCGTTGGGTGACAACTGACCCGAAAGAAGGTTGACGAGTGTGCTCTTGCCCGAGCCGTTGGGGCCGATGAGCCCGTGAATCGACCCGCGGCGAACGACGAGGTCCACGTTCACCAGTACCGGAACACCGGGCACGTAGCTGAAATCGATGTGGCGGGCCTCCAACGCGAACTCCGACGTGAAAACCTCGTCGAGTTTCTCGATGGACGGTGCGGCCGTGGTGGCCACCGTCGCGGTCGGTTCGACGAGTCCCGGCGGCTTCTTCGAGAAGTGCGCACGGATGTTGCGTACGGCACGGTTAAACACCCCGACGATCCCCTCGGGGATGACCACGATGACGAAGACGAAGATTGCGCCGAACAGGACCTCTTGCCAGAGTGGGTTCCAGGCGACGACCACCGGGAAGAGCGAGATGAAGGCCGCGCCGATGATGGGACCGACCAGGGTGTTCATGCCGCCAAGAATGACCATCACCAGGATGTTGATCGAGATGGTTCCGCTGAAGTCGCTGGGGCCGAGGAAGCCGAGGAAGCAGAAGGCCCAGCCAGCGAGCGCCGCGATGGACGCGGACAGCGTGAAGACCAGCACCCGCGTGCGCGACGTCCTCACGCCGGCCGAGGCGGCGAAGGGCTCGGCGTCGCGCACCGATAACAAGACGGGATAGGCCGCCGATCGGCGAATGCTCCAGATGATAGCGATCGTCACGAGTAGCGCGAAGCTGCAGGCCCACACCAGGGCGGTACCCATTGAGGAGAGCGAGCTCGGGAAGTTTGGAAACGGGGGCCCCGGGATCCCTTGGTAGCTACCCGTGATGGCCAAGTTCTGGATGAGCACGGTGACGAGCAAAGTGAAGATATACGTCGTGATCGCGAAGTAGAGGCCGCTCACGCGCAGCGACAGCGCTCCGATGATGAGCCCGAGCACGCCGTTGACGCAGATCACGAACGGCAGGATGAGGGCGAGATTCCAGTGATAGTTGACGTTTAAGATCGTTGTCGTATAGGCGCTGATGGCAAAGAGGCCCGCGTGGCCCAGTGAGTAGAGGCCGAGTGTGCCGGCGACGAGGTCGAGGCTCAGGGCCAGGATTGCGAAGACGACACCCACGAGAAAGAGTCCCTGGTCGTAGTTGGACGTGTGTGCCAACGCGAGGGTAAGGACGAGATATAGGACGAGGAAGAGGAGGATGGCCAACTTTTTGAAGGAGAACGGTCTCCGCTGGTTGATCGTGAGTTCGCTCACGACTTCGCACCCGCCGTTCGTGCGCCCAGACGTTCGGTCAACTGCTTGATCGCTCCGACCGCGGTGAAGACGCCGTTAGGCAAAAGGAGCAGGACCACCACGACGACGGCGAAGGGGAACCAGCTGTCGGCCTGGGGGTTGATATAGGTGACCGCGAAGGCCTGGAGGATTCCGAGGATGAAGCCACCCGTCATGGCCCCCGATGGGTTGTCGACGCCGCCGATCATCAGGGCGACGAAGCCGCTGATGCCAAAACCTTCACCCAGGTACGCGTCGGCGAAGGAGTTCGGACCGACGAGGATGCCCGCGACGCCGAGCAGCAGCCCGGCCAGGGCGAAGACCAAGATCGTATAGGCGAGGACGTTGCCGCCCACCGACGAGGCGATCTCGGGGTCAGTGGAGATCGCGGTGCCCATCTTGCCAAAGAGCGTCTTGCGGCGCAGGAGTTCGAAGGCTGCGATCAGGAACAGGCTCACCACGACCGCCAGGACCCCCTGCCAGGGCATCCGAGCGCCGAAGATGATGGCGTCTTTGGAGTTGAGCAGCGCCGGGAAGGGGAGTGATCCGACGCCCCAGATGACGGCCGCGAGCGACTCGATGATGATGCCCAGTCCCAGCGTGCTCACGAGCCACGCGAAACTGAATCGGCTGAAGCGCAGGACTGGCCCGACGCCGATGAAGTAGACGACGAGCGAAAGCGCCACCGACGTCGCTATCGCCGCCAGGATCGCCCAAGGGATCGGCACTTGGTGCATCGTGAGGACGGCGGTGACCATCACCGAAGCCATCATGATCTGTCCGTTGGCGAAGTTGATGACTCGGGTGACGTAGTAGACGAGCGCGTAGGCCATGGCGACTATCCCATAGATGGCACCGTTAGACAGTCCTATAAGAATCACCTGGAACATCTTTTTCCTTCGGGATCAGTTCACTGATGATTGTAAGACAAAAACCCCGGTCGGTCGTAAGGACCGACCGGGGTTTTTGTTTGGTCAGTTTTTGGAACTGTAAAGGCGAGTACTAATTCTTGACGGTCTTCCAGGTTGTCAGCGAAGTGCCACTCGCGACGTATTGAACCGGTACGAACTGCGGTCCGTTAATCGAAGTGTGAATCTTCTTCGTGAAGCTCAGCACTCCGGTCAGACCGTGGTAGTTCGTGAGCTTGTTCAGTTGCGCGGCGATCTTCGCTGGCTTGGTTGAGCCGGCGGCATTGATGACCTTCGCCAGAATCATGACCGCGTCGTACTGGATCTGACCCCACACCGTTGGCTTAATCTTGTACGTCTTGAGGTACAGGGCGTTGTAGGCCTTGTCAGCGGCCGTTGGAGCCTGCACGACCTTAAGGTTCGCCGAGATGACCTTCACCTTGGAGAGAACCGCGTTGGTCACCAGGCCCGAGAACGTGCTGTCCGAGTCGGTCTCGTCGTTGCCAAGAACGGTGATGGAGTCGCCACCGGCGGTGTTCAAGAGTTGAACGAACGTCGCTTGGTCTTGGGGCGTGAGCCACACTTCTACGCAACTCGCCTTGGAGGAGATGACTTTGGTCACTTCCGTCTGCAGCGCGGCGGATGCGGGCTGGGACGACGACCAGTTCTCGTTGATGGAGTCGTTGCCGAGCAACTTGCTACCCGGGATGACGGTCTCGATGCCAGCCAGTCCGCCCTCACCGTAGTAGGTGTTGTCGTGAATGACGTACAGGCCTTTCGAGCACGAGGCCTTGGCGTAGTTGCCCAGCGCCGCGCCGACCGCGTAGCCATTCAGACTGGTGCTCCACGCCCACGGGTAGGGCGCCTTGGTCGGTCCGTTCGGGTAGATGGCGGAACCACCGTCGTCGATGAGCCCAAGGTCGGGGAACTTCAGGGTGTCAGCCTCCGCAACGGTGGTGGAGGCGGCGTCGCCCGAACCAAGGATCGCCACTGCGCCCTCGGAAACGTACTTCTTGAAGTCAAGTGCCGCGGTAGTTGAGTTGGCATCGTCGTCGCTGTACTTGATGACCAGCTTCTTGCCGAGGACTCCGCCGTGAGCATTGATGGCCTTGACAGCCAGCTTGGCTGAGTTGTCCGCCGCGATACCGGTCGTCGCGTACGCACCCGATAGCGGCATGATTGACCCGACCAGAATCGTGCCGGAGAGTTTCTTGCCTGTCGCCGAGGCTTGTGACGCACTGATACCAGCGATTCCTACAGCGCTGCTCGCGAGCAGCGCCACTGATGCAACTGCCATCGAAAACTTTTTCAAGTCCCCCCCTAATTTTGTCGTACACTTTTTGATTCCAGTTCCCGAGGGAATGACCGGTTCCACCAAGTGATTTAGGCAATACCGTAACCGCCAGACGTTTTCACGTCAAGAGCGCCCCCGGGAGGTTGACGTTCCGGGCAACGGCGTCGGAGACCTAAATAAATCAAGGGCTTTCAAGATTAAATCATCAGCAGGGGCTTTCCCCGGCGGGACGAAACTTTAGGATGTGCACTAGAAATGAATCCGACCATTCGGATGGCCATGGAGAGAGTCTTGTAATGCACGATGCAACATGGCTGACAATTCATGACCCTGAAGTCTTCGTTCAGGTCGCCGGTCCGGGCGTCCCGGTGGTCTGCGTTCACCCGGCCGGCCAGAGCAGATTCCAGTGCCTCAAACTGCTCCAGCGCATGTCGGAATTCGGCTACCGAGTGGTCGTCATCGACCTTCCGGGCCACGGCCGGTCGATGTCGGACGCGGCGTCTCCCTCCCAGGGCGACCGCTCCTACTCGGGCACCTTCGCCTCCCGCGTTACCGCCCTGGCCAGCGAGAAGGGCCGTCTCGTCGCCGACATTCACCGGCGTGAGGATTCGATCGTCACGTCGGTGGACGTCATCGTGAGGACGACTCACGAAGTTACCGAGGGACGTGGCGCACGTGTGCTGTCTCACGTCGGTGGTCGTCGGCTCCGGCGACTTCTAGGCGCGCGAAGAGAGCCGTCGAATGGTCGCCGAAAATGTGGTCAACGGGGAGATCTTGCTCTTGCAAGGCGTCGGCCACTACCTGATGGAGGAGTTGGAGATTTTCCACGACCTTCTAGTGGGCTGGTTGGATGATTTGCTAAAGAAGAGTAACAAGACTGACCGAGGTTCTTGAACCGAAAGGAGACGATTATGGATGATTACGAGGCGATACGTCAACTCGTTGCGCGCTACAACTTTGCCTTTGACAACCTTGACGTTGAGGGGTGGGTCAATTGTTTCACGGAGGACGCCTTCTTCAACCGATCGAACGCCGGTCGTTCGTATCGCGGCCACGATGAGCTGCGTGAGTTGATCACGGAGTTCTCCGAAACGTTCAACGGTCGCCACATCACCACCGATTTTCAGATTGATTTAGATGGAGACAACGCCAAGATGTCGTGCTACCTGCAATTGCTCGATCGCGGCGACCACCACGCCGTCGGGATGTTCGCGGTTTACGACGACGAACTGCGCAAAGTGGACGGTGAGTGGAAGTTCTCGTCCCGCCTCCTCGAGGTCGACCTCTAGATGTGATAACCCGGGACGTTGTCCCTGGAGGAATGGTTTGGTTGGTCCCTTGAAAAGGGTAAGTCCTTCGAGCGAGGCTGTGGTTCTTCAAGGACACTCGACTTGCCAGGAGGTCCCGTGACAAACGTTAAAACCCAACACTAGGGTGCACCACTCACGCCGGAGGGCCACTATCGAGAGGTGGACCGCGTGTTGCTCCAGGGTTGGATAATTGAGTCGACCGCGACGCGGTTCTCGGGCAACGTAAAGTCAGTTCGCAAATGGTGAGATCGCTATTTCCCCAGGGCCAGCGAAGGTTTAGTCGATGGTCCATCGCGGCCCTGTCGAACGCCGAACCTAGTGTCGCGGCGCTGCGCGAAAAGAGTGATTTGGTTGCTTACCACGCAGTGCTGGGACCGGATGAGATTGCCCGCGAGGTCGGCGTCGTCTCGTTGAGGTCCATGGGTGTTCGCTTTAGAAGGTCTGGGACGACTCGACCGGGGCGACCCAGCGACCAAGATACTTGTTCAGTATGTCGCTCAACGGTTACTAGTCCGGCGAGCGCGCCGTGAGGTGAGCGCGGTGTTCGAGATGGTCGCGCACCACGATCGCAAGGCACTCGAGCACCATTGAACTTGACCTTTCGACACCGAAGCGATCCTCGAGACTCACCAGGGCCGCGCGCGGGAATCGCTCGAGGAATAACCTCCTGGCCTCGTGGTCGACTGCGCCGCACACGACCAGTAGATCGCTTCTCCGGTCCGTCATCGTCGCGAGCCCCACTGCGACTTTGCCTTCTAAACTCCCGAGGTCTAGCCGGCCCTCGCCAGTGACGACAAGCGACGCGCGTTCCACCCGTCCTAGCAGTTCGACGGAGCCGGCCACTGCATCGAACCCGCTCGTCAAGTAGGCGCCGAGAGCCACGAGGGCGCCAGAGAGCCCTCCCGCCGCTCCGGTGCGCTCCAGCGCTTCGACGTCGACGCCGCGCTCGTCTAGGTATCGCGCCCGAGCCACCGAGAAGCGATGCTCGACGAGACCGAGGTCGCCCGGGTCCACGCCCTTTTGCACTGCGTAGCGAAGCGCGCCCGAGAATCGGGCCGTGACGTCGGTGGCGGCCGTCACGGGAACGGGGACTCCCCCGGCGTCACTCAGCACTTGATAACAACCCAGTCCCGCGTCGGAGGTCGCCGTGTCGCCGCACCCTACGAGCACGGAGTTAGCACCCATGCGCACGGCGGCCAGAATGAGGTGACCGACACCGTCGCTCGTGGCCGCCAGTGCGTCGGCGCCGCTTGGATTACCCCGGAGGTTGCGTCCGACGACGTCGGCGACCTCTAGAACGGCGCGGCGGGTGCCCGAAGAGACGTCCACCTTGATCCTCGCTTCCACCGGGTGCGAGAGCGCTCCGGGCACCTCTAGCGTGACGACGTCGCCGGGGAAGGCATCGATGAAGCCCTCGCCTCCATCGGACACGAGTTGCAAGTCGACATCGTGGCCGTGCTCGCCGGCGACTCGCGCGACCGTGTCGTTTAGATCTCGAGCGGACGCGGTGCCTCGAAACTTGTCCATCGCCGCGAGTATGATGCCGGGCTGCCTGGCGCCATCGCCCTCCGTCGGCGTCACTAGCACGCCGGCTTCGCCGACGAGGTTGCGGCGAAAAGCGAAGTCGGGCTCAGCAGCGAATCATTCGAAAGAGCATCTCGCGGATATTGATCCGAGCACCTCGTCGCAGGATGGCCTGGCGGTAGATTCCCGCGACTCATCGAGCCACGGCGAACGGGTCCCCGATGCTTATCGGGATTGAGGCGAGGAACTGTCACTAACTGATCACCCTGACGCCGGCGAGCAAGGGCGTGGCGAAGGGCGTCGTTGGTGCCACATAAACATGGAATTTGAAGAAAGTGGAGGCGCTGTTGTTGGCGCCAGTGATGATTACGATGAAGTAGCTGAAGGTAATCGGTTGGCTCATCGGCAGGGCAATCCTCTGGACCCGGTCCTGTCGTTCGGCCATTGATCTCGCCGAGGCGTAGACCCCGCAGTAGAAGGCGAATCCGAGCACCGGCCATACCAGGGTGCGGAAGAGCACCAGCGGTGCGGTTCCGCTCAAGAAGTCGGATTCGATGGCCCTGGTCAACTTCAGCGTGATGACCACGATGAACGACGTTTGGGCATGGGCCACCGCGTCGACCCCGAGCACCTTGCCGGAGGGGATCGTAAAGGACAGGTCGTCGGGGGCGGTCACCGTGACGAGGCGGCGACAGGGTCCTTGGAATTCGAGGAGACCGTCCACAGCCCAAGGCTACCGATGCACGGTCCAAGGATTGAGTTATGCGAACCCGGCATTGGTGAATGAATCAGAACGATCATCGGCTTCGAATAGTCCGACGGCCCACTGCGCGCCGTCAAATTCAGATGAGTTCGACGGGGGTTCGCCTGAGGTTTGAACAATCACAACGAATCACAGTTCCAGGCTCGCACTACGAGCGCTCGCGCTCGGGCGGTGCCCCTTTAGCCAAGTGATCCGTGCTGGTGTCTATCGGAATCATGAGCGTCTACTGTCTCTGAGCAACCTTGGGCGGCGACTGGATTGAGCGGTCAATCATCGCGACGGATTGAGTCATAATGGCAAAGATTCAGCGCCACGGTGTAATCTTCGGATACCGTATACTCTGGATAATTGCTTAGGATAAATCAGTTAGGGGCCAGATGATTGTCCGTCGAGAAACCGTAGGTGGGCAAATAGTGGCCCACTTACGCCGGGACATCTTATTTGGTCGAATTCCCGCGGGGGAGATTCTCTCGCAGGACGCGATGTGTCAGCGTTATCAGACGAGTCGGATGCCGGTTCGTGATGCTCTTCGCCAGCTTGCCCACGAAGGGTTCTTGGAGCGCCTTCCCGGGAACCGTCTGCGAGTGTCAAAACTTGATCGAACGGACCTCTTGGATATGTTTTGGATCGAGGCGACGGTCCACGCGTTGGTAACGAAGAGGGCGACTGAGCGCCATCGAGATCATCCGGAAGCATTCGATGAACTTTTCTCAATGCAAGCAGAAATGAAAGCATGCGCGGAGCGAAGCGATTTTCGTCGGGCGTCGGCAATTAATCGAAGTTTTCACAGGGCGATTAATTACATGGCTGATTCACCAAAATTGATGTCGACCTTGCGCAACGTATCGCTCGGGATTCAGGGAGATTTCATTGCTGAAGTTCCCGAATGGCTGAGTAGGAGCATCGAAGAGCATGAGGAGATCATTGAAGCGATGCGACGCGGTGATGGAGATAAGGCTAGAGAACTTATGTTTCTTCATACTGAAGGTTCGGCGATCAAGATTACGAATGATTTAGTTGGAAGAGGTCCGGAAGCCGAACCTGACGAAAGTGATCTCAGAGGATTTCAGGCAGCTCTTTCAACAATCTTTGAAGGTTGGGTTGAGGATGCGCCCATATCGTACGCTCCCTTGCGGACGGACCTTGTCCCATAATCAGTCGATGGCGAACTCGTATTTCTATGAGGATCTGGTACCGGGTTCGGAGTTCGATCTCGGAAGTTTCTTCGTTGACAGCGACAAGATCAACGCCTTTGCGACGTTGACGGGCGATAATCACGCATTGCACACTGATACCGATTACGCAGTGGCTGCTGGCTTCGAGGGCCAGTTGGTGCACGGTGCGCTGATGGCATCGCTCGTGATTGGCCAGTTGATTTCGTTGGGCATTTTCAGCGAGAGCATTGTCGCCATGAAGGATCTTAATTGGAGCTTCAAGAAGCCGATTGTCGCGAATCAATTGGTTACGGTACTTATGCAAATTACCGAGCGTCACCTTCGTCACAAGGGCCGCACCGGAGTCGTCGGGCGTCGATTCCTCGTTTCCAGTCAAGATGGCCAACATTTGCAAGAAGGCTATTCCAGCGCAGTTGTACGCACCCGTGACGCCGAAGGTGCAGTAAAGCTTGAAGAGAGTACGCCGAGTTTTGTGAGCGATGCTTGGGTGTCCAAACTCGCGCAATCGTTGGAACGCGATGAAAATTTTATCGCGGCTACCTCATCATTTGATGGTTCAATTGCTATTCACTTCGGTCACGTGTCGGTGGGCTTGCGAATATATCGCGGGCATGTAATTGATAGCGGTCGAAGTATTGTTTCGAATGCAACATTCTCCATTGCCGCATCGTGCGCCGTGTGGCTCGACTTTTCGAAGCGTCCTAGAAACGAGTTCATCCCCTTCGCGATGGCCGACAAGTTTGAAGTGCGTGGTTCAACATATGAATATCTCAGGATGACCCGGGCGGTGATGGCAGTTACCGACCAAGTGAGAGTTCTACTGGGTGAGGGATTAATGGGACGATCTGATGCATAGTGCAACGTGGCTCGATATCGATGGTTCGCAGGTGTACGTCGAAATTGCCGGTGTGGGTAAGCCGGTCTTCTGCATACACACCGCCGGCCAAAGTGGTGTCCAATATCGCCGTGTCCTACAGGAGCTTCCACTCCATGGCTACCAAGTAGTGGTTGTTGACCTACCAGATCATGGACGTTCGCTGCCCGCTATTTCGGGGCCAATAGAGGACCTTCACCGATACGCAGAAATTTGCTGGCAGGTGATTCAACAGTTAAAGCTTGAAGATCCGATTATCGTCGGTTGCTCAGTTGGTGGGAAGATCACCCTTGACCTCTGCGTCCATCACGGCGAATCGATAACCGCTGGCGTGGCAATGGAAGCTGATTCCTACAATGGTTCGTTGTCGGTTTCAGGCCTGCGGCGTTCAATGTCGGACTCAGCTTCACCGTCTCAGGGAGATCGGACATACTTCGGGGCGCTCGCTTCCTGTGGCACTTCTGTTCCCGCGCGAGTTGCCGAGCAGATTGCAGTGATGCACCGGCGTGAGGACAGCGTCGTCACGTCATCGGATCTCATCGGTTGGACGACACATGATCTAAGAAGCGACTTGCATAAAGTGGCTTGTCCGTTATTGGTTGTTGCGGGATCGGAAGATTTTTGGGTGCATGTCGATCGTTGTGCTGAGGTCGCCCTCTTATCACCTCACGCCGGGTTCATTTTGCTTGAGGGGGTTGGGCACTACCCGATGGAGGAACTTGAAGACTTCCCCACAATTCTGTCGGGATGGTTGGAGGATCTCACACAAGGTCGGCTCCCGTCGAGTCAAAAGCAGGAGTTTGAAGGAGTTACGGATCGATGATTGTGAGGGAGTAAACGACGTGAGGATCCCAGTCCGTGGTTAACTTTCGTTGAATCCAAGCTTGGGAAGTGAGTTGCCAGTTGAACAGTCCCACACCTATGCCTGAGGAGCATTATCTAATGTGGGCAAATGTGCGTCGTCGATGGTTCACTGATGCGGTTGTGATGTCATGTCGTTCGCTAAGAGGAGAAGGAAGGAGGTCCTAGTGACCACTGATCAAAATGAGATGTTTATTAATTTCCAGGTCGTCCAATTAGTGACCAAGTACAACATGTCATGGGACAATGGACGATTTGCCGACGTTGCCTCATGCTTTACCGAAGACGGAGTGTTCGTTGACGCCACTGGCTATGAGAACCGCGGAAGAGCGGCGATCGAAGCGTTCGGGGTGAAGAGCCTCGACTTGTTTGGCAGAATGCGTCACGTGACGTCCAACCACGTCGTTAATGAAGGAGAGAGTGGGTGGAGGCATCAGTGCTACATGATCTTCTTTTCGGGCTTAGGACTTCCGAGTAGGGAGATAGTTAGCGCACATTATGACGACGAGTTCATAATTGGCCGCGATGGCCCCCTCTTCACTATTCGCCGAGTGATCCTAGATACGTAATGTCGACAACATCTAGTTCAGCGTCTGGTGCTCAGGCTGTCATCATTGATGCCGTACGTACACCGATCGGACGTGCTGGAAAGGGGAGCCTCGTCGAGGTACGCCCAGATGATCTAGGCGCCTTTATCTTGAGGTCATTGCTCGACCGAGTCGGTGGAGGGGTGGAGACCAGTCTCGATGAGGTTATTTGCGGCTGTGGTTTCCCATGGGGTGAACAGGGTTACAACGTGGGCCGAACCATCGCTTTACTGGCCCGCCTCGAAAAGGATGTTCCCGCATTCACCATTACCCGACTTTGTGCCTCATCACTGCAGGCGATTCGATCAGCACAGCACGCTATTCAAGTCGGCGAAGGTGCGTCGTACGCAATAGTCGGAGTTGAATCGTGCTCTCGAGTGGGGCGTGACCGGCATCTCGCGGAACATAATCCCCTCCTTGATCCTCATATGCCGGGACCGACGTTCGCGGATATCTACCTCCCCATGATCGAGACCGCTGAGAACGTTGCATCGAAATACGGTGTGTCGCGGCGTGAAATGGATCTCTTTGCATTGCAGAGTCAACAACGTGCCCTTGCGGCGCGAGATTCTGGAGTTCTAGAAAATGAGATTGTTCCTGTTCCATTGCCGAATGGCTCTCTGTTCACACGTGATGAAGGTCCGCGACCCGGGACAACGTTAGAGACTCTCTCGGCGTTGCCCGCTCTGCTCCCCGATGCCGGGGGTCGTCTCACCGCCGGTAATTCCTGTGCACTGAATGATGGGGCGGTATCAGTATTGGTGATGGCACGCGACAGGGCCGATGAGTTGGGTTTGAGTCCACGCGCGAGGATTGTCGCCTCTGGAGTGGCAGCCGTAGACCCCGCCAATATGGGGGTTGGTCCTATTGAAGCGGTGAGTCGAGCGTTCACCTCATCAGGCTTGGCTCTCTCGGACATGGATACCGTTGAGATCAATGAGGCGTTCGCATCGCAGGTTGTGGCGGTCGCTCGCGAGATCGGGTTGGACCCAGCAGATGAACGACTGAATCCCCACGGCGGGGCGATCGCCATCGGGCATCCCTTTGGAATGTCCGGTGCACGCCTAGTCACGGCGGCCATCAATGCACTCGAGCAACGCGATGGTCACTTTGGTCTAGTCACCCTGTGCGTTGGTGGCGGCCAAGGTCAGGCAATGATTTTGGAACGCGTATGACCTCGGGGGGTCAGATTGACGGCTGATAACCACCAAATGCAGCAGTACTCCGCACGTTCGCCAATAGGACTTTCTTCATGGCTGCACGCGGCGGCGCAAGAACAAGGCGATCGTGAAGTTCTGATTGGTGTGGAAAACGGTCGCCGCACGAAGGTGACGCTTGGTCAACTTGAATCGAAAAGCTTGTCGCTCGCTACGGGACTCCGTTCAATCGGCGCTGGTGAAGGATCCACCATTGCTATCTGGTTGCCAAATCAGATTGAATTGATGGTCACTCAATTCGCTTGTACGGCCATTGGGGCATCGGTGCTGGGTCTCAACACTCGGTACCGGTCTTACGAGATATCACACTTGCTCGGAACGGTGCCGCTACACGCCATCGTTCTTCCTAGTCAATTTCTTGGAATCGATTTCGTTGGAACGATGAAGGAATCGGTGGAGAATCGACGTAACATCGACCCGTCCTTTCGAGCGCCAGATCTAATCTTTCTAGACGAGATCCCTCGTGAGGCGGCGGAAATTGGCGCGCGTTGCTACCGATTCGGGGATCTCGCCTCGGCTGAGGAATTAGTTGACCGGCGGGATCACTCAGCTGCTCTTTCCAACCTCTTCACCACCTCCGGCTCAACTTCGGCCCCGAAAGTCGCTGGTCACGATCAGGCATCGATTGTCCGGCACGCGTTGGCTGATGCCCACGCACTCGACGTACGTGCGGGCGATCGATTTCTCGCCATCTTGCCGATTTGCGGAGTATTCGGTTTCAATTCCGTGATGGCAATGTTTTTTGGGGGAGGCGCCGTGGTCCTTATGCGGTCGTTCGACGTTGAAGAGGCGGCTAGGCATCTGCGCGAATCAGGAATCACCCATGTTATTGGCGGTGATGAAATGCTCGATGCCCTGTTTACCAAGGTGCCTGACGGTGTGGATCTGCCTCTTCTGCGACGTGGGTGCATTACAAATTTTGTTGGTCGTGTAAAGAGCGTGGTGGAACAGGCCGAGATGCGCTGGAGCGTCTCAATTTCCAGTGTTTACGGCTCATCGGAGATATTTGCTCTCGCTGCGATGTGGCCACAAGACGCCGATCAGCCCGTGCGGTGCCTTCAAGGGGGTGTCGTTGTGGAATGTGGGGTTGAGGTCCGCGTGGTTGATTTGGATACTCGGCTAGAAGTCGAATCCGGTGTGTCGGGTGAACTGGAGTTCAGCGGCTACAACGTCATTGAGCGCTATCTCAATAATCCGAAAGCAACCGCGGATGCTTTCACGCCGGACGGATGGTTTCGATCGGGCGATCTTGGATACATGGCGAACGGTGGTTTTGTATTCCAATGCCGGGCACGAGAGGCCCTCCGATTAAGGGGTTTTCTCGTCGAGCCCGGCGAGATAGAGGAATTTCTTTCTCTTGATGAAGCCGTAGATGAAGTTCATGTCGTCGGCGTCGACACGCCTACTGGAACTAAGGCGATCGCTTTCGCAAGGCCCCGTCCCGGTCGGTCAATCGATGAGCCAGCGCTTTTGGCGCAAGCGAAACAGAATCTCGCTGGGTTTAAGGTTCCGCTCAGGGTGATTGAGGTCAGTGAATTCCCTACAACAGCAGGCACGAATGGCCCGAAGGTTCGCTTCGAGGAGTTGAGGGAAACGGCGCGTGAACTCTTAGGGGAGAAACCTGAGGGGCCGCAGAGCGACACGGACAACACGTCAACGTGAGAGAGCGCCATGGCCCGGGTGTTACGCAAGTTTCAACTGCAGACAAGGCAGCGGGACGGTATACCGAGTGAACGAAATTCACGGCGAAGAATCTCCTGATACGACGTTGCGTCGGTTCCTTGATGGCGGCGAGATCCGTCTACAGACGTGTGCCGACTGTGGTCTTCAGATCTTTCCTCCCCGAGTACTTTGCCCCCGATGCGGTCGCCTCGAACTTGATTGGTCACTAGTTGCTGGAAATGGAACGGTGTACTCGACGACCGTGGTTCGTCGTCGAGTCGACCGTGGGGGAGACTATAACGTGTGCATCGTCGAACTTGACGAGGGCGCCCGAATGCTAACGCGAGTTAATGACGTTGAGCCGACGAGTGTTCAGATCGGTGACCGTGTCCAGGCAGTGATTGACAGCGTTGACGACAGACCAGTTCTGGCCTTCGTACGCAAGTCTGAAGTGGGCTCGTGAAGTGGTCTGCTCGTGGTAAGAGTGCGATAGTTGGTATTGGTCTGGCTGGTATCGGTGCCGCGCCTGGATTTAGTCATCTTGACCTCACCGCGCTGGCTGTGCACCGAGCTCTTGGTGACGCTGGCGTTAGCTTGAAAGAGGTCGACGGGTTGTTTACGGCCAATATGGTGAACATGATGGCGACAACGGCTGTCACAGAGTATTTAGGCATTCGTCCGGTCGTTCAAGTTGGTACGAATACCGGCGGGAACGCCTTTGTGGACCATTTGCAGTGGGCGGCTCTGGCATTGGACGCTGGAATGTGCAACGTCGCGGTCATATGTTACGGAAGCAATCAGCGTACGGCTGGCGGCGCATCGATGCCGCCCGATCAGCCATTCTATGACGTGCCATTCAACCCTCGGGAGCCGATTTCGTCGTATGCGTTAGCCGCAGCTCGACACATGTATCAGTACGGAACTAGCCGAGAGCAACTTGCTGAAGTAGCAGTGTCGGCTCGTCGTTGGGCACAGTTGAATCCGATTGCGTTTGCACGCGAGCCGCTGACAATCGACGATGTGCTCAGCAGCCGCATGATTTGCGATCCTTTGACGCTGCTTGACTGTTGCCTCGTGACCGATGGCGCTGGTGCGGTCGTGCTCATGCGGGCGGAGCGTTCTAAAGATTGCCGTCAAATGCCCGTGCACGTTCTTGGTGTTGCGAGCGCCCTAACGCATCGACAGATCAGCGAGATGCCAGATCTCACCGTCACGGCTGCCGTCGAGTCGGGTGCTCGTGCGTTTGAGCTCGCTAGCCTCACGCCCAAAGACGTCGACGTGGTGGAGCTCTACGATGCATTTACGATCAACGTGGTGCTGTTCTTGGAGGACCTTGGATTCTGCAAAAAGGGTGAAGGAGGTTCATTCGTTGCGAACGGTCGGATCGCTCCCGGTGGTTCGTTCCCGGTCAATACAAATGGTGGAGGACTTTCGTGCGTCCACCCAGGGATGTACGGGATCTTTACCATTATCGAGGCCGTCGAGCAGTTGCGTGGCACCGCCGGTGATCGCCAAGTGCCAGGCGCAGAGATCGCCCTTTGTCACGGTAACGGTGGTTTACTGTCCAACGAGTCGACCGCGCTTTTGGGCACCCCGGCCACCGTCTGAATGGAACGATCGGGCGGAAATCTTGTGCCGGGCGGCTAGTTGCATCGAAGGAACTTGCCGAGATATCTCTCACTCTTGTGTGCGGGGCATGGAAGTTTTCCATTCGTCCATGGTGTGAGTGGGTCGCGAATTCCGGGGTCCATCTCATTAATCCATTCCGGAGTCTTTTTTTCAACCCGTCGAGGTCGATTCGGCTAAGACCTGAAATGGTTGGTTCCCTGACCTAGCTCACGGTGTAACTACTTCATTTTGGTGAGTAATGAGACGTTGGTGGATCGAAACTGCAGGGAACTAACCAAGGTAATGGTCAATCAAGGCGCGGCCATCGGCGCCGATATCGCCGGTGCGCTTCTCATCAATGATTTTCCCGTCAGAGAGGACGTATATTCGATTGCAAACTTCGAGGGCGATGTCCACTCGCTGTTCAACCAACAGAATAGAACGACCGTCTTCACGAAGTTTGATGAGTGCTCTAGCCATATCGGCAATCGCTAATGGGGCAAGACCTAAAGACGGCTCATCAAGAAGTATCAGCTTTGGATCGTTCATCATCATGCGCCCGATGGCGACCATCTGTTGCTCGCCGCCACTCAACATCGACGCCTCGCGGCTACGGTAACTCTCGACTATCGGAAAGAGCTCAAAGACCGAGTTGAGTAACTCTTCTACCTTCCTCTGGTCCCGGCGGTGGCGCATCGCCCCCAGCCGCAGATTGTCCTCCACACTTTGGTTCAAGAAGAGGCGGCGACCTTCGGGAACCAGAGCGGCGTAACCTTTAGCCACTTTATGGGGAGGCATACGCACGACGTCGGTGCCATCGATCGTGATCACTCCAGTTCGTTCCTTGACGAGCCCCATGATCGATCGCAAGACCGTCGTCTTGCCAGCGCCGTTGGGGCCCAAGAGCGCAACGGCCTCGCCATCGTCGATTCTCAAATTGATCTCATGAATCACGTCAAAGCGCCCGTAGCCAGCGGAGAGTGACTCAATCTCTAGTATGGCTTTTGTCATTGCCCTAGGTATACCTCTCGCACTTGGACATCCATACGAACGTCATTCGCGTGGCCCGACTTGACTAACTGACCTCCGGCCAATACGGTCACCTCATCACAGACGTCAAAGATGAAGCGAGTCTGATGCTCAACCACGACCACCGTAACGCCACTCACTCGCAGGGTACGCAAAATGATGGCGACCTCGCTGACTTCACTAGCGGAAAGACCGGCAAGAGGTTCATCGAGAATCAAGACGGAAGGCGTACCGACGCAGGCCGCCGCGAGTTGCGTCAATTGTTCCACGCCATGGGGAATGTCGGCCACTTTGACGCTGGGCCACTGTGGACCTAAACCGACACTAAGTAGTGCTTCTCGTGCTTCTCTCTTCATTTGTCGAGAGTCGCGACGTCCACTCGGCAGTAAAGGCCACACAAGAGACCGTAAGAGTAAGTGACGGTACTTATGGAATAGTCCGACTGTTACATTGTCCTCGGTACTCATCTCGCGGACCATCGTTGCGGTTTGGAAGGTGCGCATCAAGCCAAGCTTGGGTCGTTCGGACGATCTCAAGGCTTCAACCCGGCGACCGTTCAGCGTAATCGTTCCTTCAGTCGGAGCTAATTGGCCCGCCAGCAAATCAACGAGCGTGCTCTTACCTGATCCATTAGGGCCGATAAGGCCATGGATAGTTGCGGTGCGCACTACGAAGTCAATGTCTGTGAGCACCTTGACTCCCGGAAGGTAACTAAAGCTTATATTGCGTGCTTCGAGAGCGAATTCAGAAGTGGTGACACTCTGTGAGTGAAATGTTGGAACGACTGCTTTGATGACTGGTTCACCCTTGACGTTGTCGCTGAATGAGGTAACCGCCGAGTAACGACCCCTGGCCAGACGCACCAGCCGGCCAATGATGCCTACGAACCCTTCGGGGAAAAAGGCTATGACGAATAGCAGGACCGCACCAAAGAAGATCTCTTGCCACAAGGGATTCCAGCTAACGAGCACGGGGAAGAGTGAGATGAAGAACGCACCAATGATGGGCCCAAGCCGGGTATTGATTCCTCCGAGAATTACCATAACGAGAATGTTGATGGTGGCGGTGCCATTGAACTGGTCTGGTGTTATGAATCCCAGAAAACAAAACGTCCAGCCGGCGAGACCAGCTAGTGCCGCCGAGAGGGAAAACATCAACACTCGAGTACGAGCTGTCTTTACTCCGGCTGAAGCTGCGAACAACTCGGCGTCGCGCGTCGCCAATAGCACCGGATAGAGAGCCGAACTGCGAATACTCCAAATGACAACAACCGTGAAGAGTAGAGCACCGCTAACTCCCCACACGAGAGAAGTTCCGAGGGAAGAGAACGCCGAGGGAAAGTTGGGGAAATTGGGCGCTATGAGTCCCTCGTAGCCTCCAGTAATTGAGGAGTCACTGATGACGACGGTGACGATGAGCGTGAACACGTAAGTGGTTATTGCGAAATAGAGCCCACCTACGCGAAGGGTCAGTGCACCTATGAAAACTCCAATGACGCCACCGGCCGCCAGGACGACTGGCAGAACTTCGAAAACACTCCAGTGGTAATTCGTCATCAGAATGGCTGTGGTGTAAGCGCCAATCGCAAAGAGTCCAGCGTGGCCGAGAGAAAATAGACCAAGCATGCCCGCAACGAGGTCGAGGCTTAACGCAAGTATTGAGAAACTCACGCCTACGAGGAGCAATCCCTGGTCGTAGTTCGAAGTATGCGCCAAAGCGAGGGTAACGGCGACATACATGAGTACGGCGAACAGCGTGCCAATCATCTTGTAGGAGATTGGTGTCCTACCATTGGAAATCAAACTGCTCATAACTTTGCCAAATCTTTTCGTTGGCTAAGGCGTTTGATCCGTTTTTTGATACTCGGGCCAGACATGAAAATGCCATTTGGAGCGATGAGAAGGACCACGACGACGACGATGAAAGGGAACCAATCGGAAGCCTGCGAGTTTATATAGGTGACGGCGAAGCTCTGCAAGATACCGAGAATGAACCCACCGCCCATCGCGCCGGCTGGCTTATCTATGCCGCCAATCATGAGAGCTACAAAACCAAATATGCCGTATGAATCCCCCATGTACGCGTCGGCGAAAGAAATTGGACCCACCAAGATACCCGCGACGCCGACGAGTAGTCCACCCAAGGCAAAAGCAAGAATCGCGTAACTCGTGACGTTGGCGCCGATTGAAGATGCGATCTCAGGGTCGTAGGAAATTGCCATGCCTAACTTTCCAAAGAGCGTCCGTTTCCGGAAGATCTCGAATGCGACGAGCAAAAAGATCGCAACAAAAACTGTCATGATCTGTTGCCAAGTCAATTGAGCGCCAGCGATGACCCTCACGTCATGGCCATTGAGGAGGATGGGGAAGGGAAGGGAACCGGAACCCCAAAATAGAGCTGCAAACGATGAGAGGATGATGCCGGCACCGAGGGTACTTACCAGCCAGGCGAAGCTGAAGCGGCTGAAACGAAGAACGGGACGGACCGCAATGAAATAGACGACGACTCCGCCAATGGTGGAGGTGGTGATTCCTATGATGATGGCTAGCCAGACCGACGTTCTGTGCATCGAAAGTACGGCCGTCACCATGATGCTGGACATCAGAAGTTGACCCGTGGCAAAATTGATAACGCGAGTTACGTAATACACCGATGAGTATGCCAATGCAATGATGCCGTAAATTGCGCCACTCGCTAAACCTGTAAGCAATACTTGGGGCACGAAGATCCTTCCATAAATGGCGGCAATCGATCAGTCAAGTGAACTTACGATATTGAAATCCCAGCCGATCCAAGATTCTGGATCGGCTGGGATTTCAAGTCGGTTAAGCGTGGCCGGATCTTACTTTACAACGCTCCATTTCTTGGTGGAGGTGTTGTACCGAACCATGTTGAACTGCGGCCCATTAATTGATGTGTGAATCATCTTGGTGAAACTCAAGTTTCCCGTTAGACCGTGGTAGTTCTTGAGCTTATTGAGCTGAGTTTTAATTGTATTCTTCGAGGTTGATCTGCCATTCTTAATGGCTTGAGCCAAGACCATGAGTCCGTCGTAACTAACCATTCCCCAAATGCTTGGCTGAATCTTGAATTCCTTGACGTAGGCCTTGGTGTACTTCTTCAGCGCCGGGCTTGGTGCCTTAGCAAGTATTCCCAATTCTTCGGCGAGCACACCTTTCGCGTTGGCTCCGGCGAGACTGGCGAATACCCCCGTCGAGTTCGTCGTGTCGTTACCAATGATGGTGAATTTGTCGCCTAGGCTATGCATTTCATTCACGAACGTTGCCTGGTCCTGCGCAGTAAGCCAAGCCTCGACGCAGTCAGCGCCTGAAGCCTTGATCTTGGTAAGTTCTGCGTCCATTGTTGCGGCAGCTGGGGAACTGGAAGACCAGTTTTCGGTGATGGCGTCATCGCCCAGCGTCTTCTTCGTGTACGTGGTCAGAATCCCCGTATTCCCTGTCGTACCGTAGGCCGTTGGGTCGTGCATTATGTAGAGCCCAGTCGAGCAGTGATTCATAGCGTAGCTACCGATTACCTCACCAACGCCATAGCCGTTCATACTCGTACTCCAAGCCCACGGGTACGGTGCCTTAGTGGGACCATTGGGATAGACACCGCCTTCGTCTATGTTTCCAACGTCAGGGAATTTCATCGCGTTGGAAACGGCAACGGTTGTCGGTCCAGTATCCAGTGAACCCAGAATTGCAACGGCACCCTCGGAGACAAACTTCTTGAACAGTAGAGACGAGGTTGTTGCGTTAGCACCGTCATTGCCATAAAGGACCTTGACTTTACGACCAAGAATGCCCCCAGAAGCGTTGATTGCGGCGGCCGCCATCTTTACTGAGTTGAAAGCTGCCTGGCCGATGGCGGCGTATGCACCGGTGGTTCCCGATATTTCACCGACGATGATTGGCTTGGATGAAGCTGAAGCCGAAGCTGCGAAACCGCCGATCCCAACTAATCCTGTCGTGGCACTTAAGAGCCCTGCCAAGGCCGTTATCACCAATTTTCTCTTCAAAATCCCCCCTTGCGGATAGCGCGCTTTCGCTGTCGTCGTCGACCCTTTTGGCCGACCGACAACAAATTTATACCATACCAATGCCTTGTATGCCATATGGGTGGATACCGTCATATGGACGTTATGGTCCTTGCCCCGAATGGTTCATGGGATTTGTGAGACTGGAGTCACCCCAAATTTTTGGACACGTTGACTTCAGCGATTACGCCACCAGCGCTGCGACATGGCCGCGGCGTTAGTGCGGTGACCGAGACCAGCATGGTAAGGTTCGCGGTTGTAGAAGATCTCTACGTATTCAAAGTTGATCGTTCGCATTTGCAAGTGGGTCTTGTTCTTTACGAGTACGCGGAAGAACTCGATCTCGCGTTGGCCGCTCGCCCAGAACGTCTCGATCGCGGTATTGTCATTGGCGTCGCCGCTAGACCGAAAGTTCGCGGTGATCTTCCCGCCCGCCATGCGATTCGCGAGTCCTGGGTTCGTATATTGCGATCGCCCATCCGAGCGATTCACGAGCTCCTTGTCCGGTGAGCGTTACGGGAACGCCATCACGGGTGCCGAGACAACCAGATCCGTTGTTTGACGCCCTCCCATCGATGAGCCGACCAGTGTCTTGTCGAACTGGTCACGAATGGCAGCCAAGAACAACTTGCCGTCAAGTCAGTGGAACTCTGAGTGGTCCGCCGCCCAGCGCTCGTCGGGCCCCAAGCCCGAGAAGTACCGTTGTAAATGATCGGGCGTAAATACCCTGTCCAGGCCTCCGCGACTCCACTTCTTTCGTCCGTGCACGCCGACGCGTCCGTGAGCGGCTAACACCCTCGCTACGTGGTGTCCTTCCACGTAGCGATCAAGGTTGCGAAGTTGGCCCCGACCCGTGGTGCACCGTAGGTGCGACGCGAGCGGGTGTCGGTGTCGACGATCTCGCTCGGGAGATCGTTGTGAGCGAGCTCGCGCGGCGAGGGTTGGTATTTGACCCAGGCGTAGTAGGTAGATCGAGGTAGTTTGGACGAGCCCTATCGCCCTTCACCGAGGCTATAACTCGCCCGCCATGACTTCGAGTTCTTCCCATTCGCTCGCCACGTCCCTTGAAACCGACTGTGCGTGGGCGACTTCCTTAGCCGGTGCCGACAACAAGGTTACCGTGACCAAGAGGCCGATCGCGGCGAGGACCGCGCCAATGACGAAGGTCTCGTGATAGCCCGCGGTCAGCGAAGACGCGACGCTCTGTGCCCGGGCCAACAGCGAAGTAGAGCGGCTTGCGGCGAGCGTGTCAATGACGCTCAGCGTCGTGGAGGAGGCGAGCCACATCGATACGTTGACGATGCCTGAGGCGAGGCCGGCGTCGGTCTTGGGCACGTCGGCCATGGCGATGGTGAGGAGCGGCGACGCCGAGACGCTCACGCCCACGCCAAGCAGCACTGTCCCAGCACCGAGAGATTAAGCGCGCGCGGTAACAATCCAGGCAGCACCGTCCATCTCTAACCCGTCTTCGACCCGGTAGGGCTCGACCGTCGAGATCAAAAGCTGGCGGGCCTGACTTTGGATCTCAGCACTACTGTTCGCGTAGTTCTCACCAACGAGGCCCATGAGCAGTCGCTCATGTACCCAGTCATCAGTGCTGTGTCCAAGAGCCAACTGAAGGGTACGAATCTCCGGAGTGATTTGAACATCGTTGAACTCAGCGTCGGTCAAGACCCCTCGAAGTCGATCGGGGTCGGCGAGGGAGAAAGGGCCGGGCGCGTCGTGCGGTGGCGCCGTCAGGTCAAAGAACTGCATCGCGGCCCGAGTGGGTAACGCCATCCACGGGTTCGCGGAGGGCACTTGCCAGCAGGCGAACGCCAGTCGACCGCCGGGGCGCAG
>Ga0307374_10003795_pt1 | contig 25605 bp, 22 predicted proteins | sample OX3MG_FD_202532 | JGI IMG/M metagenome (GOLD analysis project Ga0307374, IMG submission 202532) | Soil microbial communities from Risofladan, Vaasa, Finland - OX-3 | ecosystem: Environmental > Terrestrial > Soil > Coastal area > Acid sulfate soil | place: Finland: Risofladan, Vaasa | collected...
CGACGCTCGCGATCGACGCGAAGGCAAAGGCGATGAAGGCGGAGGGGCTCGACGTCGTCGGCTTCGGGGCGGGCGAGCCGGATTTTTCGACCCCGGAGGAGATCGTCGAGGCCGCCGTGGCGGCCTGTCGCGACCCGCGCAACCACCGCTACACACCGACGGCGGGGCTGCCCGAGCTGCGCCGGGCCGTCGTTGACAAGACCGCCCGCGACTCCGGGCTGGTGGTGGCGCCGTCCCAGGTGCTCGTGACGAACGGCGGCAAGCAGGCGATCGCCAACGCCTTCGCCACGCTCCTCGACCCCGGCGACGAGGTGCTCCTCCCCGCGCCGTACTGGACGACCTACCCCGAGGCGGTCGCCCTGGCGGGCGGCGTCCCGGTCGTCGTCGAGACCGACGACTCGACGGGCTTTCGCGCGACCGTGGACCAGCTGCAGGCCCACGCCTCGTCGCGCACGAAGGTGCTGCTGTTCGTCTCTCCGTCGAACCCGACGGGAGCCGTCTACCGGCGCGAGGAGATCGAGGCCATCGGTCGCCTGGCGCTCGAGCGGGGCTGGTGGGTGCTGACCGACGAGATCTACGAGCACCTCACCTACGACGAGGTGAAGCACCACTCAATGCCCGTCCTCGTGCCCGAGCTCGCCGAACGATGCGTCGTGGTGAACGGCGTGGCGAAGACCTACGCCATGACCGGCTGGCGCGTCGGCTGGATGCTCGGTCCGACCGACGTGGTCGAGGCGGCGACGAACCTGCAGTCCCACGAGACCTCCAACGTGAACAACGTGGCGCAGCGCGCCGCGATCGCCGCGCTGACCGGCGACCTCACGGCGGTGGCGCGCATGCGCGAGGCGTTCGACCGCCGCCGGCGGACCATCCAGGCGATGCTCGACGCCATCCCCGGCGTCTCCTGCCTGCTGCCGGAGGGCGCCTTCTACGCCTTCCCCTCGATGCAGGGCGTCCTCGGCCGCGAGATCCGCGGGCGCCGGCCGCAGTCGACGCTGGAGCTCGCCGAGCTCGTGCTCGACGAGGCCCGGGTCGCCTTCGTCCCCGGCGAGGCGTTCGGCGCGCCGGGCTACGCTCGGTTCTCCTACGCGCTGTCCGACGAGGACCTCGTCCGGGGCGTGGAGCGGATCGCCGAGCTGTTGGCGGAGGCGCGGTAGCGGGGGCGCGGTAGCGGGGGGGGGCACCATGCCGGCCGCCCCTGCGCCGAGGCGCACCGGCGGCCGTGGAGCAGGGCGGGCCCGGGGGTGTGCGGGCGAGCGACGAAACGGGAACCCGACACGGAGAGGAAGCGGCACACACCATGGCAAGGATCCTCGTCACCGAGAAGCTGGCGCCGAGTGGCCTCGAGGCGATGGGGGCCGCGGGGCACGAGGTCGACGTCCGCCTCGACCTGTCCCCCGCCGAGCTGCTGGAAGCCGTGCGCGCGGCGGACGCCCTCGTGATCCGCTCGGCGACCCAGGTCACCCCCGAGGTGCTCGAGGCGGGACGCCAGCTCACCGTCGTCGGCCGAGCCGGCGTCGGGCTCGACAACGTCGACGTGCCGGCGGCCACCCGCTTCGGCGTGATGGTGGTGAACGCCCCGGAGTCGAACATCGTCTCGGCGGCCGAGCTCGCCGTGGCGCTGCTGCTCGCCCAGGCGCGCAACATCCCCCAGGCGCACGCCTCGCTCGTCGCCGGTCGCTGGGAGCGTTCGAAGTGGGAGGGCGTCGAGCTGCACGGGAAGCGGCTCGGCATCGTCGGGCTCGGCCGGATCGGCGCGCTCGTCGCCCAGCGCATGCTCGCCTTCGGGATGCACCTCGCCGCCTACGACCCCTACACCTCTCCGGAGCGGGCGAGACGGATGGGCGTCGAGCTGATGAGCCTCGACGAGCTCGTGGCGAGCGCGGACTTCGTCACGATCCACCTGCCGAAGACGAAGGAGACCGTCGGGCTGTTCGGCAAGGAGCTCCTCGCGAAGGCGAAGCCGGGGCAGCGCATCGTCAACGCCGCCCGCGGCGGCATCGTCGACGAGGCGGCGCTCGCCGAGGCGATCCGGGAGGGCCGCATCGGCGGTGCGGCGCTCGACGTGTTCTCGTCCGAGCCGTGCACGGACTCGCCGCTGTTCGGCCTTCCAGGCGTCGTGGTCACCCCGCACCTCGGCGCCAGCACCGGCGAGGCCCAGGACAAGGCCGGCGAGCAGATCGCCGAGCAGGTGGTCCTCGCGCTCCGCGGCGACTTCGTCCCGTACGCGGTCAACGTCGCCGCCACCGGCGCGTCGGAGTCGGTGCGGCCCTTCCTCGGCCTCGCCGAGCAGCTCGGGCACTTCCTCGCCTCGCTCAGCGACGGCCTGCCGGCGCAGCTCGAGGTCGAGTACCAGGGAGCGCTCGCCGGCGAGGACGTCGGGATCCTCACGCTCGCCGTGCTGAAGGGCGTCTTCGCCGCGAGCTCGGACGAGCCGGTCACCTACGTGAACGCGCCCCGCCTCGCCGAGGAACGGGGCCTGTCGGTGCGCGAGTCCCAGACCGCCACCACCCACGACCGGGTGAGCCAGGTCCGGCTCAGCTGTGGCGAGCACTCCGTGGCGGGCGCGCTCGTCGGGAGCGCGGCGACCCCGAGGATCGTCGAGGTCGACGATCACTTCGTCGAGGTGCCGCCGGCACCGAACATGCTGGTCGTGCGCAACGACGACCGGCTCGGGATGATCGGCGTCGTGGGGACGGTGCTCGGCAACGCCGGGGTGAGCATCGCCAACATGGCCGTCGGCCAGACGGTCGGCGAGGGGACCGCGCTGATGGTGCTCGCGACCGACAGCGCGGTCGACGACTCGGCGCTCGAGACCCTCCGGGCGGCGCCCGGCATCCTCGGCGTCCACCGGGTCACCGGGCTCTGAGGCGCGGCCCGAGCGGGTGGGCGCGACCGGGCAGGGCGGGGGCGCGGCGCGCGTCGGCTGCTACGTGATTCCCAACCGCTTCGGCGCCATCGGCGAGCTGGCGGAGGACGTGGCGCGCTGGGAGCGGGCCGGGGTCCGGGGCGTATTGTTCGACGACCATCTCTTCCTCACCGACGGCGGTGACCGCTCGACGATGACCGAGCGGGGCGACCCCTTCGTCCTCGCCGCCGCGGTCGCGGCCAGCTCGGAGCGGCTCGAGGTCGGCACGATCGTGGCCAACATCGGCCTGCAGCACCCGGCGCTCGTCCTGCGACACTTCGCGCAGCTCGCCGCCCTCTTCGGCGGCGACCGCATCCTGGCCGGGATCGGCGCCGGCTGGAACGCCGAGGAGTTCGCAGCGCTCGGCCTCGAGATGCCGGACCACGCGACCCGGGCCAGGCGACTCCTCGACGCGACGCGGCGCGCCTTGCCCGCGAGCTGTTCGACGAGGGCGTGGCGACGATGGAGGGGACGGGGTTCGCCGTCCAGGACCTGCCGTTCACGCCGGCACCGGCGACGCCGCCGCGCCTGTTGCTCGGCGGCGGCTCGGACGCCGTGCTCGACGTCGCCGGCCGCTATGCCGACCACGTGGACCTGAACGGGTCGTCCAGGCGGCTGCCGCTCGGACGCGTCGAGCTGCTGCGGCGCGACGTGCTCCGTCGCCTGACGACGACCGTCGACGACCTGGTCGCCTCGGCCGCCCGCGTCGCCGAGTCGGCCCGCGTCGCCGGTCGCCCGGCCGGGGCGGTGACCTTTTCGGTTCTCGCGAGCCACGTCCGCTTTTGCGACGACGCCGAGGTCGCCGCCCGCGAGGAGGAGATGTGCCGGGCCGCCGGCGCCCCGGGCCTGGCGCTCGACGACTGCCCCTACGTGCTGGCGGGGAGCCCCGAGCGGATGGCGGGGCTGCTCACGGAGCGGGCCCGGCGGATCGGCATCTCGGCGATCATCGTCCCCGACGGCGAGCACGTCGAGCGGCTCTGCGCCGAGGTCCCGCCGGCAGTCGGCTGACCGGGCGGCACGCGAGACGCTAGGAGGCGGCGCCTCCGCCGGGCGACTCGAGATCGTCGAGCTCGACCGCGTCCGGTTCGGCGGCTCCGGCCTCGCTCCCGTCCGGGCGGGCCTCGGCGCGGCCGGCCGTGATGCGCACGCCGTCGGCGCTCGCCGGGGGGACCGGTGGCCACATGCCCTCGCTCGCCTTCGAAAAGGCACGCTCGTCGCGCTCGCGCTTGCGTCGGGCGAGGGTGCGCAGGACCTGGACGAGCGCGGCCACGAGACCGGCCGCCAGGCCGATCCGGACAGACCGCCGCTTCAGGCGCCACAGTGCCATGGGTCCCGCTCCTCCCGAACGCCCCGGCGCCCCGGGGCGCCGCGCCGCGCCCCGAGCGGGCCGGCGGGCCGCAGACTAGTACCGTCGCCGGCCGCCACTGATCGGGCTCGGCGAGCCCGCGCCGGACGGGTGCCTTGACGTTGGCGTGCTCTTCCGTCACACTGATTTGGTGATCCGCGACCTTCTCACCGAGCTGGGCCTCCTCCTTACCTGACGGCGAGCGCCATATTGCGCTCGCCGCGACCTCCTGCGCCTCCGGGCCAGGAGGTTTTTTGTTGCCCCGGTGCCGACGACCGAGCACCCGCTGTGCCCACGACAGCGCCGACGACACGCCGACCGAACCGATCACCGATCCGAGACCCGGAGCGACCGACGAGCTCCCGACGACAGGACATCTCATGCCACCAGCCAACGTGACGCCGAAGAACCTGCCCTTCGAGAGGTACCGCGCGTACGAGCCGGTCGACCTGCCCGACCGCACCTGGCCTTCGCGGACCATCACCAAGGCGCCGCGTTGGTGCGCGGTGGACCTGCGCGACGGCAACCAGGCCCTGATCGACCCGATGGACCCCGAGCGCAAGCGCCGGATGTTCGAGGCGCTCGTCGGCATGGGCTTCAAGGAGATCGAGGTCGGCTTCCCCTCGGCCTCGCAGACCGACTACGACTTCGTGCGCCAGCTCATCGAGCAGGATCTCGTGCCCGACGACGTCACCATCCAGGTGCTCGTCCAGTGCCGACCGGAGCTGATCGAGCGCACCTACGAGTGCCTGCGGGGCGCCGACAACGCCATCGTGCACTTCTACAACTCCACCTCGGTGCTGCAGCGCCGGGTCGTGTTCGGCTTGGACAAGGCCGGGATCACCAAGATCGCCGTCGAGGCGGCGGGGCTCTGCCGCTCGCTCGAGGCGAAGCTGCCCGGCACGTCCGTCTGCTACGAGTACAGCCCGGAGTCCTTCACCGGGACCGAGATCGACTACTCAGTCGAGATCTGCTCGGCGGTGATCGACGCGATCGGGCCGACGCCCGAGCGGCCGATCGTGCTCAACCTGCCGGCCACCGTCGAGATGTCGACCCCGAACGTCTACGCGGACCTGATCGAGTACTTCCACCGCCACATCCCAAGACGCGACGCCGTCGTGCTCAGCCTGCACCCCCACAACGACCGCGGCTGCGCGGTGGCCGCCGCCGAGCTCGGGGTGATGGCCGGTGCCGACCGGGTGGAGGGGTGCCTGTTCGGCAACGGCGAGCGCACCGGCAACGTCGACCTCGTCACCCTGGCGCTGAACCTCTTCTCCCAGGGCGTCGACCCCGAGCTCGACGTCAGCGACATCGACGCGTTGCGCCGGGTCGCCGAGTACTGCAACCGTCTCCCGGTCCACCCCCGCCATCCCTACGTGGGCGACCTCGTGTACACGGCTTTCTCCGGCTCGCACCAGGACGCCATCAAGAAGGGGATGGCGGCCCTCCCCGAGGACTACGCGGTCTGGGAGGTGCCCTACCTGCCGATCGACCCGCACCACGTCGGCCGCAGCTACGAGGCCGTGATCCGGGTCAACTCCCAGTCCGGAAAGGGCGGCGTCGCCTACATCATGGAGGCGGAGCACGGGATGGTGCTTCCCCGGCGCCTCCAGATCGAGTTCTCCCAGGCGATCCAGCACGTCACCGAGGACACCGGCACGGAGATCTCCCCGGCGGCGATGTGGGACGTGTTCACCCGCGAGTACCTGCCGGACGACGCCCCGATCCAGCTCATCTCCCACGAGACGGCGAGCGCCGGCGAGCACGACAAGGTCACGGCGCAGCTGCTCGTCGACGGGAGCCACGTCACGATCACCGGCGGGGGCAACGGTCCGATCGCCGCCTTCGTCGCCGGGGTCCGCGACGGGCTCGGCGTCGACATCGACGTCGTCGACTACAGCGAGCACGCGATCACCGCCGGGGTGAGCGCGCAGGCCGTCGCCTACGTCGAGACGACCGACGCCACCGGCCGGACCCGCTGGGGGGTCGGGATGGACTCGAGCATCCTCACCGCCGGCCTCCGGGCGGTCGTGTCCGCGATCAACGCCCGGCGCGCGACGCGCTAGCCGGGGGTTTCGCCTACGTCGCCGGTCCGCCGGCGCCCGTGCCGGCGCCGAGCGCGTCGGCGATCTCGTCCGCCCACGCCTCGACCTCCGGCCAGTCGCGGAAGTCGCCCTCCGGCGCGCGCAGCACGCGCACGATGGCGCGCTCGCCGGCCCCGAGCGTCGTCTTGTCCAGCTTGCCGGCGAAGACGTGGTGGCCGCGCGCGTGAGCGGCTTGGACCATCGCGCCGGCGTCGGCCGGTTCCTCGGCGGGCTTTGGGGGGTCGCCCACCGGGCCGCTCGAGAAGAGCCAGACCGGCCGCTCGGCCAGCTCGTCGCCGAGACGCTCGACGAGCGACTTCGCCGGTGCGAGCCAGTGCGCGGCGTAGACGGCGCTGCCGAGCACGACCGCGTCGACGCCGACGAGGTCGCTAACCTCCTCCGGCTCGGCCCGCACCGCGACCACACCGCGGCCGCGCAGCCATTCGGCGATCGCGGTGGCGATCCCGGCCGTGGAGCCGTGCCTGCTCGCGGCGACGACGAGCGCTCTCATGGGCCACCTCCTGGCCGTCCCGTACCCGTGCTGCCACCTTCGCCCCGGGACGGGTGCGCCGACCAGTGCCGTTCGGCACGATCGAGGCGCGTCGGCGCGTCGGCGCGTCGGCGCGTCGGCGCGGCGGCGCGGCGGCGCGGCGCTCAGGCGCTGAGGCGCGGCAGGTGCGCGGGGCGGTGCTCCTCGAAGCGGTCGATCTCGGCGACATGGCCGAGCGTGACGCCGATGTCGTCGAGGCCGCTCAGGAGGCGCTGGCGCGCCGTGTCGTCGATCGAGAAGGGTCCGGCGATGCCTGCCGCCGGTGCCTCGACCGTGCGGCGGTCCACGTCGATCGTGATCTCGAGGGTCGGGTCGGCCGTCACCGCCTCGAGCAGCGCCCGGTCGAGCTCGGCTGAGACCTCGACCGGCACGAGCCCTGAGCGCGTCGAGTTGTTCTTGAAGATGTCGGCGATGCGCGGGCTGACGACGGCGCGGAAGCCGTAGTCGACGAGCGCCCAGACGGCGTGCTCACGCGACGAGCCGATCCCGAAGTTGGGCCCGGCGACGAGGATGCTGGCGCCGGAGTACTCCTCCCGGTTCAGCACGAACTCACGGTCGTCGCGCCACTCCGAGAACAGCCCGGCACCGAAGCCGGTGCGCTCGACGCGCTTCAGCCACTCGCTCGGGATGATCTGGTCCGTGTCGACGTCCGAGCGGTCGAGGGGGACGGCCCTTCCGGTCACGACTCGAACGGGTTCCATCGTCGTCCTCCTGTCTCGCTCACGGTGCTCGTTCTCAGCTGTCGGTCCCGACGCCGCTCAGCCGAGCGCTGCCGGGGTGGCGAAGTGGCCGGCGACCGCCGTCGCCGCCGCGACCGCCGGGGAGACGAGGTGGGTCCTGCCGCCCCGTCCCTGACGGCCCTCGAAGTTCCGGTTGGAGGTCGAGGCGCAGCGCTCGCCCGGCGAGAGCTGGTCCGGGTTCATCCCGAGACACATCGAGCAGCCGCTCTCGCGCCACTCGAATCCCGCCGCCCGGAACACCGCGTCGAGCCCCTCCTGCTCGGCCTCGGCCTTGACGCGGCGCGAGCCCGGGACGACGAGGGCGCGCATGCCGCCCGCGACCTTCCTGCCGTCCACGACGGCGGCCGCGGCGCGAAGGTCCTCGATGCGGGAGTTCGTGCACGAGCCGATGAACACCGTGTCGACGGGGATGTCGGCGATCGGCGTGCCGGCGACCAGGCCCATGTAGGCGAGTGCCCGCAACGCGCTCTCGCGCTCGCCGGGGTCGGTGATCGAGTCGGGATCCGGGACCGAGCCGTCGATCGGCACCACCTGCGCGGGGTTCGTCCCCCATGTGACGTGCGGCCGGATCCCGGCGGCGTCGAGGCGGACGACGCGGTCGAAGGTGGCGTCGGGGTCGGTCACGAGCCCGCGCCAGTCCCCCAGCGCCTCCTCCCACGCCCTGCCGCTCGGCGCGTGGTCGCGCCCCTCGAGGTAGGCGAAGGTGACCTCGTCGGGCGCGATCAGCCCGGCACGCGCCCCGGCCTCGATGGACATGTTGCAGACGGTCATCCGACCCTCCATCGACAGACCCCGGATCGCGGAGCCCCGGTACTCGATGACGTGACCGATGCCGCCACCCGTGCCGAGGCGCCCGACGATCGCGAGGACGACGTCCTTGGCCGTCACGCCGGGCGTGAGCGCGCCGTCCACCTCGACCGCCATCGTGGCGGGGCGGGCCTGGGGGAGCGTCTGGGTGGCGAGGACGTGCTCGACCTCGGAGGTGCCGATGCCGAACGCGAGGGCACCGAAGGCGCCGTGGGTGGACGTGTGGCTGTCCCCGCAGACGATCGTCATCCCGGGCTGGCTGAGGCCCTGCTCGGGTCCGATCACGTGGACGATGCCCTGGTTGGGATCGCCCATCGGGAACGCGGTGATGCCGAACTCGGCGCAGTTGGCGGCGAGCGCCTCCAGCTGGCGCCGGGAGATCGGGTCGGCGACCGGGCGGTCGATGTCGAGCGTCGGCACGTTGTGGTCGGCCGTCGCGACCGTGAGGTCGGGGCGGCGCACCCGCCGGCCGGCGAGGCGCAGGCCGTCGAACGCCTGGGGCGAGGTGACCTCGTGGACGAGGTGCAGGTCGATGTAGAGCAGGTCGGGCTCCGCGCCACCGTCGCCGGCGTGGACGACGTGGCGATCCCAGACCTTCTCCGACAGCGTCTTGGCCATCTTGTTCCCTTCAGTCGACGGAGACGATCTCGACCCGCAGCTTGCCGTTCGGGGCGTCGTACTCGACCTCGGCGCCGACGGGCTTGCCGAGCAGCACCTGGCCGAGCGGCGAGCCGGGCGAGATGACCGCGACGTCGTCGCGCCGCTCCTCGATCGAGCCGACGAGGTAGCGCTCGACGTCGTCGTCACCCGCGTAGCGGATCCCGACGATGCGCCCCGTGGCGACGACCCCGTCCGACGCGCCGCCGGACTCCACGATGACGGCGCTCCCGAGCATCGCCTGGAGCTGGCGGACCCTCGACTCCATCTTGCCCTGGGCGTCCTTGGCGGCGTGGTAGTCCCCGTTCTCGGACAGGTCCCCGAGCGCGCGGGCGGCCTCGATCTGCCTGGCGATCTCCACCCGGCCGCGCGTCGTCAGATCCTCGAGCTCCTCGACGAGCCGCGCGTGCGTCTCGGGCGTGAGGTGGGTCTCCTTCATCTGAACGAAACTACCCGCTCGGCGCCGCGGGCCGGGCGGGGGCTCGGCGCGGCCGCGCCGACGGGGGCGTGGAGCGCGCCGTGTGCCGGCGGACCGGCGGCCGACCCGTGGACCGTCGTGCTCAGCGGGTGATCCCCGGCGGAGGTGTCGTCGGGCGCGCGGCGCGCCGGCGCGCCCGCTGCTCGCGCTCGTAGCTCCTCACGCAGCGCTGCGCGAGGCGGACGAGGCTGTAAAGGATCACCCAGATCGGCCAGAACGCGCTGTGGCCCGCCGACGTCACCGCCCACACGGCGCTGGCGAAGACGTCCAGCACCGCGAGCCGCATCGCGCTCGCGACCACCGACGGCGAGCGCCACGGCCGGAACGGCGCCGGCGGCGGCGCCTGCGGCGCCTGCGGAAGCACGTGCCCGTTCGGCAGGTCGGTGAGCAGGCGGTCGAGGTCGTCCAAGGTCTTCGCCTCGAGCGCCGCCTCGATACGCTCGCGCAGCTCGTCGAGCGTCAGCCGGCCCTCGCCGCCGTGGCGGCGGAGGAGCTCGACCGTCTCGTCGCGATCGGCGTCGGACGCGCGGAGGATGCGGCGGTCGCCCTGCGCTTGTGGCACCTCACGATGATCGCGCGTCCCGGCGCCCCCGGCGCCCCGCCCGGCCCCGTCGCCCACGTCAGCGGCGCGACCGAGTTGACGCGGGGCGCTCGGTTCGCCAGACTTGCCAGACCATGGCGTACGCGAAGCACATCGTAATTCCCTGACGACGCACACCCCCGAAGGGAGTGCGTCGTTCGCCGTCCACTGGGTGGGCGGCTTTTTTGTTGGTCGGGTCGCGCCTGCGGCGGGTGCGCAGGCGCACACCGGCGGCCCGTAGCGCGAGCCGCCAGCATGACCGGGCGGCGACGCGAGCCGCACCCGGAGAAAGGACGCGGAAGAGGTGGCGGGCTACAAGGTCGCAGTCATCGGAGGCGACGGCATCGGACCGGAGGTGCTGCGCGAGGCGCTGAAGGTCGTGGACGCCGCCGGCGTCCACCTCGACGCGGTCGGCTACGACCTCGGCGCGAGCCACTACGTGCGCACGGGCGAGGTGCTGCCGGACGCCGTGCTCGAGGAGCTCCGCGCCGTCGACGCCATCCTCCTCGGTGCCGTGGGCCCGCCGATCGGCTCGACCGAGGTGCCGCCCGGCGTGCTCGAGCGCGGGCTGCTGCTGAAGCTGCGGTTCGAGCTCGACCTCTACATCAACCTGCGGCCGTTCAACGCCGTGCCGGGCGCGATCGCGGCGGGCTGCGACTTCGTCGTCGTGCGCGAGAACACCGAGGGCCCCTACGCGGGCGAGGGCGGCCAGCTCCGCCGGAACACGCCCTACGAGGTGGCCACCCAGGGCTCGGTGAACACCCGCCACGGCGTCGAGCGCTGCGTGCGCTTCGCGTTCCACCTCGCCGAGCAGCGGTCGCGGCGCTCGCTGACGCTCGTGCACAAGACGAACGTGCTCACCTACTCCGGCGACCTGTGGCAGCGCACCTTCAACGACGTCTCGGCCGAGCACCCTGGCGTCGCAACGGCCTACAACCACGTCGACGCCGCCTGCATCTACTTCGCGACCGACGCCGGCCGCTACGACGTGGTCGTCACGGACAACCTCTTCGGGGACATTCTCACGGACCTCGCCGGCGCGGTCACCGGAGGGATCGGCCTCGCCGCCTCCGCGAACCTGAACCCCGCCCGCACCGGCCCCTCCCTGTTCGAGCCGGTGCACGGCGCGGCGCACGACATCGCCGGCACCGGCAAGGCGAACCCGCTCGCCGCGATCCGCTCCGCGGCGATGATGCTCGAGCACCTCGGCGAGGCGAGCGCCGCAGCGCGCATCACCAAGGCGGTGCTCGGCCTGCAGGACGAGCTGGCGAGCTCCGCCGAGGGGCGGAGCACCACCGACATCGGCGACGCGGTCGCAGAGAGGTTGTGAGATGCCGATCACCCCGACGGCGAAGATCTGGATGGACGGCGAGCTGGTGGACTGGGAGCAGGCCACCGTCCACGTCCTCACCCACAGCCTCCACTACGGCACGGCCGTGTTCGAAGGCATCCGGGCGTACCCGACGAGCTCTGGGCCGGCCGTGTTCCGCCTGCGCGAGCACGTCGCCCGCCTGGCGCGCTCGGCGCACCTGCTGGCGATGACGGTGCCGTACTCCGAGAGCGAGCTCGTCGAGGCGGTGAAGGCGACGGTCCGCGCGAGCGGCCTGTCCGCCTGCTACATCCGCCCGCTCGTGTACCTCGGCTACGGCGAGATGGGCCTGAACCCGCTGCCGTGCAAGGTGCAGGTCTCGGTCGCCGTCTGGCCGTGGGGGGCGTACCTCGGCGATGACGGCATCTCGAACGGCATCCGCCTGAAGGTCAGCTCCTGGACCCGCCACGACCCGCGGGCGATGCCGACGGCGGCGAAGGCGACCGGCATGTACATCAACTCCTCGCTCGCCAAGGTGGAGGCGGTGCGGGCCGGCTACGACGAGGCGCTGATGTGCACCACCGACGGCTACCTCGCCGAGGGCACCGGAGAGAACATCTTCCTCGTGCGCGACGGGCGGCTCCTCACCCCGCCGAACTCGGCGGTCGGCGCCCTCGCCGGGATCACCGCGGATGCCGTCGGCGTCATCGCGCGCGACCTCGGCTATGAGGTGCGCGAGGAGCTGCTGCGGCGCTCGGACGTCTACCTCGCCGACGAGGCGTTCCTCACCGGCACCGCCGCCGAGGTCGTGCCGATCGCCTCGGTCGACGACCGGACCGTCGGCAGCGGCAGGCCGGGGCCGGTGACGAAGGCGATCCAGGAGACGTTCTTCGCCGCGGTGAAGGGCGAGGTCGACCGCTACAAGGACTGGCTCGACCATGTCGAATGACCCCGCGTCGACCGACCGACGGCCGTCCCGCCACCGGTCGACTGGCCATGGCCGCTGACCACGGCGCTCCCGGCGCTGGCGCCGGGGCGCACGGCCACACGCACCTCGCCACCGGGGCCGTCACCCTCCCGGCGTCGGTCGACGTCTACGACACGACGCTTCGCGACGGCTCCCAGCAAGAGGGGATGTCCCTCACCGTCGAGGACAAGCTGCGCGTCGCCGAGCAGCTCGATCACCTCGGTGTCGCCTACGTCGAGGGCGGCTGGCCGGGCGCCAACCCGAAGGACGACGAGTTCTTCACCCGGGCGCGAGACGAGCTGAAGCTGTCGACGGCCACCCTGGTCGCGTTCGGCTCGACGCGGCGAGCCGGCGTACGGGCTCCGGACGACGAGACGCTGCGCCTCCTGCTCGCCGCCGGGACCGAGGCGGTGTGCATCGTCGCCAAGTCGTCGGACCTCCACGTCACCGACGCCCTGCGCACGACGCTCGACGAGGCGGTGGCGATGGTGGAGGACTCGGTCGCCTACCTCCGTTCGGAGGGCCGCCGGGTGTTCCTCGACGCCGAGCACTTCTTCGACGGCTACCTTCGCGACGCCGAGTTCGCCCTGCGCGTCCTCGGCGCGGCCGAGCGGGCCGGGGCCGAGACGCTGGTGCTCTGCGACACGAACGGCGGGATGCTGCCGCACCAGGTCGAGCAGATCGTGTCGGAGGTGCGCGAGCGCACCGGCGTGCAGCTCGGGGTGCACTTCCACAACGACAGCGGCTGCGCCGTGGCGAACACCCTGGCGGGGGTCGCCTACGGGGCCACCCAGGTGCAGGGTTGCGTCAACGGCTACGGCGAGCGGGCCGGCAACGCCGACCTGTCGGCCGCGATCCCGAACCTGACCTTGAAGATGGGCGTCGAGACGATCCCGCGGGAGCGGTTGGAGCTCGTGACGCCGGTCGCCCGTCACATCGCCGAGCTGGTGAACCTCAACCTCGACCCCCAGCGCCCCTACGTCGGCTCGGCGGCGTTCGCGCACAAGGCCGGCCTGCACACGAGCGCCATCGCCCGCCGGCCGGACGCCTACGAGCACATCCGTCCCGACGCCGTCGGCAACGGCACGCGCGTCGTGGTGAGCGAGCTCTCCGGGCGCTCGACCATCGCGCTGAAGGCCGCCGAGCTCGGGATCGACCTCGATTCCGTCGCCTCGGGCGAGGTGCTCGAGACGCTGAAGCGTCTCGAGCACGCCGGCTACCACTTCGAGGTGGCGGACGGCTCGCTCGAGCTGCTGATGCGGGCCGCCGCCGGCGGTGCGTCGGCGGGCCTCGACCGGTTCTTCTCGATCGAGTCGTTCCGGGTGATGACCGACTGGCGGGCCGCGCCGGGCGCGGCCGAGAGCCCCACCGGCTCGGGACGCCTCGCCCACCCCTGGGCCGACGACGGCACCCTCGTCACCGAGGCCACCGTCAAGGTCCTCGTCAACGACGAGCGCGTCGTCGCCACCGCCGAGGGGAACGGACCGGTGAACGCCCTCGACGCGGCGTTGCGCAAGGCGATCGGCCAGCACTTCCCCGAGCTCGGAGCGATGCACCTCGCCGACTACCGCGTGCGGGTGCTCGACACCCACAAGGGCACGGGGGCGGTGACGAGGGTGCTCCTCGACAGCGCCGACGCCGAGGGCACCTGGTCGACGATCGGCGTCTCGGAGAACATCATCGAGGCCTCGTGGCAGGCGCTCGTCGACTCGATCGTGTTCGCCCTGGTTCGAGCGGCGGCGGTCGGCTCGGGTAGCGTGCACGCCGAGCAGCCATGACCCAGCCGAGATTCGCCCCCATCCCCCTCGAGGACGAGGTCCGCCCGGGCTACCGCCTGGAGCCGCCGAAGCCCTGGACCCCGCACCGGCCGGCCGACTACCGGGCGGGGGCGTTCCCCCGCACCACGGGGAGCGGCGTGCCGGGTCCCGACCAGGGCTACGCTCTCCGCCTCGCCCGGCGCTTCGACGAGCGCCTGGAGCTCGCGCCGGGCGAGCACGCCGACGACGTCATCGCCGGCGCCGTCTCGCTCGCGCTCCGGCGGGCCGCCCGGTTCGGTCGGGCGCCGGTGATCACCGACATCGAGCTCGTGCTGACGCTGTTCGGCTACCTCGGCGACGCTCCTCGCGAGCTGGTCGAGCGCCGCCGTGGGCTGTTCCAGGGCGCGAGCCACGACTACTGGCAGCGGCGGGCGCTCGCGCACCTGGTCCCGGACGCGACGCTGCAGCTCACGCCGGCGGAGGTGCGCGGCCGGCTCGCCGATTGGAGCGACCTCATCGGGGCGTAGCCTGATGTCGTAAGGCAACGAGGAGGCTTCGATGGGACTGATGGACAAGGTGAAGGTGCAGGCCACCCAGCTCGCCGAGAAGGCCCAGGAGGCGGGCAAGGCCGGGCAGGCCAAGATCGAGGCGCTCCAGGCGAAGCGGAAGGCGGACTCCTTGCTCCACGAGCTCGGGTCGATCACCTTCCACGCCAGGACCGACCGGGGCTCTCCCGGTGACGACGGCCGTATCGCCGACCTGGTCGAGCAGCTGCGTCAGTACGAGGCGGAGCACGGCCCGGTCGACGACGCGACGTTCGACGGCGCCGGCGGCGAGGCGAGCGCACGGAACTGAGCAGGGAACGCGCCGGCACGCCGTGGCGTGGCGGCCTGCTCTCGCGGCCCGTGAGGGAGCCCGTGGGAGCGCGAGAACGCGCCGGTGGGCTGGCGCCGCGCTGAACGTCGGCGGCTCGCGTGCCGGGCGTGGCCGCCTGCCGCGGACCGCTTCGGTTGCTCGAGCCGGGCCGGGAGGTGGAACAGCGCGTCGAGGAAGAGCACCGAGCCGACGCCGATGCACGCTCCGCCGAGCGCGTCCGTCGGGAAGTGCCAGCGCATCGCGATCACCGCGGCGCTCACCGCCGCGATCACGCCGAGACCGGCCACGCCGACGAGCGGGCGGAGGACGCGTGGAGAGGCGAGCGTCGCGACGGTGATGAGCGCGGCGGTGGCGGTGACCGTGCCGGAGGGGTAGGAGAAGCCCCCGAACGGCGTGACGTGGCGGCCGACGAGGGGCTTCGCGATGCGCTCTGTGACGAGGACCGCAGCGATGGGCCCGACGAGGCAGGCGAGCGCCCGGGCCCGGTCGCGCCAGATGCTGAGCACGATCGACAGGGCGATCCCGGCGACGAGCACGGGGAGGGTGCCGATGTCGGCGATGTCGTGCCAGCGCCGCGAGGTCGGGGCCGCCGGGAAGGCGGCGAAGCCGGCGACGTCGAGGCGGTTCGGCCACGGCCGGTGGACGAAGGCGAACCCGGCGACGGCCGCCGCGCCGAGGAGCGCGAGGCCGAGCGCGAGCTCGAGGCCGAGCCACGGCGCGCTCCGGGCGCGGCTGACGGACGACATGCCAGGGGACCGGGCCATGTGTCGAGGATACGGGACGCGCCGCGCCGGACGGGGGCGCCCGGGGGCGACGAGTAACGTCGTCGCCGTAGGCGGGGTCGCCGACGCCGCCAGCGGCACGCGGTGGAGGCGGATGCGGTGCAGCCGGGTCACGGGCAGCTGAGTTGACGAGCGGCCGACCGCTCTGGCAGGAGATGTGGCGCCGGCGGCGGGTCGAGCCCCGCCAGGACCTGCAGGAGATGGGGCGCCGGGGCCGCCGCCATGTGCTGATCGCCCTGGCTGCCGGCGTCGTCGCGTGCGCGGCCATCGTGGCGGGCTCGAACTACGGGTCGCTCCACTCGCGCCGGATCGAGCCGCGGGTCGTCTTCTGGGCGGCGGTGGGCACCTACGTCGTGTTCGCCATCGCGACGACGAGGCGCCTCGCCGCCGGCCTCGGCGAGCTGATGATCGCTCGCACCGTCCGGGCCGCCGGCACCGCGGTGCGGCTGCTCACCACCGCGGTCGGCTACGTCATCGTCCTGTTCGGGCTGCTCGGGCTGTTCCAGGTCCCGATCTCGCACCTCCTCGTCGGAGGTGCGGTGACGGGGGTGGTCCTCGGCATCGCCGGCCAGCAGAGCCTCGGGAACGTCTTCGCCGGCTTCGTGCTCCAGTTCGCCCGGCCCTTCACGGTCGGCGACCACATCCGCGTGCGCTCGGGCGCGCTCGGCGGGATCTTCGAGGGGGTCGTGCTCGGGATGAGCCTGACGTACGTCACCCTCTACACCGAGGGCGGCGTCTTGAAGGTGCCGAACTCGGGGATGCTCGCCGCGGCGGTCGGGCCGTACCCGGCACGTGACCGGGCGGTGCTCGACGCCGCGAAGGCCGCTGGGTCCCCCGTGACGGCCCCACAGGGCATCATCCCGCCGGGAGCAGCCGCTGCCCCGGGTGCCCCGCCGGCGGGACAGCGCGGGCCGGCCGGCCCGGCGGGACCCCCCGGCCCGGCCGGGCCCGCGGGCCCGACGGGCGTGGCCGGCGAGGCGGCCGCGCCGGGGGCGGGCACGTCCTCGGCACCGGCCGGGACCGCGGTGGTGGCCGACACGACCCCGGGGCCTGCCCCCGCCGCCTCCTCGGCCGCGGACGTGCCGGCGCCTGAGGGGCCCGCCGGCGCCGGGACGCCCGACGGCAACGCCGGGCCCGACGGCACCGCGGGGGCCGACGGCACCGCGGGGGCCGACGGCACCGCGGGGGCCGACGGCACCGCGGGGGCCGACGCCAAGGCCAGCCGCGCCGGCGGTCGCCGGCGGGCGCCCGGCTGAGCTGGTGCGGGGCCGGGCTCGCGCCCGGCGCTCCCGCTCCGGCGCCGTCAGGAGCTCGGGGCCACGAGCCGCCACATCACGACGTGGGGGCCGATGTCCGGCTCGTCCCAGGCCTCACCGATCATGACGAGGCCGGCGCGCTCGTAGAGCGCGTGGGCGGGGAGGCGGGCGTTGCACCACAGCAGACCCCCGCCGCTGGTCGCGACGTGCTCGATCGCCGCCGAGAGGACGCGGCCACCGATCCCCGCCCGGCGCCGGTCCTCGCGCGTCGCCATGCCGCGCAGCCGCCACGCCGGCGCGTCAGGGAACGCTGTGGCGTCGAAGGGAGGGGCCTCGCGCCGCAGCGTCGCGGTCGAGACCACCTCCTCGCTCGCCGGATCGACGGCGGCGAACGCGACCAGCTCGCCGCCCTCGTCGGCGAGGCCGACCTGCTCGACGCTCTGGTGCGGTCGGAGCACGGCCTGGCGCAGCGCCCAGGTGGCCTGCGGTCCCACGCGGCGAACGGTCGGTTCCATCCAAGGAGGCTACGCCAGTCCGCGAGGGCCGTCTCGGGCGCTCCGGGCCGCCGGGTGCTCCCCGGCCTGCCATCATGTGGGCGTGATCGTCGAGCGCAGCTACCTGGCCACGCCCTCGAGCCCATCCGAGCCGAGCCGAGCCGCGCCGCGCGGCGCGGTCCGAGGGCCGTCGCGACGCCACGCCCGCAGGGGCCGGACGCAGGTGTCCGGCGCCGGCCCGTCCGACACCGGCTCCGCGCCGTTCGGTCTGAGAGGATGACCCGATGATCGACGCCGAGCTCCTGGAGCGTCCACCCGATGACGGGGGCGCCGCCACCTCCCCGGCTGTGACGAGCGCCGTCGAGGGGATCCCGGTCGATAGGGCCGGTGCGGTTGACGCCTCGACCCTCGGCCTCGCGACGACCCGGGAGCGGACCTCGCGCGTCAGCCAGGTCGTGACGCTGGTCGCCGTCCTCGTTCCGCCGCTCGCGATCCTCTCGGCGGCGCGCGTGCTGTGGGGCGTCGCGGTGCGGCCGCTCGATCTCATCCTGTTCGCGGTGCTGTACGTCGCCACGGGCCTCGGCATCACCGTCGGCTACCACCGGCTCTTCACGCACCGCTCGTTCGAGGCGCCCACCGCGGTCCGGGTGCTGCTCGCGATCCTCGGGGCGATGACCCTGCAAGGACCGGTCACCCAGTGGGTGACGGACCACCGCAAGCACCACGCCCGCTCCGACGTGGAGGGCGATCCCCACTCGCCGCACCTGTCGGGCGACGGCCTCCTTGGCGCGGTGCGCGGGCTGTGGCACTCCCACGTCGGCTGGATGTTCACGACCAAGGGCATGGAGCGCGGCGACATGTACGGGCGCGACCTGCACGACGACCGCCCCATCCGCTTCGTCGACCGCTTCTACCTGCTGTGGGTGCTCGTGTCGGTCGCGCTGCCGTTCGGCATCGCGTGGGCCGTCACCGGGAGCGTCGCACGGGGCCTCGAGGCGATGGTCTGGGCGGGCCTCGTCCGGATCTTCGCGTTCGAGCACGCCACCTTCGCGGTCAACTCCATCTGCCACACCTTCGGCCGCCGCGTCTACGACGCCCGCGACCAGAGCCGCAACAACTGGGTCGTGGCGCTGTTGACCTTCGGCGAGGGGTGGCACAACAACCACCACGCCTTCCCCCGCTCGGCCCGCCACGGTCTCGGCCGGCTGCAGGTGGATGTCTCCTACCTGGTGATCCGCGGGCTCGAGGGCTGCCGACTGGCGGCGAACCTCCGCCTGCCGACGCCGGCCCAGCAGGCGAGGGCGCGCCGCGTCGGCGCGCCCGACACCGCCTGAGGCTCGATCAGCCGCCGGGGGGCGCCAGCCCGTTCGGTCGCCAGCCCGCCTTCGCCAGCAGGCACTGGACGTCGCCGAGGCGCCGCTCGGCGAACGACGCCTCGCGGTAGCTGAGGTAGAACTCGAAGAGCAGGCGGAACGTCTCGTCGAAACCGAGCCCCGCCAGCTCGCCGGCGCGCTCGGCGAAGGCCTCCCGCCAGCGCCGGAAGGTCTCGGCGGCGTGGTGGCCGATGTCGTCGAGGGCGACGACGTCGAGGTCGCCGGTCTTGACGATGCTGGCGGCCAGCGTGCTGACCGAGGGAAGGGACGAACCCGCCAGCACGTAGCGCCGGACGAAGTCGTCGGCGTGACGCGAGCGGTCGAAGAAGCGGTCCGCCACCACGACGGCCTGCAGGGCCATCGCCCCGTCAGGCTCGAGCAGCCCGGCGCAGGTCGAGAAGAAGGCCGGGTGCTGCCGCTCGTCGATCGTCTCCAGCATCTCGATCGACACCAGCTTGTCGTAGGTGCCGGTGAGGTCCCGGTAGTCACGCTCCACGACGGTCACCAGGTCCTCCAGCCCGGCGTCCTTCACCCGCCGAGCGGCGAGCTGGTGCTGGCGGGACGAGGTGGTGGCCGTGGTCACGCGGCAGCCGTAGCGGCCGGCGGCGTGGAGGGCGAAGCTCCCCCAGCCCGTCCCGATCTCGAGCACGTGGTCCGCGGGAGAGAGTGCGAGCTTGCGGCAGATCCGGTCGAGCTTGGCGACCTGCGCGTCGCGAAGCGTCGCGTTGGGACCCGCGAAGAGGCCGCTCGAGTAGGTCAGCGTCTCGTCGAGGAAGAGCGCGAACAGCTCGTTGTCGAGCTCGTAGTGGGCCGGGCCGCTGCGGCGCTCCGCGCCGCGGGCGCCATGGCGGGCGCCCGCCAGCGGGTCCTGGCGGTGCAGCGGCGCCCCGAGCCGGCGGGCGAGCGCGCTCGTGCGTTCGATCGCGTCGAGGTTTCGCACGACGACCCGCAAGAACGTGGTGAGGTCGCCGGGGTTCGCGCAGCCCCACCAGCCGGAGAAGTAGGCGCGGCCGAGCCCGGCGCTCCCCCCCGTCGCCACCGCCCGCCAGGCCCGCGGCGAGCGCACCTCGACCTCGGGCACGGGCTCCCCGGCGACCGGTCGTCCACACAGGTGGCGCCGCCCGCCCTCCTGCACGATGACCGCGCCGTTGCGGATCCGGCCGAGCAGCCCGAGCACGACCGCCCGTGCCGCCAGGTCACGCGCTCCACGCCGGGCCGGCCGCTCCGGCGCTCCCGACTGGTCCATCTCGTCCTTCGCGTCGGCCTCCACCAGAACCTCGTTCGAGAGGCGATCGGCCCCGCACGGGCCGTCTGAACGCTCAGGGTAGCGCGCCGCCTCCGCGCAACCTTGGCCCCGCCGGGCCCTGCCGGTCGGCCTGGGCCGCCTCCGTCAGTCGACGGCGTCCTTCGCGCGCGCCGGCGGGCCGGTGAGGCTGATCTGCTCCCCGGGCCCATAGCGGCGGCGCGTCCCGTCGCGGCCGAGCAGCCAGACCGCCTGGCGCCCCATCACCTCGAAGCGCTCGGGGCCGCCGACGAGCGCGGTCTCCTCGTCGATGCCGACGACCTCGGCGTCCCGTGGCGCCGTGCGGAGCAGCTCGTCGGTGAAGTGGGGAGCGAAGCCGGAGAAGCGGTCGAAGTGCGGGATCACGGCCGCCCGGGGCACGACGCCGAGCCCGCGTCCCGTGAAGCGGCCGGGGTCGCGGAAGTCGTCGGAGACCCGGGAGAGGGCGCACGCCCCGGCCGAGCAGCCGGCGAGGGCGGCGCCCGCCTCGTGCGCGTCGAGGATCGCCCGCCACACCGCCGTGCCACGCAGGGTGTCCGCGAGGTAGCCGGGATTGCCCCCGGAGAGGTAGACGAGCCCGGCGCCGCCGACCGCCGTGGCAAGGTCGACCCGGTCGGCGTCGGCCCGGTCGAGCACCCGCAGCGGGACTGCCTCCACGCCCATCGCCGCGAAGTGGACCCGGCCGAGCTCGATCCAGTACCCGACCCGTTCGGGGCCCTCCTCGGCGGCGGCGGTCGGCAGGAACACCGCGCGGCGAGGCCGGCCGGCGAGCAGCGCCTCGTCGATCGGCCGCATCACGTCGAGGAACTCTCCGCTGCCGACGAGCGCGACGGGTCCGGGCATCCGCAGAACGATATCGTCTCGCCCCACGCGCCCGGTGTGACCGGGAGGCGGCGAATTGGCGCGATGCTGGAGGTGGCGCGTCGGCGCCCCCCGGACCGGGCGGGCGACGCAGCGCGCCCATTCCCCCGAGATGCTGACCGCCACCGACCTCGAGCTTGCCGCAGGCGGGCGGGCCCTCCTCTCGGGCGCCTCCTTCCAGGTCGCGCCCGGCGACCGGATCGGGCTCGTCGGCCGAAACGGCGCCGGAAAGACGACCTTGACGCGCGTCCTCGCGGGCGAGGCGCCTCCCGCGGGAGGGACGCTGCGTCGCTCGGGCGCCATCGCCTACCTGCCCCAGGACCCGCGGACGGGGGATCTGGACGTGCTCGCGCGTGACCGGGTGCTCTCCGCGCGCGGCCTCGACGTGATCACGCGCGATCTCGCCGACGCCGCGGCGAAGATGGGAACCGCTGACGACGAGGGTCGGGACGCGGCGATGCACCGCTACTCGCGCCTCGAGGCACGGTTCCAGTCCGCAGGCGGCTGGACCGCTGAGGCCGAGGCCGCGTCGATCACCTCGAGCCTGGGGCTGCCCGAGCGGGTCCTCACCCAGCCGCTGCGGACCCTCTCCGGGGGCCAGCGGCGACGGGTGGAGCTCGCGCGCGTGCTCTTCTCGGGTGCGTCGACGTTGCTGCTCGACGAGCCGACCAACCACCTCGACGCGGACTCGATCGTCTGGCTGCGCAGCTTCCTCCAGCGCCACGAGGGCGGGTTCATCGTGATCAGCCACGACACCGGGCTGCTTGAGGCCACGGTGAACCGCGTCTTCCACCTCGACGCGACCCGCCAGGTACTCGACGTCTACAACATGGGCTGGCGCACCTACCTCGAGCAGCAGGCGGCGGACGACCGGCGTCGCGTCCGGGAGCGGGCGAGCGCAGAGCGCAAGATCGTGGCGTTGCGCTCCCAGGCCGACCGGATGCGGGCGACGGCGACGAAGGCACGCGCCGCGCATCAGCTCGACCGGCGCGCCGAACGGCTCGTCTCGGGGCTCCCCGAGGACCGACGGCGCGACAAGGTCGCCAAGCTGCGCTTCCCGGACCCGGCGCCGTCCGGGCGGACGCCGCTCACCGCCAGCGGGCTCGCGAAGCACTACGGCTCGCTCGAGGTCTTCTCGGCCGTCGACCTCGCGGTCGACCGGGGGAGCCGGGTCGTCATCCTCGGCCTGAACGGTGCGGGCAAGACGACGCTGCTCCGCGTGCTCGCCGGCGTCGAAGAGCCGGACGCCGGCGAGGTCGTGGCCGGTCACGGGCTGCGCCTCGGCTACTACGCCCAGGAGCACGAGACGCTCGACGCGCACGCGTCGGTGTTCGAGAACGTACGCCGCAACGCCCCCCTCTCGCTGAGCGACGTCGAGCTGCGCCGGATCCTCGGCGCGTTCCTCTTCGGCGGCGAGCGGGTCGACCAGCGGGCGGGGACGCTCTCGGGCGGCGAGAAGACACGGCTGGCGCTCGCGGCGCTCGTCGTCTCCTCGGCGAACGTGCTGCTCCTCGATGAGCCGACGAACAACCTCGACCCGGCCAGCCGTTCCGAGGTGCTCGGCGCCCTGCGCTCCTACAAGGGCGCGATCGTCCTCGTGACGCACGACCAGGGCGCCGTCGAGGCGCTCCAGCCCGAACGGGTGCTGCTCATGCCCGATGGGGTAGAGGACCTGTGGAGCGATGAGCTCGCGGACCTGGTGGCGCTCGCGTAGTTCGCATGATCTCGTACGTTCCCATGCTCGACGTGCACCTTGGTTGACATTTGTTTCGCGGGCCGCCGATAGACTACTGATGGCTGAGGGTGCCAAGACCAGCCAGAAATGGCGTGCTTCGAGGCCCAGCAGGGACGGGGTGCGTTGCATTGGGCTCCCAACGTGCGTAGGGTCGGTCTGTCCGCGATGGCACCTCGGTGCCAATTGTTAGGGAGTGCCACATCTTTCGTTAGGAGATTGTGATGGGGAGGAAGAATCTGACGCGCATGGCCGGGAGCAGCGGCATCGGCGCCCACGGCCTCGACAGGCCCGGGCAGCGGGCGCAGGCGCGCCGGCCGCGACGGCTGCTCGCCGCCGCGGCGGCGGCCGTCGCGACGATCGGCGGGGGCGCGGTCCTCGTCGCCGCGGCGCCGGCGGGCGCGGCGGCGGTCGGGACGTTCGCGTCCACCGGCTCGCTCGCCACCGCCCGCGCGCACACCCAGGCGGTGGTGCTCGCCAACGGCAAGGTGCTCGTCGCCGGCGGCCTGAGCGGGAGCGGCACGAGCGCTGTCCCGACCACCGGCGCTGAGCTGTACGACCCCACGGCCGGCACCTGGTCGAGCGCGGGCTCGCTCGCGACGGGGCGCTACGACGCCACGACGACGCTCCTCCCGAACGGCAACGTGCTGGTGGCCGGCGGGCTGACCGGCGCGTCGCCGTTCAGCGCCACCGCCACCGCTGAGCTCTACAACCCCTCGACTAACGCCTGGTCGTCGGCGGCGCCGATGGCCAACGCGCGCTTCGGCGCGACGGCGACCGTCCTGTCCAGCGGCAACGTGCTCGTGGCCGGCGGCGACTCGGGCACCAGCACGACGCCGACGGCCCTGACGAGCGCGGAGCTGTACAACCCCTCGACGAACAGCTGGTCCCCGGCCGGCTCGCTCGCGACCGCGCGCGCCTTTGCCGGCGCGGCGGCGCTGTCCAGCGGCAACGTGCTCGTGGCCGGCGGCGAGAACGGCGGAGGGACCGCCGTCGGCACGGCCGAGCTGTACAACCCCTCGACGAACTCGTGGTCCTCGGGAGGCGCGCTCGTGACGGCGCGCGCCAACGCGTCGGCGACAGTGCTGACGAACGGCCAGGTCCTCCTGGCCGGTGGCATCAACGGAACGACGGTGCTCAACTCCGCCGAGCTGTACAACCCGGCGAGCAACGGCTGGAGCGCGACCGGCTCGCTCACGACCGCCCGCTACGGCGCGGCGGCGGGGCTGCTCCCCGACGGGACGGTGCTCGTCGCCGGCGGTGAGGACGGTTCCGCCAACCCGGTCGGTACGGCCGAGCGCTTCAACCCCGCGACGGGGACCTTCTCGGCGACCGGCTCGCTCGGCACGGCGCGTGCTTTCGCGGCTTCCGCCGTGCTGAGCAGCGGTTACGTGCTCGTCGCCGGCGGTGAGACCGGTCCGGGCTCGGCGGCCGCGACGAACTCGGCGGAGCTGTACTTCGCCGGGCTCCCGCCGAAGTTCACCAGCCTGGCAACCGCCACGTTCACCCTCGGGCAGAGCTCGAGCTTCACGGTGACGACGAGCGCCTCACCGGCGCCGACCATCACGGAGACCGGCACGCTGCCGGGCGGCCTCACCCTGCACGACAACGGCGACGGCACGGCGACGCTTGCCGGTACCCCCGCCGCCGGCACGGCCGGGTCCTATTCGATCCAGCTCTTCGCCACGAACGGCGTTGGGGCGGTGGCCAGCCAGTCCTTCGTGACGGTCGTCGTGACCCCGACGGTGACCGGTTACTGGATCGTGAGCTCGGCGGGGACGGTCTACCCCTACGGCCAGGCCAAGTCCTACTCGAACCTCTCGGTGAACCCCAAGATTCGTCCGGTCGTGGCGACGGCGGCCACGCTCGACCGCAAGGGCTACTGGCTCGTGACCTCGAAGGGCAACGTCTACAACTTCGGCGACGCCTCGTTCTTCGGCTCGGCCGCGCGCACGCGCCTCGCCGCGCCGATCAGCGCCTTCGCCGTCACGCCCGACGCCAAGGGGTACTGGCTCGTGAGCCAGACGGGCGCCGTCTACCCCTACGGTGACGCGCAGTCGTACTCGAACCTCGCGGTCAACCTGAAGGCCCGCAAGGTCGTGGCGATGGCACCGTCGATCGACGGCAAGGGCTACTACCTCGTCACGAACACGGGCAATGTCTTCAACTACGGCGACGCGCCCTTCTTCGGCTCGAAGGCCCACGTCCGCCTTCCCCACCCCGTCGTGTCGGTCGCGATCACGCCCGACGGCAAGGGCTACTACCTCGTGTCCTCGGGCGGCAACGTCTACAACTTCGCCGGGGCGCACTTCTACGGCTCGAAGGCGCGGTACCGCCTCGGTGCCCGGCAGGTGGTCCAGATCCTGCCGACGCCGGACGGCAAGGGGTACTACTTGGTGACGAACCGGGGGAACATCTACAACTACGCCGACGCGCGCTTCTTCGGCTCGCCGGTGCACGTGACGCTTCCCGGTCCGATCAGCGCCATGGCGCTCGACGACTGATCGCCTGATCCCGGGCTGACCCGCCGACGACCGGACGGCGGGTCACCCCGGACGGTCCGGCCGGGCACGGCCGCCGCGGGAGCCGGGCGGGACGATCGCCGGGGCCTGAAGGTCCCGGCGATCGTCGTCTGGGGGGCGCGGCCCACCCCTCCGAGACGGCAGATCTTCACAGCAGACTCTCAGGCGCTGTCCAGACTCGTCAGAGGCCGCGCGGGCATGCTGGTCCTGCGAGACGCGCTGCGGTGTGCCAGCGGCGCCGGGGG
>Ga0307374_10003796_pt1 | contig 25602 bp, 21 predicted proteins | sample OX3MG_FD_202532 | JGI IMG/M metagenome (GOLD analysis project Ga0307374, IMG submission 202532) | Soil microbial communities from Risofladan, Vaasa, Finland - OX-3 | ecosystem: Environmental > Terrestrial > Soil > Coastal area > Acid sulfate soil | place: Finland: Risofladan, Vaasa | collected...
GCGACCAGGAGGGCCAACGGGTCTTCCGAGACCAGCCGGTCGGCCTCTTCGTGCTGGGCGATATGCAGTTCGGGCACGGATCGGAGACTACCGGCCCGGAGGACGTAGCCGCCGTAGCATCGGGGTAGGCCAGCTAACTCGGGAAATGTCTTCCGTCTCTGCTGAGGACGATGCTGCTCGGGAACGAGCTGATATCTCCTGAGGCAGGAGCGCCAGCGGGCCAGGAGGGGTAGGATTGGCGGGCCGCCTCAGCGGCACCGCCCCGGACCCCGGTGGGATTCAGTCGGAGTCCGAAGATCGGTGGTGGGCCATGCCAGACGCAAGACTGGCAAAGGCGGAAAGCTCCTCGGGGAGCGGGGTGGCTACAAGCACCTTCTCGGGCACGGCCGTGTTCCACCTTCAAGGCGAGCTCGATAGCGCTTCGGCCGAAGGATTGCGGGTCGAGTTGAACGCCTCCGTCGGTGAGTCGATGGTGCTCTTTGACCTCACCGGGGTGGTGACGATCGACAGCGTCGGGATCGGCGTCCTCCTCGGAGCTATCCGTGGCATCCACGAGGGTGGCGGAGTAGTCGCCATCGGTGGAGCCGACTCACGGGGGCGCGTCACGGCAGCATTGCGGACCGCCGGCGTTGACCGTCTTGTGTTCCTCAGCGACTCCCCGGCGGGGGCCATGCAATGGCTCAGCGAGCTGTGAACCAGTCCACTCTCCAGCCGGCGGACTGGACGTCGCGGGCCGCCTGTCGCGGCTGTCCTCCGAGTAAATTCTTCCCGCCCGCCGAGGACCCGGGCGAAGCTGCCAAGTCGGTGTGCCGGGGGTGTCCGGTCCAGGGTCCGTGCCTGGACCATGCCCTGCGCTACCGGGAGGCCGGGGTATGGGGGGCGACTACCGAGCGTGAGCGCACCCGCATCCGCCGGGCGGCGTCGGGGCGAGCGGCGGTGGCGGGCCAAGCTCTTCGCCTGGCCCAGACCCATCGTGGCTGACGAGCGCCTCCTCCACATCCTCTCCCGTCTGGTGGAACTCGATCCAGGCGGCGGCACCGAGCACTTGTGCCAGCTAAGTGCGGAGGTGACCGGGGTGACGGGGGCCGGGATCATTCTCATGTCCGATGACCCCTTTCCCCGGGGATCGCTGTGCAGCACCGACGCGGTGAGCGCTCTGATCGAAGAGCTCCAATTCACCCTCGGCCAAGGTCCATGCATCGACGCATTTCGGGACGATCAGGTGGTTTGCGAGCCCGATCTGGCCGGGCCGACCTCCTTCAGGTGGCCAGCCTTGTGTCCGCCGCTGCTGGCCGCCGGCGCCCGGGCCCTGTTCGGCTTCCCCCTCCGGGTGGGCGGCATACGGATGGGTGCACTCAACCTCTACCAGGATCACCCCGGGGACCTGAGCGCGGCCCAGCACTCCGATGCCATGAGCCTGGCCTACATCTCGGCGCGGGTCGTCCTGTCGCAATCCGGGAACCTGGATGTCCTGAGCGCCGGTCCAGGAGCTGACTTCCACCTGGTCGTCCACCAGGCGGCCGGTATGGTTTCGGTACAACTCGGGGTGAGCCTGGCCGAGGCCCTGGTCCGGCTCCGGGCCCGAGCCTTCGCCCAGGATACGAACGTTGATGAGATCGCCGATCTGGTGGTAGGCCGAAGCCTGAGGTTCACTTGAGATGCCCGAGACCAACCCGCTGAGGTCTGGCCCAGCAATTGAGGCGCGATGCATATCCCGGAAGATGACCCCCGCTTTGCGGGCTGACCGAGGAGGTCGGACGAAGTGATCAACCAAGAGCTCCTGGTTCAGACCATGGTCGAGTTGGCCGACAGCCTGGTCGATGACTTCGACGTGGACGAGCTTCTCCATCTTCTGGTCGGACGTAGCGTGGAGATCCTCGACGTAACCGCCGCCGGACTGATGCTGGCATCCCCGGGGGGCGAACTTCGAGTGGTCGCCTCGTCCACGGAGGCCATGCGGGTCCTCGAGTTGTTCGAGGTCCAGTCCGAGGACGGACCATGCATGGACTGCTTCCGATCCGGCAAGGCCGTGGTGAGCACCGACCTCAACGGGGACCCTCGGTGGCCCCGATTCTCCCCCCGGGCGCTTGCCGCCGACTTTCACTCGGCCGACGCCGTGCCGCTCCGGCTCCGGGGCACGGTCATCGGTGCGCTGAACCTGTTCCGTGCGGACCTCGGGGGTCTGGCCACCGCCGACGTGACCGCGGCCCAGGCCCTGGCCGATATTGCCACCATCGCCATCCTCCAGAATCGCGTCGCCCAGGAGGCCAAGCTGCTCACCGAGCAACTGGACCATGCCCTCAACAGCCGCATCCTCATCGAGCAGGCAAAAGGGATCCTGGCTGAGCGAGGACAACTGGACATGGCCCAGGCCTTCTCGAATCTGCGTTCGTATGCCCGCAGTCACAACCTGACCCTGCTGGTCGTGGCTGCTGACGTCGTCCGAGGCACGATCACGGAGCTGTAGACCGGCGGGCGGCGGGCGGCGGGACTGGGGCCAGAATCCCGATGCCAGAATCCCGACGCCAAAATATCGGAAGGAGTACGCTCAGAGGACCACCCCCCAGGGTGGTGCGCCCCGGACCCCGGTGACTCCCCACTTGGTTGGAGACCGCGAGGTCGATGGCAGTGAGTCGCAGAGCTTCAGCAACCCGGCACCGCCGGCTCGGTGAGAACCGGCATGAGAGCCGGCTCAGTTCATGACGTGGCGGATGAGCGCCGGCGACTACATGGGCACGGCCGTCTATCACCTTCAAGGCGACCTCGACGCCAACGCCGGTGCGCTGAGGGCCGAGTTGGCCTATGCGGTCAGCGGAGGTTCTGTCCTGCTCGACCTGACCGGGGTGGACACCATCGACGCCTCCGGGCTGTCTGAACTTCTGCGCGTCATCAGGGCCATCCATGACGAAGGCGGCCGCCTAGCGATCGCCACCGTCCGCCCGGAGACGACTCAAGCCCTACGGACGGCCGGCTTCGATCGGCTGGTGTACCTGGCCGACACCCCGCTGGAGGCCATCGGCTGGCTGAACCAGGGCGACGAGGGCGACGAGGGCCGAGATGAGCCCGAGGCGCTCCATTCCGCTGCTATAGGCGTCCCCGGCCCCAACGGGTAGGGAGTGGTGTCATCTGCCACGTGGACAGTGTTTCAGCGCCTGGCAGGAATTGCCCAGGCCGAGGCCGCCTCCCGACGTCGGCCGGGGGGAGCGGTTCAGTTCCGGGCCAGCTCGGCCAGGAGGGCCCGGCTCCGGTCCCGGGACCCGGCCCGGTCGGCGCCGACGGGGAAGACGGCGGCCCACACATCGGTGGCCCCGGCCGAGAAGAGTCCTTCGACCTGCCGGCTCACCGACTCCTCGTCGCCCACTATGGCCGCCTCGGCCGGCCCCGGAGCCTGTCCGATGTCGAGGATGCGGCGGTAGTTCGGCAGCACCCCGTAGCCGGCAAACTGCTCAGCGGCCGCCTGGCGGGCTTCGGCCTCATCGGAATGGACGGCCACGGGTAGGCCAACCACGATCCGGGGCGCACCCCGCCCGGCCGTGGATGCCGCCTGGCGCAGCTTGGGGGCCACGTGGGTCTCCACCGCTCGGGCGTTGGCCATCCAGAGGATGACCCCGTCGGTGTGTTCGCCCGCCACCCGGATGAGCCTGGGGGCCAGGGCCGCCACCAGTACGGACACCGGTGCCACCGGCTTCACCCCGGCGCCCAGGTGAACCTCGAAGTCCTCGCCTTTGAAGTCCACCCCTTCACCGGCCAGCAGGGTGGACAGGATGGTGAGGTACTCCTCGGTGTGGCGGCCCACGTGGTCGTAGGACATGCCGTAGACGTTCTCGATGACGGGTCGGTGGGAGGGGCCGATGCCGAGAGTGAAGCCGCGGCCGATGGCGTTGGCGACCGCCGCCGAGCGCTGGGCCTGGAGCACCGGGTGGCAGGGATAGGTCTGCACCACCGAGGTGCCGAGCTCAAGAGTCGTGGTGGCCCGCCCGGCCACAGCCATGGCCGCCAACGGGTCGCCCCCGATGGCCCCGGCGTACCAGAGGCTGGTGAATCCGTCTTCCTCGGCCCGGGCCGCCTGGTCGACCATGCGGTCGACGGTGGCCCCTCCCCCCGACAGTCCTATGCGCATGGCGGTAACCTACGCGCTGGGCGCCCCGTTCACCTGGTGCAGTTCCACTCCATTGCCGGAAGGGTCGCTGAGGAAGGCCTGCAGGCTCGTCCCGACCGGGTTGGGATTGCTGACATCGATGCCGCGCTGGCGCAGTTCGGCCACCACCGCGGCCAGGTCATCCACCTGGAGGGCGAAGTGCTGTCCGGGCGCAGGGGTGGAGCTGGACACGATCAGATGGACCTGCTGGCTGCCGGCGTCCAGCCAGGCCCCGCCGAAGCCCAAGTCGGGACGGTCACCCCGCTCGGTCAGCCCCAGAACATCGGTGTAGAAGCTCCGGGCGGCATCTACATCCGACACGTTGATGGACACGTGGTGGACGGCCAGCGGCTGCATGACGGCAAAATCTAGAGCGTCACCGGGTCGGCCGCGTCGGGCTCGATGGCGTACTTGGACAGCGCCTTCTTGACCTCTTCGGGCTTCGCCTCCCCCGTGGCCACCAGGGCGGCCAGCACGGCCACGGTGATGTGGCCGGCGTCTACCTCGAAGTACCGGCGTAGGTAGGCCCGCGAGTCGCTGCGCCCCCACCCGTCGGTGCCCAGTGAGACGAAGTGGTTCGGTATCCAGCGCGACACCTGATCCGGCACCAGTTTCATGAAGTCCGTGACGGCTACCACGGGCCCGTCGGCGTCGGCCAGGGCGGCGGTTATGTGCGGGGTGATCGGGGCCTCATCGGGGTGCAGGCGGTTCCACCGCTCGACACTCAGGGCTTCCTCCCGCAACTGCTTGTAGGAGGTGGCCGACCAGCATTCGGCGGCCACGCCCCAGTCCTCGGCCAGCAGGCGGCGGGCCTCCATGGCCGCCGACCAGGCCGTCCCGGAAAAGAGGATGGTGGCCCGCCGGCGCCCGTCATCGCCTTCGGGCCGCTCGGCAAATCGGTAGAGCCCGGACAGGATGGCGGCGGGCTCGGCCCCTTCCGGACGGACGGGCATGGGGTAGTTCTCGTTGTAGAGGGTTAGGTAGTAGAAGCAGTCCTCGGGCTCGGGACCGTGCATGCGGACGATGCCGTCCTCGATCACCGTCCCCAGCTCATAGGCGAAGGCGCAGTCATAGGCCCGCAGCGAAGGCAGGGTGGCCGCCAGCACCAGGGAGTGTCCGTCGTCATGCTGGAGTCCCTCGCCCTCCAGTGTGGTGCGCCCGGCGGTGGCGCCGAGCAGGAAGCCGCGGCCCCGGGCATCCCCGAATGCCCATATGAGATCCCCGACCCGCTGGAAGCCGAACATCGAATAGAAGAGGTAGAAGGGGATGGTCGGTTCACCGAAGGTCGCGTACGACGTCCCGGCGGCGGTGAAGGAAGCCATCGAACCGGCCTCGGTGATGCCCTCCTCCAGGATCTGGCCGTCCTTGGCTTCCGAATAGCTGAGCAGTAGGTCGGCGTCGACCGGCGTGTAGAGCTGGCCCGTTGAGGCGTAGATCCCGACCTCCCGGAACAGGCCGTCCAAGCCGAAGGTGCGGGCTTCGTCCGGGATGATGGGCACGACGTGGCGACCGATTCCGGGGTCGCGGAGCATGTTTCGCAGCATGACGGCAAAGGCCATGGTGGTCGATACGGCCCGTTCGCCCGAGCCCTTGTCGAACTCGGTGAAAATCCCCGGTTGCGGGGCAGGGATCGGCTTGGAGTGCACGATGCGTTGGGGCAGGAACCCGCCCAGCCTCCTCCGGCGGGTCAGCAGGTATTCCCGGGCCGGGGAGCCCTCCGGGGGCCGGTAGTAGGGGGGCAGTTCAGCGTCCAAGGCCTTATCGGGGATCTCCTCTTGCAGATACAGCCGGTCCCGCAGGGTGAGCAGCTGGGCCTTGGTCATCTTCTTGATCTGGTGGGTGGAGTTGCGGGCCTCGATGGCCGGCCCGAGAGTCCAGCCCTTGATGGTCTTGGCCAGGATGGCGGTGGGCCCACCGGTGTGCTCGGTGGCGGCCTTGTAGGCGGCGTAGAGCTTGCGGTAGTCGTGACCGCCCCTGGGCAGGGATTGAAGCTCATCGTCGCTCAGGTGGTCGACCAGACGGCGCAGTCTCGGATCGGGCCCGAAGAAGTGCTCCCGGATGTAGGCGCCCGACTCGATGGCGTACTTCTGGAACTCCCCATCCAGGGTGGTGTTCATCCGGTTGAGCAGCACACCGTCGACGTCCCGGGCCAGCAGCTCATCCCAGCGCGAGCCCCAGATGACCTTGATGACGTTCCACCCGGCACCCCGGAAGATCGCTTCCAGCTCCTGGATGATCTTGCCGTTGCCGCGGACGGGACCGTCGAGACGCTGCAGGTTGCAATTGACGACGAAAGTCAAGTTGTCCAGCTCTTCGCGGGCGGCCAGGGAAAGCGCCCCGAGGGTCTCGGGCTCGTCGCACTCACCGTCGCCCACGAAGCACCAGACCCGGCTCCCGGATGTGTCCTGCAGGCGGCGGTTGAGCAGGTAGCGGCTGAAGCGGGCCTGGTAGATGGCGTTGATGGGCCCCAGGCCCATCGACACGGTCGGGAACTCCCAGAAGTCGGGCATGGCCCGGGGGTGCGGATAGGACGTCAGGCCGCGGGCGCCCTCCTCGGCGGCGGCTATCTCCCTCCGGTAGAAGTCCAGGTCGCCCTCGTCCAGCCGACCCTCGAGGAATGCCCGGGCGTAGACGCCGGGCGCCCCGTGGCCCTGGAAGTAGACGAGATCACCGGGCCCGCCGTCATCAGGGCCCCGGAAGAAGTGGTTGAAGCCGACTTCGTACAGCGATGCGGACGAGGCGAAGGTGGCCAGGTGGCCGCCGATGCCCGGGGAGCGGGAGTTGGCCCGGGTGACCATCACGGCCGCGTTCCAGCGGATGTAGGCCCGGATGCGCCGCTCCATGTGCTCATCGCCCGGGAACCACGGCTCCTGGTCCGGAGTGATGGTGTTGGCGTATGGGGACGACACGGTGGCGGGGAAGCCGACCTGGGACTCCCTGGCCCGCTCCAGCAGCTTCATGAGCAGGTAGCGGGCCCGGGTGCGGCCGTGGACCTCGACCACCTGATCGAACGAGTCGATCCACTCCCGAGTCTCATCGGGGTCGATATCGGGCAGCTGGTGCGAAAACCCGTCGAAGATCACTGGAGCATGTTCCCCTTCCGACTGACGCCATGCTAGGGCCCATGGACCTACCCACCTCCCCGTCCACCTCCTCCACCTCCACGTCCACCGTCGTCTACACCGATGGCGCCTGCGTGGGGAACCCCGGCCCGGGGGGATGGGCCTGGGCTGTGCCTGGGGGCCGGTTCCGGGCCGGGGCGGAGGCACGCAGCACCAATCAGCGCATGGAGATCCAGGCCGTGCTGGACGCTCTCGGAGTTCTGGACGGCCCGGTGGAGGTGTTCAGTGACTCGACCTACGTAGTCAATTGCTTCCGGGACCGCTGGTACGAGTCCTGGCTGCGCAAGGGCTGGAAGAACTCCCAGCGCAAGCCGGTGGCCAACCAAGACCTGTGGTCGCCTCTGCTCAAGCTCTACCTGGACCGCCAGGACGAGATCACCTTCCGGTGGGTGAAGGGCCACAGCGGGGACGTGATGAACGACCTGGTCGACCGCCTGGCCGTGGAGGCGGCCACCACCCAGCGCCTCCGGGAGGGGGACCGGCCGCCGGACCAGCTGGGCCCGCCCGACCGCGTCTTCGGCTGAGCCGCCCGGCGGCCAACTTTCTCGCCACGGAGTGGCCCCCGTAGAGTCCCGGCCATGGAGATCAACGGTTCATCTGCGGTAGTGACGGGTGGGGCTTCGGGCCTGGGTGAGGCCACGGCCCGCCTGCTGGCCGAGCGGGGAGTGAAGGTGGTCGTGGCCGACCTCCAGGCCGATAAGGGCGAGGCCCTGGCCGAGGAGATCAAGGGCGTCTTCGTCAAGACCGACGTCACCAACACCGACCAGATCATCGCGGCGGTCGACGCCGCCCGGGAGTTGGGTCCCCTCAAGTCGCTGGTCAACTGCGCCGGCATCGGCTGGGCCTCCCGCACCGTGGGTAAGGACGGGGAGTACTCCAGTGCCCATGACCTCGGCGCCTACCGCCGGGTCATCGAGATCAACCTGATCGGGACCTTCGACTGCATCCGGATCGCGGCCACGGCCATGAGCGCCAACGAGGCCGACGAGGACGGCCAGCGCGGCGCCATCGTCAACACCGCCTCGGTGGCGGCCGAGGACGGCCAGATCGGCCAGGCCGCATATTCCTCCTCCAAGGGCGGAGTGGTCGGCATGACCCTGCCCGTGGCCCGTGACCTGGCCGCCATCGGGGTTCGGGTCAACACCATCCTGCCCGGCCTGATCGACACGCCTATCTATGGGGCGGGGGACTTTGCCGATCAGTTCAAGGAGCGCCTGGGCGCCGGGGTCCTCTTCCCCAAGCGGTTGGGCAAGTCCTCCGAGTTCGCCACCATGGCCGTCGAGCTGCTGACCAACAACTACATGAACGCCGAGAGCATCCGCCTGGACGCCGGCATTCGGATGCAGCCCAAGTAGACGCTTGGCGTTCCGGAGCCCGTCCGGGCCCTCGTAGTGTGGGGACCCGGAACGAGGAGGTTTCGTCTTGGCCGAGCAGTTCGACGTCGTCGTCGTGGGCGGTGGCCCGGGTGGCTATGCCGCCGCCCTGTACGGGGCGAACGCCGGCCTCTCCATAGCCCTGGTCGAGGCGGACAAGGTCGGGGGCACCTGCCTGCACCGCGGCTGCATCCCGGCCAAGGAGTTCCTGGAGACGGCCTCGGTGTTCCGCACCGTCGGAGGCTCCGACGCCTTCGGCGTGAAAGCGGGTGCGCCCGACCTCGACTTCTCTGTCAGCCAGGCCCGTAAGGCCAAAGTGGTCGACGGCCTCTGGAAGGGCCTGGCCGGCCTGATGCGGTCCCGGAAGATCAAGACCATTGAGGGCACCGGCCGCCTGGACGGCGGCGGCGTGGTGAGAGCGGACGACGGCACCGAGCTGGTCGGCACCCACACCATCCTGGCCGCCGGCTCGATACCCCGGACCCTGCCCGGCTTCGAGGTCGACGGCCGCTACGTGATGACCTCGGATGAGGTTCTGATGCTCGAGTCGCTGCCCGCCTCGGTGGCCGTGATCGGTGGCGGCGCCATCGGCTGTGAGTTCGCCTCCATGATGTCGGACCTGGGCACCCAGGTCACCGTGCTCGAGGCGCTGCCGCAGATCCTCACCGGCTGTGACAAGGAGGCGGTGGACGTCGTACTGCGCTCCTTCAAGAAGCGGGGCCTGGATATCCGCACCGGCGTCACCGTGCATGGGCATCGGCCCGATGACAGCGGCACCACCGTCAGCTTCGGTGAGGGTGAGTCCGTCCACGTCGAGGCGGTGGTCATGTCGGTGGGCCGGGCCCCCCGCAGCGAGAAGCTGCTGGGCGACGGGACCGGGGTCACCCTGGACGAGCGTGGTTACGTGCCGGTGGACGGGCACATGCGCACTTCGGCTCCGGGTGTCTACGCGGTGGGCGACCTGGTATCGGTCCAGGGCTTGGCTCACCCACAGCTGGCCCACGTGGGATTTGCGGAGGGGATCAACGTCATCAAGGACATCCTGGGCGAGCCGGTCGTCCCGATCGACTATCTGCGGGTCCCGTGGTGTATCTACTGCCACCCGGAGGTGGCCTTCTGCGGGTTGACCGAGGAGGCGGCCCGCACGTCCGGCTACGACGTGGTGACCAAGAAGATGCCGGTGGGCCATAACGGGAGGGCCATGATCCTGGGCGAGTCCGAAGGGATGATCAAAGTGGTGGCGGCCAAGGGCCCCGACGGTCGGGCGGGCCAGGTTCTCGGCGTGCACATGGTCGGGCCCTGGGTGACCGAACAGCTGGGTCAGGCCTACCTGAGCGTCAACTGGGAGGCGACGGTGGACGAGGTGGCATCCTTCATCCAGCCTCATCCGACTCTCTCCGAAGTGTTCGGTGAGACGATGCTGGCTCTGACGGGTAGGGGGTTGCACGGCTGATGTCCGACGTGACGATGCCCCAGCTGGGAGAGACGGTCACCGAGGGGACCATCACCCGCTGGGCCAAGGCGATAGGCGACCGGGTGGAGGCGGATGAGGTCCTCTTCGAGGTCTCCACTGACAAAGTTGACTCCGAGGTGCCCTCCCCGACTGCCGGATTCCTGTCCGAGATCCTCGTGCCCGAGGGCGAGACGGTCGATGTCGGCACCCGCCTGGCCGTGATCAGCGATCAGCCCGGTGGCGCCGGCGGAGGCGATGCGCCGGCGGCCGAGGCCGCTCCCGGCCCCCCCGAGGCTGCCCCCGCCCCGGCCCCCGAGGCCGCTCTTGCGCCGCAGGCCGAAGCCGCGCCGCCGGCCGCCCCCGCCGCCCCCGAGGCCCCTGCTGCGCCCGAGCCCCCAGCTACGGAAGCGCCGAGGGTCGCCCCAGCCCCGGTGGTCCCCGCGGCGGAAGCGCCGGCGCCGGCGTCGGATAATGGCACCGGGGACCGGGTCCTCTCTCCCGTGGTCCGCCGGCTCTTGAGTGAGCACGGGCTGGATCCGTCCCAGATCGAAGGCACGGGGGTGGGCGGCCGCATCACCCGCTCCGACGTCCTGACCGCGGTGGACCGCCCGGGCCGGCCCGGCGCCGGGGGCCAATCCGCCCCGGCGGCGCCGGCGCCATCGGGGTCACCGGCCGCTCCGTCCGCACCAGATGCGCCATCCGCCTCCGCCCCTCCGGCGGCCGCCGGCCCGGCTGCCCCGCCGGCTGCTCGGACGGCGTCCCCGGTCACCACGCCGGAGGGCGATGACGAGATCGTTCCCTTCACCAACATCCGGCGCCGCACGGCCGAGCACATGGTGCGCTCCAAGGCGACCAGTGCCCACACCTTCTCCGCCACGGAGGTCGACTTCCATGCCGTGGACCAGGCCCGAGGGCGGGTGCAGGAGTCCTTCCGGGCGACGGAGGGCTTTTCTGTCTCGTATCTGCCGTTCATCGCCCGGGCCGTCATCGACGCCATCGGGGATTTTCCGCGGATCAATGCCTCGGTCGGAGAGGATCAGCTCATCATCCACAGGCGGGTCCATCTGGGCGTGGCCGTGGATCTCGACCTGGAGGGCCTGATCGTGCCCGTGATCAGGGACGCCGGCTCCAAGCGGCTGCGGGCCATCGCCCGTGAGGTGCGGGACCTGGCCGATCGGGCCCGGACCCGTCGCCTGTCGGCCGATGAGATAGCCGGGGGGACCTTCACCATCACCAACCCGGGCCCGTTCGGGACGCTCATGACGGTGCCGATCATCAACCAGCCCCAGGTGGCCATCATGTCCACCGACGGCATCAAGCGCCGGCCTGTGGTGGCCGAAACGGCCGATGGCGGCGAGGGCATCGTCATCCACCCCGTGGGCCTGCTCGGCCTGTCCTACGACCACCGGGCCATCGACGGGGCCTACGCCTCGGCCTTTCTGGCCCGCTGCCGGGAGTACATCGAGACCAGGGACTGGGCTCAGGAACTGTGAGCGGGTCGGCGCCAACGGTGCCCACGGTGCCCACGGCTTCCCGGCGCGGGCCGGCGCCGGCGGCGGCGGCCCTGCGAGTGCGGTGGCTGGGCCGGGTCCGCTACCGCGATGCCCACGCCCTCCAACACGCTCTTCACGCCGGGGCCACCCGTCACCTGCTCCTGATGGAACACCCGCCCGTGTTCACCCTGGGCGTGCGGGCCGACCTTGCCCATCTCCTGGCCGAGCCGCAATCGGTGGGAGCCGAGCTGGTCCGCACCGATCGGGGAGGGGACATCACCTATCACGGCCCCGGCCAGCTGGTCGGCTACCCCATCCTCGACGTCCCTTCCGGTCCGGGGGCCGTTCCCGCCCATGTCCACGGCGTGGAGCAAGTCGTGATCGACACCTTGGCCGACTTCGGGTTGGTGGCCGGGCGACTGGAGGGATATCCGGGGGTCTGGGTGGACCCGGCCGGGCCCGAGCCCCGGAAGATCGCCGCGGTGGGTATCCGCATCACCCGGGAGCGGTCCATGCACGGATTCGCCCTCAACGTCGATCCCGACATGGCCATGTTCGGCCACATCGTGCCCTGTGGCATAGCCGATCGGCCGGTGACGTCGATGGCGGCCGAGGGCGTCCGGGCCGGCATGCGAGAGGTGGTGGCGGCCCTGACCTCCCACGCCGCCCGCCGCTGGGGCCCGCAGGTTGACCTGGCCGAGGCGGCCTGGACGCTCCCGTCTGTCCCGGCTCGCCCGACGCCGGGTCGCCCCGAGACTCCGGGGGCGGTGGCTGTCACCGACCGGAAGCCCGCCTGGCTGCGGGTGAAGGCGGACATGGGGCCGGACTACCGCCGCATCCGCTCGGTCATGCGCACCCATGACCTGGTCACGGTGTGCGAGGAGGCCGGCTGTCCCAACATCTTCGAGTGCTGGGCCGACGGCACGGCCACGTTCATGATCAACGGGGAGCGTTGCACCCGGGCCTGCGGCTTCTGCCTGGTGGACACCCGGCGTCCCTTCGCCCCCGATCCGGACGAGCCCAAGCGGGTGGCCGAGGCGGCCGCCGGAATGGGCCTGGCCCATGTGGTGGTCACCGCCGTGGCCAGGGACGACCTGGCCGATGGGGGAGCGGCCGGCTTCATCGGCACCATCGAGGCGATCCGCCGGCTTCGGCCGGGGTCGAGCGTGGAAGTGCTGATCCCGGACTGCAAAGGGAATCCGCTGGCCCTGGGCGCCATCTTCGCCGCCCGCCCCGATGTCCTCAACCACAACCTGGAGACGGTGCTGCGCCTGCAGCGGGCTGTCCGCCCCTCCGCCTCCTACGCCCGCAGCCTGGCCGTTCTGGCCCGGGCCAAGGAAGCCGGACTGACCACCAAATCGGGGATCATCCTGGGCCTGGGCGAGATCGCCGAGGAGGTCGAACAGGCCCTGTTCGACATGCGGGCTGTCGGCGTGGACATCGTGACCATGGGCCAGTACCTGCGGCCGAGCGCCGCCCACCTGCCCGTGGCCCGGTGGTGGACGCCGGCCGAGATCGACACCCTGGGCGACGCCGCCCGGGCCCTGGGCTTCGCCCACGTGGAGGCCTCCCCGCTGACCCGGTCGAGCTACCACGCTCGCCAGGGGGCGAGTGCCGCCGGCGCGGCCTCCGGCGCCGCGGCCGGCGGTGCCGGCCAGCCGGTCCCGGTTCCCCTCCTCATCCGGAGCGCCGGGTGAGCGCCGGCGCCACTCCCGATGCCCGTCGGGGCCGGCACGAGCGCATGGACCGGGTCCGCTCGGCCATGGCGGCCGTTGGGGTCGACGCCCTGCTCTTGTCCCTGGGGGCCGACCTGCCCTGGCTCACCGGTTACGAGGCCACGCCCCTGGAGCGCCTAACCATGCTGGTCCTGCCGGCTGACGGCCCGGCCACCCTGGTCGTTCCTCTTCTGGAAGCCCCCCGGGTGCGGGAGGACCCCGACCTCTTCGCCCTCCGCCCCTGGGCCGAGACCGAGGACCCCTTCGATCTGGTGGCCGGGCTGGTCGGTGGCCGCCGGCGCCTGGCGGTGTCCGACCGGGCCTGGTCCTCGGCGGTGCTGCGCCTCCAGTCCGAGTTGCCCGGCGCCACCTGGGCCGTCTCCTCGACCGTCACCGGCCCGGTCCGGGCCGTGAAAGACGAGGTAGAGGTGGCCTGCCTGCGGGCCGCCGCCGAAGCTGCCGACCGGGTGGCGGGGGCGCTGCAGGCCGGTGACATCCCGATGATCGGGCGGACCGAGGCGGCCGTGTCGGGCGAGATCGGTGCCCGTCTGCGGGCCGAGGGTCACCACCGGGTCAACTTCGCCATCGTCGGGTCCGGGCCCAACTCGGCCAGCCCCCACCATGAACCCGGCGAGCGGGTGATCGGCCAAGGGGAAATGGTCGTCTGCGACTTCGGGGGCACCCTCTCCCTCGACGGCGGCCCGGGCTACTGCTCCGACATCACCCGCACGGTGGTCACCGGGCCCCCAAAGGCCGAGATGGCCGAGCTCTATGAGGTGCTCCACGCCGCCCAGGCGGCGGCGGTGGCGGCGGCGGTCACGGGTAGCTCCTGCCAGGACGTGGACCGGGCCGCCCGCCGGCCCATCACCGAGGCGGGCTACGGGGAGGCCTTCATCCACCGCACCGGTCACGGGATCGGCTTGGAGGAGCACGAGGACCCCTATTTGGTCGAGGGCAACGCCACCGTTCTGGCGCCCGGCCACGCCTTTTCCGTCGAGCCCGGCATCTACCTGGCCGGCCGGTTCGGGGCCCGCCTGGAGGACATCGTGGTCGCCTCCGAATCGGGCCCGGACCCCCTCAACCGGGCCGACCACGGACTGGCCGAGGTGGCCTGAGCGGGCCGTTCTCGACCGCCGTCACCGCTCGTGGCGGCACCGCCGCGGGTTCCCCCCTGGCGGCCCCGGGCCCCATCTGTCAACATTCAATGCCTGGCCGGGCTTCCGGTCAGGGCGCGGAGGAGTAGGGCATGAATGGTTCCGCGGGCGGCTGGCCCGGTGAGGGGCCGATCGAGGACCGGCTCACGGAACCCCTGGAGTTGGTGCGCGCCGCTCTGGACTCCGATCCCGGCGCCGGTCTGGAGGCGGTGGCCCGCCTCCGACCCATGGTCGACGCCTGGGAGGACCGCCAGGTGGAGCAGGCCCGGGACCAGGGCTGGAACTGGGCCGAGATCGCCAAGCGACTGGGCCGGCACCGCCAGGCCGTCCACCGCGAATACGCCCGGCGCAACCGGCCCGAGCCGGGCCAGCTCCGCCAGGGGGCCTGAGCGCCCGTCGCCTCGCCGGTGGGGCTCGCCCAGCCGTTCAGCGGGCGACGAAGTACTTGGCCTGGGGGTGGTGGCAGACGATGGCCAGGGTGGACTGTTCGGGATGGAGTTGGAAGCCATCGCTGACCTCGACGCCGATGCGCTCGGCCTCCAACAGCTCGGCCACCTTGGCGTTGTCCTCCAGGCTCGGGCAGGCCGGGTAGCCCCACGAGTAGCGCCCGCCCCGGTACTGCTGGCGGAACAGGCCGCCCAGGCTGGGGCCGTCCTCGTCCACGAAGCCCCACTCCTCACGGATGCGCTTGTGCCACAACTCGGCCAGAGCCTCGGCCATCTCCACCGACAAGCCGTGCAGCATGAGGTAGTCCTGGTACTTGTTCTCGGCAAAGAGACGCGCCGTCTCCTCCGATGCCCTCGACCCCATGGTCACGAGGTGGAAGGCGGCAAAGTCCTCTTCCCCTGACGCCGTCGAACGGAAGAAATCGGCGATGCACAAGAAGGGCTCGCGCCGCTGGCGGGGGAAGGAGAAGCGCATCCGCTCGCCCGTTCGGGACTCGTCCTTCCACACGATGAGGTCGTTGCCCTCGGCATTGACGGCGAAGTACCCGTACGCCACGGCCGGCACCAGCACCCCTCCGGCCTTGGCCTTGTCCAACTCGGCCCGCAGACTCGGGCGGATGCGGGCCTTGAAGTCCGGGTCCGGCTCGCCCTTCGCGGGCCGGAAGCCCCACTGGTTGCGGAACAGGGATGTCTCGTTGATGAAGCTGGCCACCTCGTCCACCGAGATCCCCTTCACCACCCGGCTGCCGAGGAAGGGCGGCGTGTACACCGGGTTGTCCGCCGCCACCTCGGGCGAGCGGGCCGGCAGCGCCTCATCAGGCAGGGCGGTGGCGGCATCGGTCTCGCTCTTGCGGGGCGGCAGGATCCGCTCGGACAACTTCCGGCCGAAGTCGGCGTCCTCCTCACCGGTGCGCTTGAGCTCCATGAGCCGGTCCATGGTGCGCAGTCCCTCGAAGGCGTCGCGCCCGTAGAAGAGACGGCCTTCATAGACCTGTCGCAGGTCACGTTCGACATAGGTCCGGGTCAGGGCGGCCCCGCCCAGCAGGACGGGCATGGCCGACAGGCCCCGGCTGTTGAGTTCCTCCAGGTTCTCGCGCATGATCAGAGTGCTCTTGACCAGTAGGCCGCTCATGCCGATGGCGTCGGCGTGCACCTCCTCGGCTTTGGCCAGTATGTCGGCCAGGGGCACCTTTATGCCGAGGTTGTGAACCTGGTAGCCGTTGTTGGTGAGGATGATGTCGACCAGGTTCTTGCCGATGTCATGCACATCGCCCTTGACGGTGGCGAGGACCACCTTGCCCTTACCACCGTCCCCGGTCTTTTCCATGTGCGGTTCGAGATAGCCCACGGCCGTCTTCATTGTCTCGGCGGACTGCAATACGAACGGCAGCTGCATCTGTCCCGATCCGAACAGCTCCCCAACCACCTTCATGCCCTCCAGGAGGACATCGTTGACGATGGCCAGGGCGGCCAGCCCGTTGTTCAGGGCCTGATCCAGGTCCTCGGTGAGTCCGTTGCGATCACCGTCGATGATGCGGGCCTTGAGCCGATCTTCGACCGGCCAGCCGCTGCGATCTTCCTTTTCGTGGGCACCACTGGTGACCCCATCGAAGAGCCCCAGTAGCTCCTGCAGCGGGTCGTAGCCTTCGCGGCGGCGGTCGTAGATCAGGTCCAGGCAGACCTCGACGTGGTGCGGATCGACTCGGTTGAGGGGCATTATCCGGGCCGGGCTGACCATGGCCGCGTCCAGGCCGGCCTCCTGGGCCTCGTGCAGGAAGACTGAGTTGAGGACATGGCGGGCGGCCGGGTTGAGCCCGAAGGAGACGTTGGAAACGCCCAGGCTGGTGTGCACGCCGGGCAACTCCGCTTTGATGTTCCGAATCCCCTCGAGGGTCTCGAAGGCATCCTTCCGGCTCTCCTCCATGCCGGTGGCGATGGTGAGGGTGTTGGTGTCGAAGAACAGGTCGGTCGGATCGATCCCGTAGCGCTCCACGGCCAGGTCCCGGATGCGCCGGGCGATCTCCAGCTTGCGATCCGCGGTGCGGGCCTGACCGGTCTCATCGATGCACATGCAGACCACAGCGGCGCCGTAGTCGCGGGCCAGGCTCATCACCCGGTCGAAGCGCTTCCCCTCCTCTTCACCCTCCTCGAGGTTGGCGGAGTTGAGGATGGCTTTGCCCCCGAAGCGCTGCAGGCCGGCCTCGACCACCTCGGGCTCGGTCGAGTCCAGCATGATCGGCGCCGTGGACTGGGTGGCGAAGAGCGCTGACACCATGTCCATGTCGGCCCGTCCGTCCCTGCCGGTGTAGTCCACGCACAGGTCGAGGGTGTGGGCGCCCTCTTTGATCTGGTCCCGGGCGATGTCGGCGCAGGTGTCCAGGTCGGCGTTGATCATCGCCTCCCGGAACCGCTTGCCTCCCGTGGCGTTGGCCCGCTCCCCGACGATGAGGACGGAGGGGGACTGGTCGTAGGGGACGTGGCTGTAGAGGGAGGCGAGGCCGGGTTCGGGCTCGACCCGGCGTTCGGCCGGCTGCAGTCCGGCGCAGGCGTCGACCACCGCCTTCAGGTGCTCGGGTGTCGTCCCGCAGCATCCGCCGATCACCGACACCCCTAGTTCGGTGATGAAGCGGGCATGGTGCTCGGCCAGCTGATCGGGGGTGAGGTCGTAGTGGGTCTTTCCATCTACCACTGAAGGCAGGCCGGCGTTGGGCAGGCAGGAGACGGGTACCGGGCTGTGCTGGGAGAGATAACGGAGGTGCTCGCCCATCTCCCTGGGCCCCGTGGCGCAGTTGAGCCCGATGACATCGGGGCGCAGGGCGGCCAGGGCGGTCAGGGCGGCGCCGATCTCCGATCCGACCAGCATCCGCCCGGTCGTCTCCATGGTCACCTGGACCTGGATGGGCAGCTCCCGCCCGCCCTTCTGCATGGCCCGCCGGCAGGCGATGATGCCGGCCTTGGCCGCCAGCAGGTCGTACTGGGTCTCCACCAGCAGCAGGTCCACGCCGCCTTCGATGAGAGCGGCGGCCTGGACTTCGTAGGCGTCGCGCAAGTCGGCGAAGGAGATGTGGCCCAGTGAGGGAAGCTTGGTCCCCGGCCCCATCGATCCCGCCACCCAGCGGGGACGGTCGGGGGTGGAATAGGAGTCGGCCACCTCCCGGGCCAGGCGAGCGGCTACCAGGTTCAACTCGTGGGCCCGGTCGGCTATCCCGTACTCGTTTAGCACGGTGGCGAAGGCTCCGAAGGTGTGGGTCTCGATGACATCGACGCCGACGTCGAGGAAGGCCCGGTGCACATCGGCGGCCACGTCAGGGCGGGTGACCACCAGCATCTCGTTGCAGCCCTCGAGGGCCTCTCCACCGAAGTCTTCGGCGCTCAGACCGGCGGCTTGAAAGCTGGTGCCCGAGGCGCCGTCGTAGATGACGACACGTTGGCGGGCTGCTTCCAGGTAGGAGGACACGCCCACCAGGCTACTTTCGCCGTGATGGGGGCCCTCCTGGATAGCGAACCCTTAGATTCAGGGCCTTGAAGATCTACACCCGCAAGGGCGATGACGGCACCACCGGACTCCTGTATGGAGGCCGGGTGGCCAAGGACAGCCCCCGCATCGACGCCAACGGCGTCGTGGACGAGGCCCAGGCCGCTCTCGGCCTGGCCCGCTGCGAGGCCGAGCCGGACGGGGAGCTGGACGAACTCCTCATCCGACTGGAGCGCGAGCTTTACGTCCTCATGGCCGAGGTGGCCACCGACGCTGCCAACCGCCACAAGCTGGTGGCGGGCCGGACCCTGGTTACACCCGAGATGGTGGCGGCCCTGGAGTCCGACATCGACCGCCTGACCACCCGCTTCGAGATGCCCAAAGAGTTCGTGGTCCCCGGCAACGGGCGGCCCTCGGCCGCCCTGGACCTGGCCCGGACCATCGTCCGCCGGGCCGAGCGCCTGGTAGGCGGACTGGACCTGGGCGAGAGCTCCGTTCGGCCCTATCTCAACCGCCTGTCCGACCTGCTGTGGACCATGGCCCGCTGGCAGGAGGGCGAGCACCTCTCTTCCCGTACCGGAAAGGCAACCCCATGACCGCAGCCTTCGAAGATCCCTCCTCCCCAGGGCGACGCCGCCTCCTCGAGGTGGCTGCCGCTTCCCGGGTACCCGGCCGGGCCGAGGTGGTCGGCATCCTGACCGCGCCGGGCGCCGCCTCGGTCAAGATCCCCGGGGGAGGCGCGGTCGGTGCGGACTACCTGACCCACCGGGGCTTCGAGGGCAAGGCCGGCCAGTCAGTGGTGCTGCCGTCCGCCTCGTCCGAGAATGGCTCGGGTCCTGTGGTCCTCGCCCTTGGTATCGGCGCCGGCCCGGACACACCAGCGTCGGAAGGGATCCGACGGGCCGCCGCCTGTCTGGTTCGGGCCGCCGGCAGGGCCCGCTCCGTGGCACTGGTCATGGGCACGTTGCCAAAAGGATTGGACGCCGCCGAGGCGGCGCAGGCGGCGGCCGAAGGAGCCGCCCTGGCCACCTACCGGTACCTCGGCTTCAAGTCCTCCATCGAAGGCGGCAGCCAGGTCGAGCGCCTCGCCCTGGTGTCGAGCTCAGCCGGCCAGCTGCTGCCCGCTCTGGAGCGCGGAGCGACCATCGCCTCGGCCGTGGCCCTGGTCCGGGACCTGGTCAACGAGCCGCCGGGCTCCCTGACCCCGACCCGCATGGCCGCCATATCCGAACTGGTGGCCGAGAGCTATGGCATCAAGGCGAAGGTCTTCGACCTGGCCGACATCCAGAGAGAGCGCCTCGGCGGCCTGGCTGGCGTAGCCCGCGGCTCTGAGCAGGAGCCCCGTATGGTCCGCCTGGAGTACCTGCCCTCCGGGCCCGCCCGAGCCACCGTGGCCCTGGTCGGCAAGGGCATCACCTTCGATTCCGGTGGCCTGTCCCTCAAATCGGGCGACGGCATGATGACCATGAAGGACGACATGGCCGGTGCCGCCGTCGTCCTCGGGACGATGTCCGTCCTGGCCGAGCTCGACGTGCCGGTCCGGGTGCTGGGCTTCATGCCCATCACTGAGAACATGCCCGGCGGCCGGGCCATCAAGCCCGGCGACGTCCTCCGGGCCCGCAACGGTAAGACCATGGAGGTCCTCAACACCGACGCAGAGGGCCGTCTGGTCCTGGCCGACGGCCTCTCGCTGGCCGCCGAGGAAAAGCCCGACGCCATCATCGATCTGGCCACCTTGACCGGTGCTGTGGTGGTCGCCCTAGGGCGCAAGATCGCTGGTCTAATGGGCAACGACGAATCTCTTCTCGCCCGGGTCCAGTCCGCCGGCGCCGAAGCCGGCGAGCGGTACTGGCCCCTGCCCCTGCCGGCTGAGTACCGCCGGGACATCGACTCCCAGGTGGCCGACATGAAGAACATCGGCAATCCCTCTCAGGCCGGCTCCATCATCGCCGGTCTGTTCCTCCAGGAATTCGTGGACGACCGGCCCTGGGCCCACCTCGACATAGCCGGCACCGCCTTCGGCGACACCGACCAGGGCTACACCAGCCGGGGCGCCACCGGCTTCGGCCTGCGCACCCTGGTCGAATTGCTCTCGAACTGGTCCCCGGCCGCCTCCCCTTTACGGCCCCGGACCACCAGGGCCGCCAAGTCCGCCAAGTCCGCCAAGGCCGCCAAGTCCGCCAAGTCCGCCGACCGACCCACGAAGGCCGCCAAGGCCGCTGCCGGCCGACGGCCTGCTCGGCCCGCCAAGAGCCGCAAGCGGTCCTAAGCCGGCACTCACCCAACGCTGACCGTGGTGACCACCACGGGAGGTGGCGCGGACTGGGAGATGCAACTCAGACACACCCGCCGGGATCTTGCATTTTGTCTCTTGATGGAGAACGGATGTTCGTTCCGTAACCATTCCGTAATAAAAAATCGCCGGGTGTCCAAGTCGCATGCGTCGGGCTGGCCCGCCGGCGCCGATCACGGCAGGTGTCCGTCCTTCGTGGCGACGGTGCTAAGAGAGCGGCCCGGTCCGTTCAATCGACCCCGGCGGCCGGGTCGGTGGCATAGGGGGGCGTGACTGGCGCTCCGTCCAGGCCCGGTGGGCGGCTTGGAGTCGGGCCGGGAGCTGGCTGATCTGGCGTTGGGACAGAGGCGGGAGCCGTCTCCTGACCAGGATGGCGCCCGAAGCGTCCAACCTGATCATGCCGAAATCGACGGCCCGGCGCAGGCTGCGGACCAGGGTCTTGCTCCTCCCCGAGCGACCCAAACCGAGGGCCCAGCCGAGGTCCCGGCCCGTGCAATCGAAACCCTCGGGTTGATCCTCGAGAGCCCGGGCGATGAAGCGCAGCAGAAAGATGGTCGACGGGCCGAGGGCGGCCAGCCAGAACTGTTCGACGTAGTCGGATCGGGGGTCGTACCCGAGGGCCTCCACCAGGGGATCGACCCAAGGCCGGATACGAAGTAGGTCCGCCCCCACCGACGGCGCCGGCAGCTGGACAACGCGGGCAGGGCGGTCGGAGGCGGCCTCGGAGCCACGGGTGATGGTCATAGTCGGACTCTTTCATGATCTTTCATGTTGGTCAATGGCTCCTGGCGCGGACCGCAGACTGTCCAGGGGCGCGCGATAGTCGGCCGATGGAGGGGACCGGGCAGGAGGGGACCGGGCAGGAGGGGACCGGGCAGGAGGGGACGGGACTGGAGGAGGCGGCCGGGTGGGTCGACCAGTCTCAGGCGGTCGTGGTCCTCACGGGGGCGGGGATCTCCACCGGGTCGGGCATCCCTGACTACCGGGGACCCCAGGGCACCTGGACCCGCAATCCGGGGGCGGAACGGATGGCGACCATCGACCATTACCTCACCGATGCTGAGGTGAGGAGGAGGTCATGGGAGGGAAGGCGAGGTTCGCCGATATGGGGGGCCCAGCCGAACGACGGTCACCGGGCGCTCGTGCACCTGGAGGGGCGAGGCAAACTGTCCGCGCTCGTGACCCAGAACGTCGACGGGCTTCACCTCCTGGCCGGCACGGCGCCCGAGCGCCTGATCGAGATACACGGGAACGCCCGGTCCGCCAGCTGCTGGAGCTGCGGCGACGTGCGCTCGATGGCCGAGATGCTGGAGCGGGTGGAGGCCGGAGAGGAGGATCCGAGGTGCCGGCTGTGCGGGGGGATCATCAAGTCGACCACCGTGATGTTCGGCCAGTCGCTGGTGGCCGCTGACCTCATGAGGGCGGAGACGGCGGCCCGGTCTTGTGACCTCTTGCTGGCCGTCGGTACCAAGCTGACGGTGAGCCCGGTGTGCGAGCTGGTACCCGTGGCCAGGGCCAGCGGGGCCCGGGTGGTCATCGTCAACAACGAGCCGACGGCCTTTGACCACCTGGCCGACGCCGTGCTTCGCGGGGATATCTCTGAACTCCTGCCCGCCCTGGTGAGGGCCGAGCCGGCGAGCTCGCCGGGCCGGTAGCCCAGGCGGTCCGCCGGGGGGTCGGAGGGGTCAGTCCTTCGGCCAGGCCCGGCCGAAGCGTCCGTCGTGGACCCGGTGGCCAACCGGGCGGTGACCCCGGGCCAGCGAGGGGCTGGGGCAGTCGTGCGCCGGATAGCCGAGGAGGACAGCTCCGGCCGGGGCCAGGCCGGCCGGGATGGCGAAGGCCTCCCGCAGAGCCGTCTCGCCCCGGAAGACGCCCATGAAGAGGGCGCCCAGACCCTCGGCGGTGGCGGCCAGCAGGATCGCCATGACGGCGGCGCCGGCGTCGAACCACCAGAACGGCACCGGCCAGGCGGCGGCGTCCTGGAGGCCGGCGGCGGCCTTGTCCGGCTCTGAATACCGGCGGGTATAGGGCTCGGCGCCGGTCAGGGGCAGCGCGATCACCGGGGCCCTCCGGGTGGTCTCGTGATCGGGATGAGCGTCACGCCACTGCCTGTCGGTTTCGGCGGCCCAGAAGGCGGCCCGGTCCGCCTGGTCCGACAGGACGAGCAGATCGACGCCCTGGGTGAAGCCGGCGGAAGGGCCCCGCAATCCGGCCTGGACGACCCGGTCGAGCACGACGGGGTCGATCGGGTCGGGTTCGAAGGCCCGGACCATGCGCCGCTTGCGAAGTGACTCGTACAGCTCCACGGGCTGAGGGTAGGCCGGGCTGAGGGTAGGCCGGGCTGGGGCTGGGGCTGGGGCTGGCCGGCCGGCAGGCGGGAATGTCGACCGATCCGGTAGGGTTTATGTCTGGGCAAGGCCCATCCGCAGCGAGTGAGGTGACGCGCGTGGCCAGTTTCCGGGAGCTGCTCTCCCAAACCAAGGCTCAAATACAAGAGGTCGACCCTGACCGGGCCGAGTCCCTGATCGACTCGGGCCATCTGGTCCTCGATGTTCGGGAGCCCGATGAGTACGAGCAGGGCGCCCTGCCCAGCGCCCTCCACATCCCCAGGGGACAGCTGGAGACCAACATCGAGGGCCGGGTGTCCGACCATGACACGCCCATCGTGGCGTACTGCGCCGGGGGGACGCGGTCGGCCTTTGCCGCCAAGACCCTCCAGGAGCTCGGCTACACCAACGTGGTCTCTCTGATCGGCGGGTTCAACCGCTGGAAGGACGAGGGCCGGGCCTGGCGCACGCCGGCCGCCCTGACCCCCGAGCAGCGCAACCGTTACCAGCGCCACCTGCTCCTGCCTGAGGTCTCCGAAAAGGGCCAGCTCAAGCTGCTCGACTCCAAGGTCCTGCTCCTGGGAGCCGGTGGCCTGGGCTCCCCGGCCGCCCTGTACCTGGCCGCCGCCGGCGTCGGCACCATCGGCATCATCGACATGGACGTGGTCGATGCCTCCAACCTGCAGCGCCAGATCCTGCACAACATGGACCGGGTGGGCGAGCGCAAGGTCGACTCGGCCAAGAAGACCCTCACGGCCATGAACCCCGACGTCAACGTGGTGACCTACGACGTCCGCCTGGGGGCCGACAACATCCTCGACATCATCGACGGCTACGACGTCATCGTGGACGGGACCGACAACTTCCCGACCCGGTACCTGGTCAACGACGCCTCACTCCTCAAGCGGATCCCCGTGGTCCACGGCTCGATCTTCCGCTTCGAGGGACAGGCCACTGTCTTCCACCCCTACGTGGGCCCCTGCTATCGCTGCATGATCCCCGAGCCCCCTCCCGCCGAGCTGGCTCCGTCCTGCGCCGAGGCCGGAGTGCTTGGCGTTCTGCCCGGCATCATCGGCTCCATCCAGGCCATGGAGGCCCTCAAGATCCTGCTCGGTCTGGGCGATCCCCTGGTCGGCCGTCTGCTCGCCTACGACGCCATGGAGGAGTCTTTCCGCAGCTTCAAGGTGCGCCGGGACCCGGCCTGTGCGGCATGCGGGGAGAATGCCGGGGAGATCGTGATAGCCGAATACGACGATCTCTGCATGCCCCATCCTGTCTCATAGCGGCGGGCACCCGGGTCCTTCGGACCACGCCCGCCGCCCTGCCCGGGGGCCCAACCCCGGGCGGCGCTACCGCCGGAGTCGGATGGCTCCCTGGCGAGCCTTAGGACGAGCCTTAGGACGAGCCTTAGGACGAGCCTAAGTAGCCTTGGGCCCATGGCCCAGGACGAACGCCGCACCGACTCCGGCATCGACATCAAGCCGGTCTACACCGAGGAGGACCTGGCCGGCTTCGACGCCGCCGGCCGGCTAGGCCGTCCCGGCCAGTACCCCTACACCCGGGGAATCCACCCGACCCTGCGCCGGGACCGGCCCTGGACGGTGCGCCAATACTCCGGGTTCGGCACAGCCGAGACCACCAACGCCCGCTGGAAGGTGCTGCTGGCCGGCGGCGGCAGCGGGCTGTCCTGTGCCTTCGACCTGCCCACCCAGATGGGTTACGACTCCGACCACCCCCGGGCCGAGGGCGAGGTGGGCAAGGTGGGGGTGGCCATCGACTCGCTCGATGACATGCGCCTGCTGCTGGCCGACATGCCGCTGGACCAGGTCACCACGTCCATGACAATCAACGCCACCGCGTCGATCCTGCTGCTCCTCTACCAATTGGTAGCGGAGGAGAACGGCACCGACCCGGCCAAGCTGGGCGGCACCATCCAGAACGACATCTTGAAGGAGTACGTGGCCCGGGGGACCTACATCTACCCGCCCCGTCCTTCCATGCGGATCATCACCGACATCTTCTCCTACTGCCGGGAGAACCTGCCGTCCTGGAACACCATCTCCATCTCCGGCTACCACATCCGAGAGGCGGGATCGACGGCGGTCCAAGAGATCGCCTTCACCCTGGCCAACGGCATCGCCTATGTCGAAGCGGGCCGCACGGCGGGACTTGAGGTCGATGAGTTCGCGCCCCGCCTGAGCTTCTTCTGGAACGCCCACAACAACCTCTTCGAGGAGGCGGCCAAGTACCGGGCCGCCCGGCGCATGTGGGCCCGGATCATGACCGAGCGCTTCGGGGCCAAGAGCGAAAAATCCAAGCATCTCCGCTTCCACACCCAGACCGGCGGATCGACCCTCACCGCACAGCAGCCGGAGGGCAACATCGTGCGGGTGGCGGTGCAGGCCCTGGCCGCGGCCATGGGCGGGACCCAGAGCCTGCACACCAACGGCTTCGATGAGGCGTTGGGTTTGCCGACCGAGCGGGCGGCCAAGATCGCCCTGCGCACCCAGTTGATCCTGCAGAACGAGTCGGGGGTGAGCGACACCATCGACCCGCTGGCCGGCTCGTACTACGTCGAGAGCCTCACCGACGAGATCGAGCGGCTGGCCTGGG
>Ga0307374_10003797_pt1 | contig 25600 bp, 22 predicted proteins | sample OX3MG_FD_202532 | JGI IMG/M metagenome (GOLD analysis project Ga0307374, IMG submission 202532) | Soil microbial communities from Risofladan, Vaasa, Finland - OX-3 | ecosystem: Environmental > Terrestrial > Soil > Coastal area > Acid sulfate soil | place: Finland: Risofladan, Vaasa | collected...
GGCATGGCCCAGTACTGGATGGTGCTCCTCGCCGCTCTGGCGGTAGGGACCATCAACGTCTTCGACGTCCCGACCCGGCAGGCGTTCGTGATCGACATGGTCGGTCGCGAAGACCTGACCAACGCGATCGCCCTCAACTCGACCATCTTCAACGGCGCGGCCGTCATCGGCCCCTCGATCGCCGGCGTCGTGATCGGTCTGGCCGGGGTCCCCATCTGCTTCCTCTCCAACGCGGTCAGCTACATCGGATCGATCGGAGCCCTGCTGCTGATGACCAAGCTGCCCTCACTGGTCCGGTCCGCCCATCCCGGGTCGATGCTGTCGCGGATTCGCGAGGGCTTCAACTACGCCCGCCACGACGCCCTGGTCGGCACCATGCTGGTCAACGTCGCGGTCTTCTCGCTCTTCGCGATGAACCGCTTCACGCTCCTGCCGATCTTCGCCGACCAGGTGCTGCACGTCGGGCCCACCGGGTTCGGTTTCCTGACCGCCTCCCAGGGAGCGGGGGCGCTGGTCGGCGCGCTCAGCCTGGCGGTGTTCCAGCGCCGGCTGGCGGCGGGCAACGTCCAATTTCTGATCGGCCTCGCCTGGTCGGTGTTCCTGGTCGCTTTCAGCCTCAGCCACGTCTACCTGCTCTCTCTCCTGCTGCTGGCCCTGGCCGGCTTCTGCCAGATCGCCTTCATCGCCATCTCCAACACCCGCATCCAGAGCGCCACCCCCGATCACCTGCGCGGCCGGGTGATGGCCCTCTACGCACAGGCGCTGATGGGAGTGGGCCCCGTCGGCAGCTTCCAGGCCGGGACCCTCGCCCACTTCTTCGGGGCGCCGGTCGCCATGGGATTTGGAGCCGTTGTATCGGTCATCTTCGTGACCGCGAGCCGGATCCTGCGCCCGGCCGTCTTCCGGAGCGACGCGCGAGGCGGAGACGTCAAGCCCTAGGGTGAACCGCCGACCCTGCGGAGCCGGCGGGCGGCTGGCAGCGGTCCCTTAACCTCCAGCGCGCTCGGGATTATCGCGCCCTAGAATTTTCTGGAATTTTTCCGATGCCCCGAAAGTCCGCTGCCAAGTCACCACTTGACGCCCTGCTGGCCGACACCCAGCAGCTGGTCGCGCGGCTGCTCCGGGAGAACCGAGCGCTGAAGACCCAGAACCAGCGCCTGGGGAGCGAGTTGGAGCGCGTCAGCAAGGGCTGGGAGCAGATCAAAGAGCTGGCCCGGAAGGCTCCCCGCAAGGTCCGCCGCTAACGCTAACCGGGAGTCTCCCCATCCGCCGGCGGATGCGGTTCGGGTTCAGGCCAGCCAGTCCAAGAGCGCGGCGAGCATCGGCGCCGTCGCGTCGGGGCGCGTCCTCGGCCGGCGGACCCGGCTGCCGAGCTCGAGCTGCAGGGCCACGCCGCCCGCGACCTGGACGGTGGCCGTGATCGTCCCCGGCCAGGTGGCGTCGAAGGGCTTGCCGGTCCGCGCCACCAGGCCATGGCGGGTGGTGGCGGCGACGAGCCCGCTCGCCAGCTCCCGGATGGCCTGGTTGGGAGCCGGTCCGAGCCCGGTGATCATGTCGTCCTGGAGCTCTTCGCGGAACCCGTGGAGGTCGACCACGATCACTCCGGGGCGGGCGAGCACCGCCTGTTTGAAGGCGCCGATCTCGACGTCCCAGTTGGCGTCGCCGGTCTGCCGGCCGATCACCGTCAGCGCCTCCGAGGCGGTCAGCTCGGCCAGCGTCTCGGCCAGGCCGCCGGTGCCCATGTCGGCCTGCTTGGGCTGGCCGCGCCGGATCGAGCGCACCGAGTGCGTGGCCGTGAAGAGGTAGCGGCCGGGGGTCCCGGTGAGGCGCAGCGCGTCCACCTCGTCGGTGCCGCGGTGCTCGGTCGCCCGGTAGAGGAGCTCTCGCTCGGCCCACAGCTCGAGCCCCGCCGTCAGTCCTTCGGCAAGCAGCGCGGGAGCTCCTCCAGCGAGGCGATTGCGGTCCGCTCGAGGTAGGCGGCGATGCCGTCGTGGACCCGCGCGATGGCGGCGCCGTCGACGAACGTCGCGGTGCCGACCTGCACGGCCCGGCAGCCGGCGACCAGGAACTCGAGGGCGTCCTCGGCCGTCGCGATGCCGCCGATCCCGATCACCGGGATCCGCACCGAGCGGGCCACCTGGTGCGCCAGGTGCACGGCCAGCGGCCTCACCGCCGGCCCGCTGAGCCCACCGGTCCGGTTGGCCAGCCGCGGCCGCCGTGTGTTCAGGTCGATGGACATCCCGACGAAGGTGTTCACCGCGCTGACGGCGTCGGCGCCCTCGGCCTCCACCGCCCGGGCGACGACGGCTATGTCGGTGACCATCGGGGTCAGCTTCACCCAGACCGGCAGCCGGGTGCGCTGCCGCACGGCGGCCGTCACCCGGGCCGCGGCCACCGGGTCGTTGCCGAAGTACATCCCACCCTGCTCGACGTTGGGGCAGGAGATGTTGACCTCGAACCCGCCCACGCCGGGCACACCGTCGAGGCGTGCCGCCAGCTCGCCGTACTCGTCGATCGACTCGGCGTTGAGGTTCACCAAGACCGGGAAGTCCCAGCTGGCCCAAAGCGGCGCGTAGTCGCGGATCAGCGCCTCGACCCCGGGACCCTGGAGCCCGATGGCGTTCAACATCCCGGACGGGGTCTCGACGATCCGCGGCGGCGGGGTCCCCGCCCGAGGCCGCAGGAAGATGCCCTTGGAGACCATCCCGGCCAGCTTCGTGCGGTCGAGGAGCGGCACCTCGGTCCCGTAGCCGAAGGTCCCCGAGGCGGCCATCACGGGTCCCCGCAGGGCGAGGTTGCCGACCGCGACGGCGAGGTCGCTCACGCGCCCACGGCGTAATGGAGGTGTCCCGGCAGCGCCTTCCAATCGATGGCGGCCGCCCGGTAGACGGGGCCCTCCCGGCAGGCGCGATCGTAGCCGCCCGAGGCCAGCGGGACCGCGCAGCCGAGGCAGACGCCGGTCCCGCAGCCCATGTAGGTCTCGACCGCCACCTGCGCCTGCGGCCACCGCCCGGCGACCGCGGCCAGCATCGAGTTGGGGCCGCAGGCGAGCACGGCTCCGATGCCGTCTGGGACTGCGTCCAGGGCCGAGCCGTGGTGACCGCGGCTCCCGTCGTCGGTGGCCCATAGGGCGTCGTCGCCCTCCCACTCGGAGCAGAGGTCGGCGGCGCTGCGGGCGCCGTGGACCCAGGTGACCGTGAGGCCCTCCGCGCGGGCGGCGGCCGCGGCGATCGGGAAGGGCGCCGCGCCGAGGCCGCCCGAAACCAGGGCCACCGACCCCCAGGCCGGATCGAGCGTGAAGCCATTGCCGAGCGGCCCCAGCATTGACACGCGGTCGCCCGCTTCCAGCGCCAGCAGCCCGGCGGTGCCGGCGCCGACCGCTCGGAGCAGGATCTCGACCCGGCCCTCGGTTGCCCGGAAGACGCTGAACGGCCGCCTCAGCAAGGGACCCGGGCGAAGCAGCAGGTTGACGAACTGGCCGGGCAGCGCAGCCTCCGCCACCTCGGGCGCCGCGAAGGAGAGCACGAAGGTGTCGCGGGCCACCTGCCGCCGGCCGGTCAGCGGCGCCTCAAGCTGGAACACCGGCCCTCCACTCGGCGACTGTGCGGACTGTCAATTCGTCGCCGGCCTGGACCGCCGACTCCAGCAGGGCGGCGGCGGTGTCGAGCGAGGTGAGGCAGGGGATCCGCCGCTCGACGGCGGCGCGGCGGATTTCGAAGCCGTCCCGGATGACGCCGTTGGCCGACTGCTTGGAGAGGTTGCTCATGGTGTTGATGACGAGGTCAACCTCGCCGGCCTCGATGACGTCGAGGACAGTCGGACCTGCCTCGCCGATCTTGGCGACCACGCGCGGCGAGAAGCCGGCTGCGCGCAGCGTCGCGGCGGTGCCCTCGGTGGCCAGGATCGGGCAGCCGAGCTGGACCAGCCGGGAGACGATGGGCAGGATCTCGGCCTTGTCGGCGTCGGCGATGGTGAGCAGGGCCCGCGCCCGCGGCTTGACCCGGAGGCCGGCGCCGAGGAAAGCCTTCTCCAGCGCCTTGTGCAGGGTCCGGTCCACGCCCATCACCTCGCCGGTGGACTTCATCTCGGGTCCGAGGTAGGAGTCAACGGCCGACAGCTTGGCCATCGAGAAGACCGGCGCCTTCACGGCCACCAGCGGCGTCGGAGGGACCAGGCCCGTCTCCCAGCCCATCGACGCCAGCGTCTCGCCCAGCATCACCCGCGTCGCCAGGCGGACCATGGCCACGCCGGTCACCTTGCTGAGGAAGGGCACCGTCCGCGAGGCGCGGGGATTCACCTCCAGGACGTAGACCTTGCCTCGGTGGACGACGAACTGGATGTTCAGCAGCCCGCGGATCTGGAAGTGGCGGGCGATCCGGATCGTGTAGTCGATGAGGTCGGCCTGCTCGCCGGGCTCGATGCCGGGCGCCGGGTAGACCGCGTAGGAGTCCCCCGAGTGGACGCCCGCCCGCTCGACATGCTGCATGACGCCGGGGATCACCACCGTGGCCCCGTCGCTGACGGCGTCGACCTCGACCTCGATCCCCTGCAGGTACTTGTCCACCAGCACCTCGCCGCGAGGGTTGGCGCCCAGCGCCCAGGTCATGTAGCGCTCGAGGTCGGCGGGGTCGCGAACGATCTCCATGGCCCGCCCGCCGAGCACGAACGAGGGCCGGACCAGGACCGGGTAGCCGACCCGCTCGGCGATCCTCGCGGCCGCCTCGACGCTGGTCGCGGTGTCGCCGACCGGCTGCGGCACGCCGATCGAGCCGAGGGCGGCCGCGAAGTGGCGGCGGTCCTCGGCGAGGTCGATCGCCTCCACGCTGGAGCCCAGGATCGGCGCCCCGGCCCGGTCGAGCGGCTCGGCCAGGTTGATGGCCGTCTGGCCGCCGAACTGGACCACCACCCCGGTCGCGTGCTCGGCGGCGATGACGTCGGAGACCGCCCGCTCATCGAGGGGCTCGAAGTAGAGCCGGTCGGAGGTGTCGAAGTCGGTCGAGACCGTCTCCGGGTTGGAATTGACCATCACCGCGCTGCGACCCGCATCGCGGAGCGCCCAGGCTGCGTGCACCGAGCAGTAATCGAACTCGATCCCCTGGCCGATCCGGATCGGCCCCGAGCCGATCACCACCGCTGTCTCGCCGCCCTCGCCGGCGCGCGATTCGTCCTCCTCTTCGAAGCAGGAGTAGAAGTAGGGCGTCGCCGCCTCGAACTCGGCGGCGCAGGTGTCAACCAGCTTGTAGGTGGGCGCCCGGTCGGGCGGACGGAGCGCGCCGATGGACCGCATCCGTTCCATGAACCAGCGATCGATCCCGCTTCGGCGCGCCAGCTCGGCCGGATCCGCGCCGGCCTCCAGCGCGGCCAGGATCGCGAACAGCCGGCGGTCGTTGGCGGTCTCGATCAGGGTCCCATCCTCCAGCTCGCCGGCGCTCGGCGGCCGCTGCTCCAGCGAGCGCAGCGCCTTGGCCATCGCCAGCTCGAAGGTCCGCTCGATCGCCATCACCTCGCCGGTCGACTTCATCTGCGTGTTGAGGGTGCGGTCGGCGTTGGGGAACTTGTCGAACGGCCAGCGGGGGATCTTGACGACGCAGTAGTCGAGCGCCGGCTCGAACGCCGCGAAGGTCTTCCCGGTGACCTCGTTGCGGATCTCCTCCAGCCGGCGGCCGGCGGCGATCTTGGCCGCGACGCGAGCGATCGGGTAGCCGGTCGCCTTGGAGGCGAGGGCCGAGGACCGCGACACCCGCGGGTTGACCTCGATCACGTAGTACTGCGACGACTGCGGGTCGAGCGCGAACTGGACGTTGCAGCCGCCCTCGATAGCAAGCGCCCGGATGATCCGCAGCGCCGAGGTCCGCAGCATCTGGTACTCGCGGTCGCGCAGCGTCTGGGACGGCGCCACCACCACCGAGTCGCCGGTGTGGACGCCCATCGGGTCGAGGTTCTCCATGTTGCAGACGGTGATGCAGGTGTCGGCTGCGTCACGCATCACCTCGTACTCGAGCTCCTTCCAGCCGATCAACGACCGCTCGACCAGCACCTGGTGGATCGGCGACGCGCTGAGCCCCGACTGGACCACGCGCTGCAGCTGGACCAGGTTGTTGGCGATCCCGCCACCGGTCCCGCCCAGGGTGTAGGCGGGACGGATGATGAGGGGGTAGCCGATCCGCCCGGCGAGGCCCTCGGCCTCGGGCAGCGAGGTGCAGACCAGCGAGTCGGGGACCGGCTCGCCGATGCTCTCCAGCAGCTTCTTGAAGGCGTCCCTGTCCTCCGCCATCCGGATCGAGGCCAGGGGCGTGCCCAGCATCCGGACTCCGCAGCGCTCGAGGACTCCCGCCTCGGCCAGCTCGACGGCGAGGTTGAGGCCGGTCTGCCCGCCGAGGGTGGGCAGGATCGCGTCCGGCCGTTCGCGCTCGATCACCGCGGTCAGCGCCTCCAGCGTCAGGGGCTCGATGTAAACCCGGTCGGCGACGTCGTCGTCGGTCATGATCGTGGCCGGGTTGGAGTTGACCAGCACGGTCTCGACCCCCTCCTCGCGGAGCGCCTTGCAGGCCTGGCTGCCGGCGTAGTCGAACTCGGCCGCCTGGCCGATCACGATCGGGCCGGACCCGACGATCAGCACCTTCCGCGGCCTCTCGACCGGCGCCGCGCCGGCCACGCTTCGTGCCAGCGGGCGGGCGCTGCGGACCATCTCGGTGAAGCGGTCGAAGAGGTGCTGGTTGTCCTGTGGCCCGGGGCAGCCCTCGGGGTGGTACTGGACGCTGAAGACCGGCAGGCTGCGGTGGGCGAGGCCCTCGACCGAGCCGTCGTTGAGGTTCAGCTGGGAGACGAAGAACTCGCCCTCGGGGATGCTGCCGGGGTCCACCTGGAACTCGTGGTTCTGGCTCGTGATGTGGGTTAGGCCCGTCTCCAGGTCCTTGACCGGGTGGTTGGCGCCGTGGTGGCCGAAGGGCAGCCGGGAGGTCGTGCCCCCGATCGCGCGGCCGAGGATCTGGTGGCCGAGACAGATCCCGAGGAGTGGGATCCGCCCGATCGCCTGCCGGCACAGCTCGACCGGACCCTCGAGCACGGCCGGATCGCCGGGCCCGTTGGAAAGGATGACCCCGTCGGCAGCGGTCGCGGCGAGCTGCTCCCAGGTGGTCGTGTGCGGCATCACCAGCACCCGGAAGCCGCGCGAGCGGAGCGAGCGGAGGATGTTCGCCTTGACGCCGTAGTCGACGACGGCGACCGTGAGCCCGGCCGCGTCGGCGCCTTCGCGGTGGCGCAGCTCCGGCGGCAGCGGCTCGAACCACTCCACCTGGCGCCGACGGGACACCTCGGCGACCAGGTCCTGCTCGGACAGCGGAGTCACCCCGCGCGCTGCCGCGGCGAGTACGGCTAGGCGAGCGGCGTCGGGCTCCTCCGCCTCGTGGCTGAGAACCGCCCGGAGGGCACCCCGGGAGCGGAGGTGGCGGGTGAGCGCGCGGGTGTCGATACCGTGGATGCCCGGGATCCGGTGCCGCTTCAGGTAGCCGTCGAGAGAGTCGAGGGAGCGGACGTTGCTGGGGCTCTCGCACTCCCAGCGGACGATGAACGCCCGCACCCAGGGCTGCTCGGATTCGGCGTCGGCGTCGTTGACCCCGTAGTTGCCCTGCAGCGGGTAGGTCATACAGATCATCTGGCCGGCGTAGGAGGGGTCGGTGAGAACCTCCTGGTAGCCGGTCATGGCGGTGTTGAACACGACCTCGCCCTCGCCCAGCGCGTCGGCGCCGAAGGGGTGACCGACGAAGGAGCGACCGTCCTCCAGGACCAGCGCGGCGAACTTCTTCACTGGACGATCACCGCCCGGTCGATCCCGTCGACCTCGGCCCAGAGCACCTGGACGCGCTCGTCGTTCGAGGTCGGCACGTTCTTGCCGACGTAGTCGGGGCGAATCGGCAGCTCCCGGTGCCCGCGGTCGATGAGGACTGCGAGCTGGATCGCGCGGGGACGGCCGTGGGTGAGCAGCGCGTCCATCGCGGCCCGGACGGTGCGGCCATGCCAGATCACGTCGTCGACCAGCACCACGGTCTTGCCGGCGATGTCGGGGACCTCGGCCAGGCCATCCTTGGCCGGCACCGCCCCGAGGTAGAGGTCGTCCCGATGGGGGCTTGGATCGACCGCGCCGACCGGGACGGGCCGGCGCTCGAGGTCGGCGAGCAGCGCTGCCAACCGGCGGGCCAGGGGCGCGCCCTTTGACATCACGCCGACCACCACCAGGTCGTCGACGCCGCGGTTCCGCTCCACGATCTCATGCGCGATCCGCTTCAGCGAGCGGTTGATCGCGTCGGCATCCATCACCGTCGCCTTGAGGGCGCCCGATACGGCCACCGTCAGCTGAGGACCATGTCGAGGAGCGCCATCCGGATGTAGAGACCGTTGCGCGCCTGCCGGAAGTAGGCGGCGCGCGGGTCCTCGTCGACGGCCGGGTCGATCTCGTCCACCCGCGGCAGCGGGTGCATCACGATCGCCTGCGGGCCGAGCCGCTGCATCGTCTCGGGGGTGATCCGATAGACGCCCTTCACCGCCATGTACTCGGCGGGGTCGGCGAATCGCTCCTTCTGGATCCGGGTCTGGTAGACGACGTCCACCTTGCCCAGGATCGAGTCCAGGTCCTCGGTCTCCGACCACTCGACACCGTGCTCGTCGAGGTGGTCTTTGATGTCCTGCCGCATCGCCACCGGGCCGGGCGCCACGAACCAGATCCGCACGTCGCGGTACTTGCTCAAAAGGTAGGTCAGGGAGCGGACGGTGCGGCCGTTGGCGAGGTCGCCGACCATCGCGATCTCGACCCCGTCCACCCGGCCCAGTTCGGCGCGGATGGTGTAGATGTCGAGCAGCGCCTGGGTGGGGTGCTGGCCGCGCCCGTCGCCGGCATTGATGACGGGCGCCTGGCTGACCGCGGCGGCCCGCCGGGCGGCGCCCTCCTCGTCGTGGCGCAGCACGATCACGTCGGCGTAGCCGTTGACGATCCGGATCGTGTCCTCCAGCGTCTCGCCCTTGGCGGCGCTCGAGAACTCGCGGGCGTTGTCGGTGCCCATGGTGCTGCCGCCAAGGCGGAGCATCGCCGCCTCGAAGCTCAGGCGGGTGCGGGTCGAGGGCTCGTAGAAGAGGGCTGCCATGACCCGGCCCTGCAGCCGGCCGGCCGCGCGATGCGGCTCGCGCTCCATCTCCGAGGCCCGGGTCATGATCTGCTCCAGCAGTTCGCGCGTGAACTGCTGGCTCTCGATGACGTGCTTCAGGCGCTGCCCGACGGCCATAAAAAATTCCTCCTTCTCGGCCTCTCAGGACCGGCTTAAAGGGCGGCCCGCGGCAGCGGTGCGCGGGGAGTTTCTAGCCGCCCAGTTTACGCCTTCGGCGGTCAACCTCTCGCGGGAATCTCGCGACGAGCCGGTCATTCACCGGGGAGGCTCTGGCGGGAAGACCTCGGCCGAGTCGCGGATCGTTCCCTTCGGTTTGGCGCTGTAGAAGCGGCAGGGCGGCGAGTCGGCGGTGGTGAAGAAGTTCCAGTGCTTGCACCAGGTGTGGCCGTCGAACTTGCGGCAGGAGCCGCAGGTGACCTTCGGGTTGTACTGCTCCAGCTTCCTCACGCCAGCAAATCCCACCCGGCCCGGGGGTTCATGCCGAAACCTTCTCGCGGTCCCAGGTGCCCGGCGTCACGCCGGCGTCCCTGAGCCGGTACTTCTCCACCTTCTCGGTCGGCGTCAGCGGCAGCTCGGCCAGGACCTCGAGGTAGCGAGGCACCATGTGCCGCGCCATCCGGGCCTCGCACCAGCGGACCAGTTCGACGGGCGCGAAGCTGAACCCGGGGCGAAGGACGAGGCAGACCTTGACCTCCTCCTCCATCAGCTCGCTCGGCACCCCGAAGGCCGCCGCCTGGAGCACCGCCGGATGCGCCTCGACCACCTCCTCGATCTCGAAGGCGCTGATGTTCTCGCCCCGGCGGCGGATGGCGTCCTTGGAGCGGCCGAGGAAGTAGAGCCAGCCGTCCTCGTCGAGCCGGCCGAGGTCGCCGGTGTGGAACCAGCCGTCCCGGAAGGCCTCCGCCGTCGCCTCGGGCAGGGCCTGGTAGCCGAGCGTCATCAGCCCCGACTCCGAAGAGCGGACCAGGATCTCCTGGTCGGCGGCGATCCTCAGCTCGTAGGGATCGGTGACCCGCCCGCAAGAGCCAGGGCGGCGGGGTTGGTCGAAGGGCTGGGAGACGGGAAGGCCGCAGTCGGTCATCCCGTAGCCCTCCACCAGCCGCAGGCCGAAGCGCCGCTCGAAGCCCTCCGCGAAGTCGGGCATCGGCACCCCCCAGCCGATCCGCGCGGGGTTGTCGGCGTCGTCCGGCCGCTCGGGCTGCTTCCAGAGCATCGTCAGCGTCGAGCCCATGAAGTCGAAGTGGGTGGCCTTGAACTCCCTCACCTGGTCCCAAAAGCGGCTCGCGCTGAATCGCTCGGCGAGGGCCGCAGTGCAGCCGGCGACTATCGCCGGAGCCAGGGTCAGGACCGAGGCGTCGATGTGGAAGAGCGGGAAGGGGTTGAAGAGGACATCCGTCGGCGCGATCCGCCAGTGCTCGCAAAAGAGCTCGGCCTGGCGGACGGCGTAGCGGTGGTCGAAGAGGCACGCCTTGCTTCGGCCGGTGGTCCCGGAGGTGAAAAAGACCTGTGCGATGTCCTTCACCGCGACCTCGACGGCGGGATCGGCGGTCGCGCCCCGGAGATTCCCAAGCTCGCCACGGGTGACCACCCGCTCCAGCCGGGCCAGTCCGGAGCGGACCTCGGCGAGGGCGGGCAGGTAGGCGTCGTCGATGACCAGAAGCCGGCACTGGCTGAGGTCGAGAACGTGGCCGAGGCCGGCGCCGCGGAAGGCGGTGTTGACCGGCGCCTCGACGGCTCCGATCCGGAGCAGGGCCAGCCACAGCAGGGCGAACTCTGGGCAGTTGGGCAGCATCACGCCCACCATCTCGCCGCGCCGCACCCCCGCTGCCAGCAACCCGTTCGCGAGGCGGTTCACCTCGCTGTCGAACTCTTTGTAGGTGAGCCTCCGCCCGGGCATCCGGAGAAGGTCTCGACCGGGCGTTTCCGCGGCACGAGCCGCGAGGACCCGGGCGAGCGTCACCGCCGCTTGCGGGCGGCCCAGCGCTCCAGCTCACCCTTCAACGCGGCCACGACGGCCGGGTCGGAGAAGGCCTCCACGGTGGCCGCCGTCTCGGCCGCCAGGGCGGCCTGGACCTCCTCCTCCTCGGCCCGGTTCAGGAGGCGCTTGGTCATCCGCACCGCGGCTCCCTGGTTGGCCGCGATCTCCCCGGCCATGGCCAGGGCCGCCTCCACCACGCCTCCTTTGGGCGCCACCCGGTTGACGAGGCCGGCGCGCTCTGCCCAGGCCGCGTCGAACCGGCGCCCGGTGAACATCAGCTCGCGGGTCCTGCCGGAGCCGATCAGCCGCGGAAGCAGGCTCGAGGAGCCGTTGCTGAGGAGCAGCCCGAGGTGGACCTCGGGGCAGAAGAAGACGCTGTCTTCGGCGCAGACCCGGAGGTCGCAGGCGGCGGCGATCTCGAGCCCTCCGCCCACCGCGTAGCCCTCGATCGCCGCTATCACCGGCATCGGCATCGCCCGCAGCGCGGTGGTGATCGATTGAAAGCCCTCGATCATCTCGGCGAAGCCCGCTCGGTCCATGGCGGCCGTCGCGGTCAGGTCGTCACCGGTGGTGAAGGTGCCGCCCTCGCCGGCGAGGACGACCGCGGCGACGGCTCGGTTGCGGCCGACGAAATCGAGCGCCCGCCTCAACTCGGCCAGCGCGGCGGGGTTGAGGGCGTTGCGGACCTCGGGGCGGTTGATGGTGACGACGGCAATCGTGTCCTGGCGATCGACCCGGACCAATGGCATCAGCGCCGAAATCCTAGACCCGCCAGGGGGCGCGCCCTTCAGAGCCGGGAGCGCAGCTCCCAGAGCTCGGGGTAGAAACGCTTGTCGAGGGTGCCGCGCAGGTACTCGGCCCCGCTCGAGCCGCCGGTGCCGGTCTTGCCGCCGATCTGCCGCTCGACCATGAGCACGTGACGCGAGCGCCAGTGGGCGAAGGCCTCGTCATGGTCGAGGAGGGATTCGGCGACCTCGAAGAGCTCGGCGTGTTCCCGGCGGTGCCGGAGGACCTCCTCCAGCGAGGGCGATCCACTGCGTTCGACGAACGCCGTAAAAGCGTCCCAGAGCGTCGGCTCGGTCAGCCTGCGCTCGAGGCGGGTGCGCTCCACTGGGTCGGCATCCAGGCGCTTGAGATAAGCCGGGTCCTTAAGCCCGGAGAGGAACTCGAGCTCGCGGAACTGGACCGACTGGAAGCCGCTGGCGGGCGCCAGCTCGGAGCGGAAGGCGAGGAAGTCCTGCGGCGACATCGTCTCCAGCACCTCCAGCTGCTCCACTAGCAGCCGCTCGACCACCCTGACCCGCTTCAGGCAGTGCAGCGCGGCGAAGGCGTCGCCTGCGAAGAGGCCGTCGCGGGCCGCCTCCAGCTCGTGCAGCAGGACCTTGAACCAGAGCTCGTAGACCTGGTGGACGACGATGAAGAGGAGCTCGTCGTGCTCCTCGGTCATCCCCTCCTGGAGGCCCAGCAGCTCGGGGACCTTGAGGTAGGAACCGTAGCTGAGCCGGCGGCCGGCCTCGCCGAAGGGCGCCGGGCCGGCGGCCGCGCGCTTCACGCCAGGAGCTTAGATCCGCGTGCTGTCGATCGCGTCTCCGCGCAAGCTCGGCTAGGCCTTCGGCAGCCGCTCGGCTCGGAGCGCCGAGCGGCGCACCTTGCCGGCGTCGTCGCGAAGGTACTGCTCGGTGCGCTCGATGGTGCGCGGGATCTTGTGGGGCGCCAACCGCTCGGCGAGGTGGGCCCGCAGCTCCTCGTCGCTCACCGAGTCGGGCAGCTGGACGATGGCGTGAACCCTATTGCCGAGCTCCTCGTCGGGCAGGCCGATGACGCAGCTGGAGCGCACCGCCGGGTGCTCGTCGAGCGCGGCTTCGACCTCGGCCGGGTAGACGTTGGCGCCGCCCACCAGGATCATGTCGCTCAGCCGGTCGGTCAGATAGAGGTAGCCGTCGGCGTCGAGGAAGCCCATGTCGCCGAGCGACTCCCAGCCGTCCCGGCTTCGGGCCGTGGCGCCGACGTAGCGATAGGTGGCGGGCGATCCCTCCGCGCGCTGCAGGTAAACCTCGCCGACCTCGCCCGGCGGCAGATCGCGGCCGTCCTGGTCGAGGATCCGGATCCGGCCCTCGCGCACCGGGCGGCCCACCGAACCGCGGTGCTCGAGCCATTCGGTCCCACTCAACACGGTGATCACCTGCTGCTCGGTGCCGCCGTAGAGTTCCCAGACCCGCTCCGGCCCCAGCCACTCGATCCAGGCCTCCTTCAGCCACGGCGGGCATGGCGCCGCCAGGTGGTAGGCGATCCGCAGGTGGGAGAGGTCGTGGCGGGTACGCTCCTCCGGCGGCAGCTTCCAGGTCCGCAGCATCATCGTCGGCACGAGGTACATGTGGTCGACCTCGTGACGCGCCGCCAGCTCCAATGCGCCGGCTGCATCGAAGCGCGTCATGACGATGTTGTGGCCGCCCAGGAAGAGGTTGCCCATGGCCGCGCTGAAGGGACCGTTGTGGTACAGCGGGCCCGTCACCAGGTGCGCGCGGCCGGGCAGCATCTGGTAGATCTCTGCCGTCAGCTCGGCGACGTCGATGACCGCCGGCAGAGCGGAGACGATGAGCTTGGGGCGGCCGGTGCTGCCGCCCGAGGTGGGCGCCTTCCACTCGGCCGCGACCAGGTCCTCCTCGAGGTCGTCGTCCAAAAGCGTCGGGTCCGGCTCGTGGCCGGCTGCGAGCGAGGTTCTGCCCCGAAGCTCCGCGCCCGCGACAAGGCTCGGGTCGGCCAGCTCCACGATCTGCTCCAGCTCCAGCCGTGGCGAGCGGCTGGAGACCGGCTGCGGCGTGGCGCCCAGCTTCCAGGCGGCGAGGCAGGCCTCGAAGAACTCGATCCCGTTGGGCAGCGCGACGGTGACCATGGTGCCGGGGCGGACGCCCAACCGCTGGTACTCGCGGGCCAGCCGGTTGCTGCGCCGCTGGAGTTCGGAGCGGGTGACCGTGTGGCCTTCGTGGGTGATCGCCGGCGCGTCCGGCTCGGCCGCGGCGAGCTCCCGGTAGACCAGGGTGAGCGGCGTCAGCTTCAGCTCCATCTTCGCGGAAAGCCTAGTGGCGGAAGTGGCGGATCCCGGTCATCACCATCGCCACCCCCGCCCTGTCGGCGGCGGCGATCGAGTCCTGGTCGCGGACGGACCCGCCGGGCTGGGCGATGGCGGTAACGCCCGCCGCGATGGCGGCTTCGACGCCGTCGGGGAAGGGGAAGAAGGCGTCGGAGGCGAGCACTGTCCCCCTCGCTCGCTCGCCCGCCCTCCGGAGCGCCAGCTCGACGGACTCGACGCGGCTCATCTGGCCGGCGCCGACGCCCACCGCGGCGCCCTCCCGGGCGACCACGATCGCGTTCGACTTGACGTGCTTGACCACCTTCCAGGCAAAGGCCAGCTGCTCCCACTCCTGCGCGGTCGGCTGGCGCCGCGTCGGGACCGTCGCGCGCTCCCGGCTGAAGGGCTCCCGGTCGGGCGTCTGGGCCAGGAAGCCCCCGGGCACGCTGCGAAACTCCAGCTCTGGCCAGGGCGACCGCACCGGCAGCGCCTCGAGGAGCCGCACCTTGGGCCTGCGCGCCATCGCGTCCAGGCCCTCGGGATGGAAACCGGGAGCAATCACCACCTCCACGAAGATGGCGGCGATGCGCTCGGCGGCCTCCCGGTCAAGGGGACGGTTGAGGGCGACCACGCCGCCGTAGGCGGAGACCGTGTCGCACTCGTAGGCGCGGCGGTAGGCGTCGGCGAGGTCAGTCCCGATCGCGCAGCCGCAGGGGTTGGTGTGCTTGATGATCGCCGCCGCTGGCTCGGCGAACTCGGCGGCAAGCGCGAAGGCGGCCGCGGCGTCCTGGATGTTGTTGTAGCTGAGCTCGCCGCCCTGCAGCTGCTTGGCTCCCGCCAGTCCGCCGGCGGTCCACGGCAGCCGGTAGAAGGCCGCCGACTGGTGGGGGTTCTCGCCGTAGCGGAGCACCTGGACCAGCCGTCCGGCGACCGGCAGCTCGGGCGGGAAAGGCTCCTCCCGGAGCCAGCCGGAGACCGCGCTGTCGTAGAGCGCGGTGTGCGAATAGGCCTCCGCCGCCAGCTGGCGGCGGAACTCGGCCGGCAGCCCGCCGGTGGCGAGCCCCTCCAGCACCCTCGGGTACTGCTCGGGCCGAACCACCACCGCCACCGAGGCGTGATTCTTGGCGGCGGAGCGGATCATGGCCGGGCCGCCGATGTCGATGTTCTCGATCACCTCGGCGAACCCGACGCCATCCGCGGTGGCGGTCTCGACGAAGGGGTAGAGGTTGACGCAGAGCAGGTCGATCGTCCGCAGCCCGTGCTCCTCCAACGCGGCCAGGTGCTCGGGCTTGTCGCGCCGCGCCAGCAGGCCGGCGTGGACGCCCGGGTGGAGGGTCTTGATCCGGCCGTCCATGATCTCCGGGAAACCGGTCAGATCGGAGACCGGGTGGACCTCGAGGCCGGCCTCGCCGAGCGCCTTGAGCGTGCCACCGGTCGAGAAGAGCTCGTAGCCGAGCTCGGCCAGGCCGAGCGCGAACTCGGCCAGGCCCGACTTGTCGCTAACGGAGAGAAGCGCCCTGGGCAAGCCTTTCCTCGATCAGGCGGATTCCTTCGGGAAGGAGTCGATGCTCTTCGACCTGGATCCGCGCGTGGAGCGAGCCGACGTCGTCGCCGGGCAGGACCGGCACGGCCTCCTGGAGCAGTATCGGCCCGGCGTCGACCTCCTCGGTGACCAGGTGGACCGTGCAGCCGGTGACCTTGACCCCGTGCGCCAGGGCCTGGGCGACGGCATCCATGCCTCCTCCGAAAGCGGGCAGGAGCGATGGATGAACGTTGACGATCCGGCCCTCGAAGGCGGTGATGAAGTCGCGGCTCAGGATCCGGTCGTAGCCGGCGTTGATCACCAGCTCGACGCCCTGGGCGCGCAGCCAGTCGCGCATCGCCCGGTCGCGCTCCTCGACCGAGGCGTAGGAGCTCTGGGAGAACTCCCCCAGCGGCAGCGAACGCTCGCGGGCGAGGGCGGCCGCGCCGCAGGAGGGCCGGTTGGTGGCGACGGCGACGACCTCGAACCCGCGCTCGACCAGGTTGCGAAGGTTGCTGCCCCTGCCGGAGGCGAGGACTCCGAGCCTCATGCGCTGGTCACCTCGCCGATGACGTTGGCGCCCTCGGGCACGTCGTCGCGGTCCATCACCAGCACCATCCCGATGCCCATGTTGAAGGTGCCGAACATCTCCTCCTCGCCGACCCGACCCCGCGCCTGGATCTCGCGGAAGATGCCGGGGACCTCCCAGGCCTTGAGGTCGAGGCGGTATCCGAGCCCAGCCGGCAGGGCGCGCGGCAGGTTGCCGGGGATGCCGCCGCCGGTGATGTGGGCGGCGGACTTCCAGGTCAGCTGGTTCAGCTCCCGCAGGTAGGAGCGGTGAGTGTCGAGAAGCTCAGCAGGGAGGTCATCGCCCTCGAAGACCTTGCGGGCGAGGGAGAAGCCGTTGGTGTGAAGCCCGCTGGAGGGGAGGCCGACCAGCACGTCACCGGGGCGGACCAGGTGGAGCTCGGGCAGCGCTCCGGGTGGCACCAGGCCGACGATGAAGCCGGCGATGTCGTAGTCGCCGAGCGCATAGAGCCCGGGCAGCTCGGCGGTCTCGCCGCCGAGGAGCGGCATGCCGGCGTCACGGCAGGCGGACGCCATTCCGTCGACCAGTTCGGCGAAGACGTCGGGATCCAGCTTGCCGGTGGCGAAATAGTCGAGGAAGAAAAGCGGTCGGGCCCGTCCCACGGCGATGTCATTGACGCAGTGGTTGACGAGGTCCACCCCGATCCCTCGGTGCCTACCCAGTGCGATTGCGATTTTGACCTTGGTCCCCACCGAGTCGGTGGAGGCGGCGAGGTGGCCGAGCCCGGGCAGCTCGTAGGTGCCGGCGAACAAACCGAACTTGCCGGCCTGCTCGCCGAAGGTCGACTCGATGAGCGGGCGGACGCGCTCGAGCGCCTTCTCGTAGGCGGCGATGTCGACTCCGGCGGCAGCGTAGGAGAGCCCCTCCTGGCTCAACCCAACAACCTCGCCCGAACTCCCACCAGCCACGGGGCCCGGCCCAGGAGTTCGGCTCCGGAGCCAACCACGCCGGTCAAGCCGCCTCTCAATGCGGCTCGAGAGCGAGCTTGTCCATCTCGAGCTGCTGCGGCACCGGCACCGGGTAGGAGCCGTCGAAGCAGGCGCGGCAGAACTCGTCGATGGTGCCGCGGCCGACCGCCTTCATCAGGCCCGGGATGGAGAGGTAGGCGAGCGAGTCGGCGCCGATGTGGGCGCGGATCTCGGGGACGGTGCGGTTGGAGGCGATCAGTTCCTTGGAGGAGCCGATGTCCACGCCCATGAAGCAGGGGTAGCGCATGGGCGGCGAGGAGATCCTCATATGGACCTCGGTGGCTCCGGCCCGGCGGAGCATGTCTATGACGCGCTTGGACGACGTGCCGCGGACGATCGAGTCGTCGACGGCGATGACGCGCTTGCCGGCCAGGGACCGCTTGAGCGGGTTGAGCTTCAGCATCACGCCCGCCTCGCGGAGCGACTGGGTCGGCTGGATGAAGGTCCGGTTGATGTAGCGCGACTTGACCAGACCCTCCCGGAAGGAGATCCCCGACGCTTCGGCATACCCGATCGCGGCGGGCGTGCCGGAGTCGGGGAGGGCGATCACCATGTCGGCGTCGACGGGCGCCTCTTTGGCGAGCTCGTGCCCCATCCGGATCCGCGCCTCCTCCAGCTCGCAGTTCTTGAGGATGGAGTCGGGACGCGCGAAGTAGATGAATTCGAAGACGCACATCGCGTGGCGGCTCTGCTTTTGGAAGATCACCGAGCTGACCCCGTGCGCGTCCATCACCACCATCTCGCCCGGCTGGACCTCGCGCACGAAGGTGGCGTTGACGGTGTCGAGCGCGCAGGTCTCGGAAGCGAAGACGTTGCCCGGCTGCCCGGAGGGATGAGGGATGAATCCGATGCAGAGGGGCCGGAACCCGAAGGGATCGCGGATTGCGATCACCTCGTCGGGCGTGATCAGGCCGCAGGAGTAAGCCCCGACCACCCGCGAGAAGGCGCCGCGGATGGCCTCCGCCCAGTTGGCCCCGTGAGTGTGCTCGATGAGGCGCGCCATCACCTCGGTGTCGAGCGAGGTCTGGAACTCGACCCCCTCCGCCTCCAGCTCGCGCTTCAGCGCGGCGGCGTTGAGGAGGTTGCCGTTGTGGGCGATCGCGGCCGGGCCGAGAACCGGGTGGAGGATCGGGATCGGGTGGGCGTTCTCCGCCCGGCTGCCGCCGGTCGTCGAGTAGCGCGTGTGGCCGAGGGCCACCGTACCGCGCATCTCGCCCAGCCCGGCCGGGCTGAAGACCTGGTTGACCAGACCCATGTCGCGGTGGATGGCGACACCGGAGCCGTTGCCGACGGCGATCCCGGCCGACTCCTGGCCGCGATGCTGGAGGGCGAAGAGCCCGAAGTAGGTGAGGTTGGCGACGTCCTCAGCCTCGGCCTGGATGCCGAAGATCCCACACATGAGGGTGGTCAGTCCTTGAAGGGGCCACGGTGGGCCCGCTCCAGGTCGGCCAGCGGGATGCTGAACTCGCCTTCGAACTCGAGGTTGGCGCCGCCGGTGAGCCCGAGCAGCTGGATGTCGACGCGGTGCCGGCGGGCGAGGTTTTGGAGCTCGGGCATCGAGCGCGACGGCGCGCTGAGGAGGAAGCGGCCCTGAGTCTCGCCGAAGTAGAGGGCGTCGGTGCGCACGTCCCCCTGGCTGCCCAGCGGCGGGCAGCGGACACCGCGCCCGCCGAGGATGCAGGACTCGGCGAGGGCCACCAGCATCCCGCCCTCCGAGAGGTCGTGGGCGCTGTGGAGGTGGCCGCCGCCGACCGCGGCGAGGACGAACTCGTGGGCGGCGCGCTCGCCGAGCAGGTCCACCTCGGGCGGGCGGCCCCCGAAATGCCCGTGCTCCACCTCGAGGTAACGGCTGCCGCCGAGGTCGTCGCCGGCCAGCCCGACCACCAGCACGAAGTCGCCATCGCCCTTGAAGCCGGCGCCGAGACACTTGCGGTAGTCCTCGATGACCCCGATCATCCCGATCACCGGGGTCGGGAAGATGGAGCGGCCGTCGGTGTCGTTGTAGAGGCTGACGTTCCCGCTCACGATCGGGAGATCGAGCGCTCGGCAGGCGTTGGCCAGCCCGCTGGTGGTCTCCTCCAGCTGCCAGTAGACCTCCGGCTTGTCGGGGTTGCCAAAGTTGAGGCAGTCGGTGATGGCAACGGGCCGGGCGCCGGTCGCCACGATGTTGCGGGCCGCCTCCGCGATCGCGATCTGCGCGCCCAGGTAGGGGTCGAGCTCGCAGTAGCGGCCGTTGCAGTCGGTGGTCATCGCGATGCCGATGGTGGTGCCGTTGATGCGAACCATGGCCGCGTCGCCGCCGGGCGCGATGACCGTCGCGTTGCCGACCTGTTGGTCGTAGCGGCGGAAGACCGTCCCCCGGCTGCAGAGGTTCGGGTGGGCCAGGAGCTTTAGCAGTGAGCCCGGGATGCTGGCGGGCTCGGCCGGTATGGTCGCCAGGTCCAGCCGGCGTCGAGACAGGTCGGGAGCCCGCCCCACGAGGGTGCGCACCGGGGCACCGTCGGTGAGCACCTCGACCGGGATCCGGGCCGCGACCCGGCCCTGCGCCTCGACGGTGAGGTGCCCGTCGCCGGTCACCTCGCCGATCACCGCGGCGTGGAGGTCCCACTTCTCGAAGATCGGCAGCACCTCGGCCTGGCGGCCCCGCTCGACCACCACCAGCATCCGCTCTTGGGACTCGGAGAGCATCACCTCGTAGGGGGTCATGCCGCTCTCCCGACGCGGGACCTGGTCGACCACCACCAGCGCCCCGGCACCGCCTCGGGAGGCGGCTTCGGCGACGGCGCTGGTCAGCCCGGCGGCGCCCAGGTCCTGGACGCCGACCACCGCGGGATGGCCGCCCAGCTCCTGCAGCGCCTCGATGAGGCACTTCTCGAGGAAGGGGTTGCCGACCTGCACCGCCGGCCGCCGCTCCTCCGAGCTCTCGTCCAGCTCCAGGGACGCGAAGGAGGCGCCGTGGATCCCGTCCCGGCCGGTGTCGGCTCCGACGAGCAGCAGCAGGTTGCCGGGTCCCTCGGCCCGCGCCCGCTGCAGCGAGTCGGCCCGGACCAGCCCGACGCACATTGCGTTGACCAGGGGGTTGTCGGCGTAGCAGTCCTCGAAGTACACCTCGCCGCCGACCGTCGGCACCCCGACGCAGTTGCCGTAGCCGCCGATGCCGGCGACCACTCCCTCGAAGAGGTGGGCGGAGGCGGGCAGCGGGCCGAACCGCAGCGAATCGAGGATGGCGACCGGCCGGGCGCCCATCGCCGCCACGTCGCGGAGGATCCCGCCGACCCCGGTCGCCGCGCCCTCGTAGGGTTCGATGGCGCTCGGGTGGTTGTGGGACTCGATCTTGAAGGCGACCGCCCAGCCCTCGCCGACGTCGACCACGCCGGCGTTCTCGCCCGGCCCCTGGAGGACCCTGGACCCGGTGCTCGGCAGGCGGCGGAGGAACGGCTTGGAGGTCTTGTAGGAGCAGTGCTCGGACCACAGGACGCCGATCATCCCCAGCTCGACCTCGTTGGGCTCCCGCCCGAGGAGCTCGACGATCGTGCGGTACTCGGCCTCGGTGAGGGCGACCTCCTTGAGGAGCTTGGCGGAGATGGTGGCCGTCACGCCGGCACCCCGGTGAAGGAGTCCAGCACCGACCGGAAGAGCTTCAACCCATCGGTGCCGCCCAGCTCGGCCTCGGCGCAGCGCTCGGGGTGCGGCATCATCCCCAGCACGTTTCCCTCGCGGTTGACGATGCCGGCGATGTTGTGCAAAGAGCCGTTGGGGTTGGCCGCCGGCACCACCAGCCCGTCCGGCTGGCAGTAGCGGAAGACCACCTGGTTGCGCTGCTCGAGGAGGGACAGGGTGGCCGGGTCGGCGAAGTAATTGCCCTCGCCGTGGGAGATCGGCAGGCGAAGGACGTCCCGCTTCGCGGTGCCGGCGGTGAAGAGCGTGTCGTCGCGCTCGACCACCAGGTCGGTCCAGGCGCAGCGGAACTCGCAGCTGTCGTTACGGATCAGGGCCCCGGGCAAAAGCCCGCTCTCGCAGAGCACCTGGAACCCGTTGCAGATCCCCCAGACCAGGCCGCCGTGGGCGGCGAAACGGGTGACTGACTCCATGACCGGGCTGAAGCGCGCGATGGCGCCGGTCCGGAGGTGGTCGCCGTAGGAGAATCCACCGGGGAGGATGACGCAGTCGCAACCCTTCAGGTCGCGGTCCTTGTGCCAGAGGTACTCCAACTCGGCGCCCAGCACCTCGGTGACGACCCAGCCGCAGTCCCGGTCGGACCACGTCCCCGGGAAGACCACGACCCCAAACTTCATCCGGTAGGGGTGGCCTCTGACTCGTGTGCGCGGCCGTGAGCGACCGCTTCCTGCGGCCGCTCGACCTGAAAGCGGACGTCCTCGATGACGTGGTTGGCGAGCAGCTTGCGGCACATGTCGGAGACCTGGCGGCGGGCCTCGTCCTCGTCGGCGGCCTCAACCGTCACCTCGATGTACTTCCCCACCCGGACCTCGGACACCGATTCGAAGCCGAGCCGGTGCAGGGCTCCCTTGACGGTGCCGCCCTGGGGGTCGTTGACGACCGGCTTCGGCGTCACGATCACCCGCGCCAGCAGCTTCACCAGCGCCCCTTCGACTCTTCCTTGTAGAAGAGGTCGCGCCCGGTCATCTGGTGGTAGGCGGCGAGGTAGAGTTCCCTTGTCCTGTCCACCACGTCGGGTGGCAGCTCGGGGCCCGGCGGCTCCTTGTTCCAGCCGCTGGCGGTGAGCCAGTCGCGCACGAACTGCTTGTCGTAGGAGGGGGGCGTGGTGCCGGGCTGCCAGAGGGTCCGGTCCCAGTAGCGGGAGCTGTCGGGGGTGAGGACCTCGTCGATCAGGATCAGTCGCTTGTCCACCAGGCCGAACTCGAACTTGGTGTCGGCCAGGATCAGTCCGTGCTTGAGGGCGGCTTCGCTCGCGAAGTTGAAGAGCGCCAGGCTGGCGTCGCGGATCTCGTGGGCGCGGACCGAGCCGAGGGCCTTCACGAACTTCTTGAAGGTGATGTTCTCGTCGTGGCCGGAATCCGCCTTGGTGGCCGGGGTGAAGATCGGCTCGGCCAGCTTCTGCGACTCGACCAGTCCCGCCGGGAGCCGCTCTCCGGCGACCGTGCCGTGCTCCCGGTACTCGGACCAGGCGCTGCCGGCCAGGTAGCCGCGGACGACGCACTCGAAGTCGATCCGCTCGGCCTTGCGCACGATCATGAAACGCCCGGACAGCTCCTCCCTCCGGTGCTTCAGGTTGCCCGGCAGGTCGGGGACCATGCCCGAGACGAGGTGGTTCTCCTGGAAGGTGTGGGTCTGGCTGAACCACCAGATCGAGAGCTGGGTGAGCACCCTCCCCTTGTCGGGGATGCCGTTCGGCAGCACGACGTCGAAGGCCGAGACGCGGTCGGTGGCGATCATCAGCAGCCGGTCGTCGTGGAGCTCGTAGGTGTCGCGCACCTTCCCCCGAGCGAAGACGGGAAGGTCCAGGTCGGTCGTCATCATCGCGGGTCCGGGTGTCATCGTGGAACTCCAAGCTGCAGGCGGTCGAAGGCGGCGTCGATGTGCTCCAGGTAGTAGGCGGGGTCGAAGAGCGGTCCGAGGTCGGGGAGCCGGCGGCGCACCTCGGGTTCCGCCTCGAGGTTGGCCCGGAAGCCTCCCTCACCGCCGACGGCCCGCATCGCCGCCGACTGGACCACCGCGTAGGCGTCCTCCCGGCTCACGCCGGAATCGACCAGGGCCAGCAGCACCCGCTGCGAGAAGACGACGCCGCCGCTCGCGTTGAGGTTGGCCAGCATCCGCTCGGGCCGCACCTCCAAGCCCGCCAGGACCTTGTGGGTCTGCATCGCCATGTAGAGGATCAGCGCGCAGGCGTCGGGGAAGACGATGCGCTCCGCCGAGGAGTGGCTGATGTCGCGCTCGTGCCAGAGCGCCATGTTCTCGAGGCCGGTCGTGGCGTAGCCGCGGACCACCCGGGCCAGGCCCGTGATCCGCTCACAGAGGACGGGGTTGCGCTTGTGCGGCATCGCGCTGGAACCCTTCTGCTCGCGGCCGAAGGGCTCGAAGGCCTCCCCGACCTCGGTCCGCTGAAGGTGCCGGATCTCCACCGCGATCCGCTCCAGGGTGCCGGCGACGATCGCCAGCCGGGCGAGGAAGACGGCGTGGCGGTCACGGCTGACGACCTGGGTCGAGACCGCGTCGACGGCCAGACCGAGGCCTGCCAGGACCTTCTCCTCGATCTCCGGCGGGAGGGTGGCGTGGGTGCCGGCGGCGCCGCTCAGCTTGCCAGTCGCGACCTCGGCTCGGGCCAGACTCAGGCGCTCGAGGTCGCGGTCGAGCTCGGCGACCCAGCCGGCCACCTTGAATCCGAAGGTGATCGGCTCCGCGTGGATCCCGTGGGTGCGGCCGGCCATGAGCGTGCGCCGGTGGCGCAGTGCGAGCTCCACGGCCGCCTCACGGACCTTGTGGAGCTCGGCGACGATGAGGTCGGCCGACTCCCGCAGCTGAAGGGCCAGCGCGGTGTCGAGAACGTCCGAGCTGGTCATCCCGAGGTGAAGGAAGCGGGACTCGGGACCGATCGATTCGCCGACCACCGTCAGGAAGGCGATCACGTCGTGCCCGACCCGCTCTTCGACCTCGGCGATCCGCTCGACGTCGAAGGTCGCCCGGCGGATGGCCGGAAGCGCCTCGGCGGGAATCCGCCCGGCTGCGGCCCAGGCCTCGCAGGCGAGGACTTCGATCTGCAGCCAGTGCTCGTAACGCCGGCGGTCGGACCAGACCTCCCGCATCGCAGCGGGGGAGTATCGCTCGATCAAGGAGTGGGGAAAGTACCTCAGAACCGGCCGGGCTTGCTCGGGCGATCGCAATTATATAGAAGGCCTCTCGGCTCCCCGCCTGCGGGCAGGCGCTGGAGCCGACCGCCGCAAACCTCCGCCGATAATTGCTCAGCATGCCAGGCACTCGTAACCGCGCGCCCGGCGCTTCCGTTGCAAGCCCTGACGGCTGGAGGAGCGGTTGAGCGTCCCCGATCAGCGGGAAGCGGAAAGGCTGCTCGTCGAGAGGGCCAAAAGCGACCCGGAGGCGTTCGGGGCGCTCTATGACCGCTATTTCAGCCAGATCTACCGGTTCGTGTATTCGAGATTGAGGGACCAGACAGCGGCGGAGGACGTCACATCCGAGGTCTTCATGAAGGCGCTCAGGAGCATCCCGCGTTACCAGGACACGGGACGTCCCTTCACGGCCTGGCTCTACCAGATCTCGGTCAACACGGTCAACGACCGCTACCGGGCCCGCCGGCCCACGGTCGACCTCGATGAGGTCTACGACCTCGCCGCGGCCGGACCGGGCCTGGAGGACACCGCCGTCCAGAGGGCAGAGCTGAGGGAGATCTGGCAGACGGTCGAGAAGCTGCCGGCTGCCCAGCGGACGGCCCTCGTCCTCAAGTTCCAGGAGGACATGAAGATCGCCGACATCGCCGCGGTGATGGGCAAGAGCGAGGGCGCCGTGAAGCTCCTGATCCACCGCGGGATGACCAAGCTGCGCGGCGTGCTCGGGGAGGAGTCGCGGTGAGTCAGCGCCACGACCCCGACCTGGAGTCGATCTTCGACAAGGAGCCCGGGCTCGAGCGCTACGCGAGCCTGCTCGGGGCCTCGCGCCTCAAGCCGCCGCCGCTTGACCCCGGCTTCCGCCATGCGCTGCGCCGGGAGCTGGTGACCAAGGCCTACGACCGCTACCAGCGGGGCTCCCGGCCCGGCTTCTTCGCGAACCTCTTCACCGGCCCCCGGATGGCGGCCGCCACAGTCCTGGTAGGAGCCGTCCTGGTCGCCTTCCTGCTGCTTGCCAATGCCAACCTGACCGGATCCGGCTCTGTCACCATCACCACCGTCGGCAACCAGGTCCAGGTCGACCAGCCGATCCTGGTCAGCTTCAGCCAGCCGATGGACCACCAGTCGGTGGAGCAGGCCATCCAGATCCAGCCGGCCACCCAGGTCACCTACAGCTGGCAGGGCAACAACCTCGCCATCCAGCCCGTCTCGGGCCAGCTGGCGCCGAACACCCAGTACCACGTGACGGTCACCGCCGACGCAAAGACCGCCCCCGGCACCCCGATCGGAAAGCCGGCCACCGTCTCGGTCACGACCCAGCCGCTACCCTCACCGAGCCCCACCCCGGTGCCCAGCCCGACGCCGACGCGGGAGCCGAAGATCGTCGCCGAGCAGCAGCTGTCCGGCACCTCGGGCAGCGTGGTCGGCTTCTCCGCCGACGGCCATTCGCTCTTCTTCCTCACCCCCGGCGGCGACCTCGACGAGATCGGCGTCGAC
>Ga0307374_10003798_pt1 | contig 25600 bp, 18 predicted proteins | sample OX3MG_FD_202532 | JGI IMG/M metagenome (GOLD analysis project Ga0307374, IMG submission 202532) | Soil microbial communities from Risofladan, Vaasa, Finland - OX-3 | ecosystem: Environmental > Terrestrial > Soil > Coastal area > Acid sulfate soil | place: Finland: Risofladan, Vaasa | collected...
AGCGTTCCGTCGAAGTCCTCGAAAAACAGCTTGGCCTGGAAGGGCAGCCCCGCGCCGTCGTCCTCCATGAAAAGCACGGGCGCGAGCACATCCACGTCGTCTGGCAGCGCACCGACATCGATACGATGACGCTGCGCTCCGACAGTTGGAACTACCTTGCTCACGAGCGGGCGAGCATGGCCCTCGAAATGGAATTCGGACACGAGCACGTTCCCGGCAAGCACGCCAAACGCGATCGGGAGAAGCAGCCCGAATTCCCGCGGCAGGAATTCAACCACGCCGAATGGCAGCAGGGCGAACGCACCGGCATCGACCCGCGGGAATTCAAAGCCGGCATCACCGCGCTCTATCAGCAGTCCGACAATGGACAGGCTTTCAAGGCGGCCCTTGAAGAGAAAGGCTATGTCCTCGCCAGGGGCGATCGCCGCGATTACGTGATCGTGGACGAACATAACCAGGTCTATAGCCTCGCCCGGCAGATCAAAGGCGTGAACGCCAAAGAGCTGCGGGCATTCATGGCCGATATCGACCGGAACGTGATCCCGACCATCGATCAGGCCAAGGCGCTTCAGGACGAGCGCGCCCGGAAACCGGAGCCGGAGAAAGCCCCGCCGGAGAGCCCCGAAGCTCCCCAACAGCCCGCGCCCCAACCGCCACCGTCACCGTCGGAAAGCCCCGCGCCGGACATCCCCGCCAAGCAAGACCCCACCAAGGAAGAAATCGCCGCCCTTGAAACAGCGTTGAAGGAGCGCCATGCGGAGGAAGACCGCCAGATGCGCCTCCGGCAAGAGGCTGAATACAAACAGACGGCGCGGGTCCTCACAGAGGAGGCCCGGGAGAAGCTCGGTCACTTCGACGCACTGCAACAGGCGGCGAGGGAGCAGTTTTTCCGGGACACCTACCGGGCAAAGACCGGCATCGCCGGTTTCATCCAAGCGATCAAAGAAAGACTCAATCCGCAACTGATGGCTGACAAAGCCCGTGACCGCAAAGACGCGAAGGACGCCTTCTTGCGCCGACAGAAAGAGGCACGCGCTGACCGGGTCGCGCGTCTCACGAGTGAACGGGCAACCGACCTCGCCGAGCTGACCGAACGCCACGAACAACAGCGCCGCGAACACGACGCCAAATACGAGCAGGAACGCGACCGGTATTTGCGCGAGCGCGAGGCCGCCGCAAGACTTCTCGCCGAGATCGAGGAGCGCCGTCGCCTCGAACAGCAGCTCAAAGACGAACATGGACGAAGCATGGGCGGACCCGATCCGCCAACAAGTGTACGCTAAGCGGTTCGCGCTTCCTGCAATCAAAGCCGAGCCGCTTCCTCACCAGAAAGGTTGCCGCGCTTTCCAATTGGGGTTCCCGGTTTTTGACCGGAACCATGCTGCGCATGCTGGCATTGGCGCAGCGCAGGATCGCCGTGGCGATCGCAGCAATCGAGCGCCTTCTCGCGAAACCTCCGTCGCCGCCAGCGCCGCCCCCACCATCGCCGGCGCCGCCGGGCGCGCCGCAGCTTCGGTCAATGTTCCTGCGCCGCGCGCCGCCACGGCGAAAGTTGCGCAAGGACTTTAAGCCGTTTTGATCGCGCCATTGCCGATGGAATGAACGATCTGGAGGCATTAACGACACATAGACAACACGAAAACCACAGCCAAAATAATGGCCCGTCCTGCCACCGGCAGGACCACGCTCTACTCGGGCGAAGACGCCCTCCCCGAGCCGCGACAGGCGCATCTCGGCCACAGGTAACGATCCTTCGGGCAAGGTGAGTCTTTCGGCCGCAGACGCGGCCCGAGCGCGCTTTGGCGCGCAGCTTAGGGGCGCTGCCCCTCAGCGCACTTCAAGGGCCTTCCGCCCAGCTTCCTCCGCCGCCGCAAAGAGGGCGTCGGCTCCGTGCAGCCGGTTCCCCGCGAAGCCCCTTTCCGCTTGCACACCCCGGTCTCGCCGACGGGCAAGGGTTCAGACGCGCGCTGAACCCCAAGCCCTGAAGGAGAGATCATCATGGAAAAGCAAGACCTCTACACCAGAATCACGAACCGCATCATTGCCGAGCTTGAGAGCGGCACCCGTCCTTGGGTGAAACCCTGGAACGCAGAACATGCCGCAGGACGCATCACCCGCCCGTTACGCCACAACGGAATCCCCTATCGCGGAATCAACGTCATTACGCTTTGGATGACGGCTACAGCATCCGGTTACGCCTCGCCGATTTGGTTGACCTACAAACAGGCGCAGGAACTCGGGGCGCAGGTGCGCAAGGGAGAGCATGGCGAGCTTGTCGTGTTCGCAAGCAAGATCACGCGCACCGAGACGACCGAGAACGGAGAAGATACCGAGCGCGAAATCCCCTTCCTCAAAGGCTACACCGTGTTTAACGCGGAGCAGATCGACAATCTGCCGCCGCACTTCACGGCACCCGCCGCGCCGACGATCGATCCCGTGCAGCGCATCGCCCACGCGGAAGCCTTCTTTGCCGCGACCGGAATCGACATCCGGCATGGTGGAGACCGGGCTTTCTACGCCGAAAGCCGCGACATTGTGCAGATGCCCCCGTTCGAGACGTTCAACGACGCGGAGAGCTATTACGCCACCTTGGCGCATGAATGCACGCACGCCACGAAACACGAGAAGCGCCTTGCCCGAGAGTTTGGCCGCAAACGCTGGGGCGATGAAGGATACGCAGCGGAGGAACTGGTTGCGGAACTCGGCAGCGCCTTCCTCTGTGCCGACCTTGCCCTGACACCGGAACCCCGCGCGGATCATGCCAGCTACGTTGAAAATTGGTTGCGCGTGCTCAAGAACGACAAGCGGGCGATCTTCACCGCCGCCGCACACGCCGAACGCGCCGCCGCCTTCCTGCATGGCTTGCAGCCCAAGGCAGAGGCCACAAAGGCGGAGATCGAGGTGAGGGCCGCCGCTTAGTGTCTGTCCGGGAACATCACAATGGATTGCATAGTTTTCGGAGCATGAGGCGGATTGATGCGAGGCGCAGGAATGCGAGCGCCTTGCGATTGAGGTTCTCCCAGTCTTTGGCGAGTCTGCGGCAGCGGTTCAGCCATGCAATTGTGCGCTCGACAATCCACCGTTTCGGCAGAACGGCAAACTTGTGCAACTCGTTGCGCTTGACGATTTCGATGACCCAATCGCCGCTTTGAGTTGCCGCCAATGCGGCGCGCGGCCCCTGATAGCCCGCGTCGGCGAAGATGCGCAGGATGAACGGGAACAGCGCGTGCGTGCGCGCGTCGAGAACGAGCGCCGCCCCATCGCGATCCTGGACATCGGCAGGATGAACAACGGCGTTCAACAGAAGGCCGAGCGTATCTACGAGAATGTGGCGCTTCTTGCCCTTGATCTTTTTTCCCGCATCGAAGCCATGTGGATCGATGCCCGCCCCCCTTTTTCCGCGCTTTTGACGCTCTGGCTGTCGATGATCGCGGCGCTGGGGCTGGCCTCGCGTTCTTCGCGGTCTCTGCACGCCACATAGAGCGCGTGATGGATGCGCTCCAGAGTGCCGTCCCAACTCCACAGCTCGAAGTAGTCGTAAACCGTGCTGCGTGGTGGCAAGTCTTTCGGAATCGCCCGCCATTGGCAGCCTGTACTCAGAACGTACAGAATGCCGTTCATCACTTCGCGCACATCGACATGGCGCTTGTTGCCGCCGCGCTTGGCCGGAGGGATTTGTGGTGCCACATAGGCCCACTCCTCGTCGGTCAAGTCGCAGGGGTATCGCAATCGACTGCGGTCATAACGTCCACGATTTTGTGCCGTCCACATCGGTGACCATCCTCGAATCAGGCCCACCTCTCTTGAATCACAAATGATTCATCGGATTCAATATGTTCCCGGTCAGACACTTAGGCGGCCCAACCCTCGCGGCGGCCCGTGCATGCCCGGGCCGTCCGCCGGTGCTCTTGGGGGCTCTTTACCCCCGCCGCAGGGCATCCCCCGTCTTGCGACCAACGCGGCTGATCGGCTCAAGAAACTGGCGGACAATGGAGTCCTGCATCCGACCTTGGCCGATCGGGCAAGAAAGGTGCGGCTTGTCGGCAATGCCGGAGCCCACTTCGACCTCAGCGATTGATCCTTTTCGCGGGGATAGTCAAAATCCCCAATGACGAGAGCGCCCGGAGGGCGGGCCTCTATGATCGGCGTCACGACCATGTGCCGCGTGATGCAGTCGAGCGCATCCTGCCATGGCGGCCTAGTGGTTCGTCTTTTACAGAATGCCCCGAGGGCCAGTCACGGAGGCCGCAATGACCGACGAAGAGAACGAAGCACTCAAGTTGTATTGTCTCTTAAAGGACCCCCAAATCGAGTTGCATTGTCGTGCAGTGGAGTTACGACAGGAGATAAAAGAACAGCTCGACCGCGCCGAGCTTGGGCCGTCCCCGGAAATGGAGCAGCGCCACAAGGAGGAACGCCTTGAGGTGCAGCAGAATCTAAATTTCGATCAAGGCGATCACCAGCGGGCGATCCTCGCCCTCCAAATAGGGTGTGACGAGGCTCTTGCGCGGGGATTGGACTACCCCGATCCACTCGATCCGGAATACGAAAAGCTGATGTATAGCCTCGCGAAGCGTCAGTATGACGAGGCTCAGGCTTTCAAGACGAAGTTGGATGACGCGCTGAAAAACGAGCCGCTGCATAATAGCGCGATCACGCAATTCAGGGACGACTATCACCGGCTGTACGACGGATTTTCTACAGAGAAAACGCGCTACAGCCACGATTACGATCAAGCCAAACACCTCGCCGAGGACTGGCAGGCGCGAGAGAAAAATATTCAGCATCTTAATCCTAAAATAACCCGATAACCGACCGTTACGACTGGCCGATGAAGTCGCCCGCATCCTGATTTATCGTCAAGGCAGATGGCCGGCATGGCGCTTCGCACGCTGGAATTGGCCCAATGGAGAATCGCCGTGTCGATCGGGGCGCTCAGGCGCCTTGCCGCTTCTTCAGCAGAAAGGTTGCCAGGCCCACTTATCGGGTTTCACGGTTCTTGTACGGCATGGCGGTTCACACGCTGCAATTGGCGCAGCGAAGGATCGCCGTGTCGATCGCAGCGCTCAGGAGCGTTCTGGCGAGGCCGCCGCCATCGCCGGCACCACCCTCTCCGATCAAATCGGAATTTCACAGACGGTCGCAGCCGCGACGAAGACTGCGGAACCATTTCAATCCGTTCTAATTGCGCGATAGTGAGCAGTCCGAATCTGCGCCTGTGCAGTTCGACATCTCTCCCTGTTTGCCGTCCCCCGAAGGGCAGTGTCCAGCGACCGTGCCAGACGCGGACGCTTCACGCGTCAACAGGAAGCCTCGGTTCCCCCTGAAGGTCGCCCCCAACTTTCCTGTGTGACGCCGCGTCCTCGCGCCTGGCCTTGGGTTGCGCTGTCCCATCGGGGACGAACGCAAACACAAGGAGAATAAACATGAACCTCTTCACCAAAGCGCAGTTCGAGCAGTTGCTCGCCAACGGACGCAATCGCGATCAGGACCATCAGCCGGTCGTGAAACTCTTTACTCCGGATGCGAATTGCACCTGGCTTCTCAGCGAAATCGATCCGGAGGAACCGGAGATCGCCTTCGGTCTGTGTGACCTCGGGTTTGGCTTCCCCGAATTCGGCTGCGTCAGCCTTGCGGAACTCCTTTCCCTTCGCGGCAAAATGGGCTTGCCCGTTGAACGTGATCTGTCATTCACCGCCGATCATCCCCTGTCGGTTTACGCGGAAGCCGCCCGTCAGGCCGAAGGCGTCACGGAAGACAGCCACGCGCTCTTGCAGGCCGTCGCGGCTCTTGCGGCAAGGAGGCGGGCATGAGCCGTCACATCGAAACATTCCTCATCGCGTGGAGCGGCATTGCCATCGAAATCCGCTATGAGCCGCATTGGCTCAGCATGGACATCGGTCACGATACCGCGCATCTCGAAATCGAAAGCATCGCTCCCGAACGTGCGCACCTTCCGATTACTGAGACCGGATACCGATCGCATTTTACGTCGCCGGAAACCGTCACCGCCTATGGCGGCCCCGTCGCCTTCGTCGAAATGTGGCTCACCGAAGAAAGCCGCAGCCCGGCATGGCGGGTGCAGGAGCAGCCAGCGCGGCAATTATCGCTATTCTAGGCAACTATCGAATCGATGCGGGTAAATACGTAATCTGCCTGCCTAAAACAACTATTGCGCAAAAGCGTCATAACGGCCAAAATAGCCCAAATGGCTCATTGAGTATCTGCTATGAAATCAATGTCCGCCAAAGACGCAAAGAACGCCTTTGGTTTGCTTCTGGATACAGCGCGCGCGGAGCCTGTAACGATAGAGAAGCACGGCCGTCGCGTGGTTGTTGTCGTCTCGGTCGAAGAGTATGAGCGTCTAACCAAAGACCCTCTTAAAGCTCTCCGGGGTGTGGAAACCATAGCGGCACGAAAAAAAGAGGGGGATAAACATGCCGCAACCGAAGCAACGAAAGAGAAGCGCCAAAGGCGCGTCCTCGGCGATTAGAATAAAGGCAATCGATCTTTTTTGTGGAGCTGGCGGGCTAACGCGAGGCCTCGAAGCCGCCGGCATCGATGTCGTCACGGGTGTCGACATCGATCCGGCCTGTGAATACCCCTTCACCGCGAATAACAACGCTAGTTTCTTGAAAAAATCGGTCGAAGACATCACGGCCGAGGACTTCGCCGACGCCCTCAACGGCGCCTCGCTTACGCTGTTGGCCGGGTGCGCTCCGTGCCAGCCTTTCTCTACCTACAGCCAAGGCAAAGCGGGTCCGAAGGACAAGCGATGGAACCTGTTGAGCCACTTCGCTCGCCTCGTCAAAGAAATGCAACCCGATCTCGTCACAATGGAAAACGTTCCGCGGCTGGAAAAACAGGCCGTGTTCGCGAAGTTTGTCGCCGACCTGAGGAATAACGGATTTCATGTGTTCCACAAGGTCGTCGATTGCGCCGATTACGGCGTACCGCAACATCGCCAAAGGCTCGTTCTGTTGGCATCGAAGCGGGGTCCGATCGAGATGATCGCGCCTACCGTCAAAGCGGAGTTCCACGAAACGGTCCGTGACGCAATCGAGGAATTGCCGCCGTTGAAAGCGGGTGATATCTGCCTCGACGATCCCCTACACCAGGCTTCCGAGTTGTCCGCGCTAAATCTCAAACGCATACGTGCGTCCAAAGCAGGCGGAACATGGCGAGATTGGGATAAGGAGCTGGTCGCAGACTGTCATAAGAAAAAAACCGGAAAAACCTATCCGAGCGTTTACGGACGAATGGCCTGGGACGAGCCGTCGCCTACCATGACTACCCAATTTTTCGGTTTCGGGAACGGTCGATTCGGGCATCCCCATCAGAATCGTGCAATTTCTCTTAGGGAAGGTGCGATCCTTCAGAGCTTTCCTCGCGACTACAAATTCGTAGCCGAAGGCGAGCCCGTCTACATCAAGACGATCGGGCGTCTCATCGGCAACGCCGTTCCCGTCAAGCTCGGTCACGCGATCGGGAAAAGCATCGTGCATCACATCAAAAGTCTGGAAGGGCGACGGGGGCGCGCCGGATGACGCGCCCAACTGCTTCGGCGGCCGATAGCGCTAAAACTGCGGTCATATCGCCTCCCGAGGCCGGTCAGTTGGTCGAGGTGCGCCGAAGGCAATGGGTGGTAGCCGATACGCAAACTTCTCCCCACGAAAACGGGCATTCCTCGCCGCAAAATTTAGTAACTCTGTCGTCGATAGACGAAGACAGCCTCGGCGAACAGATCGAAGTCGTCTGGGAGATCGAGCCAGGCGCTCATGTCATAGAAAGAGCGGGGCTTCCGAGTATATCGGGACGAGACGATACCGAGACACTCGAAGCGTTCCTCGACGCCGTCCGATGGGGCGCGGCGACGAACGCGGACCGAGGGTTTTTGCAGGCGCCTTTCCGCAGTGGTGTGAGCATCGAGGATTTTCAACTCGACCCGCTAGTCCGCGCCATCGACATGGCGCGAGCCAACCTGCTGATCGCCGACGACGTAGGTCTGGGCAAGACGATCGAGGCCGGGCTCGTCATTCAGGAAATGCTGCTACGGCATCGTGCCCGAACCGTGTTCGTCGCCTGTCCGGCGTCGCTCCAAGAAAAATGGCGTATCGAAATGCTCGAAAAGTTTGGGCTCGAATTCAAGGTCGTCGATACCGAATACGTCAAGGAATTGCGCCGCGCGCGTGGTATCCATGCAAATCCATGGACTTCCTTTCCGCGCCTGATCGCGTCGATCGATTGGATCAAATCCGGCGAGCCGCTTCGCCTCCTTCGCGATATCCTTCCTGTTCGCGCCAGCTATCCGAGGAAGTTCGACATACTTGTCGTCGACGAGGCGCACAATGTCGCTCCAACCGGTTCGACACACTATGCGCTCGAAAGTCAGCGGACGCAGTTCATTCGCAAGGTCGCGCCCCACTTTCAGCACCGACTTTTCCTAACCGCCACGCCTCACAACGGCTACACAGAATCGTTTACATCGTTGCTGGAGCTGCTGGACGATCAACGGTTCTCGCGAAACATCCTTCCGGACGACAAGCAGCTCTCGCAGGTCATGATCCGGAGACTCAAAACCGATCTTGTCGACAAAGACGGCAAAGCTCTTTACCCCAAGCGTAATCTGCAAGCGCTGTCGGTTCCCTTTACCGCTGACGAGCGCGCGATACACAAGCTATTGGACTCCTATTGTAGGAGTCGCGAAGCGACCAGTCAGAACACAGGCGCTACAGGCACCAAGTTCGTAAACGGTCTACTCAAGAAGCGACTTTTTTCGTCACCTGCGGCATTCGCTTCCACTCTGGAAAAACATTTCAGCACACTCACGAGCGGCAAGATTCGACAAGAGCCCGATACGATGGCCGATCGCATTCTGCGTAAGGCGATCCTGAAAGCAGACGAGGACTATGCGGACGACGAGCAGGTAGAGGCGGCACAGACCGAGGCGGTCGAGGAAGCCACGAAACGCTCGGCCCCTCCGACCGCGGAAGAGCTGCGTATGCTTTCCCGGATGCGCGATTGGGCTCAGAGCGCCAGTCATAAGGTGGATTCGAAGGGCCGAGCCATCTTGGACTGGATCGAAGCCAACATCAGAACGAATGGCGTGTGGAACGACCGGCGTGTCATTCTCTTCACGGAGTATCGAACGACACATCAGTGGCTCCATCAAATCCTCGCTTCGCACGGATACGGTGGGGATCGTCTCGGTGTCATCCATGGCGGCATGGATCAGGAAGAACGTGAAAAGGTCAAAGCCGCGTTCCAGACCAACCCGGCCGATGCCGATATCCGTATCTTGCTCGCGACCGATGCCGCATCCGAAGGCATCGATTTGCAAAATTATTGCAACGCCCTGATTCACATCGAGATTCCCTACAATCCCAACGTCATGGAACAACGCAACGGCCGGATCGACCGGCATGGCCAAAAGCATGACGAAGTTCTGATCTGGCACCCGGTGGACGGTGGCGAGGCGACCGGAGATACTCTTGGAGGCCATAAGGACGACATCATCCGCGCCCTCGTGAAATTGGAGGCTATGCGCGAGGACATGGGTAGCGTGAACCCTGTCATCGCACCCCAGATGGCCGGTCTTATCGAGGGCACGCGGCGTGAATTGGATACCAGAGAGGCCGAGGCTCGCGCCGCAAAGGCCAAGCGAGATGTCCGAGCGGAACGCCAACTCAAAGAGCGCATCGAGAAATTACACGAACGCCTCCTAGACACGCAGCGAGATTTCCACCTCACGCCCGAGCGTATCTGCGCGGCGGTCAAGACCGGCCTTATGCTGGAAAAAAAGCCGACCCTCAAGCCGATCGAACTGGCTGGCGCGCCGAGCGGCTCTGTCTTCGAAATGCCGACGCTAGCGGGATCGTGGGCGCGCTGCATGGAGGGTCTGCGTCACCCTTACAGCGGCAAATTGCGTCCGATAACCTTCGATCATGAGGTGGCCAAAGGTCGCGACGATGTGGTTCTCGTTCATCTCAACCATCGTCTCGTCCAGATGTGTCTGCGCTTGATGCGTGCGGAGGTATGGGCGCAAAGCGACGTGAAAAAGCTGCACCGCGTCGACGTTCGCAGCCTGCCGAATACGGATGTCGATGACCTTGCCGTCGCGGTGGTGTCGCGACTGGTTGTTACCGGGGGCAAGCATCACCGGCTACATGAAGAACTCACTGTATCGGGCGGCTACATGAAGGACGCCTCCTTCAGCCGTGAACCCCGCGTTACGCAGGTCAATACGTGGTTGGACAAGGCAAGCTCGATCCAAGCGAGCGAACGCTTGTTCGAAGGACTGAAAAGGCGCTTCGAAACAAATCGGGATTCTGTCCTGCAAGCCGTAGAAGCACGCTCACGCGATCGGCTTAGAAATCTCGAAACCACCCTGGAGACCAGAAAGCAGCAAGACATCGCGAACATCACCAGCGTGCTGGACGAACTGGAAAAGGCGATCGAAGGTGAATTGCGTAAGGAAAGCGAACCGGAACAACTCTCTTTCTTCTCGGAGGACGAACGCACTCAAGTGCGGCGTGACACCGAAGCCCTAAAACTCCGCCTCGCGCGGATTCCGGACGAGAGGCGACAAGAAGTCGAAACCATCCGCCAGCGCTACGAAGGATATGCCGTCAGGACGTTCCCGGTGGCCGTGATCTTCCTCGTGCCTGAACGCCATCCGTGGAGGGCCGACGCTTGAGCAATCTCGGTCATCACACGGAATGGCTCTCCCTGATCGATGTGTCGGGACCGTTTCTGGCCGAGCCGGTGCTCAAGGACGCCTTTCCACAAGGTCTGGAAGGGCTCGATCCTGCGAAAAGAACGATCGTTCGGCAGGCGTATGACGAGTGGCGTGAAGCGTTGGACTTCGGCGATTCCGCATTTCCGCAGATTCATCGTGCGTGGATCGATCTTATTTTAAGGCGGGTTCTCGAACTCGACGAAAACGGCACCGGCGACGTTCTGAAAGCCGCCGATAAGTTGCCGGACACGGTGCGGTGTGAGCTTCCGGAACACGGTATAACGCTCCGCCCTGATTACGCGGTGATGGGCGCCGAAGCGGATTCCAGACCGCTCATTCTGATTGCCGTCTACGGCTCGGAAATATCCCTGACAGACCCGCTGAAGGGCGATGGCTGGAGCGCCAGCCCCGCGGAACGTATGGTCGAGCTTTGCCGGTCCACGGAGGTGCGCCTTGGCCTCGTGACGAATGGTGAGCGGTGGATGTTCGTCGACGCCCCGGTTGGAGCGGCGACTACGTTTGCCAGTTGGTACGCTCGGCTCTGGGGACAAGAACCAGTCACACTTCAGGCATTTATCAATCTACTCGGAATCAGGCGCTTCTTCGTCGACCGCAGCGAACAGTTGCCGGCGCTACTCGATAATTCCTTGAAGTTTCAGGACGAGGTGACCGACGCTCTGGGAGAACAAGTAAGGCGAGCAGTCGAGGTTTTGATTCAGGCGCTCGATCGTGCCGATGTCGATCGCAATCGCGAACTTCTCGACGGCGTCGAGCCGACCGAACTATACGAAGCCGGGCTGACGGTCATGATGAGGATCGTCTTTTTGCTCTCTGCCGAGGAGCGTGGGCTTTTGCTGCTGGGAGACGAGCGGTACGAAGCGAACTACGCCGTTTCGACTTTGCGGTTGCAACTCCGCGGCGAATCTGAAGAAATCCTCGAACGGCGCTGGGACGCATGGTCTCGTCTACTATCGATATTCCGTGCTGTTTATGGTGGCGTCGATCACGAAGCGATGCGACTTCCCGCGCTGGGTGGATCGCTGTTCGATCCAGACCGGTTCCCATTTCTCGAAGGTCGCAAGAAGGGTTCGCGTTGGAAGACCGACCCGGCGACGCCCCTACCCATAGACAATCGGACTGTCCTGTATCTCCTCGACGCAGTGCAACTCTTCCGAGGCCGCACCCTTTCTTATCTGGCGCTGGACATCGAACAGATCGGCTACGTCTACGAGGGCCTGCTGGAACGCACCGCCGTCCGCGCGAAGGAGGCGACGATCGACCTCGATGCGACCAAGAATGCCAAAAATCCATGGGTGTCGTTGCCGGAACTTGACGACGCGGCTGCCAAGGGTCGCCAAGCGGTCGAAGAGCTGCTTAAGGATCGAACAGGCAGTTCGGCAAGCCGCGTTCGAAACGATCTCGATAAAACCGTCGATGACGGTTCGGCTGACAAGTTGTTGACCGCTTGCCATGCCGATCGCGCCCTTCGCGACCGGATAAGGCCGTATTTTCATTTCCTGCGCACCGATCGATGGGGATATCCGGTCGTCTATCCCAAAGGCGCCTTCATGGTCACGGCCGGCTCGGACCGCCGCGAGACCGGGACCCACTACACGCCGAAATCGCTTACTGAAACCATCGTCAAGAACACTCTGGAGCCGCTCGCATATGTTGGACCGTCGGAAGGTACTTCGCGCGAAGGCTGGCAACTGAAATCTCCGGCCGAGCTTCTCGATCTCAAAATCTGTGATCCGGCGATGGGATCGGGAGCGTTCTTGGTTCAAGTTTGTCGCTGGCTTTCGGAGCGCCTGGTCGAGGCGTGGACGCAAGCGGAGGATGACGGCAAGGGCATTACGTCACATGGTCAAGTCGTAGATGAGATCGGCTCACAAGAACCCTTGCGCAAGGACGCCGAGGAAAGATTACTCACCGCAAAACGTCTAATCGCCGAGCGCTGCATCTACGGTGTCGACATGAACCCGCTCGCCGTAGAACTGGCGAAGCTATCAATATGGCTGATCACTTTGGCAAAGGGCCGACCCTTCGGATTTCTCGATCACAATCTGCGTTGTGGCGATAGTTTGCTCGGTATCATGAGTTTGGCACAACTGCATTCACTTGAGCTAAATCCTGCGCCTCACGCCTTGAAGAAGTTGTTCGCACGCGACATCGACAATGCTGTGAGCGAGGCCATCCGCTTGCGTCTCGACCTTCGGGCCAAGCCGGTCAACGATATTCGCGATGTAGAAGCAATGGCTGATTTGGATGAATGCGCTAGGTCGCAGATGGAGCTTCCGTCATTGGCCGCGGACGCGCTCGTCGGAGAGTTTCTGGCTGTCCGGGGTGGCGCAATCGATACGGCGATTTTGTCAGTCGAAGTCGGCGAAGCATTAAAGGCAGAGCCGTCCAGTGTCGATCGCCTACGCAAGCGAGCTATTTCTGGTTTGAAAACCGACCTTCCAACCCAAAGAGCCTTTCGGAATCCATTTCACTGGCCGCTCGAATTTCCCGAGGTCTTTCTTCAAGATGAAGGTGGTTTCGATGCGATCGTAGGAAATCCGCCCTTCCTAGGCGGTCAACGCATTACCGGTGCCATGGGCACAACCTACCGTGATTTTTTGGTCGGCTGCGTCGCGAAGGGCGTAAGGGGGTCCGCTGACCTCGTCGCCTACTTCTTTTTGCGTGCATTTGATCTCCTTAGGAGCGGTGGTGATTTCGGCCTTCTGGCGATCAACACTATCGCCGAAGGCGACACGCGACAGGTTGGCCTTGAGCGGTTGATCAGGGAATTCGGCGCCACGATATATGCAGCCTTCCCCAATGAACCTTGGCCGGGAAAAGCTGCCATAGTTACCAGTCGGGTCCACATTCGCAAGGGCGATTGGAGTTCGGACTGCGTGCTGTCCGGTCGAAGGGTTCCTTCGATCTCAGCGTTCCTTTCTGATCAGGATGAATGGTCGCCAAAGCCGCTGAGGGCCAATATTGGTAAGTCCTTTCAAGGCTCCATCGTGCTGGGCATGGGGTTCGTCATCACCGAGGACGAAGCTTTGGGGATGATCGACCGCGACCCAAAAAATCAAGAAGTCTTGTTTCCTTATCTTAACGGAAAGGACCTTAACAGCGACCCGGAACAAAAGCCCAGCCGATGGGCAATCAATTTCTGGGATTGGCCGGAAGAGAAGGCTCGTGAGTATGATGAGCCCTATCGGATTATCTTGGAGAGAGTGAAGCCGGAACGGCAACGGCGGAAGGAAAATGGCGAGTATCAGCTCAGGAAGCCTCTTCCACAGCGGTGGTGGCAATACGGAGAGAAGCGTCCAACCCTTTATCACACGATGGGCAGAGGAGGACTCTTCATAGAGCATCCAAAGGGATGGAGTCCTAAAACTCCTCCAATGGAGCGAGTGCTAATTATACCGGAAACAACAAAGTTTTGTACCTTCACATTTGGAAGGACGGACATTGTCCTTTCACACATGATAAAAATTGTTGTGTCTGATTCCGTTGAAATGTTTTGTGTATTGAACTCATCAATACATGAGGCATGGGCACGAAAGTATTCTTCTACGCTTGAGACACGATTGAAATACATAACTTCTGCCGCGTTCGAGACATTCCCGTTTCCACAAATGGGCGGCTCACTTCGAGATGTAGGGCAACGTTATGATGCTGCCCGCTCGGAATGCATGCAATCAGAGCAAATTGGTCTCACGAGTTTTTACAACCGCTTTCATGACCCAGACAATCACGATGAACAGATTGTTCTTCTGCGCAGCCTACACCGGAAATTGGACGAGGCTGTGCTGTCTGCTTATAGCTGGGACGATATCGCGCTCAACCACGGCTTTCATAGCGTCAGTTATCTTCCGGAGAACGACCGTGTTCGCTTTACAATTTCAGAGCCAGCACGAATTGAAGTGCTTGGACGGCTCTCAAAGTTAAATAAGGCTCGCTTCGACGAGCAACCACGATCAAGTTTTGTTACGAAGTCCGCAAAAGCGAGCGAAGCGTCGATCGCGGATGACGAGCTTGACGAGGGCCTGTTCGCGAAAGGGAGCGGCAGAGCATGAGCGATCAAGCACAGGACAAGAATGGCGCGAATGCCTGGCTGGTTGTCGACCCAAGTCGACAGAGCGGCGAATTTCCCTACCCGCAATTCACGATCGAGCTAGCCGGAGAGCGCAAACTCTATGCGGCCGTCGCTGAAGGCGATTGGCTTGTGGTGGCCGACGCTTCTGACGACGTGACACGTGTCGGGCGCGCGCTGCGCGTTCGGTCGGACCTCGCAAAGACGACGCTCTACTTGGATCGATTGCTGACCGTCGATAAGGGCGCCGCTCTTGCGGCGGCAGGGCTCACGTCGCCGATGGCGGGTTCGATGACGCGGCTGCAATGGAGCGACTTCGTCGCGGTGTTGCCGAAACTGACGGGCGGAACACTCGACGATATACCCTTGATCGGTGATCAGGCTTATATCCGCGAGCTCCTCCAGATCGCCGTAATGGACGACCTTTTGGGGCCAGCCAACGGCTCGCACGAGCAGATCGTCGATATGGGCGTGCGCGACCGGTACTTAGTCGGCAAGCTCGCGCCCCGTGAAGACGACAGCGGTGGCATCGAGGGGCTTGAAGGTCCGCTCGCTACCGAAGCGGAAGAGGAGCCCGAAGACCTCGAAGTCCATCAAGGGCGTCACGATCCGGGAGCCGAGTTCGACAGCACGACAGGCCGTGTCGACGCGGAGGCGGATTCGGCGGACGAGATCGACGCCTCCAGCAACCAGTCCCTCATCCCGTCGAGCTTCGGGATGACGTTTTGCGTCGACGGCGATGTCGATCGGATCGAGGTCGAGGCGCGGTGGGGTCAATACGTTCGCATTTACGAGCACGAACACAAGAAAACCGTCAACAAGAAGATCAAGGACGCCGATGGCAACGTCATTCGTACCGAACAGGCCGAAGTCAGCGTTAAGGTTTGGCAGCGTGTCCCCTGTGGAGGCAAACTGACGATTGATCTTCGGGAAGGCGTTGTCGCGCATCGCGCCCCGGACGGTGAGCATCCTGAGGTGCGGGTCCAAGGCTCTGTTCGTGCCAAGAACGCGAACGGCGACCGGCTGGTTACCTTGTTTCTGGTCAACGCGCAGACCGAACCGGAGGAAAACAAGGATTCGGCTTGGGTATTCCAGCCGGAATTGATCGTCCGGGCGGCGGATGAGGCCGATAAAGCCATTTTCAGACGACGTGTCGCGCTCTCCGGAAAAGACGACGATGACGAGCGCAAGGCGCTGGAAATGATTTACCGCGAGGAGGTCGAATTCGCGGTCGGTCACGGTGTTTCCGTCCATGCCAAGACCGACGACGGCGATACCGGGCGTGCTCGCGAAGTGCGTACCGTGGTGATGCCACAATACGAGGTGCCGGTGACGGAAACGCCCGGCCTTCGGCCTGAGGACCGCCCGGCGATGCGCGAGATGGTCGAAAGGGGCCACCTCGATATGGAAGTTCTCGCGGATATGGACAGGGGCGCACTGGTAGCGGTCCTCACCAGTCTCGCGAGCGACTACAAGACGTGGATTGATGAACAGAAAAGCCGGATCGGCGCCGATGTCCACGGACACGATGCGCAAGCGGCTGCGGCTCTCGATCGCTGCACGGAAATCGAGCGGCGCCTGAGAGAGGGGATCGCCGTCCTCGCTGACGCGGGCAACGACAAGGCGCTGGCGGCGTTTCGCTTCGCCAATCGAGCGATGGCGCGTCAGCGTATTCATAGCCTGTTCGCACTCTCGCGGCGTCGCGGCGAAAACAAGCCGTTCGCCGATTTCGACCAGCGCCAGAACCGCTCATGGCGTCCGTTTCAGCTCGCTTTTATCCTTCTCTCGATTCCGTCGTTGGCCGATCCGACCCACAAAGACCGCACCAAGCCGATCGACGCTTTCGCCGATTTGCTTTGGTTCCCGACGGGCGGCGGCAAGACCGAAGCCTACCTGGGTGTCGCGGCTTTCGCGATTGCGATCCGACGCCTTCAGGGAAATCTCGGGGGGCTCGACGGCAGCCTTGGGCTGACCGTCATTATGCGTTACACGTTGCGTCTACTGACGCTGCAACAGTTCCAGCGTGCCTCGGCACTGATCTGTGCGATGGAGTTGCTGCGGCAGGAAGCGGCGGCAAGTGGCGGTAATTCTCTCGGGAGCGTTCCATTCACGATCGGGCTGTGGGTCGGAAACAAAGTCACGCCCGGTTCTACCGAGGACAGCCACAGAGCGATTCAGGACATTCGCAACCCCGAAAAGTTCGATGCCGGCGGTACGTCGCCCGCGCAGTTGACCAGTTGTCCGTGGTGCGGTTGTGACGTATCGCCGAAGCACGACGTGGAAGTCGATACGGCGGCGAAAAGGACGACGATTTATTGCGGCGACAAGCTCGGTGGCTGCGAGTTTTCGAAAGGCAAGTCGAGCAAGAAGGCGCATCCCGGTATCCCGGTGCTGGTCGTCGACGAGGAAATCTACCATCGCCCGCCGTCGATGATGATCGCCACAGTCGACAAGTTTGCATTGATGGCATGGCGCGGCGAAGTCCGTACTCTCTTCGGACGGGTGAGCACCGAGTGTCCGCGGCATGGCCTTCTTTGGCCTGGCGCAGACTGCACCGGGACCCACCGTGCTTATAAGAGCCTGCCGAGTACGACGGTCAAGAACGTCACAACCATCAGGCCACCAGACCTCATCATTCAGGACGAATTTCACCTCATCAGTGGTCCACTGGGGACGATGGTCGGACTGTACGAGACCGCGATCAACGAGCTCTGTAGTTGGGAACTGGACGGGAAGACTGTCCAGCCCAAAATCGTTGCCTCGACCGCCACGGTGCGCAAGGCGGTGGAGCAGGTCAACAATGTCTTCATGCGACGCGTCGCCGTATTCCCGCCGCACGGGCTCGATGTGTCGGACAATTATTTCTCTATCCAGCGCTCCATCGACCTGATGCCGGGGCGGCGCTATCTCGGTGTCTGTTCACCGGGAAGCTCGCGACCGGCGATGCTGATCCGCGTCTACACCGCCTTTCTCACGGCATCGCAGGCATTGTTCGACCGCTTCGGCCAAGCGGCGGACCCGTATCTGACGACGGTCGGGTATTTCAATTCGCTGCGGGAGCTTGGCGGCATGCGCCGCCTTGCTGAGGATGACGTGCAGACACGATCTTACCGCGTCCAGATGAGCTTGGTCGACCGGCCCGGCTTGGCGCAGCGAAGTGTCGGCAACATTTGCGAGCTGACTTCCCGTGTTTCCAGCCGCGATATTCCGAAATATCTCGACCAACTGGAGATCAAGTTCAAAGCCGAGTTCGACCCTGCGCTCGGTCGCTACGTCACGAAGTGGGAGGATGGCGACGCGCGCGCCATCGATGTCGTACTTGCGACGAACATGCTTTCCGTCGGCGTGGACGTGAATCGTCTGGGCCTGATGGTGGTTAACGGTCAGCCGAAGGGCACGGCCGAGTACATTCAGGCGACCAGCCGCGTCGGCCGTTTCTTTCCCGGTCTCGTTTGCACGGTCCTCACATGGGCGCGCCCGCGGGACCTGTCCCACTACGAGACCTTCGAGCACTATCACGCGACGTTCTACAAGCACGTCGAGGCGCAGTCGGTCACGCCGTTCTCGCCGCGCGCGATGGATCGCGGTTTGACAGGCACCTTGCTCAGTGTCATGCGGCTGGAAAATCCCGCTTTCAATCCGAATCCGGGTGCTGGCGCACTGGACAAGCCGGATTGTCTGGAGGCCGTCGACGCGAGAGACTTGCTTGTCGATCGGGCATGGGAGATTTCACACGAAGCCGCTCTCAGAGACCTCGCTTCGAGCGAACTTAAAGAACGTTTGGACGAGTGGGCACATGAAGCCGGCAAGGGCGGCAGAACGCTCGCCTACGAAAAGAAGGGGTCAAATCGCGCCACGACCGTCGCGCTCCTCAAGAGGCCGGGCATTCAGGCGTGGGACAATTTCACCGTACCGATGTCCATGCGCGAGGTCGAGCCGGGCGTCGCCCTGATCATGAGTACCATCAGGTTCGGCGGCAGCGATCCCGACTGGACGCCTCCTGTCGCTCCTCCCGACGATGGCGGGGGTGACTCATGATCGGAGAAAAGACTCCTGTCGGTGAAGTACGGCCGAGCCAGTTGCTCTGGACTTACGGTCCGGGTGCCCTGATCGACCTGCCCAGCCTGTCTGTCGTGACTCTCGCCATCGACCGATGGGATGTGAATCGCTGCCAACCGATCGACGAAGCGCGGCTACTTGCGGCGGTAAGACGGGAACTGGGGTCGCAGGTCGAGAGCCTGCGAATGCCGCCCTTCCAGACGAACGAGGGCGCCGATCCCTTCTCGGCAGATGCGTATATCGGCGTACCGGTAAGACCCTTTCCCCGTTGGCTGAGGTGCGTCAAATGCGGTCTCCTATCCGCCTACGATCTCGGCCTTTTCGAATGCAAGGAAAACCGATTCCGTCCCGAGCGAACGAGGTTCGTCCACAAAGACTGCAAAGGCTCGAAAGGCGATCAGCCCGCCAGAGATGCCGATGCGGTTCCCGCGCGTTTTCTGTTGGCTTGCCGGAACGGCCACCTCGACGACTTTCCGTGGCACTACTTCGTTCACAACGGGCCGTCCGGTTGCAAAGGCACCCTTCGCTTCTTCGAAAGCGGCGCATCTCTCCAAACCGAAAACCTCTGGGTCAAGTGCGACCAGTGTGGCGCTTCACGAAATATGGCTCACGCTTTCGGAAAGGCCGGACGGGACAATCTGCCGAGTTGCCGTGGCCGCCATCCGCATATGGATCAATACGACACCGGTTGTCAGGAGCAAGCGAGAGCGGTCCTGCTGGGAGCCACGAACAGTTGGTTTCCCATCACGCTCTCAGCGTTGGCCATTCCTCTCGCTCGCGATCCCGTTACGCAACTTGTGCAGGATGGCTGGGACTATTTCGCCGACCTTGATTCCGAAGCAGAAGTCGCGGTCACCATCAGGACACTCAAGAAGACGGGCGCTCTTCCCGGCATCGACAAACATTCCCCGAAGGCCGTCTGGGACGTTGTCCAATCGATCAAGACCGGAACCGCTGCGACCGGAGTCGCCGACGCCGACATCAAAGGGCCTGAATGGGATGTGCTGACGCACCCGAACCCGCCAACCGACTGGCCTCATTTTTTGAGCAAGCGCGTCGAACCGCCCAAGGAGTTCGGTAAGCAAATTGCAAGGGTCCTTCTTCTGGAGCGGCTGCGCGAGGTGAACGCGCTGCTCGGCTTCACGCGCGTCGAGGCGCCCGAGGAGACGGCGAACCCGGCCGACCGACCACCTAGAGCCGATTTGTGCAAAGACCCGCCCCGCTGGGTGCCGGCAACGCAGGTTCATGGCGAAGGCATCTTCCTCAGGTTCGATAAAACCGAGATTGAGAAGTGGGAAGGACGAGACGCGGTAAAGGCAAGAAACGACAAGCTCCTCGCGGGTCACCGTGGCTGGCGGAATTCCAGAAAACTCGACCCCACCGAAGCCTATCCGGGCATTCGCTATGCGATGCTTCACACGCTCTCGCACCTTCTCATCAGGGAACTCGCGCTCGAATGCGGATATAATGCCGCGAGCATCAGGGAACGAATCTACGCGGACACCGAAGGAGACCAGCGGCAGGCGGGCATATTGATCTATACGGCGGCTGCGGATTCGGACGGCACCCTCGGCGGGCTCGTCGAACTCGGGCGGCCCGAAAATCTAGGGCGCCTTCTCAAGCAGGCGCTCGGTCGCGCCGAAATCTGTTCCTCAGACCCCCTGTGCGCCGAGCACGATCCGGAAGACGATCGCTCCTTACATGCCGCCGCTTGTCACGCCTGTGCCTTCGTCTCCGAGACTTCGTGTGAAATCGGCAATCGTTACATCGACCGCGCGCTGTTGGTTCCGACTTTGGAGACATCCAACGCCGCGTTCTTTGTGTGAGGCCGGCGATGCAAGGAATTCTCGAAAGCATCATCGATCTCGTCACCAACAGCCCTCCGGACAGGTGCGAGCAGCTCGCCACTGCGGTTCGCAAGCTCACCTCGCCGCAGGACGCCGACGCGCTCGCGGGCTGGGCGGCGAATCCAGGCGCTCATGACAGGCTGAACAAGCTGATCGCCGCTTGGCGCGGCTCGGAGCTGCCGCCGGGAGAGTTGTCCGGGATGCTGGTCGGGGCGAGCGCGGCCTACCATCACGCGAAAGCCGAACAGGAAATCGATCTCGTATGGACGGGGCCGTCCAGCACTCTCGTGGCGACGAGAAAGACCGAGCAAGCTCTCTTCCAGGTCATTCAGGCCGCCCGGTCTCGGCTCTTCATCACCAGTTTCGTCGTCTACGACGTTGCCTCGGTTCTCGCCGCGCTTCGCAAAGCGATCGCGCGCGGTGTGCAGGTTTCCTTGCTTCTCGAAGCGAGCGAAGCGCATGGCGGCGGCGTTTCTATCGACGGACTGGCCAAAATGAAGGTCGCTTTGCCGGAAGCCAGATTGTTCTCCTGGGTCGAGAAGGGCGATCGTTTCACGGGCGGTAAAGTTCACGCTAAGGTCGCCGTCGCAGACGAAGACTTTTGCTTCGTATCGAGCGCCAACCTGACGGGGCACGCCATGGAAAAGAACATGGAAGCGGGAGTCCTGATCAAGGGCGGCGCGATTCCGCGCAATCTGCATCGACACCTGGAAGCGCTCGTCACCACGAAGGTGTTAGAGCGCGTTTGAATGGATACGGTCGATCAAACCACACGTTCGAAAATTATGGCCAGCGTCGGGCAAAAGAACACTGGCCCGGAGATGGCGCTGCGTTCGACGCTGCACAGGCGCGGTCTACGGTATCGGCTTCACGATCGCAACCTGCCCGGAAGTCCCGACCTCGTATTTCCCCGGTTCAAGGCGGTGATTTTCGTTCATGGTTGCTATTGGCACGCGCACGATTGCTATCGCGGAACCAAGCCGAAATCTCGACAACGATTTTGGGATGAGAAATTTCAGGCGAATCAGCACCGTGATGCGCGCAACGTAGAGCGTCTCGTTGCGAGAGGATGGCGCGTCCTGACGGTTTGGGAATGCGCGATCAAAGGAAAAACGGCCAAGCCATCGGATATGTTGGCGCAGAAAATCGACGTTTGGCTAAAGGGCAAACGAACAATCGGTACGATCGATGGAAAGGACTCCCCTCGGCAGAAGGTTGTGGAGCACCTTGGCAAGGCTACGATCGCCCGCGATCGGCACCGCGACGGCCACTCCGGAAAGGTGGCCAGTTGATGGATCAAGGGGAACTTACAGGACTGTTTTGCGCGCGCCCGCAGAATTTCGCGTGGTTTCTCGGGGCGGGGGCATCCCACTCCGCCGGGCTTCCGACAGCAAACGACATCCTGTGGGACCTCAAACGCGAATATTACTGCCGGGAAGAGAACCAGGAAATATTCCGGCAGGACATTCAAAACAATGCAGTCAGGGAGCGGATTCAATCGTATATGGAGTCCAGGGGATTTCCCGCGCCGTTCGCTGATGGTGAGTATCCGGCCTATTTCGAAAAGATTTTCGGCACCGACAAGGAAAGGCAGCGTCGCTACATCAGACAGGCACTGTCCGAAGACAACATCGGCGTTGCTGTAGGCCACCGGGTGCTTGGCGCATTCATCGCATCGCAGGCCACGCGCGCGATCTTCACCACGAACTTCGATAGTGTCGTCGAGAAAGCCGTCGCCGAAATATCAGGGCAGTCTCTTGCCGCATATCATCTGGAAGGGTCGCATAACGCCATCGCGGCGCTAAACAATGAGGAGTATCCGCTCTATTGTAAGCTGCACGGAGACTTCAGGTACGACAGTTTGAAGAACCTTCCAGACGATCTGGCGAGCCAAAACAAGGCTCTGTCCGATTGCCTGCTCAACGCTGGCAACCGCTTCGGATTTCTCGTGGTCGGTTATAGTGGCCGCGATGCGAGCGTCATGGAGATGTTTCATCAAGTCCTTGAAACTACCAACCCGTTTCCTCACGGTCTCTTCTGGACGGGCATCAAAGGCTTTCCATCCCATCCGGCGGTCGAGGAGTTGCTCAACCATGCGCGCAAGCGCGGGGTAAAAGCCGAATACGTAGCCATCGAAACCTTCGACTCACTTCTCTTGAGGTTTTGGCGCAATACGAGGGATAAACCGCCGGAGCTGGATGCAAAGGTCCGAAGGACCGTAATCGCGTCCGCTTCGATTCCCCTCCCGCCTATCGGGCGCACCAATCCCATCCTTCGTCTGAACGCGCTGCCGATATTGGCGTTGCCGAAGAGGTGTCTGGCGCTCACCTTCCGTGAGCCCGTCGAGTGGGAGCGGCTTCGTCAGGCCCGTCGGGAATCCGAGGGTCGTCTGATCCTGACCAAATCCGACAAGGTCTTGTGTTGGGGCCAACGCGAGGTGATTGAAGGGGCATTCTGGTCGAAGCCGATTGCGATAGAAATGCGGGACCTGCCCGGAGATATCGGCGCACCCGAACACCTTTATTTCAAAGGATTCATCGAGGAGGCGGTAACCAAAGCACTGGCACGGGGCAAGCCCCTGTTGTGCCGGACAAACCGCACAGGCTCGTTCCTGATCGCGGATGCCCACGCCGAAGCACAGGGCGCGCTAAACCCCTTGCATCGTGTAGTCGGCAAGCCCTTCGGTGAGATTGCCGGGCTATTCGCCCCCGTCACCGAGGATCACCCCAAGCCCGAACGCGTTTATTGGGCCGAGGCGCTTTCGGTTTCCGTCGATGTAACGAACGGCCGTGTATGGCTTCAACTCGATCCGGATATCTGGGTTTGGCCGCAACATGCCCGGCGCATTGCTACCGACTTCCTCGACCGGCGACGAAGCGATCGCCTGAACCAGAAATACAACGCATTGCTGGATGCGTGGGTCCGTATTGTTCTCGGCACCGACGAACGAAACACGGAAGTCACGTTGACGGCGTTCGACGACGGCGGTGAGGACGAGAACCCCTCGTTCCGCATCGGATCGCGCACGGCCTTCGCAAGGAGGCTCGCATCATGAGCGGCGCCGCCAGCGAGCTTTGCGGCTATACGATTTTATCTGAACCCGATCTCGTGTTCGCCGGCAACAAGACGCACAAGCATCCACTTGTAGGTCTCATCGAGAACGGTCCGTACGGGCGGCGGTTCGGGACGCCAAGCCGGTTGCGGCTCGCAATTCTCGCGCCGGAGCGCGATCTGACGCGGCTGAAAAGCCTGGTCTGCGAATTGACTCGTCGCGCGCAGCCCACGGAGGCGAAGAACTACTATCCGGAATATCCGGGTTTCGAACAGCTTTTCGGGATTCCCATCGCTCCGCTGGACGACCGGCTCGTGATCTCTTTCCCCGATGAACTGGATGGGTACGCAGAGGCTGGTTCGAAGCTGGAACTGGCAAAGGCGCTGTTTCAGTGCATCGCTCAACTCGGAACACGGCGCGGCAGTTTCGACGTCGCGCTAATTTATCTCCCGCATAGCTGGGCCGGCTGCTTCGAAGGCAACAACTTCAATTTTCACGACTATCTGAAAGCCTATTGTGCGCCATCAAGTATCCCTGCTCAAATCGTTCGGCAAGCGAGCTTCGAACGGAATTGCCGTGCAAACGTCATGTGGGGGTTGAGCGTCGCGCTCTACGCGAAAGCAGGCGGTATCCCGTGGAAGCTCACCGGACTCGGTAGCGACGAAGCATTCATCGGTATCAGCTACGCCATGAAGACCGACCCCGCGGGTACGCTTTATAGCACCTGTTGCAGTCAGGTCTTCGATCCGGATGGAACCGGGTTCCAGTTCGTCGCATACGATGCGCGTGAATTCACGCAGGACAACCAACGGAACCCGTACCTTTCATATTACGAAATGCAATCGGTTCTCTCGCGCAGTCTTGAAATCTATCAACGCGGTCACTTCGGTCGCATACCGAAGAAGATAACTGTTCACAAGAATACGGGATTCAAGGAAGAGGAAATCCTAGGTGCGCTCGACAGCTTCCGGGCCGATACGGAAGTCGAGCTTGTACAGATCGTTCAGGGCGTGAGCTGGAAAGCGATACGGTTCGACACGAAGTCGCCTCCCGGACCCTTCAACTATCCCGTGGCGCGTGGAACGTATTTACCTATGGAGCCGAATGAAGCCCTCTTGTGGACTCAAGGGAGCGCGCAGGGAGTTCACGTCAGCAATCCGCGGTGGAATGTTTATAAAGAGGGCGCACTGAAGCCGACGCCGTCACCGCTGCTGGTTCGCCGGTTTACGGGTGCTGGCGGTTGGCACGAAACCTGTTCCGGCATCCTTGGGCTGACCAAGATGGATTGGAACAACAATACACTTTACAAGAAGCTGCCGGTAACACTCGTCTACTCGAAAGCGTTTGCCGATATCCTTCAGCAGAACCCCAACATCGTCGACAGCGTTTTTGATTTTCGGAATTTCATGTAGGGGTTGCCGATCGTCTTCGCCACTATCATCGCCTTTCCTGGAACAAACAGGTACACGAATGGGCCTCAGCCATCTTGAGGTTGTACCCATGCCGAGTCCACGCTGTTCGATGGCGTCGGGTGCAGTCGATAAGCGGCGGGCATTCTCTTGGAACGGACGACAGCTCGCATTTCATGGCCGAAAAACGAATCGCATGGCTGGGCAGGAAGACGCCGAATCCCAAAATTCTTCTGCACAATTCCTACACAGGCAAAAATATCAATAAATTATCTATATATTACAATAACTTACTTAAATCCAAAAGAATGGAGCGGGTGAAGGGAATCGAACCCTCGTCGTAAGCTTGGGAAGCTTCTGCTCTGCCATTGAGCTACACCCGCGCCGCGAATGCGGCCGACTCTAATC
>Ga0307374_10003801_pt1 | contig 25592 bp, 26 predicted proteins | sample OX3MG_FD_202532 | JGI IMG/M metagenome (GOLD analysis project Ga0307374, IMG submission 202532) | Soil microbial communities from Risofladan, Vaasa, Finland - OX-3 | ecosystem: Environmental > Terrestrial > Soil > Coastal area > Acid sulfate soil | place: Finland: Risofladan, Vaasa | collected...
CCCCATCTGGTCACATATGGTCCCTCAGTGAGCGGAGACCACCTGGTGTTCAAGGCCCTCGCGGACCCCACCCGGCGCTTTCTGCTCGATCTGCTTTTCGCCCGCGACGGGCGCACTTTGACCGACCTTGAATCGGAGTTGGAAATGACGCGCTTTGGCGTGATGAAGCACCTCCGTCTTTTGGAAGCGGCCGGGCTGGTGGTGACGCGACGGTCGGGGAGACAAAAGTTGCACTTCCTGAACCCGGTGCCCATCCGGCTCCTCCACGACCGCTGGATCGACAAGTACACCGAGCGCCAGGTGTCGGCTCTCGCCGACCTGAAGAATCAACTGGAGGAGACGGCATGACGAACAGCGACTCGACTCAGGTTTATCGGGTGTATATCAAAGCCACCCCCCAGGCGATTTGGGACGCGCTCACGCATCCGGAATGGACGGACCGATTCGGCTACGGCGGCCGGGCCGAGTACGACCTGCGGCCCGGTGGGGCCTACCTCGGCAAGAGCAGCGAAGCCATGCGTGCCATGGGAGCACCTGAGCTCGCTGTGGACGGAGAAGTGCTCGAGGTAGATCCGCCCCGAAAGTTAGTGCAAACCTGGCGCATGCTGATGGATGAGGCAATGAAAGCACAGGGCTTCAGCCGTCTCACCTACGAGATTCAGGAAGGCAAAGGTGGAGTGAGTCGACTGACTGTCACCCACGAACTGGCGGGCGCGCCCCTGCTCTTCAAGCTCCTCTCCGGCAGCATGGAGGACGAGGGTGCCGGCGGAGGGTGGAACTGGGTTCTCAGTGGCCTGAAGACTGTCTTGGAGACAGATGCCGAGCTAGGTCAGTGGTGAGCTAGGCGCTCAAGCCTTGGCAATGTCGCCGTGGCCCTTGAGGCCGGCCGCCCACTTCTCTTCGACGTGGCCGAAGCGCCAGATCAGGACGGCAGCGGTCCAAGTCAGAACGAACAGGGCGACGATCACGAAGCCGGCGGCATTGATATTGAACTCTGCCATGAAATGCCAGAAAGGTCCTTTGAGGTGAAGCTCCCGAGGGAGCAGGCCCAGCACCTCGATGGTGCCGATCAGAAAGCAGATCGCCACCGAGAGACCGGTGATAGCGAGGTTGTAGTAGACCTTGCGGATGGGATTGAAGAAGGCCCAGCCGTAGGCGACATTCATGAAGCAACCGTCGAAGGTGTCCATCAGCGCCATGCCCGCCATGAACAAGATGGGCAGGCACATGATCGCGTACCAAGGCAGCGCCTCCGATGCCAGCACGGCGGTGGTGGCCAGTAGCAAAACTTCGGTGGCGGTGTCGAAACCGAGACCGAAGACCACGCCCACCGGATACATCTGCCAGGGCTTGGTGATCGCCTTCATCCAGCGGCCGAAGAAGCGGAACATTAAACCGCGGTTGTTGAGCTGGGTCTCCAGTTCCGCTTCATCGTAGTGTCCTTGCCGCATCTTTCGGAAGACGGCGACGATCCCCGCCAGAATCACGATGTTCAAGGCCGCAATCAGGTAGAGGAAGCAGGCCGACACCACCGTCCCGAAAATCCCCCCGAACTGCTCCAGTCCCGAATGTTGGTGGGAGATGGCGGAATACACCGTCTTCTCGGCGATCACGATTCCGGCGCCGATGGCGACCACGATGGTGGAATGGCCGAGTGAGAAGAAGTAGCCAACACTGAGGGGGCGCTGGCCCTCGCTCATCAGTTTCCTGGTGGTGTTGTCAATCGCTGCGATGTGGTCGGCGTCGAAGGCATGGCGTAGCCCCAAGGTGTAGGCCAACACGCTGACCCCGATTCCCAGGCCCTTGTAGTGGTAAGGGACGACGAAGAAGAGGAAGACGCCGAACCCGACGACGTGGAGCAGGATGATGGTGCCAAACATGAACTGGGCACGGCGCCACTCGGCAGGGGTTAGGGCCTGGCGAAAGCGCTCCAGGCGCCCGACCGGTCCGGTCAATCCGACCGTTGCCATGTTCGACTCCTTCGCTGCAGGTCTCCACCTCGCAACCACGCCACCGTAGCACAGTTGCATCGGGATCGCAAATAGATTTGGCTGGCAATTGACCGTCTGTCACAGTCTCGTAAGGTGGCCCTAGAGGTGGTGTTTCAGGGAAGTGCTGGGAAGCGGACTTGGAGAGACCCACCGGCGCTGCGGAAGCTGGGCAACCCCAGGGGGGCAACTGGCGGCCAGGGCCGAGTAGGACGCTGCGTCTCGCCTCCCGGCTAGGGCGCGCCTTCGGGGAGATGAGAGAGCCGGGAAGGCCACCAGTTCCAGCGCCCCAGCAGAACCGCGGCGGAGGGCACCAGCAGGGTACGAATGACAAAGGTATCCATGAACACCCCGGCCGCGACCCCGAATCCAATCTGCTGGATCTCCGAGCCTCCCGACGATCCTCCGCCGGCTAACCCCAGCACTGCGAAGGTGCCACCCAAGACGAGCCCGGCGGTGCTGATGGTGGCGCCGGTCATGCCCACGGCGCGGCGGATGGCCTGATGCAAGGGCATCAACTGCACCTCCTCGCGGATGCGCGTCATCATCAGGATGTTGTAGTCCGATCCCAGGGCCATGAGAAAGACGAACATGAGGAACGGCAATAGGAAGTTGACGCCGTCCTGGCCCAGGATGTGGACGAAGATGAGCGATACCAGCCCCAGGGCGGCCAGGTAGGAGAGCACCACGCTCACCACCAGGTACACCGGCGCCACCAGGCTGCGCAGCACCAGGGCCAAGAGCAGGGCGATCAGAATGGTGACCACTGGGATGATGTGGACCAGGTCGCTGCTGCTGTAGTTCTGCACGTCGTAGGCGAACGCCAGCACGCCGAGGATTCCGCTCTCTCGCGCCCCGATTCGCGCCGCCACTTGAGCGACCGCCGACCGAGCCATCGGTACCGCTGCGAGGGCTCGGGCGGAGTTGTCGTTATTGCGCAGGAGCAGCGTGGAGTACTGGATCGTGTGTCCGTCGGGACTTATGAATTGGGCGAGTTCTCGGTAGGCGTTGTACAGGGCGGGCGAGGTGGTAGCTGCGACCGGCTCGGTGGGAGACAGGAGACTGGGCTGTCCCAGCCGGGCGTGGAGGCTGGTTACCTGGGACGGTGTTAGACGGGAAGTCTCCAAGGCGCCGACGACCCGGCGGAACTGATGGGTCGCCACCAGGTCGGATTGGGCGGCGGCGAGAACGGAGGGATCACTCCAGACCGACTCCGGCAACCGGAAGAGCACTGCCAAGGCTTGCACGTTGGAGGCAGGAAAGTCGCGAGCTAGAACCGCCGCCCCCTCAGCGGAGTTGGTTCCGCTGGGTGCCGATGTGTTGCCAAACCCGGCGGTGGTGCTGGTCAACGCCGCCGTTGCCATTCCCCCGAAGACCAGGACGCCAACCACCAGGATCATCAGCGGGCGCGCTACCACCCGATCCCCCAGCCAGGCATAGATCCCACTCCGCTGGCGCTCCTCCAAACGAGCTCGGGTGGGCCAAAAGACGGCCCGCCCGAAGATGGCGAGCAGGGCGGGAAGCAGGGTGAGGCCAGCCAGAAGCATGAGACCGATCCCAATCGCCAGAGCCGGCCCCAGGCTCTGGTAGAGACCGAACTGAGCCAGCACCAAACTGAGCAGCGCCACGATCACGGTCATGGCGGAGAAGGTGATTGACTCGCCCACGGTGCTGACCGCCTTGACCACCGCCGCGTGGGGGTCAAGCCCGCGGCGAAGTTCTTCACGGACGCGAAAGACCAGGAAAAGACCGTAGTCGGTGCCGGCCCCTAAGAGCAGCACTATCAGGAGCACTTGGGTTATCACCGACACCTGAACCCCGATGTGGGTCGCCTCGGCCACTACCGGACCGGCCAGCGCCAGCACCAGGGCGGCCGGCAAGAGGGTGATCAGAGGAGCGAGCAGGGCCCGGAAGGCAACCAGGAGCAGAGCGATGATGAAGACCAGGGAAAAGAGCTGGGTCAGATTCTGCGAGTGCTTGGACGACTGCTGGCTATCGATGATGGAGGGCAGGTCGCCGGTCAAGTAGTAGCTCAGTCCGGGTGCCCTGGCGGCGCTGAATCCGGCACGGATTGAGTGCACCACTTGGGCGCCATCGCCGCCGCCGAAAGCGGGCACTGAGAGCTCGATCAAGGCCTGGCGGGACTCGCCGTTGGGAGAGGTACCCAAGTCGCGCACCATGCTGACCTTGGGCATGGTCCGCAGCTTGGCCTCGAAGTCTGTGATGACGTGGTCATCGGCTGCCGTCAGAGGCTTGCTGCCGGCCACGACCAGGGTGGCAGCCGCCAGTTTGGAGTTCTGGAAAGGCCCGGCGAGCGCCTCGGCCTGCGAACTCGGTGCACTGGCAGGCAGAAAGGCCGAGTTGGTGTCCTTACTGACCGAGGCCAGGGTCGGCAGGAGATGGACGCAAACGACGGCGACCACGATCCAGCCGATCACGACCGGGACGCGAAAGCGCACCACGAAGCGGCCCAGGCCGCTGAAGAATCGACTCACCGGCAGCAGCTACCTGTCGGTCGCGGACATCCACAGCGCGCGTCCCCACCGGCTGTCCCAGCCAACCGAGTCGCTGCAGTCTTGCTCAGGCCTCAAGCTCCGCTGGTTGCGTGGTCACCAACTGTGGCGCATGTACCGTCTTGCGCAAGGGCACCTCTTTCAGCAACCAGGTAATGGCGAAGGCGAGAACAGCAAATGGCACGGCCCAGAGAAACACCGGGTGCAAGGAGGCGTTGACCGCCTGGACGTAAGCGGTGTGGACCGCGGCAGGGAGCTTGGCCAGCGCGGCCGGGCTGGCTCCCGCCGTACCACTGAAGCCGACCGGCAAGCGCCTACCGGCCAGATAGTGGGCCAGGTTTCCGCTGAGCACGTTGGCGAAGATGGCGCCAAAGATCGCCGTTCCGAATGATCCCCCGATGGAGCGGAAGAAAGTAGCTCCCGAGGTGGCCACCCCGAGTTTGGCGTGCGGTACTGCGTTTTGCACGGCGATCACCAGAACCTGCATCACACTGCCCAGTCCCAGGCCGAGGACGACCAAGAACAGCGAGATTGTCAGCATGCTGGTGGTCAGGTCGAGCATTGAGAGGAGGTAGAGGCCGACCGCCATGACCGCCGTGCCCACGATGGGAAAGATCTTGTATCGGCCCCACCGGCTGATCAGCAGTCCTGAACCGATCGACGTGACCAGCAGACCCGCCATCAGGGGCAGAAGGTCGAGTCCTGACCTGGTGGGACTGGCGCCACGAACAATCTGCAGATACGTGGGCAGGTACGTAATCGCGCCAAACATGGCGAATCCGACGATGAAACCGATCAGGCTGGAGGCGGAAAAGACCCGATTGCGAAACAGGTTCAAGGGCAGGATGGGCTCAACCGCCCGCCGTTCCACCACGACGAAGATGCTCAGCAGAACCACCCCCAGCACCGCCAGAATCGCGATCGGCGCTGATCCCCAGAGGAAGGTCGTGCCGCCCAGTGTGGTGAGCAGAACCAGGCAGGTGACGCCACCCGCCAAAAGGACCGCGCCGATGTAGTCGATTACGTGCTGGACCCGCTTCAAGGCGCTGGGAAGCGCTCCGGTGGTGACCGCCAGGGCGATGGCGCCGATGGGCAGGTTGATATAGAAGATCCAGTGCCAGGAGAGGTTCTGGACGAAGAAGCCGCCGAGCAGGGGGCCGGCGACGCTCGAGAGTCCGAAGACGGCGCCGAAGATTCCCTGGTATTTGCCGCGGTCACGAGGCGGGACCACGTCGCCGATGATGGCCTGGGCACCCACCATCAAGCCGCCGGCGCCAAGTCCCTGCAAAGCTCGGAAGCCGATCAGGTCGATCATCGACGAGCTCAACCCGGAGAGGGCGGAGCCGATCAAAAAGATCACGATGGCGGCCTGGAAGAAGACCTTGCGGCCGTACATGTCGCCCAACTTTCCCCAGAGCGGTGTCGACACCGTGGCCGCCAGCAGATACCCGGTCACCACCCAGGAGAGGTGGGAGAGCCCGTGGAGATCCCCGGCGATAGTGGGCAGTGCCGTGGCCACGATGGTTTGATCCAAGGCCGCCAGGAGCATGCCCAGCATCAAAGCCCCGATGACCAGCAGAACCCGCCGCTGGCTCAGGACAGTGGCGACTCCGGGATCGGGCGGCTCGTTCATGTACCCACTCCCGCAGCGGCCTTGGACCCTGGCGCTGGTGCTCCGCCGTGACCGAGCGCGCCATCAATCTCCGCCGCCCCGAGACCTCGACGGGAAGCTGGCCTGACCGGAGCCGGCTCGGGCAGTCCTGCAGCGAACTGGGCGAAGGCCGACTCGACCAGACGGGCCAGCGACCGCGTGCCTTCCAAGTTGCGCCAGTGCGTCATCGCCACCCGGAAGGCGCCCATCGACGCGGCGGCCACCAGTGCCGGATAGAGGTCGCGGTCGGGATCGGTGCCGGTTCGCTCCGCCAGGGCCTCGATCAGGTTGCGCTCATGGGTCGCGAAGGATGCCAGCAGGCTGGGAAGAAGACTGGGCTCCTGCCTGACAATTCGCATGTGGAGCAGCCAGTCTTCCCGGCGATCGGCCAGGGGAGCGGCGAAGTCCACAAGGACATTCCTCACCGCGATCAGAGGCCGCTCCTCCGCCGGACGAGCCAGAAGGGCTTGGCGTAATTCAGCGGCTTCCTCCGGGTCGTGACCAACGATCGCCTCCTCCTTCGATGAGAAGTAGTTGAAGAAGGTGCGGACCGAGACATCTGCCGCCTCGGCAATGTCCTCCACCGTCACGTGTTTGAGACCCCGCTCGGCAACAAGTCTGACGGCGGCCGATCGCAACGACCTTCTCGAGGCGATCTTCTTGCGATCTCGCCTGCCCAGGTTCTCTTCCACTCTGGCAACCTAGCAGGCTACTTGCACATCGTGCAAGTCTTCACTACGTGCAGCAGCCCTGTCTGCAGCCAGGGCACCCGCGGCGGAGCCCGGCAGTGCCCACCGACCTGCCACCTCGGCTCTCTGGGCACCGGGTATCCCTCCCACTCTTACACTGCGAAAGGATCACTAGACCACTTCCACAGCGAACCTCGTGTGACCTTTCGCTACGCGCCACGCAGGGAAGCCGCGGGCCAGAACTTTGGGCTCTAACAGACTTGACTCAAACGAGGAAGGCGAACAGTTGTTCGGGAATGGTAAGATACGGCGAGGCCGGGTCAAGCGAATTGACTTTTTTGTAACAGTGTGTTTGTGGCGCTCCTTATGGGTCCCTGGCACGTAGACTCCGGGCACAGCCGGTCGGCTGAAGCCCCCAGGTAGAGGAGGCAAACGCTATGGCAGTAGTAGCAAGGTCCAGCAATGGCCGCACCAAGCTGCCCAAGGCGATCTCCACGGCGGAGTGGCAGTCGTACGTTGACGAACTCGCCCGCAGGCTTCTGCAAATCAGTGGCCAAGAGTTTGTGGATCGCTGGGAACATGGGGAGTACCGGGGTACGGGCGACCCCAACGTGATGCGGGTCGCTAGTTTGCTCCCGATTGGCGGGCCGGACTGACAGCCAGGCTGTAAGTAACTTTATGGGCCCGCTTCAGCGGGCAGTGAGTTGCGTCAGCCCGGCTGTCTTGATGCACGCCAGACAAATCAGCCCGGGCTCGCCCATACACGGCCTGACCTTCGGGGGTGCGGCCGATGTTGAACTGCGCGGACAGACGAGGTATCTGTTCTCGATGGTTCAACAGTTTCGTGTGATCAGAGCTGAGGGCGAGCTAGGGCCGTACAAGGTCTCGACAATTCTCTACAACTATCGACTTCAGGCCGAGGACGGACCGGAGGTAGTCGCCTTCCACTGGCACCCTACTCGTGATGCCGACTGGCCCCACCGGCACCCTCATCTCCACATCGGGCGCGGCTTAGGTTCTGGGCTTGCGGCCCGCGCGACTCGCTACCACTTCCCAACAGGGCGAGTGTGTCTTGAGCAGGTGCTCAGATTCGCGATCAAGGACTTACTAGTTCGTCCCATCAAGGACAACTGGGAGCAAATTCTTGATCAAGGTCAACAGACCCACGAGGAATGGCGTACCTGGCCTTGAGCAACTGCCGGACAGGCGCAGCTAGGCGGCGGGCCGGGGACCGGGAGAACGCCCATTCTGCTGGCGTAACCGCTTCTCGCGCTTGTAAGCGACCTTCTGCGCCTCGTCGCACCGGCAAGGGACCCCTCGGCCCCGGCGCCTTCTATCGACCAGCCCCAGATGCAAGCAGTAGTAGGCTGAGAACACTCCAGCACGGTCGACATCCTGCTGGGACTACGCACGCCGTCGGTCATCGGGTGGCGGAATCCGGTCTTGTCGGACATAATGGGAGCGTGAGCGACCAACTTTTACACGTTCTTCCCGTGGACGATCCCAGACGGCCTGCCATCCGCAGGGCGGTCTTTGGCACCTTGTGGGCATCGGCTTTCTTTTTACTGTTTGCGGCAACTAAGGAAGTCAAGCCGCTTTACAGCCATGCGCCATGGCTGAACGATCCTTATGACACCGTCCTCTCGTTCACGATGTTTTTTGTTCCTCTCATCGTGGTATGCGTACTGGTGCAAGTCAATCTCTGCCGCCGGGCCGAGCCGCTATTGGCCAGCCGAGTGGCAGCCGTCCTCCGCGGATGCAGGGTAGCAGTCGGTGCGATCGCTATTGAGCTCCTATCCGGCTGGGTCGCGCTGGCCCTGGAAGCAAACAGATCGCAGTGGACAGGTGCGGCGACCGGAGTTGGGATATCACTTCTTCTTCTTACAAGCCTCGTTACCATGAAGGTGTCGGTTGACCTGTTGCGAGTGCCCCACCTCCCGAAGATGTCGCACGTGTCTGGTGCTGAACCGGCTGATTGGCTCGCGGACGCCGTCAAGGTCGTCAAGCGGGAAAGCCATCGGCTAGGTCCACTTGAGGAGGCGGCGTTGGTCGGTCTTGCCTGGTCGGAGGAGAACTTGGTGCGCGAAGTCCGCCGTCATCCGGTGGTGGCAGCCGCAGTCACGAGCGGAACCTTTGGAGTCGTGGTGCTCGGCTGGCAGGGCTATCGCGAAGGCCATTTTTTGTCGGTGACTCTGCTGGCTATGGGCCTTGGTTTCTGCGCTATGTTTGCATTCCTTGTCTCAGCTGGCTCCTACTTCGGACTGGTGCGCAGTACCCAACCCTCGTATGGGCTGCAACGGCGAGCGGTTGATGCGAGCGTGATCGCTTGCACTGCTGCGGTAATTACCCTGGCCTTTCGGAACTACTTGTTTTGGATGATAGGCAGTACTGCGGCTGCCGCTGGACCTCAGCAGTTCGCGACGCTTGTAGGCAGTGCCGCCGTCCTCGCGTTTGGTGTGGCTCTCAGTGTCGAGGTACTTCTACGTTCCCACGCGCGCTCCACCCTCTGATCGAGACGGCTACTTCACCAGAAGCGCCTAAGACTCATCCCACCAGCCGCAGCGAGATCCACAGGGCTGCCGTCGCCGCCAGGAGTACCGGAGGAACCGTCAAGGCGCCTAGACGCAGGAACTCCCACGCAGGTAATTCCTCTCCGTGCTGCCGAACAACCTGCCGCCAGAGCAAGGTGGCCAGCGAACCTACATAGGTGAGGTTGGGCCCAACATTGCAACCGATCAGCACCGCCAGAACTGGTCCAGCACCGATCGCTGCCGCGGCGGGGAGGAGCAGGAGCACCGCCGCCAAGTTGTTGATGAGATTGGCGAGCACGGCCGCGACTACCGCGATCAAGAGCAGCGCGCCGAATGAGCTGCCTGCAGGCATCACATGGACAACCAGTGACCCCAGCCCGTGCACGGAGAGCGCCTTCACGATCAGCCCAATGGCCAAGACGAAGGCGAGGAAGGGAACCTGGACGGCCTGACCGACTTCAGCAACCGCGACTCGACCCTGGAACAAGCCGGGGACGGCCAGGATGAGGGCACCACCGAGGGCCGCGAATGCGGGAGCGACATGAAGCAGTGAGCAGACGAAGAATCCGACGAGCGTGAGCGCTAACACGGCACTGGCGAAGACCGGAAGGCGGTGGGGGGTGACGGTCGCGGCTTCCCTTTCACTGACAAGGTCAGCGGCGAAGAATCGCCTCAGCACCAGCCACTCGACGCCGATCGCCGCTAACCAGGGCAGTGCCATCGTCTCTCCGAAGCGAAGGAAGGACAAGCCGCTCGCACTGAACGCCAAGAGGTTGGTGAGGTTTGAGACGGGCAGGAGCAGGGAGCCCGAGTTTGCCAGATGGGCACAGGCATAGACGTGGGGCTTGGCTCGCACGCGCACCCGGGCGACCGTGGCAAAGACCACAGGTGTCAGCAGCAAGACCGTGGCATCCAAGCTGAGTACCGCGGTCACTGTGCTGGCGGTGGCAAAGACCAACGCTAGCAGCTTCACGGGTTTGCCCCGAGAGCCGGACGCCATCCAAGCGCCGGCGGCCTCGAAAAAACCGTAGCGATCACACATATTGGCGAGCACGAAGACGGCCGCGAGGAATCCGAGAGTGGGAGCCAAACTCCTGACCTCAGCGGCGGCCTGGTTCACCGACAGGACTCCGAGCAGCAGCAGGAGGGCGGCGGCGGGCAGAGCCAGCAGGGCCTCCGACCAGCCCCGCGGGCGAAACACGGCCCCTATCAAGGTTGCCAGCAGAAGCAGGCTGGCAAGCGCCTCCGACAGGGGACTCAACATGGCGGCAGTCTAGGAGAGCCTCCCCAGTGGTTCTGCAGCAGTTGAGTGACCCAAGTCGCCCACCGACTGCTTATCTGATCGGCCACCTCCACTGGGCAGACTTTGCCCAAAAACGTTTTCCGGCGGCTGAGTACGCCTTATCCTTCGCCGAGGAGATGCCTGAACCCCGCCTGAACCTGAGCATTCAGCACCTGAGGTCACCATGAGGATTGAGTCGTCGGTCACTTCCCTGTCGTGGATCCCGTCGGAGGCGATTGGCGCGCTGGTCAGGATGCCGTTCGATACTGGCATCACCCACTACGACCAGGCTCCACCCGATGCCATCGAAGACCTACCAGCGCTCCGCTTGGCGGATCGTTTCCGGTTCGCCAATGAGCTTCGAGCCTGGGTCGAGGTTGAAGGCGGCGAGATCGTCGACTGCGGCTACTCCGGAAGCGGCCATATGGGCTCGACTACTGTCCGCCTGGTCAAGTCGATCACCCTGCCTGGGGTGATGCTTCCCGACCGCCAGAGCTCACCTGCGATCAGCGGGGGTGCCGTCCATTTCGTCCAGACTTCTGGAGGCCGCACCGGGCTCCCGGCGCCACGTCCGGTGCCGCGGCGCCCCTTCTTCCAGATCGCCTCGCCGATCGTCTGGACCACCCTTGGGCTCACCATCAACGTCGATGGGAGCAGCAGCGGTGAAGTCCTCGGCGCCAGCACCTTCCCCCGGCACTGGGTCTACGACCGGGAGGGAAAGCTGGCCCAGAAGTCGGGCCTGATGGACTTCAAAACCTGGTGGAACCAAGCCTTCGGCGAGCGAACCCCGTGGGGTGACCAGGACTCTCCGGCGCTGATGACAGCGGTCGAGACGGCCCTGGAGCGCGAACTCTCCCCGCTGATCATGAAGGGTGGGCGTTCGATCCGCTCGGTCGCCAAGGGCGCGACTTTGGTGGAGCAGGGAGACGTCGGAGACGAGGTGTTCCTTCTCCTCGACGGCACATTGGCCGCCGAGGTGGACGGCAAGGTCGTGGCTGAGATCGGCCCCGGCGCCATCCTTGGCGAGCGGGCCGCCTTCGAGGAGGGCCGGCGGACCGCCACGCTTCGGGCGATCACGCAGTGTCGGGTCGCGGTGGCAGATGCCGACCGCCTGGCGGAGGCCGACCGGCTAGCGCTCAGCCAGGAGCACCGCCGTGAGGAGGCGTCCCCGGATGCCTAATCGAGCCAGACTCGGAGCAAGGTACCGCCCCTACACCCAGAGACGGACCCGCTAGCCACTCCGGCGAGCGGTAAGCCTGGCCTCACCGTGGCCGGGATTGGATGATGTCGAGGTCACGGTTGGCATAGCTGCTGTGCTGCCACTCCTCGTTGAGGATCACATGCAAGCAATGGAGCACCGTGTGAGCCTCCCTCGGGTGACCGGGAGCGTCGGGGGGCACACACACCCGCTCCAGCTCCCCCGCCGTGAGGCCAGCGATCGTCTCTCTCACCATGTCCACCCGCCCGCGGCGGACCGCGAGCACTTCGAGGAAAGAGGGGGTGGCATGGGGATCAATCCCGAGACTGGCTGGATCGGTGAGCCATGACCCGGCGACTCCCCACGGGTGGTAGGGACGCGCTAGCTGCTTGACCGTGCGCAAAAGCCAGCAGTCGGTGGCGAGAATCAGATGGCGCAGCGTCTCCACAAAGCTCCACTCGTCGTCCACCCGTTCGAAGAGCGCCGGCTCCGGTAGGGCTTGCGCTCGAGCCAGGTTCGTCCGCCAAATCTCCTCTAGCGTGGCCCACGCCTCAGCCAAGCCTGGCGGGTCGCTGGCGCGGAGCTTCGCCCGCTCCGGAAAGCGGCGGTCCAACTCGGCTTCCACCAGGGGGGCGACCTCGACGCCATTCAGGCGGAGCCCCTCTAGGTCCCCCGAGATGTCAGCGTTGAAGAACCGCGCGTCAGTGATCCTGGTGCCTTCGAAGCTCGGGCTGTGCAATCGAGCTCTTGAGAAATCGGCGTCCTCCAGGCGTACTCCCGCAAAGTTGCGACCCTCGACAGATGTCATGTCACCCTCCGTCCGGGAGTCTCGCGCAGCCGGTCGCTGGACCGCAAGGACCCAGCGCGTGGGGCGCTGGCGCTTGGATCCGCGGAGCGCGTGTCGAAGGTGTCCTCAGCGGAAGTTACGTGGGTCGAGCTGTCTGCTGACGATCCACGCGTGCTTGCCGACCTGCCGGACTCGCGCAAAGCCCAGCTCCTCGAACAGCTCGACGGTCGCGCTGAACAGGAACCGATCCTGAGCCTCGCGGCCGGAGGTCACCTCTGACGTCGCTTCTACGAGGCCACCACCAGCGGCGGCGATCTGCGCCAGCGCACCCTTGAGTGCGGCGCGCGCGATCCCCTGTCCGCGATGCCGCTTCTCGACGAAGATGCAGGCGATGCGCCAGCGCGCTGGCGCAGGCGGAGCCTTGGCGTATTCACGGCTGTGCCGGAGCCTGAGCTCCTCGGGACTGCCGTACTGGCACCACCCCTGCGCGATCCCGTCCTCGTCAAATACCAGTGCCGCGTGTGCGCCGTCAGCCCGTACTAACTGCTCCTTGAGCGCCCGCGGATCACTGACTCCGCGCTGGTACTCCGTGTGGTACGCAATGCACCAACACCCCCCGTAAATCCCGTTGTTGCGCTCGACCAACTCCGCGAAGGCGTCCCACGTGGTAGCGGTGAGCGGCCGGGTCGTATAGGGCACGTCCGTGGGCGGGACCGCTGCTCTCGACGGCCGCCGTGCGGAGTCAGGCATTGGCGACCTCAGCCAGGAGGTGAGCGAGCTCCGTTGGTCGGCTGAACATGGGCCAGTGCCCCGAGTCGATGTCGACGAAGTCGACATGACGGGCTAAGGAGAGTTCCGGTACCTCGCCGCCTTGAACCCACTCTCGGGCCTGGGCCACGGAAAACTCGGGGCAGATCAGGGTCACCGGTACGTTGAACCGCCGCTCGTCACTGTGATGCACCACCCCCCTTGCCCCGGCTTCGGGTACCGGGATCGCTGCGGAGGCTATCCGCCTCTTCATCCCTTCATCGAGATCGGCAGAGTCCGGGCCTTCGAACCGAGGCCAACCCGGAAAGGGCACCATCCCGTTCTGGGACTCGAAGGCGTCGGCATAGAGCTCGCCGTCGGCGGAGGGGAAGCCGCCGATCAGGGCGACCCCTCCTACCTTGTCAGGGCGGGCGCCAGCTGCAATCCATGCCAGTGTGCTGGCGGCCGAGTGCCCGACGACTAGAGGGACCCCAGCCGTGGCGTCGACTGCGGCAACTACGCTGGCCACCTGGTCTTCGAGCGTTGCGGAGCTGGAACCGACACCCTGGCCCGGGAGGGTTAGCGGCATGGCGCGGTGGCCGAGCGACGCCAACTGAGGCACCACCTGGTCCCAGGCAGACCCATCCAGCCAGAGCCCCGCGATGAGCAGGATCTCCATGCCGCGACCATATATCACACCTGGTTCACGGCGGATGCCGCCGGGTAGCTGCCACCCACCTGTCGAGCCCAAGCTGGCCACCCGTTAGAAGAAATGCGATTGCAGCCACGCCCGGAGGCGCTCTCGGTCTCCACGGTGACCATACGCGGCCAGCGCAATGGGCTTGTAGAGGTAATGCACGAGTCCGATGGCGGCGAGAAGATACTCGCCAGTGGCTGGGTCGGTCACTCGCGCTGCAAGGATCTGCCCCATCGCGGCTCAAGCGTCGCCTCGGGAAGGCTGGGCGGTCAGTCGCCCCCTCCAGCACCCCTTAAAAGCCCACAAACTGTCCTCGCGGGCCCACCGCGCAAATCGGCTTGCAAGTACCCAGCTAGGGTTGTTGCAAGGTTCTGTTTAGCACCCCAGTCGACTTCAGGCAATTGGCTTGAGCCCGCCATTTCGGAGGGGCTTGTACACGCCGAGAGCGTCAAACTGTACACGGCTGAGGCTGATCTCAGGCTGAGATCAAGCCAGGACCTCCCAGAAGCGCAGAGGAGGGTTTTGAGCCATCCCCGCCAGAGCCAGGTCCTCGGCTCAGGTCGCCGAGAGGAAGCCCTGGACGAGCTCTCTGACACCGTCGAGGTAGGCATGGCTGACGCTGCCTGACGGGGCATCCATGTAGACCACCAGCGGGCCGTCTGCTGAGTCGTGCCACAGCCACCCCCCAGGGACAGGCTCCGAGTCCACCACGACTGGGCGCCCCAGGAAAGCCTCGAACAGGCGCTGGTCGCCGGGCAGCCGCTGCTTGAAGTTCGGGCCGTAGCCGCGCACGATCAGAACCGAGGCGGTCTGGCGCAGCGTGAGGAATCATCCCGTGTTTCAACCGCTGAGCCGGTGCTGGACTCGTCTCGGCGACTTGTCGGAGAACCGCCCTTGGATCGGCCGGATCAGGCGCCACCACCTCGGCGGTGACAGTCCACGTCGGCGCCCCTTGGCTCTCCGTGAAGACGGAAGCTCGCAACGAGCCAAGCCCCAGTCTACGGAATAAGGGTCACTACTAGGTCGCGGACAATCTCTCGGGACGCCGCATAAGTCAACCCAGAATCGCCAAAGTATCGAACTGTGGTCGGCCACTCGGATGCAAACAAGCCTTCCCCGAATGACCGGCTCGGGGGGACGGCGAGCCCACGGTTGAGGCGGGGTTGGGCGGCAGGGCGTGCCCATAACCAGCGGGACCGAGAATGTGACCGCCAGGTTGGGAGCGCGAGAAGCCACCGTCCCTCCGGCCCGGTCATGCGGTGACCCCGATCGGCGTGCCATTAGACCGGCTACTTAGCCTCCGGGGCTCGCACGGCCATCAAATCGTTGTCACCCTGATGTGGCGCCGCTTGGGCTATGGGTAGACAACCCCATCCGGTTGGGTCCAGTCGCCTGACTTCGGCTTAGGTGAGCACCGGTCGCGGGCTGGGACTGGCAAGCGACGGTCCTGACGCGAAGCCGCAGCAGGGAGCCGGCGTGGGCTCGCACCCGATCCGGCCCCTTGAGGCCGGGAATGGTGAGCGACTGGGTTACCGCGCTCAGCACCGTCACCTGGCCCGGTTGACCGCAGACTGGTGCGCTGTATACCGCAAGGGCATTGTCCTCGCCAAGAGTCTGGGCTCGGAGCCGGCCGTTCACCCAGTAGCCCCAGCCGCCGTCGGAGAGGCTTTCGGCATCGCCTTGGCCCTTTAGCGCTGCCAGATGCATGATTTTCCCTAGGACGCGGGCTTCACTAGAACTGATCGCCTCCCCGTCGTACCAGCGACTCAGGAAGTAGCTGGCAGGGGTGCCGTAGACACTGCTGCTCACGGCATGGGCGATCGCCTGGCCTGGCTGCACCGCCCAGTCGTCGCCGTCGATCAGAGTTCCAGGGTCGACTGCCGAGACAATTTGTGCGCGAGTCTGCCAGGTCGCCTCGCCCCAAGCGTCATAGAGACGGATCATGTCAAGAGTGCCTCCGTACTGGGGCGCGACCGCACTGGACTCGATGAGGGCACCCCGGCGAACCTGCTCGGCGTCGGTGTAGATCAAGTGCAGGTAGCGCAGCAGAGCCGCGGCTCCCACGCCTAGCTGTGGCCGGGCCAGGTGGACCAGATTGGGGTTGGGCGTCAGCTGTCCCCAATCGATCTTGAGACCGTCGGCGCCGACATCGCCGGGGCCTCGGCCCAGGAGAGTCCGGATCTCATTGAGTAGCGTCGGACCGAAGGAAGTCGCGGTGGGATCGATCAACTTGCGGTGGGTGGGTATCAGATGGTCAGTCCGGGTGGCGCACCCAACCGCTGCCGGACCCTTCAAGCCGTGACATTTCGATCCCAGGACCCACAGCGGCCACCAGAGCAGAACGTGGATCCCCTCGGCGTGAAACCCTGCGATCAGGCGACGCAGTCCAGCTACGCCACCAAAGCGCTCGCTGGGCTGGGCCTCCCCGATCCGCGCCTGCCACTGGGAGTCCAGCACCAAGGTGATCTTGCTCTGGCCGTACCGGGCCTTCCAGGCGGCGACGTACTTGCGGACCCAGGCGGAGGTGTAGCTAGGCGAGGTCCGCGCCGCGCCGTCCACCCTCTGCTGGCCCCAGGTGTCGACCAGGGGCCAGGACCACCAGGACGGTCGGTGTCCGGGGGGTGCTGCCTGGGGAGCGTATCCCAGCTTCTGCAATGCCGAGTGGTAGGCGGTGAGCCCGGTCCAGGGACCATTGGAGAAGGTGAAGACAAAGGAGGGGAACTTCAGCACCGGGACGCCGCCACTCTTGCCGACTACACCCCCCGACCCCTGATCCTTGATGTGAGCCAGGGTTGCCAAAGGGTAGTTGACCTCCACTGATCCGTCGCTAGTGGTGTAGAGAGCAGTGGCGTTGGGTACCTGTACCAGTCCCAGTCCCAGCCAGCCGGGCCCGGTCTGCAGTTGGAGGTCGAACGGGGGCGGCGAGAAGGACGTGCCGGTGCCGACCCGCGTGGCCGGCGTGGTCGAGAGCAGGCTGCCTCTGGGGTCGGGGCTGAGGCGTCTTCGGATCTTGGTCCAGTCCAGCCCTTTCTCGACGTCATCGAAAAACTCAGGAACGAGGCCCGCTGCCGGCCCAAGCGCGGCTTCGAAGGTGATGGTGAAGAAGGTTGGCGAGGCGATCAGCGTGGCCCGGGAGATCATCTTGCCGCGCGTCGTGGTGGCGGTCGCCACGAGACCAGAATCAGTTCGCCTGACTTGGTGCCTAATCCCCCCGGCCACCGTGGAACGGCCCGCCAGCGCAACCAGTGGGAACCTTGTGTAGACCCGACCGTGAGCGGTTTCCACGGTGAGTTCCTCCTCGGATGAGCTGACCACCAGCCGGTAGTGGGTCTCCCGAATCACGGTTGAAGTGGGTCCCGATCGAGTCTGGCCGACCACACGGTGAGAGGGGGTTGAAGCGCGACTCCAGCCAGGGACCGGACCCAGGCCGCTGGCGGCTAACACTGTCAACAGAACACCACCGACCGCTAGGCGCATGGTGGAAATGGCCCCATACCGCTGCCTAGCTCATCCATGCCAGGCCCAGGCGGCCAGTCGTCAGCGGCTGTGCGTACAGTCGGCCGGCAACCGTGGTGCTGTAATCCGAGCGGGTGACCCCAGATCGGGGAGACAGCAGGGCCCGGGTTCAACTCCTACGGTCGGTCTGGGCCGGGACAGCTCCTAAGGGCCGGCGCGGAGGCGTTCGGTCGAACTTCAGGGCGAGGGCGGGACATGATGCTTGGGCGCGACGGGCCGTCCGATGGAGCCAGGTCGGCACCTCGTCCGGCACGATCATCGGGAAACCCCAGTCATCCAGGCGCACCCTCTCTGGGAAGAGCTCCGCGCAGAGGCCGTGACCTACGCATAGGGTGGGATCAACACGGAGGAATCTGCCACTCAATCGTCGTACCTCCGCGCTTCAGGCAAGGGCAACGACGATGAGGCGGCTCCGGTACATCTGGCCTGCAGATGGCGCTCGAGCTCATCCCCGAATACATCCATGGTAGACCTAATCAAATTGACAACCCCGTCGGGGTGGCGGCAAGCGCCCCGGTTTTCAACCTGGATGCTCCAGCGTTTTGACCAGCCGGACCCCCTGATGGCTGGCGTGGAGAGGTTGAGCCAACTGCCCGAGCGCCTCGGCCAGGGCGGGCAGACCGTGGCTGCACGGTCCGCACGGGCCCGCGCTCTGCCCGGCCAGCCGCCGCACTATCCGGTGCGCCTCCCACACGGCGCAGCTCCCGGGTGCCAGCAGGTGGACCACCCCCGCGCCCAGGGTGGCGTTGAACTTGCCGAGTCCTGCTTGGGAAATTTGGGCCTCTGGGAATTGACCGGGCGTGAGCCAGCTGCCGGAGTAACCACCAACGAGCAACGCGGCCGCCGCCGGATCGCTACCGGCGGCTTCCAGTAAACCCGCCAGCCCCATCCAGTTGGGCATCTCATACACGCCAGCACGCGCCACCGCTCCGCTCAAGGTCACTAGGCGGGTGCCGGGCTCTTCGCTGGTCCCTACTTGGCGGAACCAATCCGAGCCGAACCGAGCGATCAGGCCTAGGTGGGCGAGTGTCTCGACGCTCTGGACGAGAGTTGGTCTGCCGCGCCACCCTCGCTCAAAGGAGAGCGGAGGCCGGAACCGGGGCACGGCAGGGAAGCCTTCCAGCCAGCGGACCACAGCGGTCTCCTCGCCGCCCACAAAATTCGGTGGACCGAGGACTACCTTGACACCAGAGAGGTAGCGGCCCTCCGCACCTCGCTCCAACAGGGCCCGCGTCACCTGGCGGTGGGCCAGCGACGTCGGCACCACCAGGAAGGTGCGTTCCGCCCTGAGGGCGGTGGCGACCCCCTCCGAGCCATCAAGAACCAAGTGGGGCCGGAGGCGCAGGAGAAGGTCGTCCTTGGCCGAGGCTGGCTCGGTCTCGCTCCCGTTGCCCACCACCACCCTGCCCCGGTGCTGGCCCAAGACCGCGGCCAGCTTCTCGGCAGTCGGAAAGCCGGCTCCGCCCCGGCCGGTGAGCCCCGCGTGCCGGACCCGGGTCACCAGCTGGGCCGGCCGCATCCTGCCCACGGCCTCTGAGATTGGGCCGCCCAGCCGTGAGCGGTGCTCCAGCCAGCTCTCCCCATCGGGCCGGCTCGACCCCTCCAGCAGCCGAGCCCGGCCCAAGGCGCCTCGAGACCTTGCCAAGCCCTGAATCTGGGATTGGGTCGCCAGATCAACCGGCCCACCCGTCATTTCAACTCTCTCCCTGGACCGCGGTGCCGAAGAAGAGCTCGCCGCTCACCTGCGTAGCGTCGGCTCCGCCTTCGAGGACGAGGGTCACTCGGACGGAAGACGAAGTACCAGCCTGCAACTCCATCTCGACGACTGAGCCGTTGACGGCAAGGATGGGGCCCTTGTAAGTGGCCGAAGAAGTCGCCGGGGCATGAACCGCTCTGCCGCTCGAGACGGCGATGCCGCCGGTCGGCTGGAGCTGACCCTGGAGGGTGATCAGCAGCGTTCTGCGCGATCCGGCCGGGGCCTGCCCGTGAACGGTGAGAGTCGCCAAGGCCCCCGTTGGCTGGTGCTGACCGTGCCCACGAAGCTTGTGGTGAACGGAGCTAGGCCAGCCGCCTGGCCACCAGCTGGCGGAGACGTGGAACCCGCGCCGGACCCTGACGACAGGACCGAAGTGGGAGTTCCCGCCCGCTGGGCCTAGCCTCGCTGGAGTGGCCCGACGGCGGACCACAGAATTACGGCTGCCGGCAGCGCGGCGGCGGCGACCAACCCGGCTCGCCGGAGTCCTGGGGAGAGCTTGGTCGCCCGCGCCAGTCGCAGCAGCACCGCCGCCACCACCGCCCCGAGGCAGGCAATCTCGTAGGTGAAGACCGCTCCTACATGGGTATCTGTCCCGGTGCCGATGGAATGGAGCAGGGCGACAGGCCAGGAGAGGTAGGTGAGCCAATGAACCAAGCGCCACCACGTGGGACGCAGATGACGGCGCAAGAGGCTGGTCGCCACCACAGCGGCGAGGATGTCGAGGCTGACGGTTCCGAGCCCCACCCACAGTGGCCGGTAGGGGCTGACGAAGGGAACCACCACGGTCCACCAACCCACCCCTACGAACGGGTCCAACTCCACCGTTAGGACGTGGATCGCTAGCAGGATGACTGCCAGCAGGGCCACATTGCGGTGAACCGCCTGGACCATAAAGCGAGGCCAGGAGGGTGGGCACCAGCCACCTTGAATGACGATGCCGAGGACCAGGTTGGCGGTCAACAATCCGAGCAGGACCAGGCCGCTTCCCCGAGCTACGTACCAGAGGTCGGAGGGACTGCTGGTCGCCACGACTGCCGAGATCAAGCTGTTACCTGGCAGCAGGCGCCCGGGTGCGACCGGTCATCGGCGAAGGGGCGTCTCACCCCCCGGCGGGAGGAGCCAATCCCGCGAACGGGGCGGCTCAGGGAGCCACCTGGCGTGAGCCGCACGGCTGAGCACCTGAGGGGCGCATCCTCCAATTTCAACCGCGGGCGACCGGTATCCCGCCGGACGAACTCAACGAGCGCCGCCTGGGAGGGGATCCTGGTGGACTGTTGGTGCGGCCCTTCACAGGTCCCTCCGGGCGCCGCCCTGACCCCAGCCAGCCGGCGCTCAGGACCCACCGGAAATGACCGCGGGTGCAGTCCCGGCCGATGGCGCAGTCGGAGCCGGGACATTGGAGCCACCGGTGGCGGTTGGCGGGGTCGGCTGGCCGGCGCCGCCGGCGGCCGCGGTCGGGACGGTCCTACCGGGAAGAACCTGCGACACCACGGCCGCAGCCGCCCCCGTCAAGAGCATCACCGCAGCGGTTAGGGCGATAGTTATGCGCCGGGTCAGCCCTTCGCCGTCACTCCGCGCCGTCCGATTGCTTTCCCTAGGTTGGTTGTCCACGGAATGATTTTGTCCGGCTTCGCTCAGCTTCGCTCAAAGGGGTATTGGAATTGCCTGAGAGTCAGCCCAGTATCGACACTCGTCGCGGGTAACCACCCGCAAGCAAGCCCCACCAGGGTAAGGCAGACTCAGCGCCGGCGGTCGCGGCCTTCGCTAACCCCCCACCACCGGCCACCCGTTGGTGGCGGGTAGGACCATCACTCCCAGTATCGCGCCGATCACCAAGGTCGCCGCAACCGCGAACTGCCGGGCGCCGACCCCTGAGAGGCGATCTTGACCTCGGCTCAGCCAATCGCGTCCGCCGAACTGGAAAACATCCAGCAGGTGCCCGAGCACATGGAGCGACATCAGGCCAAACCAGAGAATGAAGCTCGCCTTGTGTAGGAACAGTAATGACGGGCGCCACGCCGGCTGGCCGAGCACCAGGGCGACTCCGGTAGCGATGACCGCCAGTGTCGAGACGATCACCAATGGCCCAAGCAGGCGTAGGAATAGAAGTGGAGGACCGCGCCGCTGGTACTCGGGCGCCCCTAGATAGAAGCGAGCGAACCGCCAGGTCGTGGTGCCGATCTTGAGCAGCACTGGCGGTACCAGAAGCATGCCCAGAAAGACGTGAGCCCCAAGCAGGGGGCGGATGGCCAGGATCGTAAAGCCCTCCATCGCCAGCAGGAGCAGCAGCACGAGTCCCAGGTTCCCGGTCAGTCGGGCATTACCCTCGGCGCCTTCGTCGGTATTTGCATCGATGTTACCGCGCTCTCTGTGCGAGTGGACATCGTCCAGTGACCGTTGGTTCACTCCGCTGGCTCCTGCATCGGTCCCACGCTATCGGCGGCGCCTGAGACCGGGCTGAGAAGGTGCCCACCAGGCCGCCATCCCACGTAGCCGGGTTCAGATCCTGCGGGAGGGGAGCTTCGGGGGGCCACATGCCAAGAAGCGTCCCACTGCACTGGAGCATCGCCGCAATCCCTGCCTCCTGCGGGTGGGCACCGCAACCGCCAAGGCGACCCGGCAGCTGATTGCAGCCGCTCCGTCTGACGATATTGAGAAGCCGGTCTTCGTGGATGGCCTTCAGACGATTCCCATCGGAACGAGCGTGCTGGATCACACGCGGAGCGGGCGACGATTCACATCGGGCGGCCACTGGTGGTTCACCCGAGACCTGGGCGCGGGGGTCCGCGCCTACACCCGAGGCAAGAAGGTGATCAAGGAGTGGTGCGGGTTTCTCCAGATCGAAGTCGTCGATCACTTCACGCATGCGCCACTGACCAGCCGGCTGATCCCAGCTGACCATCAGGAATACTCCGCCTACGAAAGCGTCTTTCAAAGGACCGTGACGAGTCTGGGCGGGAACACTCCTTTGTTGATCGCCGGGGATGCAGGATATTCTCTCGACCAGATTTTCCGGTTCAACAGCGATCACGGTGTGGGATCCGTCTTTCCCTTCCGACGAAAGAATGGCCGAGCGCCGAAGAGGCGGCAGGCGACTGCTCTCTTCGACGAGAACGGGGTGCCTAAGTGTCGGCATTGCGGGGGCGAGACTCAGTTCATTCGCTTCGCAGTCGTCAAGGGGAATCGCGAGCGCTCGGGTGCCGAAGGAGAGGGCCGCCTGTGGTTCCGCTGCCGGATGGGCAACCCTCAGTGCGGGGGCGAGCAGACGGTTCTCTGCTCCACTTCGCCATCCGATCTACTACCTCTATGGCGCACGGAGGACGCGTACGCGGCCATGCGGGTCTCCCATCAGTCCTACGAGCACAAGCATCGTGACTTGAGGATCCAATACCTGGTAGCAACTGCTGCCTGGCCCTTAGGCCGAAGCGGCCAGGAATGGCCTGGCAGCAGTTGCGCTCCAGCGCCGCCGTCTTCATTGAATGGCTTCGCGTCATGCAGCGCGCTGGTTGGGGCAAGACCAAGGCCAAGGTGGGTCCACCCACCGAGACCAAGGGCGGCGACATGGTGAAGCGGCTGCTCCGCTTCCGCGCCGAGCAGAGGAGCACCGCGTCCAGAGAACCCGAGGGCCCAGCGCCACCCACGGTCTCGCTACCCTCAGCCGCCTGATGAGCTTCAGCCCGTCAGGGTGAGTCAAGCGCGCCCCCGAGGCGTCGACGCGCGAATCTGACGCCTTCGGGCTGGTCTGGGGACCCTTCCCAGCCTCCCACCACTTCGGCTGTGGCTCTTTCTTGCCACGTCCGGCAGTACTCGAACCCCTCAAAACTGGCCTTCTCGGCCAACCTTGCAACAACCCAGCTACCCGCACGGGGAGTCGAACCCCGGTTACCACCTTGAAAGAGTGGTGTCCTAACCGCTAGACGATGCGGGCCCGGCGAGAGTCGCCTCTATACTCGCAGGAAGTGGACCGGGTCCAGCTTGAGAAGGAACCTGAGAAGTTGAGCACCAGTCCGGTGAAGTCGCAGAGCGCGGGAGGCCCTGAGCCGAGCGAGTCCCAGCGCTATCCCAACCTGGGGACCAAGGGAGTCTCGATAAGCAGCTCTGAAAGGGCCGATGTGGTGATCCGCACCTCCCGCACCGAGGGCTGGATCGTCGCCACCGCCCTGCTGTTGGCCGGATGCATCTCGATGGGGATCTACCTGGTCGTCCTGCACCATTGAGTTCCGTCTCCTCCCCCGACCCGCTCCCCGAGCATGTCGAGCTGCCGGGGCGGCGCCGACTTCGCTTCGCCCCCAGCCCGACCGGGGACCTCCACATCGGCAACGTTCGCACTGCCCTCTTCAGCTACTGCCTGGCTGGGGAGGACGGCCGCTTCCTGATTCGGATCGAGGACACCGACCGCGAGCGGTACCAGCCGGAGTCAGTTCCCCGCTACCTGGAGACGATCGCCTGGCTCGGGATGCACTGGGATGAGGGCCCCGATCGAGGTGGCCCCTGCCAGCCCTACGTTGAGTCCGAGCGGCTCACGTTCTACCAGGCGGCTGCCGAAAGGCTGGTGGAGGGCGGTGCAGCGTACTTCTGCTTCTGCACCAGAGAGCGGCTCGAAGAGTTGCGGGCGGCCCAGCGGACGGCCGGGCTGCCCACCCGCTACGACGGCCACTGCCGGAACCTGCCCGTCGAGGAATCGCGGGCGCGACGCGCCGGTGGTGAGCCCTCCGTGGTACGGCTCAAGGTGCCCCCGGGGGAGACACGCTGGGACGACCTCGTCCTGGGCCCCCAACTGTTTGACAACGATGTGGTGGACGACCAGGTCCTGCTCAAGTCGGACGGCTTTCCCACCTACCACCTGGCCCAGGTGGTGGACGACCACCTGATGGGGATCACCGAGGTCGTGCGCGGGGTCGAGTGGCTGCCTTCGACGCCCAAGCACCTGATCACGTATGCGGCCCTGGGGTGGCTGCCACCCCGGTTCGCCCACGTGGCCCTGGTGCTAGGCCCGGACCACAGCAAGCTCTCCAAGCGGCACGGCGCCCAAACGGTCAACGAATTCCGGGACTTGGGATATCTCCCCGAGGCTCTGGTCAACTTCCTGGCCTTCCTAGGCTGGTCGCCGGGCACCGAGGAGGAGATATTCGATCTCAGCGAGCTGCGCCGGCGGATGAGCTTCGACAGGCTCCAGAGCAGCCCGGCCATCCTCGACCAACAGCGCTTGGATTACCTGAATGGGGTCTGGATCCGCAAGCTGCCGGTGGAGCAACTGGCTCAGCGGATTGAGCCCTTCCTGCCGCAAGCCGAACCGGACCAGCTGATCCCGATCGCGGCCATGGTCCAGGAGCGCATCCGACGGCTGGACCAGGTGCCAGGTCTCTTGGCATTCGCCTTCTCCGAGCCCGAGCCCGACGCAGAGTTCCTACAGGGGAAGCTGGGCCGGGAGGAAGCGCTGAGCTTCCTCCGGCGAGTCCCGGAGATCCTCGCCGGCGACCCGGCGCAATTGATGGATCGACTACGCAACCTTGCCCAGAAACTGGGAGGGAACGACCCGGCAACTGCTAAGAAGTTTGCCCAGGGGGCGATGCGGGTGCTCCGGGTCGCCACCACCGGCGCCGAGGTAACGCCACCTCTTCCTGAGTCGATCGCCCTGATTGGGAAGGAGACGGCCCAGCGGCGCGTGGAGCGCGCCATCCGGGTTCTCGCCCAAGCGGCCTGACGCACTCGCCGAATCTCCGGTGCGCCGACCGTCCGGCCCCGGCGGCCGATACTATCCTCCCGGCGGGACAGGACTTCTGGCCCAGCCCAACCGGCCGCGACATTGGGGCGTTGCCAAGTGGTAAGGCGCCTGACTCTGGATCAGGTAATCGGAGGTTCGAATCCTCCCGCCCCAGCCAATGTCGCATTGAGTCGTCCTTGAACTCAAATTCGACCCCTTGATAGTAACTTAGGTGGGCTTCAAGTCAAGTCCCGCGTAGTGGTGTAAAAGCTAGCGGAACTCAAGGATAGATTCATCAGGCCGCTAGGCCCGCAGTCAGGGGGTTGGTGAGGCGGTCCTGGTTGGCGGGGTCCAGCCGGGCCATGGACTGTTGGGAGAAGTGGCAGCGGCCGTCCTGCCACTCGTCGTGCTGCTCTTGGAGAACCGCGGTGGAAAGCCGCAGCAGTGAAGCGCTGTTGGGGAAGATGCCCACCACCTTGGCCCTTCGGTCAATCTCGGCATTCACTCGCTCCAGGGCGTTGGTGGAACGGATG
>Ga0307374_10003803_pt1 | contig 25587 bp, 22 predicted proteins | sample OX3MG_FD_202532 | JGI IMG/M metagenome (GOLD analysis project Ga0307374, IMG submission 202532) | Soil microbial communities from Risofladan, Vaasa, Finland - OX-3 | ecosystem: Environmental > Terrestrial > Soil > Coastal area > Acid sulfate soil | place: Finland: Risofladan, Vaasa | collected...
GCTCGAGGACGAACACGATGGCTATCAGCCTGAAACGGCGTAACGAGACCAGATCCAAACCCGACTCGATGACCCTGGTCGAGCACCTGACCGAGCTCCGGCGCCGGGTGCTGGTCTGCGCGGTGGCGTTCATCATCGCGGCCACCGTGGCGTTCATCGTCTACAACCCGATCCTCGCCTTTCTGAAGGAGCCGTACTGCCAGGCGGCACCCCACCACTGCGCCTTCTACATCACCGGGCCGCTCGACGGTCTGTCCCTCCGGGTCAAGATCTCCGCCTACGGCGGGTTGTTCGCGTCATCGCCCGTCCTGTTGTGGGAGTTGTGGCGCTTCATCACCCCGGGGTTGAACCCGAAGGAGAAGAAGTACGCGGTCCCCTTCATCGTGGCGTCGATCACCCTGTTCGCGGTCGGCTGCCTGGTGGCCTACGTGACCTTCCCCCACGCTCTCCGGTTTCTGGACTCGGTCGGAGGACCCAGCCTCAACCAGATCCTCGACCCGACAAAGTATCTGAGTCTCATCGTCCTGCTGATGACCGTCTTCGGCCTCACCTTCGAGTTCCCGGTGCTGCTGGTGTCACTGGAGCTTGCCGGGGTGTTGACGCCGAAACAGCTGTCCTCCTGGCGCCGGTGGGCCATCGTGTTGATCGTGGTGGTGGCCGGGGTGGTCACTCCGAGCTCCGACCCGTTCTCGATGATGGCGATGGCCATTCCTCTCTACTTCTTCTACGAGGCGTCGATCGTCATCGGTAAGCTTCTCAACCGGTGAGCTCCGGGAAGGACGGGCGTCGGCACGGTGCCGACCGAGCCGGTTTCGAGGCTGGTCTCGGCTCGATGGGCGGCGCGGTGTCCGTGGCCACCTGATCCGGATGGCGAGGCGAGCGAAATGCCGACCTAGTCGGTAAACTAAAGGGGTAGACTTGACAATTGTGGCCGTCGTGGCCACGTCGGCTCGAGGAGAGTCAGTTGCCCATCATCCGATCAGTGTTCAGCTTCCCGAATCCGGTGAACGAGTACGCGGCCCGCACCGTGGCTGGGGGCGTTTTTATCCTGTCCGTCCTGGCCATCGCCTTGCAGCAGCCCTGGCTGCTGGTCCCGCTGGCTTACGGGTTCTGGGCCCGGGTGCTCAGCGGTCCGACCCTCAGCCCCCTCGGGCAGCTCGCCACCCGCATCATCGCCCCCCGCCTGCCCAAAGGTCCGCGATTGGTGGCCGGACCCCCGAAACGGTTCGCCCAGGCCATGGGGGTCGCCTTTTCCTCCACGGCCCTGATCCTCTGGTTCGGCTTCGGCTTCTCCACCGCCACCTGGGTGGTCCTCGGTCTGCTGGCGACAGCCGCCTTCCTCGAGTCGGCGCTCGGGCTCTGCCTCGGTTGCAAGGCATTCGCCCTCTTGATGAAGATCGGGGCCATCCCCGACGACGTCTGCGAAGCCTGTGCCGACATCTCCTTGCGTCATCCCGAACTCGCTGGCTCGGCCCACTAACCGACGGGTCAGCGCAGAGGACACAGCGCCGTCAGTTCAGCGCAGAGGACACAGCGCCGTCAGGTCAGCGCAGACGGGGAAGGATCGCCAGGCACAATCCGGCCAACTCACGCGCGCAGGCCAGGTACATTTCGTCGTCACCGCCGGCCGGGTCCTCGACGTCCTCCCACCCGTCGATCACCACGTCGGCGAGTTGCAGTCGAGCCACCCGTTCAGCGAGCGGATCGGGTCCGTCCGACAGGTCCCGGGACAGGCGCTTGATCGTCCCCGTCTTGGCGGCTGCCTCGGGGTACCGGCGACGGATGAAGTTCACGTGCTCACCGGCCATGGCGATGATCAGGTCGGCCCTCTCCACCTCGGCATCGGTCAGCTGATGGCTCCGGTGACCGTCGGCGACCGTTTCGACCGACGCCAACGCATCCCGGGTGCGACGGCTCATGGGCTGGCCCTCCACCACATGGGTCCCCGCCGTCACGATGTGCACCGGGGCGGAGCGGAGCATGGCGCCGGCCATCACCGAGCGGGCCGCGTTCCCGGTGCACAGCGTCAGGACCTCCGGTTGGCCCACCCCGTCCTCCTCCATCGATCGGGTCGGATTCGGCGGGGTGTGCATCGGATTCAGGCTACTGGTCGCCATCCACGGCCCGGCAATCCCACTACTCGGATCGGCCGACGGTCACGAATAGCCCTGCCAGTTCCGGGGCCGGCAGCCAGGCGCCGCGGCCGCCATTTAGTTGATGTGCACGCCGGAGATGGCCCGGGCGATGATCAGCCGCTGGATCTCCGAGGTGCCTTCGAAGATCGTGTAGATCTTGGAGTCACGGTGCCAGCGCTCGACCGGGTGCTCACGGATGTAGCCGTAGCCGCCCATGATCTGGATGGCCTCCTCGGTCACGTGCACCGCGGTCTCCCCGGCGAACAGCTTGGACATGGAGCCTTCACCGGCGGTGAACTCCTTGCCGGTGCTCCCCATCCACGCCGCCCGCCACACCAGCAGCCTCGAGGCGTCGATCCGGGTCTTCATGTCCGCCAGCTTGAAGGCGATGCCCTGATTCTCGATGATGGCCCGGCCGAACGCCTTGCGCTCCTTGGCGTAGTCGAGGGAGTACTCGTAAGCAGCCCGGGCGATGCCCAGGGCCTGGGAGCCAACCGTGGGACGGGAGGCCTCGAACGTCTTCATGGCCGCCTGACTGGTCGATCGCTTCCCTTCCTTGGCCCGGGCCAACTTCTCGTCGAGCTTCGCCTTGCCGCCGAGCAGGCAATGCCCGGGAACCCTCACGTCATCGAGGATCACCTCGGCGGTATGCGAAGCCCGGATGCCCATCTTCGAGAACTTCTGGCCCTGGGACAGCCCCGGGGTCTTCGGCGGGACGATGAAGCTGGCCTGTCCCCTCGAACCCAACTCCGGGTCGACCGAGGCCACCACCACGTGAATATCGGCGATCCCGCCGTTGGTGATCCACGTCTTGGTGCCGTTGATGACCCATTCGTCCTTGGCCTCGTCGTAGACGGCCCGGGTGCGCAACGACGACACGTCCGATCCGGCGTCGGGCTCGGATACTGCGAACGCCGCCATCTGAATCTTCTCGGGGGTGCCGTAACACTGCGGTCCCCATTCCATCAACTGCTCGGGGGTCCCGTTGGAGGCGATGCCGGCCAGACCCAGGGTGCTCCCGAAGATGGCCAGGCCGATCCCGGCGTCGCCCCACGCCAACTCCTCGTTGGCGATGGGGAGCAACAGGCCCGTCGGGTCGGCGAAGGCCTGGGCGATGAAATCGAAGGAGTAGAGCCCGATCTTGGCGGCCTCTTCGATGATCGGCCACGGCGTCTCTTCGCGCTCATCCCACTCGTGGCCGGCCGGCCGCACCACGGTTTCGGCGAAATCGTGGACCCACTTTTGAATCTGAAGTTGGTCCTCGTTGAGTTCCATCGAGAAATCGGGCATCTGTTCTGCTCCGTTCCGGCCTCTTGGCCTGGCAATCCTGTAGATAGGGGTTGTCGTTTGCCGACGAGGTGGCGGCGGGGATGGCGAACGTGGAAACGGTGACGATGGTCGCCAGCGCCCTACCGGCCTGCATCCGGTGTGGCCACTTCGTTGTTACTCCATGGTAACCAAAATGGGGTGACAATGGACACCATTCGTATCCTCCCTGGTCAGATGACCCACAACGGCGACCTCTGGCCGCTAGGGGCGGCGAATCCGAGTGCCTTCGGCGCCGTCCTCCACCACCCATCCGGCCGCGGTCAGCTCGTCACGCAACCGGTCAGCCAGTGCCCAGTCCCGTTGCCGGCGAGCCTCGTCGCGCCGCCGGGCCAGCTCGGCGCTGGCCGGGTCAACCTGGTCGTCCACCTCGCCGCGGAGGGGCAGTCCGAGAGCCGCGGCCAGCAGCCCCACCGTCCGGGCGGCCAGGCCTCCGGCTGCCTCATCGCCCGCATCGGCGGCGACATTGGCCTGGCGGACCAGTTCGAAGATGCCGGCAACCGCGCCGGGGGTGTCCAGGTCGTCGTCCAGCCGTTCCCGGAACCGGGCCACCGCCCCGGGGTCGAATGAACCGGCAACGACCCCGTCGACCACCGGTCCCGAGGCCAGCAGGTCGGGCAGACCGAACCGTCGCGCCATCTCATCGAGACGGGCCAGGCCCGACTCGGCATCGGTGACCGTCTCCGGGGTGACCTCGATCGGCGACCGGTAGTGGGACCGGAGCACCAGGAGTCGATAGGCCCGGGGGTCGCTCCGGGTCAGGAGATCATCGAGGAAGGTGAAGTTCCCGACCGACTTGGACATCTTTTCGCCCTCCACCGTCACCCACCCGTTGTGCACCCAGTGATGAGCGAAGTCCCGGCCCAGGGCGACAGCCTGGGCCCGCTCGTTCTCGTGATGAGGGAAGGCCAGATCGATGCCTCCGCCGTGCAGATCGAAGCCGTCGCCCAGCAGATCGAGGGACATCACCACGCATTCGGTGTGCCAACCCGGTCGCCCGGGTCCCCACGGGGACTCCCAGGTCGGTTCGCCGGGCTTGGCTTTCTTCCACAATACGAAGTCGAGTGGCGACCGCTTGTCGGCGGCCGACTCCACCCGGGCACCGGCCCGCAGGGAGTCGAGCGGCTGGCGAGCCAGCAAACCGTATCCGGGGACGTCCATCACCGACAGGTAGACACCGTCGGCCGCATCGTAGGCCACCCCCCGGTCCATCAACTGGGAGATCACCTCGACCATGTCCGCCACGTAGGCGGTGGCATGGGGCGCCTCATCGGGCCGGAGGACGCCGAGAGCGTCGGTTGCCTCCCACCAGACGGCTTCGTAACGTTCGGTGAGCTCGGTGACCGTCACTCCGCGCTCCGCCGCTCGTTCGATGATGTTGTCGTCGATGTCAGTGATATTCGACACGTAGGTGACATCGAGTCCACCGAAAAGCAGGTAGCGGCGGAGCACGTCGAAGACCAGGGCAAACCGGCCGTGGCCGATGTGCGGTGCGTCGTAAACCGTGAGGCCGCACACGTACATCGATGCCTGGCCCGGGGTCCGGTGGCGGAGTTCGGTGACCTCGCCGGTGGCAGTGTCGTGGAGGCGGAGCACGCAGGGTACGGTAACCCGATCATGACTGCTGACGCGACAGGCGCGGGCCCCGCCGGCCGCGGGCCCACGGGAATCCCCGAGAAGCCGGGATTGGAAGGACTCGAGGCCACCTGGTCAGGCCATTGGGCCGCGGCGGGGACCTACGCCTTCGACCGTTCCGCCCCCCGGGAGGCGGTGTACTCCATCGACACCCCTCCCCCCACCGTCTCGGGGGAGCTCCACATCGGCCACGTGTTCTCCTACACCCACACCGACGCCATGGCCCGGTTCCACCGGATGCGGGGCAAGGCGGTGTTCTACCCGATGGGGTGGGACGACAACGGCCTGCCCACCGAACGCCGGGTGCAGAACTACTTCGGTGTCCGCTGCGACCCCGGCCTCCCCTACGACCCCGATTTTGCGCCGCCGACCGACCCGCCCAAAGACCCCGTCGCCATCTCCCGACCCAACTTCGTCGAGCTCTGTCTGCAGCTCACCACCGAGGATGAGAAGGCGTTCGAGCAACTCTGGCGAACCCTGGGTCTGTCGGTGGACTGGGACCATTCCTATGCCACCGTCGGCGAGGTCGCTCAACGGGCCTCCCAGCGGTCGTTTCTCCGGATGCTGGCCAGCGGCCACGTCTACCAGCGGACCGCCCCCACCCTGTGGGACATCGACTTTCGCACCGCAGTGTCCCAGGCGGAGCTCGAGGACCGGGAGCGACCCGGCGCCTATCACCGCATCGCCTTCCCACGGGCCGACGGCCCCGGCCCGGCGGTCGAGATCGAGACGACCCGGCCCGAGCTGCTGGCCGCCTGCGTGGCCCTGGTCGCCCACCCCGACGACGAGCGCTACCGGCCCCTGTTCGACACCTTTGTCCGCACCCCGTTGTACGCCTCGAGAGTCCCGGTGCTGGCCCACGAGTTGGCCGACCCCGAGAAGGGATCGGGGATCGCCATGGTCTGCACCTTCGGCGATACCACCGACGTGGTGTGGTGGCGCGAGCTGCACCTCCCCACCCGCACCATCATCGGGCGGGACGGGCGGCTGTTGCCGGTGTCCTGGGGCTCCGAGGGGTGGGAGTCCACCACCCCTGTCGAGGCCGCGACCCACTACGAGGAGTTGGTGGGAAAGACGGTCAGGCAGGCTCAGACCCGGATCGTCGAACAGCTTGCCGATTCCGGAGCCTTGATCGGCGAGCCCACCCCGATCACCCACCCGGTGAAGTTCTACGAGCGGGGTGACCGCCCCCTGGAGATCGTCTCCTCCCGCCAGTGGTTCGTCAAGACCCTGCCCTTGCGAGACAAGCTGCTCGAGCGGGGCGAGGAGCTCACGTGGTACCCGCCGTACATGGGGCACCGCTACCGGAGCTGGGTAGAAGGGCTCAACAGCGACTGGAACATCTCCCGACAGCGGTTCTTCGGGGTCCCCTTCCCGGTCTGGTACCCGGTAGGGATCGACGGCGAGGCCGACTTCGCGGCTCCGATGCCCGCCTCCGAAGACCGGCTACCGGTGGATCCCTCGACCGACACGCCGGCCGGCTACACCCCCGAACAGCGCGGGGTACCGGGCGGATTCGTCGGCGATCCCGACGTCATGGACACCTGGGCCACCTCATCGCTGACTCCCCAGATCGCCGGTCGATGGGGGGACGATCCCGACTTGTTCGCCCGGGTGTTCCCGATGGACCTCCGCCCCCAATCCCACGAGATCATCCGGACCTGGCTGTTCTCCACCATTGTCCGATCCGAGATCGAGTTCGATTCGCTCCCGTGGAGGAACGCGGCCGTCTCCGGTTGGGTCCTCGATCCCAACCGCAAGAAGATGTCCAAGTCCAAGGGCAATGTGGTGACCCCGCTGCCCCTCCTCGAACAGCACGGCGCCGACGCCGTCCGGTACTGGGCCGCCAACGGCCGGCCCGGCACCGATACCGCGGTGGACGAGGGCCAGATGAAGGTCGGCCGCCGGCTGGCCATCAAGGTGCTGAACGCCTCGCGTTTCGCCCTGGGCAGGTTGGCCGACGACGCCGGGACCATCGAGGTTCCCGGGCCCGAGGCCATCACCGTCCCGCTGGACCGGGCCATGGCCGCCCGCCTGGCCGGCGTGGTGTCGGAAGCCACTGCCGCCTTCGAGGGATACGACTACGCCCGGGCCATCGAGCGGACCGAGGCGTTCTTCTGGTCCTTCTGCGATGACTATCTGGAGTTGGTCAAGACCCGCGCCTACGGCGATCCGACCCAGCCCGGCCCGGCATCGGCCCGGGCCGCCCTGGCCCTGGCCCTCTCGGCCCAACTCCGGTTGTTCGCCCCGTTCCTCCCCTTCGTCACCGAAGAGGTGTGGTCATGGTGGAAGACGGGATCGGTGCATCGAGCCGCGTGGCCGAGCCAGCCTGAACTGGCCGGCGCGGCATCCGGCGCCGACCCACTGGTCCTGGAAGTGATCGCCGAGGTGTTGGGGACGGTGCGACGGGCCAAGACGACGGCCAAGCAGTCGATGCGGGCGGGGGTGGCCGTCTTGACGGTGACCGATTCCGCCGAACGGATCGATGCCCTGACCCAAGGGGTCGACGACCTGAAAGATGCCGGCGGGGTGTCCGAGTTGATCACCGTGGTCGGGTCCGAGAGCCGGGTCGACGTGGTGCTCGACATCAGGACTGAGGGTTGACCCGTCAGCCGGCGTCGGGATGTCGCGACTTCCGCAGATAATCGTCCATCCGCATCTCCCCATCCGCCCCCAGGGCATCGACCAACCGGGTGAGGGCGGCGAAACTCTCTGGTCCCAGCTCGGCGCGCAACTGGTTCTCGATCTGGCGGGCGGCTTTCCGTTGGGCGGCGAGATACTCGAGGGCCCGCGGGGTGACCTTCACCGTCTTTTCCCTGCCGCTGGTCGTCGACGGACGTACCTCCAGGTACCCGCGGTCACAGAGGTGGGCGACGATCTTGCCCGCCCCCTGGCGGGTGATGCCCAGCTGCCGGCCGAGATGGGAGATGGTGGACCCGGCGGGATCCGAACACATGCGGAGTACCCGCCCGTCGGGAAAACGGCGATCGTCGAACCCGGCATCGGCCATCACCTCGTCCAATCGGCGCTGGTAGCCGATCCAGGCGCGACGCAGGCCGGCGCCGAGCCGCCCGCCACCCTCCCTGAACCCCGGCGTCGGGTCACGCTCCTCGGTCTCCGGGCCTGAGCCGCCCCGGCTCATCGGCCCCGGTCGACGAGATTGGAAACCATAGTTGACAATATACCCGGGGAATCCGATACTTGGGTGATGCATCGGCCCCTCGCGCCGGTTGGCTGCCTGCGTTGGCGGCCCCCCTGGGCAGTGCGTCTGGCCGCCGGCGTCCCGGCTCTGGGCTTCGCCCGCGGACCGTACCGCGTGGATCGGGACATCCAGGCTGGACGCCATCCACCTCGACAACGACCCGAAAGGTGTGACGTCATGATGTTGCCTCGACCCCGTACGCCCCGCGCGGTCAAGCCGGGGGTATCGGCCGCCCTGGGGGCCGTGCTCGCGGTGGCCCTGACGGCCGGTGCCTGCGGCGGCGGCTCGGCCTCGCCGGTCGAGCGGGTGTCGGGCGGGCCTACCGGCAGCTACATCGTGCCGGCGGGCATCCACAAGATCAAGCACGTGATCGTCATCCAGCAGGAGAACCGGTCTTTCGACTCCTACTTCGGCACCTTCCCGGGTGCCGACGGCATCCCGATGAGCAACGGCAAGCCGACGGTCTGCGTGAATGATCCGGCCACCGGGGCGTGCGTGGCTCCCTATGTCGACCATGCCGACGTGAACGGGGGTGGGCCCCACTCCGCCCCCAACGCCACCGCCGACATCAACGGCGGGAAGATGGACGGCTTCATCGCCCAGGCCGAGTCCGGCCGGAAGGGCTGCCTGGATCCCACCGATCCGGCCTGCTCCAACTCCGCCACCCCGGACGTGATGGGGTACCACACCGCCAGCGACATCCCCAACTACTGGACCTACGCCAAGGACTTCGTCCTTCAGGACCACATGTTCGAGCCGAACGCCTCGTGGAGCCTTCCCGCCCACCTGTTTCTGGTGTCCGAATGGTCGGCGTTCTGCACTCAGAAAGACAACCCCTCCAGTTGTGTGAACTCTCTCCAGACGAAGCCGGCTGAGCATCCTTCGAACGCCCCGGCGGTCTACGGCGGCCAGGCCGGGCCACTGAACTCCGGCAAGAAGAGTGGGGGCAACGCCATTTACGCCTGGACCGACCTGACCTACCTGCTGCACAAGGACCATGTCAGCTGGGGGTACTACGTGGTGAGCGGGACCGAGCCGGACTGCCAGAACCCGGCGGCCGAGTCCTGTGCGCCGGTCAAACAGAGCTCCAACACCCCGGGCATCTGGAACCCGCTGCCGTGGTTCGACACGGTGAAGGCCGACGACCAGCTGGGCAACATCCAGTCGGTCGACAAGTTCTACGCCGCGGCCAAGAGCGGAAACCTCCCCGCGGTGTCGTGGGTGGTGCCCTCGGGAGCGGTCAGCGAGCATCCCCCGGCCCCGGTCAGCTACGGGCAGAGCTACGTGACCAGCCTGATCAACGCGGTGATGAAGAGCCCGGACTGGAGCTCGACGGCCATCTTCCTGGCCTGGGACGACTGGGGTGGCTTCTACGACCAGGTGGTGCCGCCGACCGTCGATGAGAACGGCTACGGCCTCCGGGTCCCGGGCATGGTGATCAGCCCCTATGCCAAGACCGGCTACATCGACCACCAGACCCTGAGCTTCGACGCCTACGACAAGTTCATCGAGGACGACTTCCTCGACGGGCAGCGACTCGACCCGGCCACCGATGGTCGTCCCGACCCGAGACCTGACGTCCGCGAGAGCCAGAAGATCCTCGGCAACCTGACCAACGATTTCAACTTTGACCAAAGCCCGCGGTCGCCGGTGGTGCTACCCGTCCACCCCACCACCACCCTCACCGGCACCCCGGGTCCCACCCAGCTCCCCGCCGCCGCCACTGCCGCCGACGGGTAGGGCGGACCGACCGGATGACCCAGTCAGCTCGACAGGTAGAGGCTGAGGGCGGCGGTGGCCATCTCGTCCGGTGCGCCCTCCTGTTCGATCTTCCCGTGAACCATGACCGCGGCCCGGGTGGCCACCAGCAGCGCGGTGGTCACGAACTGTTCGACCAACAGGATGGTCTTGCCCTGGTCGGCCAGCGCCGACACCAGTTCGTAGAGCTCGGTCACGATGATCGGGGCCAGTCCCATCGACAGCTCGTCCAGCAGCAGGACCTTCGGATCGGTGACCAGCGCCCGGGAGATGGCCAGCATCTGCTGTTCACCACCGGACATGGTCCCGGCCAACTGCTTCCGCCGGTTCGAGAGCCGGGGAAAGGTGGCGTAGGTCTTCTCCTCGACCGTCTTGACACTCAGCCCGCCCCGGTAGGTCCAGATCCTGAGGTTCTCCTTCACGGTCAGATTGGGAAAGATGCCCCGGCCCTCAGGAATGGAGCACAGCCCGGTCCGGGCCAGCTTCTCGGTCGACAGCCTCCGCACCTGCCGGTCCCCGATCATCACCTCCCCGGCGGTGGCCGGAAGCTGCCCGTTGATGACATTGAGGAGGGTGGACTTTCCCGCCCCGTTGGGCCCGAGCAGGGCGAACACGCTTCCGGCCGGAACCGTCAGATCCACGCCGTGCAGGACCTCGATACGACCGTAGGAAGCGCGGACCCCCCGAAGCGAGAGCCCCGGCGACCTCGTCGTCGGATCCAGGTCGGGAACGGGCGCCGGCGCGACGGTCATGGGGCCACGTCTCGGGAATGAGCATCGTCGGTGGAGCCGGCACCCAGGTAGGCGGCCTGCACCGCCGGGTGGGAACGGATCTCCTCCGGGGTCCCGGTGGCGATGACGTGCCCGAAGTCGAGCACGTCGATCTTGTCGCAGATCCCCATCACCAGGGACATGTCATGCTCGACCAGCAGCACCGCCATCCCGTTCGAGGCCAGCCGGACCAGCAGTGCGCCCAACGCCCGGGACTCGTCCTCGTCCAATCCGGATCCGGGCTCGTCGAGCAGCAGCAGACGGGGCCCGATGGCCAGGCCCCGGGCCAACTCGACATTGCGGGCCAGCCCGGTGGGCATGGCGTTGGCCTGTTCCTCGGATTTCCCGGCCAGACCGACCTCGGCCAGCAACCGGTCACCTGGACTCACGGCCGGAGCCTCGGAGCCGCCCGCACCCCCCGACCCGGCCGGGGCGTCCCCGGCCGGCAACGGATCCCGGCTTCTGGAGAAGGCCTGGCGAAAGTGGCCCCATTGCCACCACTTGACCGTCGAGTCGAGGCCGACCTGGACGTTCTCACCGGCGGTCAGGGTGCCGAACAGCTCCAGGAGTTGGAAGGTGCGGGCCAACCCGAGCCGGGCCCGGCGGTAGGGCTTCATCCCGGTCATGTCGGTGTCAAAGAAGTGGACCGTACCCCGGTCCGCCTCCTGCAGCCCGCTGATGACATTGAACAGGGTGGTCTTTCCGGCGCCGTTGGGCCCGATGAGGCCGGTCACCGTGCCCGGCCACACCACCAGATTGACATCGGTGAGGGCGGCGACGCCGCCGAAGCTGACCGATACCTGGGACACGGTCAGGGCCGGCAACCCGTCCTCTGTCATCTCGCCGGCCACCCTCGGTTCGTCAACCAGCGACACGAGCCTCACCCCCGATCGGCAGTGCCCCGCTGTTCGCCGGCGCCCCGCCCCCGCCGCTCCGGGCCGCTCTCCTGACCCAGGGGAGGGGCAGCAGCGTGGACACACGGTCGATCCCGATCACGCCATTGGCCGCCCGGCCGATGAGGATGATCCCCGCCCCGGCCACCAACCCCAATCCCTTTGACCAGTAGGTGGTCAGCACCACGTAGGTGACCGCGGCCAGAAACGCCCCGCTCACCGTCCTGATGCTCCAGACGGTGACGAACAGCACGAAGATGATCCCGGAGAAGAAATCGAAATCGGAGGAACCGATGGTCTGGTTGACGGTCGCGTAGAGGCCGCCGGCTACCCCGGCCATGGCCGCGGCAATGGCGAAGGCGGCCACCTTGGTGACGGCCGGGTTGAGACCCACGGTGGCATAGGCAGCCGGGGAGTCGTTCATGGCCACCAGCCGCCGCCCGAACAGGCTCCGGCGGATGAGCAGCACCAGCAGCGCCAACAGGACGAAGACCACACTCACCAGGAGGAACTCCGCCCGGTTGCCACCGAACGACAACCCGGGCAGGACGATCCTCCCGACGTTGAGCCCGGCGCCGAACACCCGGGAGTCCTGGAAGAACCCTTGGTTGACGGCATCGGCGAACGCGAAGGTGGCGAGGGCGAAGTACAGCGACCGGAGCCGGAGGGTCGGGAGGGCGACCAGGGCCCCGAGCGCCGCGCAGATCAGCGCGGCGGCCAACAGGCCCAGCAACGACCCACCCCCGGCGATCTTCCCCATGAGAAACGCGCCGATGCCCATGAAGGAGAACTGGCAGAGCGACACCTGCCCGGAGTAACCGGTGAGCAGCACCAGGGACAGCCCGACGATCCCCAGCGCCATGATCTCCCCGCCCAGGTTCAGCAGGTCGGTGCCCTTGATCATCACCCCACTCAGCACCAGTGAGGCGACCACCGCCAACCCGATGAAGACGGCCCCGCCAACCAACGACTCCTTGCCGTTGGGCATGCGGGGCACCCGGACGGTGCTGAGCCGGCCGACGGCCCGGAGCCGCACCGACGGGAGCATCACCAGGGCGATGAACAGGAACACCATCGGCAGGGCCAGGGTGATATCCGAGTTGAGACTCTGCGACAGGTGGGGAAGCAGGTAGTAGATGATGTAGTCCTCGGCCAAACCGATGACGATGGCGGCGATGAAGGTCACCGGAATGTTCTTCAGGCGGCCGACGATGGCGGCGGCATAGCCGTTGACCACCAGCAGGGTCATGGCCACGATGCTGATCCCGGTCTGCTCCTGGGTGAGGGCCAGGAGAACGCCGGCCAGGGCGGCCATGATGAACCCGAGGATCCAGCCGTACTGGCTCATGGCATCGGGCGAGGCACCGGACATGGCCAGCAGGCTCGGGTCGTCGACCACCGCCCGCAAGCCGACGCCGGTACGGGTGGACGAGAACAGGAATCGCAATCCGATCACCAGGACGATGGCGATCCCGATGGTCAGCACCTGTTGGTACTGGAGATTGATGCTGGCCAGCCGGAACGAGCCCGAGACAATCGGGTTGAGCTCGTATTGGCGGCTCGGGGTCCACACGATGGTGGCCACCCCGGTGAGGATGACCAGCAGTCCGAGCGTCACCATGATCGGTCTCTCGGCCGAGGCCCCGTGGAGGTGCCGCATCAGCACCCTCTCCACCAGCGCCCCAGCGATCGGGGCGCCGACAGCCAAGATGATCACCAGTGCCCACACCACCGGGACATGGTGGTTGGCCACCAACTCCCAGTAGCCGAACGCCGCGATCATCCCCACGGCCCCATGGGCGAAGTTGAAGACCCCCGAGGTCGTGTAGGTGACCACCAGGCCGGTGGCGGCGACGGCAAAGCCCGCACCCAGGATGACGCCGAAGATGGTGTACTGCAGAAAGCTGGTCACCGACCCGGCTCCATCGCCTGGCGCTCGTTCATCTCAATCGAGTTCCGTGGTCGATCTTACGGTTACGAGGCGGGGGCATAGTAGCTGTAGTCGCAACGATACCCATGGGTGCTGCTGGTAACCGGCGGGTCGTCAAGGCGCTGGAGCCGGCCACCTTGGATCTGGGCCAGCAGGTAGCAGTTGCCGTTGGTCTTCTGGGCGGGATTGGCGGGGGCGATGATGTTGTTCCCGCTGTACGAGGTCACTTTGGACAGGGCCTGCAAGAGCGATCCCCGGCTCGGGTTGGTGCCCGCATTCTGCAGGGCCTGGGCGAAGAGCTCCGCCGACACCCACCCGTAGAGGGTGAACAGGTCAGGCTTGAACCCGGGGGCCGCGACACTGACCCAATGCAGGAAGGTGCCCACCGCCGGAATGGTGGCCTGATCCTCACCCAGGTAGAGAGAGGTGTTCTGCTCCAGGTAGTCCCCGTTGGTGGCCGAGGCACCGCCCGACGACGAAACCAGCTTGGAGCTGTAGGTGGATGCGCCCAACACCACCGTCGGGTGGTAGTTCTGCTGGTTGAGGGCCTTGATCACCGCCGATGCGTAGTTGACCGGCATCTGCTCGATGAACAGCATCTTCACCCCGGCGTTTCGCATCGCGATGACGTTGGGGGTGAAGTCGGTCTGGCTGATGGGGAAGGTGTTGTCATAGACCACTTTGTAGCCGAGGTGCTCCATGGCTGTCTTCTCCCCCGTCCACTGGGCCCCGGCCGAGGCCTGATCGGCGATCAGCGCGCCGACCGACGTCACGCCGGTGGGGAACTTCTGCTTGAAGTACTGGAGCGGCCCCAATTCCCATCCGGTGCCGAGCGGGACCGGGCTCACCACGTTGGCCAACTTGTTGGTGGTCGGATCGAGGGTCACCGAGACATCCGGCATGCCGGGATTCTGGGCCAGCACCGTGCCGCCGAAGCTGTCGTTGAGCGAGAAGCTGCCCACCAGCGCGAAGTCCGACTGGATCGCCGCGGTGGTAAGCGACTTGTTGTTGGCTCCGTTGTTGTAGCCGTCATTTCCGCTGTTGACCTTGAGGGTCCGGCCGTTGATCCCACCGGTGGAATTCACGTAGTCGGCGTAGGCCTGGGTGCCTACCGCCGCGCCCTTGAACAGTCCGAAGTCCAACGTCGAGATGTTGCCGAGTTGCACCGACGACGAGGTGATCCCGGTGTGGTCGCTGAACGCACTCGAGGGAATTGTGGACCCACCGCCTCCCGCCGAGGTGGTCGCCGACGACGAGGACTTGGTCGAGCTGCAGGCAACCCCCGTCGCCCCCACCAGCACGGCCATCCCGGCGGCCGCCATGCGAACCTTCCACGATGCAGCTTTCAACGCTCCCCCTCGTCTTGTGGCCTGGCTCCCTCGGATCGCTGCCGCGAGCATCCCGGGCCCAGGCCTCCCAATCATCTGACTCTACGTCAGATGATGGCTCCGACTGTTTACCACCCGGCGGCTGTCACGCCGGATCAGGTCTCCACCCGGGCCCGTATCCCCTCGAGGAAACGGACCGCCCCGATGGTGGTGTGCCGGCACCGGATCGAGGCCAGGACGTCGAAGGCGTGCTGGGCGCGGGGAAGTTCGACATATCCGATCGGGGACCCGGAGACCTCCCGCAGCCGCTCAACGAACTCCCTGGCCATCGCCACCGGGACCAGGGTGTCGTTCCTCCCGTGGAAGATGAACATCGGGGGTGCGGAGCTGGTCACCCGATGAGTCGGGGAGGCCTGTTCGAAGACCCGGCGGTTCCCCTCGATCGGCAGTTTCATCACCCGATCCTCCAGCAGCTGGAGGAGGCCCGGGTCCTGGTCGCCGGTCATGTCGTAGACCCCGTAGTAGGGGACGCAGGCGTCGACCGAGGTGTCGGCGTCCTCGAATCCCGGTTGCCAGGCCGCATCGTCCGGGGTGAGGGCGACCAGGGCGGACAGGTGGCCCCCGGCGGATCCGCCGGAGACGGCGATGAAACCCGGGTCCCCGCCGTACTCGGCGATGTGAGCCCTCACCCACGCCACCGCCCGCTTGCAGTCAACGATGTGGTCCGGCCAGGTGGCCCTGGGGCTGAGCCGGTAGTTGATGGCGACGCAGACCCACCCCCTCTGGATCAGCTCGTGCATCATCGGGATACCTTGCTGACGCTTGTCCCCGATCACCCACGCACCTCCATGGATGTAGACCAGGACGGGACCGGGCTGGGGCGGACCCCCGCGGGGTTGGAGGATGTCGAGCCGGTGGCGACCGATGCCGTCACCCCAGTAGTCGATGTTCCGGATGCGGCGGATCGCCCGCCACCGGAAGGGCACCGCGATGGCCAGTCGCCACCAGTAGTTCCAGGCCGGGCGGGAGTCGAATCCCTCCACGTCCACCGGACCCATGGTTGCCTCGGCCAACGCCGCGTCCACCACTCCCTTGGCGCCCCGGGCCACGAAAGCCAGGCGGACCAAGCCGGCCCAGGACACCGCGGTCAGGGCCAGGCCCGCCCATCCCGGCCAGTGGCGGAGGGCCTGGTTGTCCACCAGTACCACGATCACGATCAGATCGACCAGCATCACCTGGATGGGCAGTTCGCCGGGGATCCATCCCAGTGCGAAGCTGATCACGCTCAGCGGCTCCCTGCGCACGGGATAAAAGGCGTTGACCGTGAGCAGCACAGCGACAATGCTGACGGCCAGCAGTCCCCAGGACATTGCACCATGAAACACCATCAGGTGGCCAGCGAGGAAACCGCATCTCGTGCGGCACCTGAAGACGAGCAGACGTAGAAAGGAGGGACCATGGAACGACTGAGCGGTCTCGACGCAAGTTTTCTGTATCTCGAGACCCCCAGCCTCCACATGCACGTGTGTATGACCTCGGTGGTCGATCCGGCGACGGTCCCCGGGGGCTACTCATTTCCCCGGATGAAGGAGCTCATCGCCGAACGCCTTCCCCTGGCACCGGTGTTCCAGCGCCGTCTGGTGGAGGTCCCCCTCCGTTGGGGGCACCCGGTGTGGGTGGACGACCCCGATTTCGACATCGACTACCACGTCCGGTTGGCTGCGGTCCCCCGGCCCGGCGGCCTCCGCGAGCTGGCCGACATCGCCGGCGATATCGCCGGGCGCCAACTCGACCGGTCCAAGCCGCTGTGGGAGATGTGGATCATCGAGGGTCTGGCCCATGACCGGGTGGGCTTCGTCACCAAGATGCACCACTCCACCGTCGACGGGGTATCGGGTGCCGAGCTGCTCTCGATCCTCTTCGATCTCGAGCCCGACCCCGGCCCGGTCGCCCCCCCGCCTGAACGGCAGCACGACGATCGGATCCCGTCGGGTCTGGAGCTGATGAGCCAGGCCACCCTGGACCGGGCCATGACGCCCTTCAAGATCACCCGGGACCTGGTGCGAACCGGTCAGCGGGTGATGGATGTGCGCAAGGTGCGCATCGGATCGGAGGACCGGCCCGGACTGGGCAAGGCGGCGCTCCCGCTGTCGGCCCCCCGCACCTCGTTCAATGGCGCGCTGTCGAGGCGCCGTTCGGTGGCCTTCACCGGGATCGGGCTCGACGATGTCAAGCGGCTGAAGTCGGCGCTCGGGGTCACCGTCAATGATGTCGTCCTCGCCGTCTGCGCCGGCGCGCTCCGCGAGTTCCTCATCCGGGGCGACGAGCTGCCCGACAAGCCGCTGGTGGCGGTGGTCCCCGTCTCGGTTCGGACCAGCACCGCCAACGTACGTGGTTCCAACAAGGTCTCCTCGATGTTCGTGCAGCTCCCGACCCAACTCGCCGACCCCCTCGAGCGGGTGGAGGCGATCCACCAGGGGACCAAGGGGGCCAAGGAGGAGCACAACGCGCTCGGGGCCGACACCCTTCTCAACTGGGCCGAGCACGCCACCCCCAATGTCTTCGCCAATGCCGCCCGGCTCTACAGCCGCATGCAGCTGGCCGACCGCCATCGACCCATCGCCAATCTGGTCATTTCCAACGTGCCCGGTCCTGACTTCCCCCTGTACCTCGGCGGCGCCGAGCTCGAGTGCGGTTTCCCGCTGGGCCCGGTGATGGAGGGGATGGGGGTCAACATCACCATCATGAGCTACCGGGGCATCATGTACTGGGGGATCATCTCGTGCCCGGAGACCATGCCGAAGGTCTGGGGCCTGGCCGCCGGCATTCCCCTGGCCCTCGACGAGCTGCTCGAGGCGGCCAAGCTGGAGCCGGCCACCTACCGGAACCAGGACGCCGCCGACGCCGTCAAGGCGTCAGGCGCAGCGATCACCGGCCATGCCGGCAACGAGCCGGCCTGATTTTGCAGTCGCTCGTGCTCACGGAGACGGGGCGATGGCCATCGACGAGGCCCCGGTGCAGACCTTGACCGGTCGTCCGAACGCCTGGGTGGCGGTGTCGTAGGGGACGATCGAGTCGAAGCCGTCGACGATGAAGGCGGTGACGCCGTCGAGGGCCAGGGCGATATCGCTGGGATGTTGGGTGCCTCCGGCCACGCCGACCAGTGCCGGCAGGCGCACCGGCGGGGTCGGTGCGGCGACCGGTGACAGGGTCACCGGGTTGACCCAGTTGTTGGCCGAGTCGACCACGTAGGCCGCCGAGTCAGTCGGTGACACGATCAACGCGGCTGGCGAGGCGATGCCGAATGGGTCGAACGACGCCTCCGGCTCCAGGGCTCCGGTCGCCACCGAGATGGGGAGGAGACGACCACCGAAGTCCTTGCCTCCCTGGCCCACCACATACAGCGTCGAGCCGTCCGGGCTGATGGCGATGCCATGGGGCGAGTAGACCGAGGAGACCGTCAACCCGGTCGGGATCGGCGCTCCGGCCGATGCGTGGCCGGTATCCACCGGGATCACCGCCCCGGTGACCAGGGCGAACAGCGCAGTGCCGGCGGGGTTGAGGGTCATCCCGAACACCGTGTGGCCGGCGCCGAGGTCAAGGGGGGTTCCGACGCGGTTGTCGGTCAGATCGACGGGAACCAGGGTGCTGCCCACGGAGGCCACCAGGGTGCTCCCATCGGGAAAGACGACCACGCTGTGGGTGCTGCCGGTGCCGGGGATGACGATGGGCGTCCCGGCCCGCTGGGTGACCAGATTGATGGGGACCACCAGGTTCTGGGTCTTCGGAGGGGCGGGCGAGCCGGCCGCGACCAGCCGGGAGGTGACCACGTACGCCCAGTGGCCGTTGGGGGACGTGGCGATGGCGAAATCCCCGGGGGCAGGGGTGCCCGAGATCGGGAGGGGGATGTCCGGTTCGGCGGTGTTGGTCCTGGCCAGCTCCACCGGGGTCACCGCGGTGGGGCACACCACGTAGCCGACCGAGCCGCTCGGGGACAGCGAGGAACGGGGGGGCGGAAGCGGTTTGGAGGAGGAGAACAGGGAACAGCCACCCAAGGCCATCGAGGCGGCCACCACCACAGTGGCCACCGCCGCGGTGGAACGGCGCCCAGCCACGGCGTTTCGCGTCATCGGTCGCATGGTTGGTGCCGACGATAGCGAGCGTGGGACCCGCCTCCATACCGCACCGGTCAGACGCCGAGGGTGGACCGCATGGCGGCGAAGCGCCCGATCACCTCGGCGGTCGTCGGCGACGGAACGTCCAGGAAGTGGATCAGCTCCTCGGGGATCTCATCGAGGAAGCGACTCCGGTCCCTCTCCACCACCCGGTTGAGGGACCGGCGGCGGCGGGCATGGGAGAGATACAGCCGACGCTGGGCCCGGGTAATAGCCACGTAGGCCAGCCGGCGCTCCTCTTCGATCTGGCCCTCGTCCAGGCATCGGCGATCGGGGAAGACCCCTTCCTCCATACCGACCACGAAGACGGCGCCGAACTCGAGGCCCTTGGCCGCGTGGATCGTCATCAGTGACACCCGTGATCGGTCGTCATCCGAATCGTCGGCTTCGGTGATGAGCCCGGCCATGTCCAGGAAAGACTCGATGGTCGGGTGGTCGCCCGCCATGGAGCGCAGTTGGTCGAGGCTCTCCTGGCGGTAGCGCCGCTCCTCGTCATCGACGGCGGCGTCGAGCAGCTGGCGCACGAACTCGCCGTCGGCGGTGACCGCGTCGATGGCTCCGAGCGCGCCTCCCCCGACCGCGGCCTCCCGCACCTCATCGAGCAACCGGACGAAACTGTCCAGGCCCTGGACGGCCAGCTTCGGGAGGTCCTCGACCTCCGACCGGCGGGCCAAGGTGTCCTCGAGCGACAGCGCATGGATCTGGGCAAAGGCCCGGACCTTCTTGATGCTGGCGTCACCCACCGCCCGCCGGGGGACATTGACGCAACGGCGAAACGACAACTCGTCCTGCGGGTTGGCGGCCAGGCGCAGATAGGCGACGAGATCCTTGATCTCCTTGCGGTCGAAGAACGAAGTACCTCCCACCGTCCGGCACGGAATGCCCCGGCGCACGATCTCCGCCTCGATGGGACGCGCCAGTGCCTTCGCCCGGCACAGCACCGCGACCTCCCCGGGCCGGACCCCCTCCCCCACCAGACTGGCCACTTCGTCGGCCAGCCAGGACGCCTCATCCATCTCGTCGTCGGCGGCCCGCAGGGCGATGAGGCTCCCCTCCCCGGCCCGGGTCCAGAGGTGCTTGTCGGGCCGGGTGGGGTTGCGGGCGATCACCGCGTTGGCGGCGTCCAGAATGGTGCCGGTCGAACGGAAGTTCTGCTCGAGGAGCACGGTGGTGGCGGTCGGGAAGGTGCGGGTGAAATTGAGGATGTTGCCGACGTCTGCAGCCCGGAAGCCGTAGATGGACTGGTCACCGTCGCCCACGCAGCACAAATTGAGATGTTCGGCGGCCAGCTGCTCGACGATGACACTCTGGGCCCGGTTGGTGTCCTGGTACTCGTCCACCAGGATCTGGGAGAAACGGGACTGGTAGTGCTCCCGGATATCGGCATGGTCACACAGCAGGTGGACGACGTGGACGAGCAGATCGTCGAAGTCGACACAGTCGGCTGCCACCAACCGCTGCTGGTACTCGCGGTAGATGCGGGCGTGGGCGTTGGATCGGGGGTCGGCCGACTCGATCGAGAGCTGGCGGGGATCGACCAGGCGGTTCTTGGCCGAGCTGATGGCTGCCTTGGACCCGCCCACGGGGACCTGCTTGACGTCGACATTGAGGTCGTCGCAGATGTCACGCACCAGCCGTTTGCAGTCGTCCTCGGAGAGGATGGTGAACTGGCCGGTCAGCCCGACCCGGGCGGCGTAGGGCCGGAGCATCCGCACGCAGGCACTGTGAAAGGTGGACACCCACATGTCCGCGGCCATCGGACCGAGGGAGGCCAACAGGCGTTCCTTCATCTCGCGGGCGGCCTTGTTGGTGAAGGTGATGGCCAGCACCTTCTCGGGCGCCACCGCCCCGGTGGCGATCAGGTAACCGATCCGGCTGGTGAGGACCTTGGTCTTGCCGCTGCCCGCCCCGGCCAGCACCAGCAACGGGCCCTTTCCGTGTTCGACGGCCTCACGTTGCCGTGGGTTCAGCCCCTTGATGAAGCGATCGGGTGCCAACCGTCGGTTCGATCCGGACGAGGGGTTGGCCACGGCGGCTCACCCTATCGGCAGCCCCAGTGGCTCCCGACCGCATTCGGGTGCGGAGATGAGGACCAGGGCGTTACCCGGTCGACGCGGACCTACCCGCGGCCTTCGGTTCCTTCAAACGGGTCAGCAAGAAAATGGCGGAGCTTCATGACCATCTCGGGCGGGAGGTCGCCATGGTGACTGGGTGGGCGGAAGACCTCGGTATGGCCGTCCACCGTCACCCGGAAGCGGTCCTTGCTCTCGACGGTGACATCGCCCAGCGCTTCGAGGAGGCTGAGCACCTGCGGCCATTTGATGTTGCTGCTCAGTGGATGGCCGGTCAGCCGCTCGAGCACCCGACGCTGCTCGTTGTCGAGATGGTGAAGATCTCTGTCCATATCGGGGCCCTCGGTTCCGTCCGCTGTTCGTTGCCGAATATACGGCACCCCACCCAGGCCGGGGCGAAACGTGGCGGGCCTGGGTGGACCCAGTCGATAGCCGCTACACCTGGGTGCGGTGCTCAAGCCGGTCCTGGCCCCGATCTCCCGGGCCTCGATCTTCTCGACCCGGACCCGATCCGCGACATAGCCGTCAATCGAGACGGTCATTCCGATGATCACCCGTGCCATCTGTCCTCCTGGGTCAGGCCGCCCGATGATCAGGACCCGGTTGGCCAGGCCGGGTCGCGGCCGCTGAGTCCGATGACCCGGTCGAGCAACGGAGCATCCTCGGGCACCTCGACCACCGGACCAAAGAGTCCTCGGCGCTGCGCCTCTTGCCCGGGAACGGACATCGGGGCGTCGAGCGAGTCGGGGGCAACGCCGCTGATCAGGTCGGCCATCCGTCTCGCCGCCGGGCCGAGGTCGGTCAAGGTCATCTGCCGATCCTCCTCTCAGTCGTTTGTGCTTCTCAGAGATAGACGGTGCAACTACTGGGAAATCATCGGGTGCTTACGTCGGTGGCGAGAGACCGCAATGCACGGCATTGACGGGCGGCACACTCAATGTCGGTGGGGTCGCTGACTGGGCCCTGAGAACCCCTGGCCCTCGACGATCGGCTGTCTTCGGCGCGGCTACTCGATGGGCTGGCGACTCACCAGGGGCGGCTGGCGGCCCGAGAAGACGAAGCCGCCGACGGCCGCCATGACGGGCAAGCCGACCACGATGACGAGCAGATTGAGCAGAGGCACGTGGCTGAGGTTGCCGAACACGGACTGCCCAAACCTGCCACTCTGGAAGTAGCCGGCGCTGGCCAGATATCCACCGGCGACGCCGAGCAGTATCCCGAGGAAGGCGAGCCCGCCAGCCGTTGCCGCGGTGATCGACCGTCGGCGCCAGTTGCTGGCCCCGGTCGCGGCCAGCGGGCGCAGGTCGCTGGCGTCTCGGCCCGGATGAGGCCCACGGTCATGGCCAAGATGGCCAGGGCCAGCGCGATACCGGCAACGGTGGCCCAGTCGACGACCTCCCACGAGCTGGGCTCGTCGTTCTTGTATCATTTGACTCAAATCATCATGTAGCATTACATTTATAAGCAAATGTCAATGCCCTTGAGGACTCCAGAAATCCCGGCCAACGCCTCCTTCCGGCCGGTCTCGGGAGACGGTTGGCGCAATCCGTTCCCGATGTACCAGGCGTTGCGCGACCACGACCCGGTGCACCATGTCGAAAACGGCGACTACTGGGTGCTGTCCCGGTTCGACGATGTGTTCGACGCGGTGCGAGACACGGTCACGTTCACTTCGACCCAGGGGCTGACCTTCGAGTACGACGAGCTCCACAAGGCCGGACTCGACCAGATCTCCCCGATGGTGTTCCTGGATCCCCCCGACCACACCACCTTCCGGCGGTTGGTGTCCCGAGGCTTCACCCCCCGGCAGGTGCTGTCGATCGAGCCCGACATTCGTCGGTTCACCCTCGAGCGGCTGGAACGGCTGGGGGCGGCCGGCGGGGGCGATGTGGTGGGTGAGCTTCTGAAGCCGCTCCCCAGCTTTGTCGTGGCCACCTACCTGGGCGTTCCACCCGAGGACCGGGAGCGCTTCGACAGCTGGACCCAGGGCATCCTCGCCGCCAATGCGCTCGGTGACCCGAGATTGGCGGCGGCCACCGTGGGCGAGTTGTTCACCTTCTTCGCCGACCTCATCGAGCGGCGGCGAGAGGACCCGGGAGACGATGTCGTCTCCGAGTTGGTGCAGTTGTGCGATGACGACCGGCTGACGCCGCTGCGGATCCTCGGCTTTGCCTTCACCATGGTCACCGGTGGGAACGACACCACTACCGGGTTGCTGAGCGGTGGGCTGGAATTGCTCGCCACCTATCCTGATCAGCGCGATCTCCTCGCTCAGAGCCCTGAGCTGATTCCCGCCGGCATCGAAGAGTTACTGCGACTCACCACCCCGGTGCAGGGCCTGGCTCGATCGACCACCAGGGATGTGGAGGTCGGTGGGGTGACCATTCCCGAGGGGCGCAAGGTCATGCTCCTCTACGGATCCGCCAACCGTGACAGCCGCGAGTTCGGACCCAACGCCGAAGACCTCGACGTCACCCGCAACCCGCGCCGTATCCTCTCCTTCGGTTACGGCCCTCATCACTGCCTGGGGGCGGCGGCGGCCCGGCTGATGGGCCGGGTGGTGCTGGAAGAGCTCCTGGCCCGCTTCCCCCGGTTCGGGGTCGATGCGGCCGCAGGGCATTTTTCGCCTGGGCACTTCGTGCGCTGGTACGAGTCGCTACCGTTCACGACAGAAGTCGCCGGCTGATGGCGTCCAACTGGTTGGTCGGCGACCAAGCCGCGCTGGCCGCCGAGCGCATCCTTGACGCCGCCGGTCGATGCTTCGCGTCGCAGGGAGTCCCGAGCACGTCGATTGCCGACATCGCCCGGGAGGCAGGTTGCTCCCGCCCCACGATCTACCGCTACTTCGATGACCGCCAGGCGCTGCGGCTGGCTTTCGTGCACCGCGAGGCGCGCCGCCTCGGGGCCGCAGTGACCGCCGCCGTCGGCAACATCGGCGACCCGGCGGCCCGATTTGTCGAGGCCTGTCTCCGGGCGCTCGCCGGGGTCCGGGCCAGCCCGACCCTGGCCGCCTGGTTCACCCCGGGCGGGAGCGCCATCGCCACCGACATGGCCGGCTCGTCAGCCGTGATCGAAGCCATGGCCGGAACCCTGGTCGGGAATCCCACCGACCCTGACCATCGGGATCGGGCCCGGTGGGTGGTGCGGATCATGCTCTCGCTGCTGGCGATGCCCGGCACCGACCAGCGCGATGAGCGACAGATGTTCGAGCGGTTCGTCGTCCCGGTAGCGGTCGCGTCCATCCGGGCCCCGTCGGTTTGAGGTTCCGGAAGGCAATTCTCACCGCCAGATCGACCTACGTTCCCGCCCACTCACCCACTCACCCGGTAGGTAAGGTGGGTGGTTCCCAGCGCCCTTGACTGAGGACAATTCTTGTCGAGGCCTCGATTTACACCCGGTTGTGAGTGTCCGCCCAGTGTTTCTGAAGATCTTTCCTGGTAATGGCCAGGTATGCCACTAAGCAGGCGATGACGAACAGCAATACCAAGCTCACCCGACCATCGCCCCACCCCATACCGCCCAGGATGGTCGGCTTGCCCGCCCCGTCGGCGAACGACGCGCCCAGCGGACGGGTGATGACATACGCGAACCAAAACGAGAAGATCGGGTTCCAGTTGAAGCGCCAGAACCCCACCGCGGGAATCGCGATCATCCCGGCGAAGAGAAGCATCGAGAAGCCGTAGCCCAGATGGAAGGTAATGGCTGTCAGGTCCCCGACCGCGGTGCCCAGGGCAAAGGTGGCAATCACTGCCGCCCAATAGAAGAGCTCTCGCCGCGGGGTGTCGATGCTGTGGATCGAGAGCGTCTTCTCGTACCTCTGCCAGGTCACGAACACCGCGACGAGCACAACGGCGAAAAATGGAGCGGACGCGGCATAGGGCACCTGAAACCCGACGTGGAGCACGTCCGCGCACATTGTGCCAAACACTCCGACCATGACGACCGCGAACCAATAGGTCCAAGCCACGTACCGGCGCATCCTGAACTGGAGACTCAGCGCGAGCACAAAGCCGACAAACCCAAGTCCCACCGCCGCGACCGGGCTCATTGCGTGAACCAGATAGTCTGACGTCGACTCCCCTAAGGCGGTCGACAGGGCTTTGATGACCCAGAAGTAGGCAGTGATCTCCGGAACCCGGAGGGCCCGCCGGACTGGGATTCGCGAGGTCCTCATGCTCTCATTCATCGGGGCAGCATGCCGTGGCATCCTTGGAGTTCCAAATCGGCCCTCGCCCGCCCCCCGCCATGCCGGGCGACTCAGCCCTGGCGAGGAATGCACCCTGTTCAGGCTCTCACCGGAACGGACTGGGCAAAGGTGAATGCGTTGTCCGGATCCCAGTCGAGTTTGGCCTGGATGAGGCGC
>Ga0307374_10003804_pt1 | contig 25580 bp, 22 predicted proteins | sample OX3MG_FD_202532 | JGI IMG/M metagenome (GOLD analysis project Ga0307374, IMG submission 202532) | Soil microbial communities from Risofladan, Vaasa, Finland - OX-3 | ecosystem: Environmental > Terrestrial > Soil > Coastal area > Acid sulfate soil | place: Finland: Risofladan, Vaasa | collected...
GGCAAGAGCACCGTCGGATGCGCGATTGGGTTTGCGCTGCGCGCGCGCGGGATGCGCGTGGGCGTCATGAAGCCGGCCGAGACCGGGTGCGAGGAGCGCGGCGGCGTCCTCGAGCCGGCGGACGCGCGCGCGCTTGCGCTCGCGTCAGGATGCGATCTGCCGCTCGAGCTGATCTGCCCGTATCGCTACGCTTCGCCGCTCGCCCCGCCGGCGGCGGCAGAGCTCGATTCGCTCGAGGCGCCCGCCCCCGCGCGGATCGTCGATTGTTTTCGAAAAATTGAATCTGTCAGCGACGCCGTTCTGGTCGAGGGCGCGGGCGGCCTTGCCGTGCCGATCGCGTGGGGCTTTGATTTCGCCGATCTGGCGGCGAAACTCGACCTCCCGCTGATCGTCGTGATCGCGAACAAGCTCGGATGCCTCAATGCCGCGATGCTGACCTTCAACTATGCGCAGGCCAAGCGGCTGGAAATTGCGGGATGGCTCCTCAACGACGTCGAACCCGCGCTGACCCCCGCGGCGCTGACCAACGCCGCGTCATTGGCGCGGATGACGGAAGTTCCGTGCCTCGGCACGATGCGGCACAAGGAGCCGCTGGCGAAAAGTGTGATCGAAAAGCTGCTCGCCCGCGGTGAATGACGCGGGCGGCCGATTATTACGAATGCTCCGCGGCGCCCTTGTGCTCTGACTCGGCGTGATGCCTGGCTTCGAGCCATCTCTCGGCGTCGATTGCCGCCATGCATCCGGTGCCGGCCGCCGTCACCGCCTGGCGATAGATTCGGTCCGCGACGTCGCCGGCGGCGAACACGCCTTCGATATTCGTGTAGGTCGAGCCGGGCTTGACCTTCAAGTAGCCGAGATCATCCATCTCGAGCTGCCCCTTGAAGATGTCGGTGTTGGGCTTGTGGCCGATCGCCATGAACACGCCTTCGCATTTGAACATGGAGGTCTTGCCGGTCTTCAGATTCTTCAGTTTGACCGCGCTGACGCCGGTCTTCGGCTCGCCGTGAATCTCCTCGATAACCGAATCCCAGACGAATTCGATCTTGGGATTCCTGCGCGCGCGATCTTGCATGATCTTCGACGCGCGCAGCTCGTCGCGCCGATGCACCATCGATACTTTCGAGGCGAACCGGGTCAGGAACGTCGCTTCTTCGATCGCCGTGTCGCCGCCGCCGACCACCACGACTTCCTTGTTCTTGAAGAACGCGCCGTCGCAAGTCGCGCACGCGCTCACACCGTAACCCTTGAGCCGCTGCTCGGATTCGATTCCGAGCCACTTCGCGGTCGCGCCGGTCGATACGATCAGCGCCTCGGCGCGGATCGTCTTGCCCTCGCACTCGAGCTCGAAAGGCCGTTTTCCCAGGCGCACTTCGCTCACTTCGCCTTGCAGGAACCGGGTGCCGAAGCGCTCGACCTGGCGGCGGAAGACTTCCATCATCTCGGGGCCCTGGATGCCTTTCTCGAAGCCCGGATAGTTTTCGACCTCGGTGGTGATGGTTAACTGCCCGCCCGGCTCCATCCCTTCAATTACGAGCGGGTGCAGGTTGGCGCGCGCGGTATAGAGCGCGGCGGTCAGACCGGCAGGACCGGAACCAAGAATCACGACTTTGTAGATTTCATCCGCCATGAAATTTTCTGGAGACTCCTAGACTCGATGCGAACGAGTTTATTGTATATGCCGAACCGGTCAACATAAGCTCAAGGGTTGGGGCCAATGGCGAAAAACAAGAAAATTGGACGCAAGCTCCCCGCGCTAACGCATCTCGATGCGCGCGGGCGTATCGCGATGGTCGATGTCGGTGACAAGGCCGTCACCCGGCGCGAGGCGGTTGCGCGCGGGCAGGTTGCGATGGAACCGGACACCCTGGCTGCGATTATCGGCGGCAGCCTGAAGAAGGGTGAAGCGCTCGCGGCGGCGCGCGTTGCGGGAATCATGGCGGCCAAGCGCACGCAGGATCTGATCCCGCTCTGTCATCAGATTGCGCTCGACATGGTCGAGGTCGAGTTCCGCCCAAGCCGCACCCGATCGGCGCTCGAGATCGAGGCGCGCGCCGTGACCAGCGCACGCACCGGCGTCGAGATGGAAGCGATGGTCGCGGTCAGTGCGGCGGCGCTTACGATTTACGACATGGCCAAGGCGATAGACCGCGCGATGGAAATCGGTGCGATCCGGCTGGTCAGTAAATCGGGTGGACGCCGCGGCGAGTTTTTGCGCGCGAATGAAACGCCCTGGCAGCCTGCGCAATCCGCCTCGCGGTCATCCAAATGACTGTCACCGGCGCAAGCCCGGCGCTCGAACCCGCCGGAAAAGTCTTTCTGCGCACCGGGCGCGAGGGACCGGTGCGCGGCGGCAACCCGTGGATTTTCTCGCAGGCCATCGCCCGCGTCGAACCGCTCGGGCTCGCCGCCGGTGCGTTCGTCGAGGTGCGCGACTCCGGCGGCGATCTGCTTGGCCTGGGCTACTACAATCCCGCGACCACGATCGCGCTGCGGATGCTCGCGTGGGGCGAGGCGCCCGACATCGCCGTGCTGATTGCGCGGCGCCTCGACGACGCGATCGCGCTGCGCGCGCGATTTGTCCGCGGCGACACCGACTCGTACCGGCTCGTCAACGGCGACGGCGACGCCCTCTCGGGCGTCGTAGTGGATCGCTACGGTGACGTGCTGGTCCTTCAGCTGCTGACCGCCGGGGCGGATAAGATGCGCGCCGAGATTATCTCAGCTCTTGGTCCAAGGCTTTCGCCGCGCGCGATTGTCGAGCGCAGCCAGGGCGCGGTGCGCAAGCAGGAAGGGCTGGCCGACCGGATCGGGATCGCGCTCGGCGCCGAGGTCTCCGAAACCATCGCGGTCGAAAACGGGATAAAATTCGCCGTCGATCTGGTCCACGGCCAGAAGACCGGAGCGTTTCTCGATCAGCGCGAAAACCGCGCGATCGTCCGCGCACAGTCTGGCGGCGCGCGCGTGCTCGACGCGTACTGCTATAACGCGGGATTTGCGCTCGCGGCCCTGGCCGGCGGCGCGACTCGCGTGGTCGCAATCGACACGGCGGCGCGCGCGCTCGCCGCCGCGCGCAATAACCTCGAGCTCAATGGGCATCCTGCCGACGCCGTGGAATTGATTCACGGCGAGGCGGGCGAGTTCATGGCCAAAACCAATGAGCGCTTCGACGTGGTGGTTCTCGACCCGCCTCCGCTCGCGCGCAGCCGAGCCGATGCGGATCGCGCCGGACATCTGTACGTCGAGCTGAACGCGCTTGCGATGCGCGTGCTCGCGCCGGGCGGGCGGATCCTGAGCTTCAGTTGCTCGGCGCATTTCCGGGGCGAGGAATTTCTGCGCGCGGTGCGAATCGCGCAAAACAAGTCGGGCCGCAAACTCCGGATGCTGTCGCGCCTGGGTCCCGGCCCCGACCATCCGGTGCTGCTCGGCCACGCCGAGGGCGAGTATCTGACCGGAGTGCTGTTGGCTGATTTGGGCTAGCGCTCCGGCGACTTCCAGCGCAGCGCTGTGCCTACCTTATTCCACGCGCTTCCAATGAGTTGCGCAAAGCTCTCCGCGCGGGCGATCGCAGCTTGCACACGAGGCCGCTTTCCTTGAGTATAGAGCGGATTTTCGAGGGCGGAATGGTACCAGACAGGATTGCACGCAAGTGGATTATCGTGATCGCGGCCGTTGCGGCGATCATCGTATCGGCGTGTCACCGCGAAGTCGCGGTGCCGCCGCTCAAAGAACGGGCGATCACGTTCTCGGACACTTTCTTTGACGTCTGGCCGACCAGTCCTACCCGCGCGTTTATCGCCGGCGCGCGCGGCAAGGTCCTGCTCACCGAGGACGGCGGGTTGCACTTCAAGCGGGTCGATATCGGCACCGACCTTGCGGTGTTCGGGATCCAGATGGTCGATGAGCAGACCGGATACCTGTGTGGACAGGACGGGCTGGTGATGCGTACGCGCGACGGCGGCAAGACCTGGCAGCGCATCAACTCGCGAACTCATCTGTTCATTTTCGGACTGGCGTTTCCCGATCGTTTGCACGGATTTCTGGTCGGTGACCGCTCGCTGGTGCTCAGCACCACCGATGGCGGCGAGACCTTTTTCAAGCGCCAGCTCCAGCGCGTGTTTGCGCCCGAGCTGCAGGACTACGCGCTGCCCTACGAAGAGCCGGTCCTCTACAGCACCTCATTCGTCGATGACAATCGCGGCTGGATCGTCGGCGAGCTCGGACGTATCTGGGCGACCGGCAACGGCGGCAAGACGTGGGAGGAGCAGCAGGAACCGCTGGTCGCGCAGTGGAAGCGCCCGCTTGGCCCCAACGACGACACCCGCTTCGCCGATTTTCTGCTGCCCACCATGTTCGGCGTGTCGTTTCGCGACGCGCAGCACGGCGCGGCGTGCGGCCTCGAGGGATGGGTGATCGAAACCAGCGACGGCGGCAAGACCTGGATTTTTGCGCATCAGGCCGACAAGCCCGGCGATCCGCCCGACACGATGGTGCCGGGAGCGCCGCAGATTCCGGCGCGCGATCCGCTGTTCGCGATCGACCTGTTCGACAAGGACCAGGGAATGACCGTGGGCCTGACCGGTGCGGTTCTGCGCCTGCAACCCAATGGCGCATGGGCGCACGACACCAGCGTTCCGGCGCTGCCGTTTCCACTGAGCCAGGTACGCTTCTTCGACGCCCAGCACGGATGGATCGTCGGCCTGGGGACGATTCTATACACTGCCGACGGCGGCAAGACCTGGCGCTTCTGCCAGGGCTAGCCCGGCGCGAGCGCAGCAAGCGGAGAACGCGATGGTCTGGTATCGGTTCGGTGAATGGATAATCAAGCGGCGCTTTTTTGTGCTGATCGTGATCGCCGCGCTGACCGGGTTCTTCGGCTACTACGCGGCGCAAACCCGGCTGGTGACAAGCTTCGGTGATCTGCTCCCGCAGAACCATCCATTCATAAAAATCGCTCACAAGTACGACCAGTACTTCGGCAGCGTGAACAATGTCACCGTGATGATCGAGGCGCGCCAGGGCACCATCTACACGCCCGAGATTCTCGGCAAAATCGTCAGGATGACGGGCGACATGGATCTGGTTTACGGGGTCCAGCACGGTTCGGTGCGCTCGCTCGCCACCGCGAGCTTCTTCCGTCCGCTGGCGGGCGGCGTGATCCTGAACACCCCGGTGCTGCCGGGCGGCAAGGTTCCGAGCACGCAAAAGGAAATCGACGAGGTCCGCAGCAACGTCCACAAAAATCCGGGCGTGGTCTTTGGGCGCTTCGTCTCGATTGACGACAAGGCGGCGATCGTCGAGGGCAGCTTCCTCGAGTCGCGGCTCGACTACCAGCGCATCTTCAACGAGGTCTATAAGATTGTCGTCGATCCGGAAAAAGGATCGGATGTGAGGATCTACGTTGGCGGGCAGCCGATCCTGTACGGATGGGTTTATCACTACACGCCGCAGATTTTCGAAATTTTCCTCTACACCGTGCTCGCGCTGTGGATCCTGCTCTACCTGTACTTTCGCGATTGGCGCGGCGCGCTGCGCCCGACCATCTCGGGCGTAATTTGCGCGATTTGGGGGCTGGGCTTTATCCGGCTGATCGGCTTCACGCTCGATCCGCTGGTCCTCGTGATCCCGTTTTTGATAACCGCGCGCGCGGTCAGCCATTCGGTGCAGATGCACGATCGGTATTACGAGGAGTATTACCGCACGCGCGACAAGAACACCGCGATCCTGTCCGCCTTCTCGGAGCTGTTTGTGCCGTCGCTGTCGGGAATCCTGACCGACGCGTTCGGAGTGCTGGTGATTCTGCTGGTGCCGGTGCTGTTCCTGCAGAAGCTCGCAATCACGGCGTCATTCTGGATCGCGGCGATTGTCGTAAGCGAGCTCTTGCTCAACCCTATAGTCTATTACTACCTCGAACCGCCGCGAATCGAAGTGATCGAGCAGCGCGAACACGGTCTCTTCAAGCGGATGCTGGTCGCGATCGCGCGTCCGATGCTCGAGCCGCGCGGGCGGAAGATCACGATGGCGGCCACGGCGGTGGCGATTCTGCTCTGCGCGTTTTTCTTTACCGGGCTCAAGGTCGGAGATCCGTCCTCGCAATCGCCGGTACTGTGGCCCAATTCGCCGTACAACCATGCGATGGAGTCGATCCAGGACGAGTTCGGAGCGATCGAGCAGTTCGTCGTCGTCGCCCAGCTCAAGAATCGCGACTCGCTCAACGATCCGAAGCTCTACCACGTGATGGATCGCTATCAGCGCTACATGGAAGGCGATCCGGCGGTCGGACGCACTTTCTCGGTCGCCGACTTGCTCTCAAATGGCGGCTCGGCGCTGCGCGAGTTCGAGCCCAAGTGGAACGTGCTGCCCACCACCAAGCGCGGCACTGGCCAGCTTTTGGGCGGATTGCTCGCAGGTGCGTCTCCGCTTTCGACCGCGTACATTATCACGCCGCGCCGCGACGCGACCCAAATCACCGTCTATGCCAAGAATCGCGAGGGCGAGAACGTCCAGCGGATCGTGCTCCGCACCGAACGATTTTTCGCGGAGCCGCAAAATCACGTGGACGGCGTCGATTTCAAGCTGGCCGCCGGAATTATCGGCGAGCTTGCCGCCGCCAACCAGGAAATTATTGACAACGATCTGCTCCTCAACGTGCTCGCCTTCGCCACGATCTACATAATCGTGCTGGTCACCTACCGATCGTTCATGGCGGGTTTCTATTTGTTGTTTCCGCTCGCGCTGGCCAACGCCGCGATCAATGCCTACATGGGCGCCCACGACGTCGGCATCAATATCAACACGCTGCCGGTGGTGACGGTCGGAGTCGGATTTGGAATCGATTACGCGATTTATATCGTGAGCCGGATTATCGAGGAGCTTGCCCTCGGCCGCGAACTCAAGGACGCGACCTACAGCGCATTGGTGACTTCCGGCAAGGCCGTCGCCTTCACCGCGCTGACGCTGGTCGCCTCGGTGCTGTTCTGGTACTGGTCGAGCATCCGGTTCGACGCCGAAATGGGGATGCTGCTGGCGGTGTGGATGTTCGTGTCGATGCTGGGCGCGATGACGATTCTGCCGGTGCTGATCGTGATGTTCGATCCAAAATTTATCCATCGCGAAAAAGATCGCATAATCGCGTCGCGCCGTCCCGACCTGGCGCAGCGCACGGTGGCTACAGCGTCGTAAGATGCGCGCCCAACGATCCGGACGGCGATGAAACTTGCACGGCTGGATCACTTTGGACTCGAAGTCGCCGATCTGGCGCGCGCCGAGCGCTTCTATACCGGCGTGCTCGGCCTCGACGTGGTGGCGCATCTGGGCGATCAGGTGCTGCTCGACTGCGGCGGACAGAACCTTGCGCTGTTCGAGGTCGGCCGCGACGCGCTGACGGCGGATGCACGCGCCGCGCTCATCGCGCATCCCCTGGGCCGCGGGCATCACGCCTTCCGGGTCAGCTCCGATGACTTCGCGGAGTCCAAACAGCGGCTTGCAGCCGCCGGCGTCGAGACCGCGCCGCCAATCGATTGGGGCGATCACGACTGCATGTATTTCCTCGATCCTGACGGAAATCTGCTCGAACTCGTCTGCTATCGCGATGCGGAATAAACCCATCCATGCGGTTTCGCACGAACACGAGAAATTCTCCGTCTACGATGCTTTACACAGCGTTGTTAATTCCTATATCACGGCGATGCTTGGGCACAGCGGCGGCGAGTGGGACACGGCGCCTCTTAATCTCGGGAGATTGCAAGCCTGCATGACCGCATCTTGGGTGAAGAGCGCGCTCGTGGTTTTTGCGATGACGGCAGCGATGCTCGCGCTGCCTGCGCGTGCGCCCGCCGCGATGGTCCGCTACGTCGTCGATCCCGCGCAGTGCGAGGTTTTCACGGTGGTCGCGCAGCCGCTGACGAAATTTCGCGGCAACGCGATCGGATCGTTCCAGGTGCGTTCCGGCGAAGTCTCCGGCGATCCCGCCAACCCGGCTACCGGAGCGACGATCAAGTTGGTGCTCGATTCCGCGAGCTACGCCAGCGGCAACGCCCGGCGCGATTCCGTGGTTACCGGAACCGTGCTCGACGCCGCCGACTATCCAGACATCACGTTCGTCAGCACCGGCGTGCAGGATGTCGCGATGGACACGCCCGGCGAAGGCTCGGCGTTGATCGTCGGCAACCTGACCCTGCGCGGCTCGACACATTCGCTCAGCGCCTTGGTGAGCGTGGCGCTGATCGGCGCCGATCGGCTCGAGGCGCGCGGCGAGGTCACGTTCCGCTATCCCAAGTTTGGACTTCCGGTTCCAACCGGATTTCTCGGCACGATCCACGCCGGCGACGAAGTGACGGTTAAGTTTCGGATCGTCGCGCAGCGCTCCGCTTCCTGATTAGGCCCCCGCGCGCGCGGCGCGGGCATGGCGGATACCGTGGCGATCCATTACAACTCCCTAGCATGGCGGATCTTGCGATTGCACCAAAGGGCGCCAAGCCTCCCCGCGAGATCGAGGAGCTGGCCGCCGCGATCGAAGCCGACGGCGGCGCCGCTTTGGCCGCCTACCAGGAGCCGATCGGCGGCCATTGGCAGCTGTTCGCGATGCTGCCGATAGGCAAGGTCCAGCCCACGCCCTACCAGCGCGATCTCTCGCCGACCCATCTGAAGCGGATGGTCGAGGTGATGAAGAAGCTCGATCGCTTCACCGAACCGATCGTCGTAGTGCGCCTGGGCGAGGTGTACTTCACACCCAATGGGAATCATCGCCGCGCCGCCGCGGAAAAATCAAAGGCGAAGCTGATTCCGGCGATCGTGATTCCCGAGCCCGACGTCGCTTTCCAGATCCTGGCGCTCAACACCGAAAAGCAGCACAATCTCCGCGACAAGGCGCTCGAAGTGATCAGGATGTATCGAGCGCGGATGGAACAGGATTCGCACCGCGCTGAGAAAGACTACGCATTCGAATTCGAGCGCGCCCATTTTATCACGCTCGGAATCATGTACGAGAAAAAGCCGCGCTTCTCGGGCGGCGTGTTCGCGCCGCTACTGAGCCGCGTCGATAACTTTCTTGCCAAGCCACTCGCGGCGGCGTTCGAAGATCGGACCGAGCGCGCAGCCCAGATCGAGCGCGCCGATGAGCTGCTGGTCGAGCTCGTCGCGCAAGGCAAGAAGCGCGGACTGATGCATCCCTACCTGAAAAACTTTATCGTTGCGCGCTCGAATCCGCTGACCCGCGCACGCAAGAATCTGCCGACTTGCAAGGCCGCGCTCACGAGCCTGATCAAGGCGCTCGAGGACTTCGATCTCGGCAAGATTCATTACGGCCAGATTCGCGACGCGGCGCAGATCGTCGCCGCGACGGCAAGTGAGTAACCCTGGCCGGTCCGCGCTCAGGCGGTGCGATCCAGCGCGAGTCGATCGTAGCTGATAATGGGCGAGACGGCGAAGCGCAGGATTTTCCACGAATCGCCGCTGCGGATGAGCGTTATACGAACCTCGGCGGGCCCGTTCTGAAATTCCGCGCGGGCGGTGTACTCGGCCATCACGAGTGCGTCGCCGTTGGGCTTCGCGATAAAGCTCGTGCTCCCTGAGCAGCCTTTGTACTTCTTGAGTCTTCCCAGAACGCGGAAACCGGAGAACTCGTTCCTGAGGTCTCGAGCGCTTTCAGGTGATTCGCTCAACTGGTCGCTGGCGCGCGTCATCAGCGCGTTCGAGTCCCACCGCGACACGACCGCACGAATCGCCGCGTCGGCGTACTGATGGCTTTCGAGATCGAGCTTCTGGCTCGCGACCTCGACCATCGCAACGGCGACCGCAAAAGTGAGCAACACTGCCGCCGAGGCTGCTGCGCAAATGCCGATAATCTTTCGCATCTCGTTCAACCCCCTTCACGAATGGGACAACCTGATGAGACAACGGAGCAAATCATGTGCCCAGAAGCCGCGTCGCATGCGATCGTGGGCAGCATCGCGCAATGCTCCGCTTGCACCGCCATGGCGTATCAAGTCTGCTTAATGATGTATCGCCAAGAGTCAGTCCACGACGATTTGTCATGACTCAAAATCGGACGCCTATGTCCGATTTCGCGTCATCGCGGAAGGAAGAAAGAGAAACCGCAGATTTCACAGATTCCGCAGACAAAAGGATTCCAGTAGAAAAAACGGCCGGCGCTGTTCCGGCACCGGCCGTTAATCAGCCCTCAATTCTTAATCCCTGAAATCTGTGTAATCTGTGGATTCTCTTCTCACGCGGCGGCCGGTGCTTGCGCGAGTTCGAAGGCGCCGGGCTCGAGCCCTTCTTTCGAGCGCAGGACGATCTTCGAGTCGAGTTTGTGCTCGAGCGATTCGAGATCTTTCCCGCCCGTGTCGTAAAGGTAGCGCGCGACCTCTGGATTTATCTTCACGATAATCATGTCGGTGTGCGGACGCCTGATCGTCTCGCGATAAATCCCGCGCAGCACTTCGGCCGCCAGCGTCGGCACCGACTTGACCACGCGCCGCCCCTGGCATCGCGGACAGGACTCGGTGAGAAGCGCCTCAAGGCTGTCGCGAGTGCGCTTGCGGGTCATCTGGACGAGGCCGAGCTCGGAAATTTTCAGCGCCGAAGTGCGCGCCTTGTCGCGGCGCAGCGCCTGCGCAAGCGCCTCGCTGACTTTTTTCCGATCGGGCTCGCGCGACATATCGATAAAATCGACGATGATGATCCCGCCGATATTGCGCAAGCGAAGCTGCTTTACGACTTCGTCGGCCGCTTCGAGATTGGTTTTCAGGACGGTTTCATCCTGATTATGCTTGCCGACGAAGCGCCCGGTGTTGACGTCGATTGCGGTCAGCGCCTCGGCCTGATCGAAGACCAGGTAGCCGCCCGACTTGAGCCACACCTTTCGGTCGAGCGCGCGCTCGATTTGCGGTTCGATATTGAACTTGTCGAAGATCGGCTCCTGCCCCTGATGCAGCATCGCGCGCGCGCGCAGCCGCGGCGAATAGGTCTGAATGAACTGCACGATTCGGCTGTAGGTGTCCGCGTCGTCGCACCACAGCCTTTCTACTTCGCTCGAGAACAGGTCGCGCACTGTGCGCAGCGCCACGTCGAGATCGCTATAGAGCATCGCGGCCGGCCCGCTCGACTCGCTGCGCTTGATAATCGAGTTCCAGGTCTTGGTCAGAAACGCGATATCGCGCTGGATATCGCGCCGGCTGAGTCCCTCGCACGCGGTGCGCACAATAAAGCCGCCCTGCGGGGGACGCACCTCGCTCACCGCCTCGCGCAGACGCGCGCGTTCCTCGGCTGACGCGATCCGGCGCGAGACGCCCAGATGATTGCTGGTCGGCGTGTACACCAGGTAGCGCCCGGGCAGCGAGATCGACGAGGTAAGCCGCGCCCCCTTGGTCCCCATCGGCTCTTTTGCGATCTGAACGATTATTTCCTGCCCGCGATGAAGCTGCTGCTCGATCGGCAGCCGGCTGCGCTGGGGTTCGCTGCGCTGATGACGCCGTCCGCCGCGGCGTCCGCGCCGTCCGCGCCCCCCCGGTCCGTCGCCCTCGGCGGGAGCAGCCGCGGAGTCGTCATCGGAGGCGGAGTTTTCGTCGTTCGAGTGGGACTGCTCGCCTTCGAGATCCTGCTCGAGGTCCCCGTCACCGCCGGGTGCGCCGTTTTGCGGCGCAATTTCGTCGGTCTCGACGTCGGTTTCGCCGATAACTTCCGCCATCGAGCTGAACGCGTCGGCGCCGCCGTGGAAATCCGAGACGTGCAGGAAGCCGGCCTTCTCGAGGCCGATATCGACGAACGCCGCCTGCATCCCGGGCAGCACGCGGGTCACTTTGCCTTTGTAGATATTGCCGGCCAGGCCGCGATGCGCAGTGCGCTCGAGAAAAAACTCGGCCAGCGAATTGTCTTCCATTAGCGCCACCCGCACTTCTAGTGCGGAGGCGTTGATTACAATTTCACGTTTCACTTGAGAATGGTTCTACCCCGCACCACGCGGATTTTTCAAATCAGCGCCGCGCATGTCCGGGTCGCGTGCGGATGGCTGTTTCGCCTCATCGGGATTCGGGCTTGCGCGCCCGCTTGCGGTGCCTTCTTCCATGCGCCCACGCTCCGCCCACGCCTCCTCGCGAATCATACGGAGCAGCGTGATCGGGCGCAAGGCAACCCCCGATCAGCTTGATTTCACGGGCTTTTCACGCCCCCCGGACTTGACAGCGCACTCGCGCGCCAGTACGAGAGTTATAATGTCTTCAGCGGCACAGACATTAGCGGTACCGCTTTCAGGCACCAGCGTTCTCAATACCAAAGTGCTGGTGCTGAACCGTTCGTACCTGCCGGTTCATGTGACCTCGGTAAAGCGCGCCTTCGCGCTGCTCTACCAGGGCGTCGCCCGCGTGGTTGACGACCAGTACCGTACTTTCGATTTTGATTCGTGGCGCGATCTCGCGATCGACATCGACCATGAACGCCTGGGCGTCGTGGGTGGATTTATCCGCGTGCCGCGCGTGTTGCTGCTGACCGCTTATGAGCGCGTTCCCAAGCGCCACGTGCGGTTTTCGCGCTTCAACATCTTCGCCCGCGACAGCAACACCTGCCAGTATTGCGGCCGGCGCCTGCCGCGCACCGAGCTCAATCTCGACCACGTGATGCCGCGTTCGCGTGGCGGCACCTCGACCTGGGAGAACATCGTCTGCTCCTGCCATCACTGCAATCGCAGAAAGGGCGGACGCACCCCGGATGAGGCGGCAATGATGCTGATTCGCCGGCCGCGCCGCCCCGAATGGACGCCGTTCAGCGCTGAGATGTTTTCGCTCAGGCGCTATCGCGAATGGATGCCGTTCCTGTCGCAGGTCGATAGCGCCTACTGGAACACCGAGCTGATCCAGGGCTGACCGCGCGGTCAGTCGCGGGCGATAACCACTACTTCTCGGGTCTGTGTGGGGTTATCCACACGACAGGTTGGGGCGTACACTTGATCCCGGGCATCAGGTCTGGGATAAGCAAATCCAACGGTGGTGTGGTGGTGGAGGCGTTGGCAGTATGCGTCTTAAAAGCCTTGAGTTAATAGGCTTCAAGTCATTTTTCGATTCCACGTCGATAAGTTTCGCGTCCGGGGTGACGGCGGTGGTCGGTCCCAACGGATGCGGCAAATCGAACGTGGTGGACGCGATTCGCTGGGTCTTGGGCGAGCAGGCGCCCACGCGGCTGCGCGGCAAGAGCACCGAAGATCTGATTTATATCGGCAACGACCAGAATCCCGCCGCCGGGATGGCCGAGGTGTCGCTTATCCTCGAGGCCGAAGAAAGCAGCCTGCTTCCCGAGCCATACGGCGCGCTCAGCGAGGTCGCGGTTACGCGCCGCGTCTATCGCTCGGGCGATTCCGAATATCTGCTCAACAAGATTCCCTGCCGCTTGAAGGACATCACCGAGTTTTTCATGGCCGCGCAGATTCATAGCCGCGGCTACTCGCTGATCGAGCAGGGCAAGATCGAGGAAATTATTCAGGCCAAGCCGCACGAGTTGCGCGCGATGATCGAAGAGGCTGCCGGGCTGTCGCTGTTCAAGGGACGGCGCGAGCTGTCCGAGCGTAAGCTCGAGCGCGTCAAAGAGAATCTCTCGCGGCTGAACGACGTGCTGAGCGAAATCGAACGCCAGCTCAATTACGCGCGGCGGCAAGCGAAGAAGGCCGAGCAGTACAAGATAATTCGCGCCGAGCTATCCGAGCTCGAGCGGCTTTCCGCCGCGCGCCGCCTGCTCGGGCATCGCGCGGCCTTCGCTCAGGAGAGCGCGCTGGCCGAAGAACTCGCCGCGTCGGGCGAGGCGGCGCGCGCGCAATCTGTCACGCTGCAAGGCGAGACCGAGTCCGCGCAGAGCGCCGCGCAGGCCGCGCGCAGCGCGTTGTCGGCCGCCGAGCACGAACTTCAGAATCTGCACGCTGGGGCGGTCGAGCGTGGCCGCACCCGCGACTTTCTCACACGGCGGCTGGAATCGATTTCCGAGATGCAGCCCGCTCTGGCCGAACGCGTTGCCGAGCTGGAAGTTCGCGCAACCCTCGCCCGCGCGGCCCGCGCCGCTGCTGCCGCGCGCGTGGCGCGCGAAAGCGCCGCCGGAGAATCGACCGGAGAGCCCGCACTCGCCGAACTGAGCCGCCGCTTCGAAGATGCACAGCGCCAGCTCAAGGATTCCGAGCGCCGCGCAGAAGATCTAAAAGATGAATTGTCCGAGATAATCCGCGAAGCCGCGGTAATCCGCGGCCGCCTGGGTGATTTGACCGGCGAGCGCGCCGAACTCGACGAGCATCTCGCCGCGCACTCCGCCGCGGCGCCCGCGATGGCCGAGCAATCCGAATCCGCGCTGGCGACGCTTGCCGAAGCGCAGAGCGCCCTCGAAAGCCTCCGCGCCGAAATCACCGCCCTCGAAAGCGGCCAGCGCGACGCGCAGGAACGCGAAATCGAAACCCGCGCGGCGCTCGAGCATCTGGCCCAGCGCGTCGCCGCCCTGCGATCCTCGCTATCGGCGCGCACCGCGACGGAGCCCGAAGCCGCGATGGCCGAGGCCGGCCGCCGGCTCAGCACCGTCCTTGACTCGATGAACGGCGACCGTCCGAAGACCGCTCCAGCATGGCTGCGCGACGTGTTGCGCGCGCCAGCCGAAATCGCACCCGCGTTGCACGCGGTGCTGGGCGACGAGCTCGAGGCGATCGTTGCCGAGTCGCCCGCGTTTGCGCTGCGCGCGATCGAGATTCTAAAAGAAACCCGCGCCGGACGCCTGAGCTTCGTGCAGGAGCCCGACGCGCCCGTCAGTTCGCATCCTGCAATCGACGCGCCCGGTGTGGCGGGCCGCCTGGTCGATATGCTCGAGGTCGAGCCGCGCTACCGGCACGTTGCCGAAGCGATGCTCGGGCACGTGATGCTGGCCGACGATCTGAATTCGGCGCTTGCCGCGTCAAACCTCAACGGCCATGGAACCCTGTTTGTGACGCGCGACGGTGACGTGCTGAGTCCCGGTCGCATGATCGTAGGTGGCAGCGCGGATGATACCGGCGCCGCCGCCCGCGCCGCCGATGTTGCCGCCCGCGATAGCGCCGCGCGCGAACTCGCACGCGTGGAGGAAGAGCATCGCGAGCTATCCGCCCGGTTCGGCACGAATCGCGGCGCCCGTGAGACGGCTGATTCGGCGCTTGGCGCCGCGCGCGCGCGCGGCCGCGACGCTGAACGAAACGTGGCCGACGCGCGCGCCGCGGTTGCACGCGCCGAGCAAGACGCGGCGCTGGCGGCGCAGCGGATCGTGACCGCGCGCACCAGGCTCGGCGAGATCGCCGAGTCGATCACGGGCTCGAACGCGCGGATGGAAGAGCTTGCGATTGCCGAGCAGGAGGCGCGCTCGCGGCTTTCGGTTCTGCGCGACGAGGTTGCGGCCAATCGCGCTGCGGCGGAGCATCTTGGCGCCGCCGTGATGGAAGCCACGGCGCGAGTCGAGGCGCGCAAGTCGGAATTGGCCGCGATGCGCCGTGAACTCGGCCATGCGATCGAGACCGCGGCGCAGATCGAATCGCAAATCGGGGAGCATCGCCAAAGCCTCGAGCGCGCGCACGCCGATCGCACCGAGTTCGAACACGAGTTGGGGAAAATTTCCGAGCAGGACTTTGCCGCACACGCGCGAGAGACTGAACTCCAGGCCGCGATCCTGAACCTGAGTGCCGATTGCGCGGCTCTCGAAGCGGACCTCGATTCCGTCCGGACGCGGCACAAAGCCGCGCTCGAGCGTCTGCGCGCGCTCGAGAGCGACGCTAACGACTGCAACCTGCGCCGCGAGAGGGCGCGCACGCTGAGCGAGGAGCTCGAACGCAGCTTCCGCGAAAAATTCGAACTCGATTTCGACTCTGCCGCCGCCGAACTCACCGCGGCGCTGGAGGGCCGCGACCCGGATGCCGACGATTCGCGCCTTGCCGAATTGCGCGCCAAGGCCGAACGGATCGGCGAGGTGAATCTTGCCGCCGACAGCGAGGTCAAGGAACTCGAAGAGCGTTCGGCGGCTCTGGGAGCCGAACGGAGCGACCTGGATTCGGCGCTCGCCGATCTCACCCAGACCATCGCCAAGCTCAATCGCGAGGCGCGCCGCCGCTTTGCCGAGACTTTCGAGGGCGCCGCGAAAAATTTCGAGGAGCTGTTCCCCAAGCTGATGCGCGGCGGAAAGGGCCGCCTCGAATTGATCGAAGCCACCGAGGCGTCCGAGGCCGGCGTCACAATCCTGGTCCAGCCGGCCGGCAAGAAAGTCAAAGAGATAGGCTTGCTGTCAGGCGGAGAAAAGGCGCTGTCCGCGATGGCGCTGGTGTTCTCGCTGTTCCTGCTCAACCCGAGCCCGTTCTGCGTGATGGACGAAGTCGATGCGCCGCTGGACGAGTTCAGCCTTGCGCGTTTCACCGATCTGCTGGCCGAGCTGAAAGATCGCTCGCAGTTTATCGTGATCACGCACAATCAGCGCACCATGCAGCGCGCCGATCAGATTCACGGCGTCACGATGGACCGCCCGGGAATCTCGAAGATCATCTCCCTGAAAATCCCGCAAGCCGCATAACTTCGCCGCGCCAGTCGTTGCTGCGCGCCGGGCTTCGCGCGGTATTCCCCACTGCGGACGCGACTTGTGCTAAAGGGTACTTGCACGGAGGACGACTCTGATGACTATCGCAGCCGAAAAGGCGACGTCGCTGAAGCATCTGCCCGCGACGACCTCGGGAGAAGAGATTGCCGCGGCGCTCAGCGCCGACGGCGCGGTGATCGTTGACAACGTCGTCGCGCCAGCGGCGATTGACGCGCTGCGCGCCGAGCTTGAGCCGTGGCTCGAAGCGACCGCGGTGGGACCGGATGAGTTTTCCGGCAAGCGTACCCGGCGCACGGGCGGGCTTATCGCGCGTTCGCCGACGAGCCGCGACTTCGTCATGCATCCGCTTGTGCTGGCGGCGTGCGCGAAGTTTCTGGGCCATGCGACCAGCTACCAGCTTCATCTGACCCAGGTGATCGCGATCGGTCCGGGCGAGCCCGCGCAGACGATTCATCGCGACCAGTGGGCATTCGACTTTTTTCCCTTTCCCAAAGGCTACGACGTGCAATGCAACACGATCTGGGCGATGAACGATTTCACTGAAGAAAACGGAGCCACGCGAGTGATTCCCGGCAGCAATCATCTTGAGGATCGCCTGCGCTTCGAGGAGAAGGACACAATTCCCGCCGAGATGAGCAAGGGTTCGATCCTGTTCTACTCGGGCAGCGTCTATCACGCCGGGGGCGCGAACCGATCGAAGCAGACGCGCTACGGCGTCAATATCACCTACAACGTCTCCTGGCTCAGGCAGGAAGAAAATCAGTACCTTGCGACGCCGCTCGAGATCGCGCGCACCCTGCCGGTCGAGTTGCTGCGCCTGATGGGTTACCGGCTCGGCGCCTACGCGCTTGGCTACGTCGATGATCTGCGCGACCCGATCGAGATCGTGCGTCCGGACCTGAAGCGCGCCGGATTCGCGAGTTTACCCGCCGCAGTCGAGCGTCCGCGCACCGATGTCGGGCTTACGTCCTCGCGCGCTGAACGCAAGCGCAGCGCGTGAGCGCGAATCGGTGCGAAGCCTGACCGCAAAATGAAAAGGGCGCGAGGGTTTCCTCGCGCCCTTCCAGCTTTCGCGTGAAATGTCGCGCCGCTAGATCTGGCTGTAGCCGCTGCCCTTGCGATCGAATCCGATTCCGCGCCCCTTTTCGAGCATCCCGTATTCCTTCATCAGCTCCTGGCTGTAGGTCACTCGCCCAGTGATTTTGTTCACCGGCTCGGTTGCGAGGAGCAGTGTCGCGCGTGCCATATACTCGACGGGCTCGCCGTCTTTGGGTCCCGTCACCAGGTGGTGATAGACGGTTCCGGGCGTCGCCACGACTTCCGACGGTGACACGCAGGTGACGGAGATATTGTCGGCGAACACCTCGGAGGCGAGTCCCTGGGTCATCCGTTCCAGCGCGGCCTTCTCCGCACCGTAGCAAACCCCGCCCATGCGCAGCGCCTCGCCGTCGTATGGTCCGCGGCCGGGTCCGATCGCCGCGCCCGACGAGATGTTGACGATCGAGCCGGACTTGCGCGGGATCATATCGCGCAAGACCAGGCGTGAGAGCATGAAAGGTCCGTGCACGTTAACCTGGAACGAGCGCATCCAGCGCTTGGGCTGGAAATCCTTGACTGGAATGAAGTAGGTCAGCGCCGCGTTGTTGACCAACACGTCAACCGGCCCGTAGATGCGGTGGGTTTCCGCGACCAGCTTCTCGCAGTCTTCTTCGGACGACACGTCGCAGGTGACGGCGGACGCGTCTCCGCCGGCCTTTTTTATTGCGGCGACGGTGGTTTCGAGCGAGCCTTCGAGCGGATGGTCGCCTTCGTGCAGCGTGCGTGCGCTGCAGACCACGCGGGCGCCTTCGGCGGCGAACAGATCGGCGATCGCCTTTCCGATTCCGCGGCTGGCGCCGGTTACGATCGCAACTTTGCCCTCAAGCTTTCCCATCGGATTAACTCCCGTGTTTGATTGCGCCGATCCGGGCGTGTGGCGAAATCCGCGCGCGCGGGAAGGTGCGCATCGAGGATTGTTATAGCTGCATACCGGGCCGCGCTTCCAGCGCTCGGCGGCGCCGAGCGGCGATCGCGGCGCGCAATCCGGCCCGTAACGTTTCAGATCGCGCATCGATGCTGTTATCCTAACCGTGCGCCGGATTTGCGCGGCGCCTTCTTGAGACGAGATCGTGACTGCCGTTGACACCCTGATTATTGTTCTCATCGCGCTCGTGGGCGCAGGTGCGCTGATCTTCGTCGGCGTGCTCATCCAATGGAGCCTGCGCAAGGCGCGGCCGAGTGTGCCCGCGGCTGGCGCCGAGCCCGAAGCCGAGGCGGAGGCGGGCGGTGAAATCGAAGCGCCGGCGCCGGCCGCAGCCGAGATCGTATCACCCGAAGCGGTTTCGCCGGCGGCCGCGCCCGTCGAGGAATTGCGCACATCCGCTCCAGAAGCTGGCGTCATGCGAGCGCCCGTGCGAATCGGGATCGGCCTGCGCAAGACGCGCGAGAATTTTCTTGGTCGAATCCGCGCCGCGATCACCGGTGCAAAAAAGGCCGACGAGATTTACGAAGGCCTGGAAGAGGCGCTGATCGCCGCCGACGTTGGCGTCGAGGCGTCGATGAAGCTGGCGGCGGCGGTGCGCGCGCGGCTCGGCAACGATAATCGCCCCGACGTGATTCGCGACGCGCTCAAGGCGGAGATCTCGGCGATGCTCGCCGGGGCGGAACGCGCTCCGGCCGCGCCCGCGGAAGGTCCGATCGTGATCATGTTGGTCGGCGTCAACGGCGTCGGCAAGACCACAACGGTCGCGAAGCTTGCGGCGCGGATGCGGGATGAGCGTGGCGGGGTAATCGTCGCGGCGGCGGACACGTTCCGCGCCGCCGCTATCGAGCAGCTCGAGATCTGGTGCGATCGCGCGGGCGCCGAAATGATAAAGCATCAGCAGGGCAGCGACCCGGCCGCCGTCGCCTTCGACGCCGTAAGGGCGGGCCTCGCGCGCAAGGCCGGCACAGTGATAATTGACACGGCGGGACGCCTGCAGACCAAAGTGAATCTGATGGAGGAGCTGAAAAAGATCGCGCGAGTGGTCGCGCGCGAGCTGCCCGGCGCGCCGCATGAAACATGGCTGGTGCTCGACGCGAATACGGGGCAGAACGCGCTGAGCCAGGCAAAGATTTTCGGCGATGCGGTGCCGCTGACGGGCGTAGTGTTGGCGAAACTCGACAGCACGGCCAAGGGCGGCGTTATCGTCGCGATTGCGGACCGGCTCCACGTGCCGGTCCGGTTCGTGGGTTTGGGCGAAGGAATCGAGGATCTGAGGGAGTTCGACGCGCACGAATTCGTCGAGGCGCTGTTCGAGACTGGCGACGGCGAGAGCCTGGGCACAAGCGGTTCTTATGCGGCTTGACAGGCTGGTTTATCAAAAATTAAACTAAAGGTAGAAGTTTTTGAATTATGGCGACCCCGATAGACGTTCTTAAGCAGCTAGATGAGCGGATTCAGTCCTCGGTAAACCGGCTCCAGCAATTGCGCCGTGAAAACGACGCGTTGGCGCAGAAGTTGACCGAAAGCGAGAAGCGCCTCGCCGAGGCGCAGGCGCAGATGCGTCAGTTCGAGCAGGAGCGCAAACAGCACGAAACCGAACGTCTCGAGGTGCGCAGCAGGATCGAGAAGATCCTGTCGCGGTTCGACGGGATAGAACTCGGCTGAAGACGTAATTCGGCCGCAATATGAAGGGCGTCAACGTCGAAATAATGGGTCAGTCGCTGACTGTCGCCAGCGACGGCGGCGACGAGTATATCCGCGAGCTGGCCCGCGCGGTTGACGCCAAGATCAAGGAGATACGAGGCGGCGGAACGCAATCGGTGAGTTCGATTCATCTTGCGATTCTGGCCGCGCTTAACTTCGCCGACGAGCTCGAACGCCTGCGCCTTGAGCATCAGGCATTGGTCGAGCGTATCGAGGCGATGAACAAGAGGCTGAGCGCCGCAATTGACGGTTCACAGGCATAGCAGTAACCGGCGCCCGGGCCCATTTGATGGTTTTCCCGAACTTTACGGTACGGGGGCGGGGAAGTCGGTTTGATAGCAACTAGCCACAACGCGCGGCCTGAATTGCTTGGGCCCGTGAGAGGGTTTGTAGAGTCCGTGGCAATTGGATGCCGCAAGCATCCTGACGCGCTGATGGGCGCGCCGCCCGGGAAAAACCTGGCGCCCTCCACTACACGGCGCCGATGCGTTCAGTGGTTGAGTAGTTAATCCCGCTCCCGCCATGGATGGGTCCGTGGCGGACGAAAAGAAAAACCTGCGCGCGATCCTTACGGACTGCCGCATCGCAATAACGCCGACGTGCGCACGCGCGCGATCGCAGGAAATTGCGCGGCGGATTCTCGCGGCGGATTTTTACCGCGGCGCCTCTCGCGTGGTTCTGTACGCTTCCATCGACAACGAGGTTTGGACGGATTCGCTTCTGGCCGACGCGCTCGCGTCGCGGAAAACTGTGATGCTGCCGCGCTACGACCGCGCGCTGCACGGCTTCGTGGCCGCGCGGGTGGACGCCGTGGAAGCGCTTGCGCCGGGGGCATTTGGAATTCTCGAACCGCCCGCCGACGCGCCGGCGGCGGCGCCGGGCGAGCTCAAGGGCGCGCTGGTATGCGTTCCTGGCGTGGCGTTCGGACCCAAGGGCCAGCGGTTGGGACGCGGCAAAGGCCATTATGATCGTTTCCTCGCGGAGTCTTGCGCGGAAGCGATCACGATTGGTCTTGCCTATTCGTTTCAGCTGCTCGATCGGATTCCAGAAGATTCGTTCGATCGGCGGCTCAATTTGATCGTCACCGAATCTGCCGTGTATCGCGCCGCGGATGCGCCCGCGCATCCGCACGCCGCGGCAGGCCAAGGAGGTACGCCAGGGTGGCTCTGATAACCGCAATCCTGGGATTCATAGTTGGTGGCGCGGTCTTCTTTGTGTGGGGAATGATGCGGCGGCGCACGGACGCCGTCGATCTCGAGGCCGCGCGCGCTCAGGCCGAAGAAATCAGCAAGGACGTAGCCAGGGAGGCTCAAACCAGAACTGAACTCATTATCAAAGAGGCCGAAGTACAGGCCAAGGAGCTGATTGTCGGCGCACGCGCCGACCTCGAGCGCGAGGTTCGCGACCGCCGGCGCGAGTTGCTGGCGGCGGAGGCCAAGCACGAGTCGCGTGAAGAGGCGTTCGAGAAACGGCAAGAGGCGTTCGAGCGCCGCGAAGCCGATCTGAACCGCCGCGACCAGGCGATTCGCACCCGCGAAAAAAACCTCAGCGACAAGGAAGCGCAGTATCAGGCGCTGATCGACGAAAAGCTCGCGCAGCATCAGGCGCTGATCGACGAAGCCCGCACCAAGCTCGAAGCCGTGGCGGGCCTCACCCGCGAGGAAGCCAAGCGAACCCTGATGGACGAGATGCTGGGACAGGCGCGCACCGAATCGGCCAAGCATATCCGCGTGGTCGAGGAAGAGGCGCGCGAAGAGGCCGACCGCCGCGCCAAGCGAATCGTATCGATCGCAATCGAGCGGCTGGCGGGCGAGTTCGTGGCCGAGCGAACCGTGTCGGTGATCGCGCTGCCATCGGACGAAATGAAGGGCCGCATCATCGGCCGCGAGGGGCGCAATATCCGCGCAATCGAAGCCGCCACCGGCGTCGATATTATTATCGACGACACGCCCGAAGCGGTGGTCATCTCGTGTCACAATCCGATTCGGCGCGAGATCGCGCGGGTTGCGCTCGAAAAGCTCATCTCGGATGGACGCATCCATCCGGGACGGATCGAGGAAGTCGTGCGCAAGGCCGAGCAGGATGTCGAGGAATCAATTCGCGAAGCCGGGCAGCGCGCGATAATCGAAGTCGGCGTGCACGGGATTCATCCGGAGCTGGTCAAGCTGCTCGGGATGCTCAAGTACCGGTATTCGTACGCGCAGAATGTGCTGATGCATTCGATCGAGGCGGCGTTCATCTGCGGCGCGATGGCCGCCGAGCTGGGCCTCAACGAAAAACAGGCGCGCCGCGCGGCGCTGTTGCACGATATCGGCAAGGCGCTGACGCATGAGGTCGAAGGCTCGCACGCGCTGATCGGCGGCGAGCTGGCGCGCAAGTACGGCGAGTCGGCGAAGATCGTCAACGCGATCGCGGCGCATCATGAGGAAGTGAAGGCCGAGACGATTCTGGCTCCGCTGGTCGATGCGGCCGACGCGCTGTCGGGAGCGCGGCCGGGCGCGCGGCGCGAGGTGCTCGAGAGCTACGTCAAACGGCTCGAGGATCTCGAGAAAATCGCCAAGTCGTTCAAAGGCGTCGAGAAGTGCTTCGCCGTTCAGGCGGGACGCGAGATGCGCGTGATCGTCGAACCCAGTCAGATTACCGACGAGGACACCGTGATGCTCGCGCGCGATGTGGCGCGCAAGATCGAAACTGACATGACCTACCCCGGACAGATCCGGGTGACGGTCATCCGCGAGACGCGCGCTACGGAGCTGGCCAAGTAGCCGGCGCGCGATACTGGAAATTCAGGAATGCGGGCGCGGCCGCGCAAGTGGCCGCGCCCGCGCGCTTTACGCTGCGCCTTCGCGCGCGATATCATCGCGGCTGCCATGCCGACCACACGCGAAGCGCTCGAGACCACGATCGCGCTCGAAAAGCAGAGCATGTCCTTGTATGCGCTGTTGGCGAAGATCTTTGCCGGCGACGCGCGGCTGCGCGATTTTTGGTTCGGGATGGCGCGCGACGAGGCGCGCCATGTCGGCGCACTCGACCTGGTTTCGACCGTCCTCGAAATCGACGGCAAGCTCGATGCTCCGAGTCCGATTTCGCTCGAAGATTCGTCCATCCTGAAGCTGCGCGCGATGCTCGAGCGGTTTAATCGCGAGGCCGGGCCCGGGCTCAAGATTCAGCGCGCACTGGCGATGGCGCTCGAAGTCGAGGAGACCGAACTCGAAGACCTGGTCGCCAATCTGCTCAAGGCGGTGCAGGCGCCCGACGAATACGAGCGATGCCTGCGCTTACTGGTGCATGACTTGGGCGAGCTGGGTTTCATGATCGAGCGCTATTGCGCCGACGTGGGGCTGCTGAGTCGATGCGACGCTCTGTGCAACCGCCACGCCGAGGCGCTGCGCACCTCGGCGTCGGGCGGCCGCTGAACGCGCGATCCGGCGATCGCGCCCAAGGCTTCCCACTGGCGCGCGGGCGACGCCTGCGCTTGTTTTGCTAGTATCGTGGCTTCGTGGGGGCGAGGGTGCTGCCGAATCATCAGCATGCCCCCATGCACACCATCAGCACGGTGTCTCCTGGTTCCCCTTCCCGACGCGGGAAGGGGTAGGGGTTAGGTCGATTTTTCCATCGCCGGAACGGGAGATTGCCGCCGTGCTTTCGATAGATTCGCGGGATGACGCTCGGATTGATTTGCGCCAGTGGCGCGGAGCGGGATGGTTGGCTATATTTCCCACAGCGCTGAGGAGTGGCCAAACTGGCAAGGCACCTGACTCTGGATCAGGGGATTGAAGGTTCGAATCCTTCCTCCTCAGCCAACCCACCATCGCCACAACGGTGGGGCGCATCGACGGACGGTCCCATCGTCTAGTGGTTAGGACACCGGCCTCTCACGTCGGGAACGCGGGTTCGACTCCCGCTGGGATCACCAGACCGGAATGCCCGCGTCGGTCAGCGGCAACACTTTCGACGCAAACAACGCGATGACGGCGTTCAACGGGACCGCGATGACCTACGATGCCAACGGCAACCTGACCGGTGACGGCACCAATACGTACACTTGGGACGCGCGCAACCACCTGAGCACGATCAGCGGTGCTGCCACCGCCAGCTTCGTCTATGATGCGTTCGGGCGCCGGATGAGCAAGACCATCAATGGACCTACGACCCAGTTCCTGTATGATGGCCTCAATCCGGTGCAGGAGTTGCAATCGGGAACGCCGAGCGCCAACTTGCTTACTGGGCTGAATATCGACGAGTACTTCACGCGCGCTGATTCTGGCGGCACGATGGCTTTCCTATCCGATGCGCTCGGCTCGACGGTCGGGTTGACCAACTCGGCGGGCGCGCTTGCGACCAACTATACCTACCAGCCCTTCGGCGCCACCACGCTCAGTGGAACCGCGAATGCAAATCCCTACCAATTCACCGGCCGCGAGAACGACGGCACGGGACTGTACTTCTACCGCGCCCGATACTACAGCCCGATCCTCCAGAGATTCGCTAGCCAGAATCCTCTGGATTTTGATGGTGGCGATGCTAACTTCTATGCGTACGTTGGGAGCGATCCATCCGACTGGAGCGATCCTTCTGGGCTGGATAAAAAGCCACCAATATTCGTTCCTCCGATTGTTCTTCCTCCAAATCCGGAGAATCCCGACCAGATGCCTATCTATCCCGGTCGAGAATTCTGGCCTCTCCCGGGGCACTCTTTCCCGCCGGACTTCATGCCATGGCTTCCGCATCCACCAATGGATCCGTCGAATCCATACGATCCGACCGACCCCTATAGACGGTCGCCGCAGACATGCCATGAGTAGGAGACTATCGTCGGTGCTCAAGATCGAGGCGTGTGGCGTTGTCGCAGCGGCGGTCTTTATTTGGTACCTGATGATGCCCAGCGGATCATATTACCACGCTCTCTGGTCCTCACCGAAAAGAGACTGGACCATAACGGGCATATTTGAGAGCCAGAGCGACTGCACGCGCGTTGTTCGCCGGTTGCGTGCGGACGCGTACGGCGGGTCTGCCGTCGATCGGCCTGAGAAGTTCCCGACAGACCGTAATTTTCAGGAAGAGAATGCGCAGTGCGTCCAAGCGGCCGACCCCGTGATTCCGCGCTCTGCGCCGCGTAAGAGGAAGTGAAGCCGCCTGCAACGCCCCATTTGTAAGGTGTTCTCCGCCTGAAAAACGCTCTGCGGGCCACAGCCGCCTCCCAATAGTTACCCTGCAACAACTGCATGACGCAGATCCTCGATGCGAACAGCGGCGCCACCGCATTCACCTACGACGGCAACGGCAA